>Ga0308165_1005354_pt1 | contig 11960 bp, 8 predicted proteins | sample PhyWR2_FD_201032 | JGI IMG/M metagenome (GOLD analysis project Ga0308165, IMG submission 201032) | Phyllosphere microbial communities from UC Gill Tract Community Farm, Albany, California, United States - DLSLW.R2 | ecosystem: Host-associated > Plants > Phyllosphere > Unclassified | place: USA... | reverse complement strand
TCCGATGCCGCGATGGCCTGCGCCAGGCGCTGCCTTGCGTCATCGGGCAAGGCATGGGACGCATCGCGCTCCAGAAAGCGGTGGCGCAGTTGCCTGCCCCAGCGTTGCAACCAATGGCCCATCACCAACTCCCCGAGGCGCCACCGCCCCCAAAATTGCCGCCGCCGCCGGAGCTGAATCCGCCGCCCCCACTGCCGCCGCCACCAAATCCACCCCCGCCAAAGCCGCCTCCGCCGCCAAAGCCTCCGCCACCCCCGCCAATCGAGCTGCCTCCGCGCATCGTGCCGGCCAACAGCACCACAAAGAGGGCGGCAACGCCAGCGCCAATGCCCAGCAGCACGCTCGATGTCAGCCATGCCGCTACCAGGCCTGCGGCACCACCGGTGGCGAGCGAGCCCAGCGCACGGCCCAGCATGCTGCGCAACACGCTGCCGCCCACCATCACGAAGATGAAGAAGAACAGCAGCAGCTGCGCCGGGTCATCGGGCAAGGCCGATGACGCCTGGTTGCGGCTTGGGGCAGTGGTGCGGGGTGGCGGCAGCGCCTCGCCCTTGATCAGCGCGCTGATCTGGGCCACGCTGTCGCCAATGCCCACGGCAAACTTGCCAGCCTGGAAGGCCGGCTTCATCGTCTCGTCAATGATGCGCGCGGCGCGCAGATCGGGGATTGCGCCTTCCAGGGTTTTGGCGACCTCGATGCGCATGCGCCGGTCGTCCTTGGCCACCAGCACCAGCAGGCCATCGCCCACGTCCTTGCGGCCAATCATCCAGGTGCTGGCCACACGGTGCGCATAGGCAGCAATGTCTTCGGGACTGGTGCTGGCGACCATCAGCACCACCACCTGTGCGCCGGTGTCTCGCTCCAGCGCCGTGAGCTGGGCTTCCAGCTGGGCCTGCTCCTGCGCGCTCAACGTGGCAGTCTGGTCGATCACATGGGCGCTGAGCGCTGGCACCGGCTGCACGGCAGCCCGTGCCGGCGTGCTGAACCAGGGCAGCAACAGGGCCGCCACCAGGGCCAGCAGCCAGGCCAGCCGGGGGCGCCAGGCGGGCATCGACGCCATGCGCTTACTTCCGCTCAGACGAGAAGTCCACGGTCGGCGGCTGGGAGATCTGGGCCTCGTTCTGCACCGTGAAATTGGCCTTGGGCTGGTAGCCAAAGACCTTGGCGGTCAAGTTGGTCGGGAACTGGCGGGCCTTGATGTTGTAGGCCTTGACAGTGCCGATATAACGGTCACGCGCAACGGCGATGCGGTTTTCCGTGCCCTCCAGGGTCACGCGCAAATCGCGGAAAGCCTGGTTGGCCTTGAGCTCGGGGTAGCGCTCCGACACCACCATCAGGCGCGACAGCGCGCTGGACAGCTCGCCCTGGGCCTGCTGGAACTTGTTGAAAGCCTCGGGGTTGTTCACCAGCTCGGGCGTCGCCTGGATCGAGGTGGCCTTGGCCCGTGCCTCGATCACCTTGGTCAACGTGTCTTGCTCGAAGTTGGCCTCACCCTTGACGGAGGCCACGATGTTGGGCACCAGATCCGCACGGCGCTGGTACTGGCTCAACACCTCGCTCCAGGCGGCTGTGGACTCTTCGTCCAGCCGTTGGAAATCGTTGTAGCCGCAGCCCGTCAGTGCCAGCGCCGCCGTTGCCACCACCAGAAATCTTTTCCATGCGTTCATGAGGGCTCCTTGCCATTTCAGAGCCGCCATTGTTACCCATCTGGCAGCGGTCCATTGTCAGCGATTATTGACGGTGAGGCGGCCCAGGCGCTGGCATGGTGGGCGGTGGGGCATGCAGTACGATGCGCGGATGGACGATATCGTGAAACAAGCCATGGCCAAATGGCCGAACGTGCCCGCCTGCTGGGGCTGGCTGGCGCTGGACGCGCGCGGCAACTGGTGGCTGCGTGATGCACAGGCGCAGGCCGCCGGGGCGTTTACCAGCGGCCTGCCAGGCGCCAAGGGGTCGCGGGTGGAGCATGACAAGCTCGCGCAGTTCATTGCGCGCAACTACCTGGCCGATGCCCAGGGCTGCTGGTATTTCCAGAATGGCCCGCAGCAGGTGTTTGTGGAGCTGGAGGCGACCCCCTGGGTCTGGCGCGCGCAGTGGCGCGACGAGACCCTGCATCTGCATGCCCATACCGGCGCGGTACTGGCCCCTGCGCAGGTGCAGGCGGTGCTGGCCGATGAACAAGGTGCCGTCTATCTGCACACCGGCCAGGGCCTGGGCATTGTGCATACACAGGATGTGCTGGATGTATCGCAGGCGCTGGAGCAGGGCCTGCTGCCTGAGCCGACCGAGGTGGCCAGCGTGCTGCTGGAAAAGCGCTATGGCTTTGTGCGCTCACCGGCCGCGCAGAAGGCGGCGGGCCAGGCTTGATCGTTTAGGGTGCGCGGTGGGCTGCCCGCTTACTGCGCATGCTCCACCATGTACTGCACGGCGGCATGGATCTCTTCATCCGATGCGCTGGAGCCGCCGCGCGGGGGCATGGCGCCCTTGCCGCTGATGGCGATCTTCACCATGCTGTCGATGCCCTGGGCGATGTAAGGCGCCCAGGCGGCCTTGTCACCGAACTTGGGCGCCCCTGCCACACCAGCGGCATGGCAGACAAAGCAGGCCTTGTCATACAGTGCCTTGCCGTTGACGGCTGCATTGGCGGTAGGGGCGGCTGCAGGTGCTGCGGCTCCAGCCGCTGCTGGCTCGGCAGGGGCCGCTGCAGCGGCGGCCGTAGCAGTTGCAGGGGCAGCAGCGGCGGGCGCTGCAGCAACCGGGGCAGCTGGGGCAGCACTGCCTGCATCGGCGCTGGCAGCGGCAGGGCGCTGGGGCTCATCGAACTTGGCGCCTGCGGCATTGGCCATGTACACCACGCCACGGGCGATTTCGGTGTCTTCGAAGTCACCACCGCCTTGCGGGGCCATCGCGCCCTTGCCGGCGATGGCCGAATGCACCAGCGCTTCGAGGCCGGTCTTGATGCGCGGCGCCCAGGCAGCGGCATCTTCAAACTTGGGGGCACCGGCAGCGCCGGTGGCATGGCAGGCAGCGCATTGGGCCTGGTAGACCTCCTGGCCGGATTTGAGGGGGCGGTTGGCATCGCGTATTTCGACCGAGCCTACTTTCTGCAGCCGGCTTTCGATGGAGCCTGCGTTATCGGCGGCGCCGGGGCCGGATTTGTTGGCCGAGGTCACATAGGTCACGAGGCCAATGATGGCGAAGACCGGAATCACAAAAGCAAAGATCACCGTCCACAAAAATTGCTTGGGTGATTTGACGGGGCCTGTATGTGCTTCTTCTTGCTGGATGTCGCTCATGGCTTCCTCAAATTCTCTGGGGGCTTGTTGTTCATCGTGCAGAGGCCAAAATCATTATATCGACGGGTTTTTTGGCTGGGCCTCCGGGCTACTACCTGCAGGCAAACTGCCACACCTGCGGTGCCGGCGCATAAAAAAATGGCTTGCCAGGGGGCTGGCAAGCCATTGTGGGGCCGCAGTCGCGGGCAGGAACCTATGGTTTGCCAGCAGTGGGCGCCGCCTGAGCGACAGTGTCGCCCGGCGCGGGCTCGGTCCAGCCGCCGCCCAGGGCCTTGTACAGACCGACCTGGTTCTGCAGCTGGGTCAGGCGCACCTGCACGACGGCCTGCTCCAGCGTGAACAGCGAACGCTGCGCATCGAGCAGGTCCAGGTAGCTGGCCACACCGTTCTTGTAGCGCAGGTCCGACAGCTTCAGGCGTGCCGACTCGGCCTCGACCTGGGCCTGCTGCGATTGCAGCTGGTCGGCCAGGGTCTGGCGGCTGACCAGGGCATCCGACACCTCGCGGAACGCGGTCTGGATGGCCTTTTCATACTGCGCTGCAGCGATCTTGGTCTGCACTTCGGCCACTTCCAGGTTGGCCTGGTTGCGGCCGGCATTGAAGATCGGCAGGTACAGCGAAGGCGCAATCGTGAAACCCTTGGACTTGGAGTCGAACAGGTCGGACAGCTCGGAGCTGGCAAAGCCGGCGCTGGCCGTCAACGAGATGGCGGGGTAGAACAGCGCACGCGCCGCGCCGATGTTGGCGTTGGCGGCGATCATGGTCTGTTCGGCCTGGCGCAGGTCCGGGCGGCGCAGCATCAGGTCCGACGGCAGGCCTGCGGGCACATCGGCCATCACCGGCAGATCGCTCAGACGCTTGCCCTGCAGGCTGGTCAACAGCTCGGCAGGCGGCGTCTGGCCCAGCAGCAAGGTCAGGGCGTTGACATCCAGCGCGCGCTGGCGCAGTTGCTGAGCCAAGGTGGCCTTGGCGTTTTCCGTCAGCGACTGGGCCTGGCGGTAGTCCAGCTCCGAAGCCACACCGGCATCCAGGCGCAGCTTGGACAGCTTGATCGACTCCTCCCGCGTCTCCAGGGTACGGCGCGAGATGTCGATCAGCTCCTCGTCGGCCTGCAGGGTCAGCCAGGCATTGGCAACTGCCGCCACCAGACTGATCTGGGCAGACTTGCGGCCTTCTTCGGTGGCCAGGTACTGGGCCAGGGCCTGCTCCTTGAGGCTGCTGATGCGGCCAAAGAAGTCAATCTCCCAGCTCTGGATACCGACGCCCACGCTGAAGGCATTGGCATAGCCGCCGGTGATCTGGCTGCGCTGGCGCGTGGCCGAGCCGGAGACGCCCACTTCCGGAAAGCGCTGGGCGTCCTGGATCTGGTACAGCGCACGGGCCTGGGCGATGTTGAGCACCGCCACGCGCAGGTCACGGTTGTTGTCCAGCGCGGTCTGGATCAGCTGCTGCAGGCGCGTATCGGTGAAGAAGTTCTGCCAGGGAATATCGGCAGCGGCTTGCTGTGCCTGCTCGGTGGCCACCGGGTACTGCGCAGCCACCGGGGTGGCGGGCCTGTCCAGCGACGGAATCAGCGAGCAACCCGAGGCCAGCAGGGCCGCAGCCAGGACGGTTGGTATCAGTTTCTTATTCATGGTGGGTTCCTTTCCCCACATTGGCAGACAGAACAGCGTCGTGTCCGCGGTCAGGCGAATGCGGCGCGGGCGGGCTGCCTTGCGGTCCCTTGTCCTGCTCGCCCTTGCGGCCGAACAGGCGGAAGACCTCGACAAAGAACACCGGCACCAGGAACACGGCCAGGAAGGTGCCGATGATCATGCCCCAGAACACGCCGGTGCCGATCTCGTGCTGACTCACGGCGCTGGCGCCCGAGGCAATGTACAGCGGCACCACACCCAGGATGAAGGCCAGCGAGGTCATCAGGATCGGGCGGAAGCGCAGGTGTCCGGCTTCGAGTGCCGCATCCAGCGCACTCATGCCCTGGTCGTGCAGGTCCTTGGCGAACTCCACAATCAAGATGGCGTTCTTCGCGGACAAGCCGATCACGGTGATCAGCGCCACCTGGAAGTAGATGTCATTGGGCATGCCGCGCAGGTGCATACCGGCCACCGCGCCCAACACACCCAGCGGCACCACCAGCAGCACGGCCAGCGGAATGCTCCAGCTCTCGTACAGCGCTGCCAGGCAGAGGAACACTGCCAGGATCGAGAACGCGTACAGGATCATCGCCGACGAGCCGGCTTTCTTTTCGTCCAGCGACTGGCCGGTCCACTCGTAGCCAAAGCCTTGTGGCAGCTCCGCCGACAGCTTCTCCATCTCCGCCATCGCGTCACCGGTGGTGTAGCCGGGCTTGGCCTGGCCGGTGATGCTCATCGACGGATAGCCGTTGTAGCGCGACATCTGCATCGGGCCGGTGATCCACTTGGCGGTCACCAAGGTGGACAGCTCGACCAGCTTGCCGTCTGCGTTGGGCACCGTCAGCTTCAGCACGTCCTCGGGCTGCATGCGGGTGGCCGCGTCGGCCTGGATGGTGACGCGCTGCATGTAGCCGTTGTTCGGGAAGTCGGTCGAGTTGCTCGAGCCCAGTGCCGTCGACAAGGTCGTGGCAATGTCGCCCATGCTGACCTTCTGCGCATACACCGCATTGCGGTTGATATCGACCTGCCATTGCGGCGCGTCATCCACACCGTCAAAGCGCATGCCGGTCAGAATCGGGCTCTTGCTGGCCTTGGCGATCAGGTCATTGCGGGCCTTGAGCAGTTCGGCATGGCCGTGGTTGCCCCGGTCCTGCAGACGGAAGGTAAAGCCATCGCTGTTGCCCAGCTCGGAGATCGACGGAGGCACCAGGGTGTAGATGAAGCCGTCACGCAGGCTCATCATGGCGCCCATGGCGCGGCCGGCGAACGACGAGGCATCCGAGCCCGGCTTTGTGCGCTCGGACCAGTCCTTGAACACGGTGAAGGCCAGACCCATGTTCTGTGCCTGACCGGCAAAGCTGAAGCCCAGAATGCTCACGATGTTGGCCGTCTCAGGCTGCGCCAGCGCAAAGTCTTCGAGGTGCTTCATGGTTTCGCTGGTGCGCTCCTGGGTGGCACCCGGGGGCAGTTGCACCAAGGAGATCACATAGCCCTGGTCTTCCACCGGCAGGAAAGCCGTTGGCAGCGCCTTGAAGCCAAACACCACACCGACGATCACTGCTGCGTAGACCAGGAAGGCCATGAACGTGCGCTTGACGACGCCAACCAAGGTCTTCTGGTAGCCCTTGGTGGCCTTGCCGAACATGCGGTTGAACCAGTTGTAGAAGGGGCCCAGCAGGCCGGTCTTCTTGTCATGCGCATGGCCCTTGGGGATGGGCTTGAGCATCGTGGCGCACAGCGCTGGCGTCAGGGTCAGCGCGAAGAAGCCCGAGAAGAAGATCGAGATCGCCATCACCAGCGAGAACTGGCGGTAGATGTTGCCGGTCGCGCCCGAGAACATCGCCAGCGGGATGAACACGGTCACCAGAATCACGGTGATACCGACCACGGCGCCCTGGATCTGGCCCATGGCCTTGATCGTGGCTTCCTTGGGCGATAAGCCCTCTTCGGACATGATCCGCTCGACGTTCTCCACCACCACGATCGCATCGTCCACGACGATACCGATCACCAGCACCATCGCGAACATCGACAGAATGTTGATCGTCAGCCCCACGCTGTACATCACTGCAAAGGCCCCGAGCAGCGCAATGGGCACGACGATGGTCGGGATCAGGGTGTAGCGGATGTTCTGCAGGAAGATCAGCATCACGATGAACACCAGCACGATGGCTTCGAGCAAGGTGTGCAGCACTTTTTCGATCGAGATCTTGACGAACTTCGAGGTGTCATACGGTGCGGCCCACTTCACGCCCGCAGGCAGGAAGGGTTCGAGCTGGTCCATCTTGCTGTAGACCTCCTTGGCGGTCGCCATCGCGTTCGCGGTCGAGGTCAGCTGCACCGCCAGCGCCACGGCGGGTTTGCCGTCCAGGCGCGAGTTGGTGGCATAGCTCTCGGAGCCCAGTTCCACCCGGGCCACGTCCTTGAGGCGCACGGTCGAGCCATCCGAGTTGGAGCGCAGCACCACCTCGCCAAACTCTTCGGGCGTGGACAGCTGACCTGGCACGACGATGGTGGCATTCATCATGGTGCCCGGCAGGCTCGGCGTATCGCCCAGCGCGCCGCCGGAGATCTGCTGGTTCTGCGCGGCAATCGCCGCATTGATCTGCGCGATCGACATGTTGTAGCCCTGCAGCTTGGCAGGATCGACCCAGACGCGCATCGCGCGGCCCGCCGCAAACAGCTGGGCCTTGCCCACGCCGTTCAGGCGCTGGATTTCCGGCACCACGTTGCGGTTGACGTAATCGGAGATTTCGTCACGCGAGGTCTCTCCGGTGTCCGACTGGAAGGTCAGAATCATCAGGAAGTTGCTCATCGACTTGTCGACGCGCACCCCCAGCGATTGCACGATGCTGGGCAGACGCGGCGTGGCGCGTGCCAGCCGGTTTTGCACATCCACCTGGGCCAGGTCGGGGTTGGTGCCGGGCTCGAAAGTCACGGTCAACTCGCCACTGCCCGTGGCAGAGGCGGACGACGACATGTACATCAGGCCTTCGGCACCGTTGATCTCCCGCTCGATCAGCTGCAGCACCGAATCGGTCAGCGTTTGCGCGGTTGCGCCAGGGTAGGTCGCCGTCACCGTGATCGTAGGCGGTGCCACGCTCGGGAACTGCGCCACCGGCAGTCGGGTAATGGACACGATACCTGCGAGGACCACGAAGATCGCGATCACCCAGGCAAAAATCGGTCTGTGAATAAAGAACTTTGACATTCCGCTGTGTCCTGTTTATTTGCTGGCGGCGGCGTTGCCTGCAGCGTCGGCCGCAGCGGCGGGCTTGTCCGCAGCCGGCGCTGCGGCCTGCGGCGCTGCCCCTGCCGCAGGGGCCGCTGGTGATGCCGCCTTGTCGCTCGGGTTCTTCCATGGCACCGGCGTGACGTGTGTCGCACCCATGCCCAGCTTGATGAAGCCATCGACCATGACCTGGTCACCTTCCTTGAGGCCTTCGCTCACCACCCAGTTCGTGCCCTTGGACTGGCTGATCTGCACGGGCCGCGGGCTGACCGAACCATCGGCGGCAACGACCATCACCGTGTTGCCCTTTTCATTGCGGGTCACCGCCTGCTGCGGAACCAGCACGGCGTTCTCCACCTGGGCTTCCTGGATATGCACGCGCACATACATGCCCGGCAGCAGCAGGTTCTCGGGGTTGGGCAGCTCAGCGCGCACACTGACCTGGCCGGTCGCAGGGTCCACCGTCAGATCGGTGAACAGCAGCTTGCCGGGGTGGGGGTAGGGCTTGCCGTCGTCGGTGTAGACGATGACCTTGGCGGCGTTGTCACCGGCCTTGGCCAGCTTGCCGGACTTGAGCGCCTCGCGCATGCGCAGGATCTCCGACGAAGACTGCGTCACGTTCACATACAGGGGGTTGATCTGCTGAATCACCGCCAGCTCGGTCACGCCGCTTTGGCCGACCAGGGCGCCCTCGGTCACCAGCGAGCGGCCAATGCGGCCGGAGATCGGTGCCGTCACCGAGGCATAGCCCAGGTTGATGTTGGCATTGGTCACGCCTGCCTTGCCTGCGGCGACCTGGGCCTGGGCAGCCTTTTCGTTGGCCACGGCCACGTCGTATTCCTGCTTGCTGATCGCATTGGCTTCGACCAATGGCTTGTAGCGGCGCGCGGTGGATGCAGCCTGGGCCAGGGTCGCCTGGGCCTGGGCGAGAGTCGCCTGTGCGCTTTCCAGGTTGGCCCGGTAGGGCGCATTATCGATCTGGAACAGCACCTGGCCGGCCTTCACATCCGAGCCTTCGGTGAACAGGCGCTTTTGCAGGATACCTGCGACGCGGGCACCGACCTGGGCCACACGCACGGGCTCCAGGCGGCCGGGCAGATCGGAGACCACGGGAATGCTCTCCAGCTTCACCGTCAGCACGCTCACCTCGGGAGGCTTGGGCGCGCCCCCTTGCGGTGCTGCGTGTTCGTCTTTCTTGTTGCCGCAGGCAGTCAAGACCAGGGCGGCGACCAGCGTCAAGGCCAGCACGCCGGTCTTGCGGCGGGGGCTGGTAGCGGCTGGGCGGTTCCCGGTAGATTGGTTTGCTTCATACATCTGCTGCATGAAAGTCCCTTCGGTAGGTGAGAAATGGTAAAGATGGAGGCCCCAGGGGCCCTGCAGGGCTTGTCTCACATCCGGACGCGGATGATCCTCAATTCCCATGAAATTGCTGCGCGATTATACATACATGCGCAAATGTATAATTGTCGAAATTTGATAAATAACGCATGTCCTTTGGGTTGACAAACAGGGGGCATGTGCTTGCAAGAACGGAAAAACAAGCGATGGCCCGACGGACTAAAGCAGAGGCAGATGAAACCCGCATCAAGCTGCTGGATGCGGCAGAACAGGTGTTCTTCGAGAAGGGCGTGGCGCGCGCCTCGCTCAACGAAATCGCCCAGCGGGCGGGTGCGACGCGCGGGGCGGTGTACTGGCACTTCAAAGACAAGGTCGATGTTTTTACATCGATGCTCGATCGCATCTGCATGCCCTTTGAGGAAATTTGCGACGACAAATATGGCGAGCTGGCGCCACTTGATCGAATTCGTCGATCAATCTATGCAGTTTTTGACAGTATGGATGGGGACGAACGCCGCCGCAAGGTGTTTGACACGGCGCTGTTCAAGCTCGAATACGTGGGCGAGCTCGAGAGCGTACGCGAAGGCCATGTCGAGAGCTTCGCGTGTTCGCAACGCAAATTTGCGGCCGATCTGGAGGAGGCTTCTCTTCAGGACCAGGTGCAGATGCAGATGACGCCGCAAGAGGCGGCGCTGGGCCTGCATTCCTTGTTTGTGGGCCTCATCCACGGCTGGGTGCTCAATGAAGGCAACTTTCCGCTGCGCAGCATGGGGGAGAAAGCCGTAGAGGCCTATCTGGCCGGCCTGGGCTTTGGCCCCAGCAAGCTGCCTGCAGGGAGCTGAGGCACTGGGGGTCTGCCGCCCTCATGATGCCGCCCTGGCCCTTGTGCGGCAACTGAGCGGCCAGGGCATCCAAGCCATGCCATAATCAGCGGGTTGATCTGCAGCGCCTTGCGTCTGCAGCTTGTGCGGCTGTAGCTCAGTGGATAGAGTATTGGCCTCCGAAGCCAAGGGTCGTGGGTTCGATCCCCGCCAGCCGCACCAACACCTCACACCTGCTCTGCAAGAGCGCCAACTACCCGCCTGACCAACGCAGTGCGGGTTTTTTGTTGTCCGTTGGGTGCCGGGTGTGAGCGCGGTGGGCTGGCGGCGGGACTTCGCCTTGTAGCAGCTCCCTTGCCGGCCGGCCGTGCGGCCGTGTCTGCAGAGTACGTGCACTGCATGTGCGCGTAGCTCCCTGGCGGGTCAGCGGGCCGGTGCGATGCTGCCATCACAAGGGAGTGCGCGCCCAGCTACTGTGGTCGACGCCGGGGCTCCGGCATCATTTTTTGAAAAAACCTGGCCAATTCGTTCGAGGCACCCAAAAACAGCCTACAATACGCAGCTTAGCGGCTGTAGCTCAGCTGGATAGAGTACTTGGCTACGAACCAAGGGGTCGTGGGTTCGATTCCTGCCAGCCGCACCAGTTAAGAGCCTCGAGATTCAGGTCTCGGGGCTTTTTATATAGAGTGAAGCATTGTTTTCGGGTTTGTTCGGGTTGCGTCCCTTGAAGAAATTTGCGAGAAATCGGAAGTTTCTAAAAACAGCCAAAAATGATGCTACAATCTAGTTCTTCTTCGGAGGGGTGCCCGAGTGGCTAAAGGGGGCAGACTGTAAATCTGTTGGCTTACGCCTACACTGGTTCGAATCCAGTCCCCTCCACCAGAAATGGTTGAAGAAGAAAGCTTTGCAGCAATTGCGCTTCTGGCGCGGTTGATGCGGGAGTAGTTCAATGGTAGAACCCTAGCCTTCCAAGCTAATGACGCGGGTTCGATTCCCGTCTCCCGCTCCAGTCTGCAGTAAAGCGATCCTGTTGCAATTTGAAAAAATTGCCCATGTGGCTCAGTGGTAGAGCACCCCCTTGGTAAGGGGGAGGTCGGCAGTTCGATCCTGCCCATGGGCACCATATTTAAGTGCGCACGGTTCTTGTTGCGCTATATCCCATTAGGTTTAGGTTTTTTCGGAGTCTAGAATGGCAAAAGGAAAATTCGAGCGCACCAAGCCGCACGTGAACGTGGGCACCATTGGTCACGTGGACCACGGCAAGACCACGCTGACGGCTGCTATCGCAACCGTGCTGTCTGCCAAGTTCGGCGGCGAAGCCAAGAAGTACGACGAAATCGACGCTGCTCCTGAAGAAAAGGCACGCGGCATCACCATCAATACCGCACACGTTGAGTACGAAACGGCTAACCGCCACTACGCTCACGTGGACTGCCCAGGTCACGCCGACTATGTGAAGAACATGATCACCGGCGCTGCCCAGATGGACGGCGCTATTCTGGTTTGCTCGGCTGCTGACGGCCCCATGCCCCAGACCCGTGAACACATCCTGCTGGCTCGCCAGGTGGGCGTGCCTTACATCATCGTGTTCCTGAACAAGTGCGACATGGTGGATGACGAAGAGCTGCTGGAGCTGGTGG
>Ga0308165_1005352_pt1 | contig 11963 bp, 11 predicted proteins | sample PhyWR2_FD_201032 | JGI IMG/M metagenome (GOLD analysis project Ga0308165, IMG submission 201032) | Phyllosphere microbial communities from UC Gill Tract Community Farm, Albany, California, United States - DLSLW.R2 | ecosystem: Host-associated > Plants > Phyllosphere > Unclassified | place: USA... | reverse complement strand
AGAGCTTGCCCTTGGCCTGCTCGATTTCCGCAGCATCGCGCTTCATGTCGTCGCGGGCCGCGTAGACCTGGGTCATCACCGTTTGCAACTGCGTACCGGCCAACTGGAATTTGCGGAAATAGGCTTCCAGCTTGTTGCCGAAGGGGATGAAGCCCAGCAACCGACGCTCGGAAAACAGGTCGCCTTGCTTGCCCGGGTTCAGCTCATCGAGCATGCCGCGCATGGATGCAATCGCCTTGAACGAGGCCGAATCCTCGATGCCCACGAAGTTGCGTTCCATGAAGCGGCCGGTCATCAGGCTGGCTGCGTTCGAGATCTCCTCCTTGCCGAGGTGGAAGGCAGCGTCGAGCTTGCTGCGGAAGCTGTCGCTCTGGACGTCGTCGGTCAGCAACTTGTCGACGAACGCCGAGACCTGGGCATCGATGCGCGCCTGGACATCAGGTTTGAGCGGCACCATTTCAGGTGCCCTGAGGTCTTCGACGGGGGCTATGACTTCAGGTGGCGTCAGGGCGATCGACTCGGGGACGGGCGCTTGCAGTTGGGTCATGGGGCTCGTGATTTCATGGGATTCGGGATCGACGGAACCTGCCGTCGACGCACATGCCGGCAAGGCCTTACTGGAACTTCTGCTCGATGGCCTGAATCATTCGCTCCAGCACCTCGTAGCTCGGCGGATCGATCACATCGACCAGCGTGGCAGGCGCCTCGAGTTTTTTGCTTTTGAGGAAATCGGTGAACTGCTCGGCAGAGGCCGTGCGATAGCCGTAATGGGTCGCCAGGCGCTGCAGGTCCGGGTCGGTCGCCAATACCTCACCCAGGCGACGGCCGTGCTCGGTGAATGGCACGACGATGTGCTTGGTGTAGATGGTGGGCTGCGGATACAGCAGCACCATGTCGGTGTTCGGCTGCGCGCGCTTTGACTGGTATTCCAGGAACTGGCTTTCGTAGATCATCACCAGCGGCGCCTTGCCGACGCCCATCGTGGTGTAGTCCTCGAAGGGGCCTGCGGAGCTGGACTCCTGCAAGCCCTGGCGCAGGAACAGCGAACTGACGAAGGGCAAGACCTTGGCCGCCTGATCGCCGTCGTTGACCACGTTGTTGCCGTTGGAGACGTAGGACGCCAGGGCCAGATACATGGCCGCAGAATTCGACTTTCTGACGTCCGTGGACGTGATCAGGACCGATTTTCCCGTCACATAAGCCGTATTGCCCTTCAGGTCGCGCCAGCGCGCCCCGTTCTCGCTCAGGGCCAGCAGGCGCTTCATGTCCACGATGTAATAGGCGTCGTTGTTGCGCCTGACCACGCCCTCTTGTTCCAGCGTCGGGATCAGCAGCTTCCAGGACGCAATCGCCATGGGCGTGAAGAAGGTCGGATAGGTCTGCGAAGCCTTGACCTTGGCCTGCAGCGCAATGGCGGCAGGCGCCCCGGCGGGGAAACCGAAATCGAATCCGGTGTGGTCCCTGAAGGCAATCTCGCGCGATCCGACCTTTTCGACCTTGACGCGGAAACCGCGCTTGGCCAGGACCTGGATGACCTCGGCATCCATGAAGAAGGATTCCTTCTCCGATCCGATCATGCCCTTGACGTCGACGATGGCGGCCGCTGCGGCCTGCGTGGCATCGTCCTGCGCCTTGCGTCCGTACGAGATGTAGATGGCAGTGCCGATGCCTGCGACCAGCAGGCCCGCCATCAGGGGGCCCAGGATCTTTCGAAACACCACAGTGGACCTTTTGATCTCGAACCCGGTAGTCCCGACATGCATCGCGAACTACCGCTTGGTGTTACCTGCTTGGTGTTACCTGCTTGGTGTTACCTGCTTGGTATTACCCGGTTCGGTTGTTATCTCTCCACTGCGCACCATACGGATCGAACATGACAAACTCATTTCGTTTCAGAGACACGCTACCCGGCGACTGCGCCTGACGCACATCGACATCCAGCGCGCCAATGCAAAAAGCCCCGGCGGGGTTAACCGGCCGGGGCTTTTTGATACTGCTGTTCTGGTGGGCTGTGTCAGATTCGAACTGACGACCTACGGATTAAGAGTCCGCTGCTCTACCAACTGAGCTAACAACCCTTTTGTCTTGCTGGTATTTCAGTCTTGCTCTTTTCTTCGCCGCGTTGTTTTGCAGCGCCGAGACCAAGACTATACACAGTCTGAAAAAGCAGTGCAAGTCGGCCGCAAATAATTCTGGCTGGACCGTCACGCACGGATCAGCAATCAGCCACTTCCGAACCACCGACCAGGAATCCGATTAACAGAAACCTGCTGACAAAAGGCTGAGCAACGAGGCCTTGCCTACCGTCCTTGGCATCATTACTTGTAAGCATCAACGACTTATCACCTCGCACCGAGGCTTGCCTCGAATTCAAGCACAGCCCCAATAAACCATCAGCTGGAGCGGATCGAGCACGTCGCACCGCACCATCAGACGGGTAACCTCGCGTTACCCCTGACCATTCACCGCCGAGCAACTCGGCTGGCATAGTCGCCGTTCCTCTGCGACATCGCCCAGGCGCTGCCGCCCCGACGACTCAGTGTTTGGACAGCCCATGCCCAATTCCTCTTCGTCCGCGACGGCCGCGGTGTCCTCAGCTTCTCTAGACGCCGCGCGCGCCACCAACCCATCCCCGTCGTCCGCCGCGCCCGCGCCCATGCTGTCCATGCTCGACGTCATGGCACTGATCGTCGGCATCGTGATCGGGGCAGGCATCTTCAGTGCCCCGGCCATGGTGGCAGGCGCAGCCGGCAGCGTGGAAGCCATGTTGCTGGCCTGGGTCATCGGCGGCCTGATCTCGGTGGCCGGCGCGCTTTGTTATGCGGAACTGGCAACCACCTATCCGAATGCAGGCGGTGACTACCACTACCTGCGCATGGCCTTCGGCGAAAAGGTGTCCTTCCTGTTTGCGTGGGCGCGGCTCACCGTGATCCCCACCGGGTCCATCGCCTTGCTGGGGTACATATTCGGCGATTATTCCAGCCAGATATACAGCTTCGGGCCGGGCTCGGCGGCGATCTACGCGATGATCATGATCGTGGCGCTGACGGCCTTGAACCTCATCGGCCTGCGCTCGGGCAAACGCGTGCAGAACCTGCTGACCCTGGTTGAAGTTGCCGGCGTGCTGTTCATCATCGGCGCGGGTCTTTTGCTTACGCCCGGCACCGCACCGGTTACCGCTGCCGCCACCGAGACCGGCAGCGCCCCGCAATGGGGCCTGGTGCTGGTCTTCGTGATGCTGACCTACGGCGGCTGGAACGAAGCGGCGTACGTCTCGGCCGAAACCGTCGGGCCCAAGCGCAACCTGCCGCGCGCGCTGTTCTGGAGCCTGGCGCTCATCACCGTCGTCTATCTGCTGGTCAACATCGCCTATGTGAAAGTGCTGGGTCTGGCGGGCATGGCGGGCTCGAAGGCGGTCGCCGCCGATGTGCTGCATGCCGTCATGGGTCCGACGGGCGCGCAGATCATCAGCGCGCTGATTGCGGTGTCGGCCATCACCTCGGCCAATGCCACCATCCTGACTGCTGCGCGCACCACCTATGCCTTCGGCCGCGACGAACCCATGTTTTCGTTCCTGGGCCGCTGGAATGCGCGCCACCACGCACCGACCAATGCCTTCCTGGTTCAGGGCGCGATCGCCCTGGCCCTGGTCGGTATGGGCGCGCTGACCCGCAGTGGCTTCAAGACCATGGTCGAGTACACCGCACCCGTGTTCTGGCTGTTCTTCCTGCTGACCGGCATCTCGCTGTTCGTGCTGCGTCGACGCAATGCCGACAAGGATCGCCCCTTCAGCGTGCCGCTTTATCCGCTGACCCCGCTGCTGTTCTGCGCCACCAGCGCCTGGCTGCTGTATTCAAGCGTGCAATACACCGGCATCGGTGCGCTCGTCGGCATCGCGGTGCTGGCCATTGGCGCCGTGCTGCTTTGCCTGCGCCGCCCATCTACCCGCCCCGCACCGTGATTTGTCCACCAGCTCGCAGGAGTCAACCGTGATGAAAAGCGTGAAGAAGATGCTTCCCTGGAAAATGGCCGCCGTCGGCCTGGGCTTGATGGCGTGCACTGCCGCCTACGCGCAGCAGTCCAGCCGCACCCCGGACGTGATCTACGTGCCCACCCCCCAGTCCGTGGTCGACGCCATGCTGAAGGTCGCCAAGGTCGGGCCCAATGACGTGCTGTATGACCTGGGCTCGGGCGACGGGCGGATTCCGGTGACGGCGGCGCAGCGCTTCGGCATCCGGGCGGTCGGCATCGATATCGACCCGAAGCGCATTGCCGAGGCCAATGCCAACGCCCAGCAGGCAGGCGTCACCGACAAGGTGAAATTCATCCAGGGCGACTTGTTCCAGCAGGATCTGTCGGAAGCCACGGTGATCAGCCTGTACCTGCTGTCCACGCTGAACATGAAGCTGCGACCCACGCTGCTGAACCTGAAACCCGGCACCCGCATCGTCTCGCACGCCTTCGCGATGGGTGACTGGGTGCCTGACCAGACCCTGGATATCGATGGGCGCATGGTCTATTTCTGGACCGTGCCAGAGAAAAAGACGGGCGGATGAACAACACCTGACGGCCGATTCCACCCGGCCGATTTTTTCGTATCTTCCTTGCATAAGCGTGGCACAAGCGCCTGAATCCGCGTTCCCTGCGCGCCACGCTCGCCCCGGTAAATACGCTCAAAGTTGGCAGAACCCCAGGTTCTTCTACAATACCGGTCCTCTTCCCCCACTCCGACTACAACCGGCGGCAGATGACGGCGGCGCACACCCATGCCTGGGATGCCGCGTCCCGGCACGCCAAGGACTCCAGATGACCAAGAAGAACGCCTATTCCCGCGACGAACTGCTGGCCTGCGGCCGCGGCGAAATGTTCGGGGAAGGCAATGCCCAACTGCCGCTGCCGAACATGTTGATGATGGACCGCATCACCCACATCTCCGATACCGGCGGCAAGTACGGCAAGGGCGAAGTGATCGCCGAGCTCGATATCCATCCCGATCTGTGGTTCTTCGGCTGCCACTTCCAGGGCGATCCGGTGATGCCGGGCTGCCTGGGCCTCGACGCCATGTGGCAACTGGTCGGCTTCTACCTCGGCTGGCAGGGCAACCCCGGCCGTGGCCGTGCGCTGGGTTCGAGCGAAGTGAAGTTCACCGGCCAGGTGCTGCCGACCGCCAAGCTGGTCACCTATCACATCGACATCAAGCGCACGATCAATCGTTCGCTGGTGCTGGGCATCGGCGACGGCCGCATGATGGTCGACGGCCGCGAGATCTACACCGCGGAAGGCCTGCGCGTGGGCCTGTTCACCTCGACCGACAACTTCTGATCGGTCCCAATCGCGCCGTCGCACGGCGGCGCGATCTGCAAGCAGCCATTCGCGCTGCTTGCCAAGTCTGGGTACAGGTCGCTTTGCACATGCGTGCGACCTGCAGCACCCCGGATCACCCATTCCCCAAGCTCCTCTCTTCTAGTGCCCTGCACCTGTCACATGGCAAGATGACGCGTACGTTTCTTGCATGCCGTCTTGCACGCGATTTGCCCGCGTCTTGAACACCATCCCCGCGCATCTTCCCCACAGGCCCGCCCATGCATGCTCCGGACTCTCCGCCACGCCATCGGCTGGCTGCCCTGATCGGCGCCGCCCCGCGTGAACTGCTGCCGGCCGTGGCCGGGTTCGCGCTGTTTTTCTGCCTGTTCTGCGGCTACTTCATGCTGCGCCCCATCCGCGAAGCCATGGGCATCGCGGGCGGCGTCGACAAGCTGCAATGGCTGTTCACCGCCACGTTTGTCGTCACCCTGCTGGTCGTGCCGCTGCACGGGTGGTTGAGCGCCCATGTGCCGCGGCGGCGCTTCATCGACTGGGCCTACGGTTTCTTCGTGCTGAACCTGCTGGCCTTTGCACTGGTGTTCGCCACCGCAGGAGAATCGGTCTGGGCGGCGCGCATCTTCTACGTCTGGCTGTCGGTCTACAACCTGTTCGTGATGTCGGTGGCCTGGAGCCTGATGGCCGACGTGTTCGACCGCGAACAGGCCGAGCGCCTGTTCGCCTTCATGGCAGCGGGCGCCAGCGTCGGCGGCCTGGTGGGCCCGACGGTTGGTGCGCTGCTGGTCACCGTGGTGGGCCAGCATGGCCTGCTGCTGCTTGCCGCCGTACTGCTGGCGGCCACCGTCGCCATCAAGCACTACCTGATGGCCTGGCGCGACGTAGGTGGCGCGGGCCGACCCGATGCGCCGCGCGCCACGGAAGCCACCAGCCGGCCGATTGCCGGCAATCCCTTCGAGGGCGCCAGGCAGGTGTTTTCCTCGCCCTATCTATTGGGCATCAGCGTCTTCGTGATCCTGCTGGCCACCGTCAGCACCTTCCTGTATTTCGAACAGGCCCGGCTGGTGGCGGGCGTCTTCCCCGACCGCGCGGCACAGATTCGCGTGTTCAGCGTGATCGACATCGCCGTGCAAAGCCTGTCCCTGATCGCGCAGGTCTTCATCACCGGGCGAGTGGCGCGCAAGCTGGGCGTGCGCGCGCTGCTGATGGGCGTACCTTTGATGATGGCGGTCGGCTTCGGCCTGCTGGCGCTTTTGCCCGGCTTTGCCGTGCTGGCCGGCGTGATGATCGTGCGCCGCGTGGGCGAGTACGCCTTCGTGCGGCCAGGGCGCGAAATGCTGTTCGCGCCGATGCCGCCAGTGCGCAAATACCAGGCAAAACAATTCATCGATACGGTGGTCTACCGGGCGGGCGATGCGATCAGCGGCTGGGCCAAGGTCGGCCTGGATGCGCTCGGCCAGGGGCCGGTTCTGGTGGCCGTGATCGGGGTCGGATGTGCGCTTGCCTGGGCGATCAGCGGTCATGTGTTGGGCCGCGCCCACGACACAGGCGGCACGGCAGGCGAACTGCGGTAAGGTGTCGCCCATGTCTACCAATCCTGTTATTTCCTGGACCGAAGCCGAAGTTCTGCACGAAGCGCGCTGGCGCTCGGAGAACGGCAGTCCCCCCCCGAAGCGCGTGGTGATCGGCGACGATCAGACCAGCGCCGACGACGCTTACCGCTGGGCCTGCGAAGGCACCGCCATTCTCTGGCGCGGCGATTATCAGAACGCCCGCCAGTTGATGACGGCCATGTCGCGGCGCGTCGAGCGCAAGCCCAGCAAGGCGAAAAAGCCGCTGCCCACGCCGCTCGAAGCCTTCAACCTGCATCGCCAGGCGCAGGCGCAGCGCGCTCGAACGCTGGGCATGCTGCTGCTGCCGATCGACGCCGATCACCAACTGAACCTGCGTCGCGCCCCCGACATCCGCCAGGCCTGCATCGAAGCCTATGGCAAGGATGACCAGCCCTACGTGGTGTCGCTGCGCGAGATCCTCGGTCTGATCGGCGCGCACGAGTGGCGCAAGAAAGGCGTGGTGATCCCGGCAGTGGGCAATCGCGTGCATCCGCACTACGGCGTGTTCTCGCCGATTCGCGGCGAGTACCTGGAGCTCATCGGCGACAACGAACTCCCCTTGCCGTCGACGGCACTGGCCTGGGACATCGGCACCGGCACCGGCGTGATCGCCGCGCTGCTGGCGCGTCGTGGCGTCAAAAAAGTGGTCGCTACCGACATCGATCCGCGCGCGATCGCCTGCGCCCGTGACAACGTCGCCCGCCTGGGCGTGGCCGACTGCGTCACGATCGAACAGACCGACATGTTCCCGGAAGGCAAGTCGCCGCTGATCGTCTGCAACCCGCCCTGGCTGCCGGCGCGCCCCAGCTCGCCGATCGAAGGCGCCATCTACGATCCGGACAGCCGCATGTTGCTGGCCTTCCTGAACGGCCTGGCCTCGCACCTGACGCAAGGCGGCGAAGGCTGGTTGATTCTGTCCGACCTGGCCGAGCACCTGGGCCTGCGCACTCGCGCCTTCCTGATCAACGCCATCGAAGAAGCCGGCCTGTACATCAAGGCCTACACACAGATGGCGCCGGAACACCCGAAGGCCAACGATCCGACCGACCCGCTGCACTCGGCACGGGTGGCCGAAATCACGACCTTGTACCGCTTGCGCGTGCGTTAAGCACCACCTTCCTTGTATTGCCGGCGTGTGCACATGCCGGTCTTGCATCTGCCCTGCCGACAGGCGTGTCTCTTACCGGGACACGCCTGTTTCTTTTGGCCAGTCGGGTGCTTATGCCGCAAAAGTACTGGCCTTGAGCAGGCGGAATAACTTCTAATTGCCGACTGCGCGCCTTTTCTCAGGAAGCCCAATGACAACGTCTGCCAATTCTCGCCAGTCCGAACACCCGATTTCGCCGATCTTCCTGGAGCGCTGGTCACCGCGCGCCTTCACCGGTGAAGAGATTCCGGAAGCCGAGCTGCTGACCATCCTCGACGCTGCGCGCTGGGCGCCTTCGTCGTACAACTTCCAGCCCTGGCGCTTCCTGTATGCGCGTCGCGGCACGCCGAACTTCGACCGCTACCTGGCCATCCTGAACGAGTTCAATCGCGGCTGGGGCCACACGGCATCCGCGATCCTGATCATCGCATCGAAGAAGACCTCGCAGGCACCGGGCGCGCCCGCACCCACCCCGAACCTGACGCACAGCTTCGACACCGGCGCGGCCTGGGGTTACCTGGCGCTGCAAGCCAGCCTGTCGGGCTGGCACGCACACGGCCTGGGCGGCATCGACCGCGACCTGGCGCGCCGCGAACTGAAGATCCCGGACGACTACACCATCGAAGCCGGTGCCGTGATCGGCCGCCTGGGCGATACGTCGCTGCTCCCGGAAGGCCTGCGCGGCGGCGAAGTGCCCAGCCCGCGTCTGCCGCTGGCCAAGGTCAGCTTCGACGGCGACTTCGTCGGCGAGTGAGCTGACGATATCGGTCGCTTCGAAAGATCCCTGGCATCGTCCAGATGAACGTCCAGACGACCGATACAAGAAAGACGAGTCTCCGCAATAAATGAAAACGCCTGGTGCGCCGCGACGCGGTGCCCAGGCGTTTTCATTTGGCGGGCAAGCGCGCGCCTGCCGCTTTCTTCAATGCGCTGTGGTTCCCAGGAACTGCTGCAGTTCCGGCGTCTTCGGGTTCGCAAAGATCTCTTCCGGGTGACCGATTTCATGCACCAGGCCTTGGTGCATGAACACCACCCGGTCGCACACTTCGCGCGCAAAGCGCATTTCGTGCGTGACCATGATCAGCGTCATGCCGGCTGCGGCCAGCGACCTCACCACCGCCAACACTTCGTTGACCAGTTCCGGGTCGAGCGCCGAGGTGATTTCGTCGCACAGCAGCGCAATCGGCTCCATCGCCAGTGCGCGTGCAATCGCCACGCGCTGCTGCTGCCCGCCTGACAGTTGATCGGGCCAGGCGTCGAACTTGTGGCCCAGGCCCACGCGCTCCATCATCACCCGCGCTAGCTTCTCGGCGTCGGCCTTTGACGTCCCCTTCACCACCGTCGGCGACAACATCACGTTGCGGCCGGCCGTCAGGTGCGGGAACAGGTTGAACTGCTGGAAGATCATGCCGACCTTCAGCCGCAGCGTGCGCAGCCGCATTTCGTCGTCGGCCACCTGGGCATCAGCCACCATGATGGCGCCGCCATCCAGCTGTTCCAGTCCGTTGATGCAGCGAAGCAGCGTGCTCTTGCCCGAACCGCTCTTGCCGATCAGGGCAATCACCTCGCCGGGTTCGATGCGCAACGTGATGCCCTTGAGCACTTCGTTGTCGCCGAACCGCTTGCGCACGTCTTCAAGCGCGATGAGGGGCATTCAATTTCCTTTCCAGCCGCAGGCTCAACCGCGACAGCGGCCAGCACAGGGCGAAGTAGATAAGCGCGGCAATGCCGTAGACCAGAAACGGGTTGAAGGTGGCGTTGGTGATGATCGTGGCCGCCTTGGACAGCTCGGTGAAGCCGATGATCGACGTCACCGCCGTGCCCTTGACGATCTGCACCGCGAAACCCACCGTAGGCGCCACCGCAATGCGTGCCGCCTGCGGCAGCACCACATGGCGCATCTGCTGCATGTAGCCCATGGCCAGGCTGGCCGAGGATTCCCACTGACCGCGCGGAATCGCTTCCACACAGCCGCGCCAGATCTCGGACAGGAAGGCCGCCGACCACAGAATCAGCGTGGCGCCGGCGGCCAGCCATGCCGGTACTTCAATGCCAACCAAAGACAGGCCAAAGAAGGCCAGGAACAGCTGCATCAGCAGCGGCGTGCCCTGGAACAGTTCGATGAAGACCCAGGCCGCGCGGCGCAGGCCCGACAGGCGCGAGGTGCGTGCCATCAACACCAGCAGCCCCAGTGCGCCACCGCCGGCAAAGGCCACCAGCGACAGCAAGACCGTCCAACGGGCCGTCAGCAACAACGCGCTGACGATGTCCCACAAGCTGAAGCTCATCATCGCGCCGACCTCCCGAACCAGTGACGCCCCAGCATGCGCAGCAACTGGCGCAGGATCAGCGCCATCGCCAGATAGATCAGCGTGGCGACGATGTAGCCCTCGAAGGCGCGGAAATTACGCGACTGGATGAACGCCGCTGCAAAGCTCACGTCTTCGACCGATATCTGCGAACACACGGCCGAACCTAGCATCACGATCACGATCTGCGAGGACAGCGCCGGCCAGATACGCGCCAACGCCGGCGTCAGGATCACATGGCGGAACACCTGCATGCGGCTCATCGCCAGGCTGGCGCCTGCCTCGAACTGCCCGCGGTGCGTGGCCACGATGCCCGCGCGGATGATTTCGGAACTGTAGGCACCCAGGTTCAGCGCCATTGCAAGACACGCTGCCTGGATCTCGCTCAGCGACACGCCCAGCGCAGGCAGGCCGAAGAAGATGAAGAACAGCTGGATCAGGAAAGGCGTGTTGCGGATCAGTTCCACGTAGGCTGTGACCGGCGCACGCAATGCACGCGGCCCCTGCGTGCGCGCCCAGGCGCAGGCAATGCCCACGGCGACACCCGCCAGCGCACCGAACACGATCAGTTCGGTCGTGACCACGATGCCTTTCAAGAGCACGGGCGTGTAGTCGAAGACCGCCCCGAAATCGAATCGGTATGCCATGTGGGTGCGTCGCGTGTGAGGGGGTCAGTCGGTGAGGATCACAGATCGGCGGGCAACGCTGCGCCCAGCCACTTCTGCGAAATCGCCGACAGCGAGCCGTCCTTCTTGGCCGCAGCCAGAATGTCGTTCACCTTGGCCAGCAGTGCCGGCTCGTTCTTGTTCAAACCGATGAAGCACGGCGAGTTCTTGATCAGGAACTTGGTTTCCGGTTTCTTCGGCGGGTTGCGCGCAAAGATGGCGGCGGCGATCACGTTGCCGGTGGCGATCAGTTGGGTCTGGCCCGACAGGAAGGCGCTGATGGTGCCGTTGTTGTCTTCGTAGCGCTTGATGGAGGCGTCGGCCGGCGCGATCTTGCTGAGTTCGATGTCCTCGACCGAGCCACGTGTCACGCCCACGGTCTTGCCTGCCAGCTGTTCAACCTTGGTGACCATGACATTGGCCGGGCCGAACACGCCATTGAAGAACGGTGCATAGGCGTCGCTGAAGTCGATGACCTTCTCGCGCTCGGCATTCTTGCCCATGCTGGAAATCACCAGATCGACCTTGTTGGTCTGCAGGAAAGGCACGCGATTGGCGCTGCCCACCGGCACTAGTTCCAGCTTCACACCCAGCTTGGTGGCGATCAGCTTGGCGACATCAATGTCGTAGCCAACCGGCTTCAGGTCCGGACCGGCCGAGCCGAAGGGCGGGAAGTCTTGCGGCACAGCGATCTTGATGACGCCGGCCTTGTTCAGGTCAGCCAGCGCATCGGCATGGGCCGGGCTGATGGCGACAGCGGCGAACAGGACGGCAAACTTCAACAGGTTTCTGCGTTTCATAAGACTCTCCGGCGCCCGGCGGCCGCATGGTTAAGAATTGAACACCGATTTGGTATACAAAATCTCTTATGCAAAGCCTGTGCCAGAGCGTCGGACCGGTGCGCGGATAC
>Ga0308165_1005349_pt1 | contig 11973 bp, 11 predicted proteins | sample PhyWR2_FD_201032 | JGI IMG/M metagenome (GOLD analysis project Ga0308165, IMG submission 201032) | Phyllosphere microbial communities from UC Gill Tract Community Farm, Albany, California, United States - DLSLW.R2 | ecosystem: Host-associated > Plants > Phyllosphere > Unclassified | place: USA... | reverse complement strand
GGTGTAGTCCATCTCGCCGAGGCCCTTGTAGCGCTGGATGCCGTTGTCCTTGGGGATGCGGCGGCCGGCGGCCTGGCCGGACACGAGCTTGGCGTCGCGTTCCCGGTCGCTGTAGACGTAGTCGTGCGGGGCGTTGGACCACTTGATCCGGTACAGCGGCGGCTGGGCGAGGTAGACGTAGCCGTTTTCAATCAGCGGGCGCATGTAGCGGAACAGCAGGGTCATCAGCAGCGTGGTGATGTGCTGGCCGTCGACATCGGCATCGGCCATCAGCACGATCTTGTGGTACCGCAGCTTGGCAAGGTCGAAGTCCTCGCCGATGCCGGTGCCGAAGGCGGTGATCATGGACTGGACTTCGGCGTTGCCGAGGGCCTTGTCCAGGCGGGCCCGTTCCACGTTCAGGATCTTGCCGCGCAGCGGCAGGATGGCCTGCGTCTCAGGGTTGCGGCCGCGCTTGGCCGAGCCGCCTGCCGAGTCACCCTCCACGATGTAGACCTCGCACTTCTGCGGATCCTTGGACGAGCAGTCGGAGAGCTTGCCGGGCATGCCGAAGGATTCCAGCGGGCTCTTGCGGCGGGCGTTGTCGCGGGCCTTGCGGGCAGCCATGCGGGCCTGGGCCGCGGAGATGGCCTTGCGGATGACGTCGCGGGCCGGCCCAGGGTTGCGCTCCAGCCAGTCACCGAGGCCGTCGGTGACGACGCGCTGGACGAAGCCCTTAACCTCGGAGTTGCCCAGCTTGGTCTTGGTCTGGCCCTCGAACTGCGGCTCGGACAGCTTGACCGAGATGACAGCGGTCAGGCCCTCCCGGATGTCGTCGCCGGTGAGGTTGTCGTCCTTTTCCTTGATGATGCCCTTTTCGCGCGCGTAGCGGTTGATCAGGGAGGTCATCGCGGCGCGGAAGCCCTCTTCGTGGGTGCCGCCCTCGTGGGTGTTGATGGTGTTGGCGTAGGTGTGGACGCTTTCGGAGTAGGCGTTGGTCCACTGCATCGCCATTTCCAGGGCAATGTGCCGCTCGGTGTCTTCGGTTTCGAAGGCGATAACGTCCTCGTGGACGACGTCGACCTTTTTGCCGGAGTTGAGGTGCTTGACGTAGTCCAGCAGGCCGTCGTCGTACTGGTAGACCACGGTGTGGAATTCGGCCGGAACCTCGCCCTCGGTTTCGACGGCGTCGAGGTTCAGGTCCTCGTCGTCGGAGGACTCCGATGCGGTGCGTCGCTCGTCGGTCAGCGTGATGCGCAGGCCCTTGTTCAGGAACGCCATCTGCTGGAACCGGGCCCGGAGGGTTTCGAAGTCGAATTCCGTGGTCTCGAAGATGCTGCCGTCCGGGTAGAACGTCTGCGTGGTGCCGGTCTCGGAGGTCTCTTCGCCCTTGATCAGCTCGCCCTGGGGCTTGCCGCCGTCGGCGAAGGACATCCGCCAGACGTGGCCCTGCCGGCGGACCTCGGTGTCGACGCGGCTGGAGAGTGCGTTGACCACGGAGATGCCGACGCCGTGCAGGCCACCCGAGACCGCGTATCCGCCGCCGCCGAACTTGCCGCCGGCGTGCAGGATGGTCATGACGACCTCCACCGTGGGCTTGTGTTCGGTGGGGTGCATGTCCACGGGGATGCCGCGGCCGTTGTCGACCACCTTGACACCGCCATCGGCCTGAAGCACGATCTCAATGTGGGTGCAGTACCCGGCCAGCGCCTCATCCACCGAGTTATCCACCACTTCGTAGACCAGGTGGTGCAGGCCGCGGGGTCCGGTGGAGCCGATGTACATGCCCGGACGTTTCCGGACTGCCTCCAGGCCCTCAAGAACCGTGATGTCGCTGGCCCCGTATTCGCGGGGAGTGACCGTTTCGGCGGCCGCGGCCGCCTGGCCGGTTCCGTCCGCGGTGTCCGCTGCCGGGATTTCTGCATTGTCGTTAGCCACAGGCGCTTTCGACTCCTCTATGTTCGTTGAAGGCCGGCCGCAGCCGTCTCCAGGGAAACAGCCACTGCCAACGGGCACGTCACTGACGGCGCCGGCGGCATGGCTGGCCGGGACCGATTCAACGCAGGGGAAACCGCGTCGGAAACGGACTCAGTCGACGTTGCATCGGCGCCCAGTTATCTCCCTTGATTCTATCGTGTTATAGGGCCGAACCCTGCATTCTGGTGGGGTAAACGCGAGTGTAATTGCCGTTGAGAGGCCACTGGTCCCGCCTGGAATGCTCCCGGGGTGTTCCGCATGGGTTCCTATACCGAGCCGGGGCGTCAGAGCGCCCTACACGCCGCTTGTGGATTTTTCAATGGTTTTGGAAGAACTGCTTCATACCCTCGGACGGCCGCGCTGCCGGGAGCGGCGCGGCGCCGCGTAGAGCCGGGCGGCTTAGCCGTAGGTGTCGCGGGGGCCGCGGCCGTTGACGGTGCGTGCACCCTTGCGCCAGCTGGGTGCGGCGGGGCCGAGGACTTGGATGCTGGTGACGACGCCGTCGCCGAGTTCCACGCGGAATTTCTCCAGCAGGCTCAGGCTGAGCAGGCGCAGCTGGGTTGCCCAGGCGGTGGAGTCGCAGCGGACGTGAAGGGTGGTGTCGGTGAAGCTTTCGGGTGTGCAATGTGCCGAGATTTCCGGTCCGACCAGCGCCGGCCACTGTGCCATCACCGAGCCGACGGCCACCGGGGAACTCCAGCCGCGTTCGGCGACCAGCCGACCCACCACCTTGCCCAGGCCCAGGGGGTCGCGGCCATTGCCATGAAACTGGCTGAAGCCCCGGGTGCCTGCGCCGCGCGCGGGTTTCTGGGTGCTTCCGGGCTTTGGCGGCGCCTTGCGCCGGATTTCGCCCCGCGCGGCGGCGGCATCACGCATGCGGTTGAGCGCCGCTTGGGCGGCGTCGATGTCGTCGGGGTCGCGGCCGGGCTGCAGCCCGCCGTCGGTGTCCTTATTCATCGCCTGTCACTCGTAGCTTGTCCGGCTCATCGATGCCTCCCGGAATGACCTTCACCCGCCGGCCGGCCAGTTCCGCCGGGATGTCGCCCTCGACGGCGGCGGTCACCAGGACCTGCTCCGCGCCAGAGACTATAGCGGCCAGTTTACGCCGGCGCTGCACGTCGAGTTCGGCAAACACGTCGTCGAGGATCAGGATCGGGGCAGACCCGCCGGTGCGCGCGTCGTCGAGCATGACGTAGTACGAGGCGAGCCGCAGCGAGAGGCACATGGACCACGTTTCACCGTGCGAGGCGTAGCCCTTGGCGGGGGCCTGGCCGAGGGTCAGGTCCAGGTCGTCGCGGTGCGGGCCCACCAGGGAGATCCCGCGTTCGAGTTCACGACGGCGGGACGCCGCGAAGGCGCGAATGTACCGTTCGGTGAGCTCCTCCACGGTCAACCGGCGCAGGTCCTCGACCTGTCCCGCCGGTGCGGCGGCCGCGGAACCGTAGCCCTCGCCGTCGTCGTCGATAATTCCGTCCAGCGTGGAGCGGTACACCGCGCCGGCTTGCTTGGATCCGTCCGTGAGCTGGGCGTAGGCACTTTTCAGGTGCGGCAGAAGCAGTTCCACCAGCTCCAGGCGCGCGTGCAGCAGCTCGGCCCCGGCCCGGGCCATGTGCTGGTCCCAGACATCCAGGGTTGCTTCGTGCCCGGCGGTGAACTTACCCGCCCGGCCGGACTTGAGCAGCGCGTTGCGCTGTTTCAGGACCCGGTCGTAGTCGCTGCGGGTGGCGGCATGCCGCGGCTTGAGGCTGACCAGCAGTTCGTCGAGGAAGCGGCGCCGGTTGGACGGGTCGCCCTTGACCAGGGCCAGGTCCTCGGGCGCGAACAGTACCGTCTGGCAGATCCCCAGGATGTCCCGGGCCCGGACCGGGTTACTGCGATTGATCCGGGCACGGTTGGCCCGCCCGGCGTTGAGCTCCAGCTCCAGCACTGTGGACTGCTCGCCACGGACCAGGCGGGCCCGGATCATCGCCCGTTCCGCGCCGAAGCGCAGCAACGGACCGTCCGAACTGACCCGGTGCGAGCTCAACGTGGCGAGGTACCCGATGGCTTCCATCAGGTTGGTTTTGCCGATGCCGTTGGACCCGACAAGGACCGTGACCCCTGGCTCGAGGCTCAGGTCAACCTGGGCGTAGCTGCGGAAATCCGTCAGCGAAAGCTTCTCTAGGTACACGCCGGGGTCAGGGTCCCTGAAATTACTTGGCGGGCCGGGTGGCGTGTCCGCCGAACTGGTGCCGCAGCGCGGAGACCATCTTCATTGCCGGGGAGCTGTCCTCGCGGGAGGAGAAACGGGCGAACAGCGCGGCCGTGATGGCGGGGGCGGGAACGGCGTTGGCGATCGCCTCTTCGACGGTCCACCGGCCCTCGCCGGAATCCTCAACGTAATCGGAAATTGACTCCAGTCCCGGGTCCTCGTCGAGGGCCTTGACCATGAGGTCGAGCAGCCACGAACGCACCACGGTGCCCTTCTGCCAGGCGCGGAAAGTGCCGGGCAGATCGGTAACGATGTCCTTGGCGGCCAGGAGTTCGTAGCCTTCGGCGTAGGCCTGCATCAGGCCGTACTCGATGCCGTTGTGGACCATCTTTGCGTAGTGGCCGGCGCCGACGCCGCCGACGTGGACGAAGCTGTCCGCCCGGTCACCTTCCGGACGGAGCGCATCGAAGACCGGCAGGGCGCGCTCGATGTCGGCGGCGTCGCCGCCCGCCATCAGTCCGTAGCCGTTCTGCAAGCCCCAGACACCGCCGGAGACGCCGCAGTCGGCGAAGTGGACACCCTTGGCGGACAGGGCGGCCGCGTGCTTCTGGTCTTCGGTGAAGCGGGAGTTGCCGCCGTCGATGACCAAGTCACCGGCCTCGAGCTTGTCGCCGAGTTCGGTGATCACGGCGTCGGTGATGTCTCCGGCGGGGACCATGACCCAGATCAGCCGGGGAGCCGGAAGCGCGGCGATCAGTTCGTCGATGGTGGCTGCGTCGGTGACCTCGGGGTTGCGGTCGAAACCGGTGACCTCAATGCCGCCCTTCCGCAGCCTTTCGCGCATGTTGAAGCCCATTTTTCCAAGGCCGATCAATCCAATGTGCACGGGGAACTCTTTTCTGCGCGGTGGTACGGGTAAAGCGGTGGGGCCTAGTTTGGCAGTCGGACGGGCATGACCAGGTAGCGGTAGTCGTCCTGGTCCTCGCCGTCGGCGTCTTTCTGGGCCGTGATCATCGCCGGCTTCGGTGCCGTGGTGAAGGAGAAACGCACGAACTTCGTCTCGATGACGCTGAGGCCCTCGATCAGGTAGTGCGGGTTGAAGGCCACGGTGATGTCCTCACCGGTGAGCTGGGACTCGAGCTCCTCGGACGCCTGGGCATCTTCGCCGGTACCGGCGTCGAGGTGCAGCTGGCCCTGGGTGAACGCGAGGCGGACCGGGGTGTTGCGCTCGGCCACGAGGGACACACGCCGCACGGCCTCGACCAGCTCCTGCGTCTGGACGGTGGCGTGGATCGGGGTTGAGTCCGGGAACAGCGAACGGATCTTCGGGTAGTCGCCGTCCACCAGCAGCGAGGTGGTGGTGCGGCCGCCGCTTTCGAAGCCAATCAGCCGGCTGTCGTCGTCGGCCAAGGCAAGGTGGATGTCGCCGCTGCCACCGAGGGTCTTGGCCACCTCGTTGAGCGTTTTGGCCTTGACGAGTGCGCTGGTGGAGATGCCCGGGGTGGCGGGCTTCCACGGAACCTCGCGCATGGCAAGGCGGTAGCGGTCGGTGGCCAGGAGGGTGATCAGGTCATCCTCGATCTCCATCCGGACACCGGTCAGGATCGGCAGGGTGTCGTCCTTGCTGGCCGCGATGATGACCTGGGACACCGCCTGGGCGAAGGCGTCGCCGGGGACGGTTCCGCTGATAGGGGGCAGTGCCGGCAGCGGCGGGTATTCGGTTTCCGGCATGGTGGCCAGGTGGAAGCTGCTTCGGCGGCAGGAGAGGGTCACCTTGTTGCCGTCGGTTTCGATGTCAACCGGTGCGGACGGCAGGCTGCGGCAGATGTCGGCGAGCAGGCGGCCGGAAACCAGGATGGTGCCCTCGGTGCTGATGTCGGCCGGGATTTCCAGCCGGGCGGAAGTTTCGTAATCGAAGCTCGAGAGGCTCACGGTGCCCGCCTCGGCCTTGAGCAGCAGGCCGGACAGTACCGGAACAGGCGGCCGCGGAGACAAGGACCGGGCGGTCCAGGTCACTGCCTCGGCCAGGACATCCCGCTCGACTCTGAACTTCACGGAAGGGTGCCGCCTTTCATTGCTGTTGACATCGCTGGAACGGACCGGCCGGAGGGTGCCGAAGGCGCCGCCGGAGCTGGTCTGTGGTGGTCATGCGGTTCCCCGGACGACGTGTCCCGGATGCGCCGGGACGGCGCGGGGACACGGTGGGACCGGGGACGGACGCACAGCAGACAGCTTAGCCCCAAGACCCGGGTTCTCCCATCCCCGGCTTACATCACTGTGGTTTTGGCCTGGCCCTCAGTTCGGCTTGGGCCGGACCGCGGTGGGGTGGAGGGAGATTGTTGTTTGAGGGAATTTCATTTTCTTGGGATTAGTAGTGTTAATAACTGCTGTGGAAACTGTGGATAACCCGGTCCCGGCCCGCCGATCCGCGGTTAAGCCCTGTTCATGAGCTGTGGGTCCGGCCGGTTTTAAACAGGGTGTGGATGGGGACAAGATTTTCGGCCGTTTCGTCGATCCACAGGCGGCTTAAGGGTTTTAAGCCCATTAACCGCCGTTGTCCCCTTAACTATCCACAGGCTTGTCCACAGCCCCCTGTTAATAAGGTATGAGTACGCGGATGCGGGGCTAGGAATTCCGCTGCTGCTGCTTGATCCGGTTGGTCAGTTCCGTGACCTGGTTGTAGATCACACGGCGTTCGGCCATCAGTTCGCGGATCTTGCGGTCCGCGTGGATCACCGTGGTGTGGTCCCGGCCGCCGAGTTCCTGACCGATCTTGGGCAGCGACATGTCGGTCAGCTCCCGGCAGAGGTACATGGCGATCTGGCGGGCGGTAACCAGGGTCCGGGTCCGGGACTTGCTGCAGAGCTCCTCCATGGTGAGCTTGAAGTAGTCCGCGGTCTGGGTCAGGATCTGCGCCGAGGTGATCTCCTGGGCGCCGTCGTCGGTGATCAGGTCCTTGAGCACCATCTCCGCGAGGGCCACGTCCACCGGCTGGCGGTTCAGGCTGGCGAAGGCGGTCACCCGGATTAGGGCGCCTTCGAGTTCGCGGATGTTGCTGGAGATCTTGGAGGCGATGTACTCAAGGGCGTCGTCCGGCGCGGAAAGGCCTTCGCTGAGCGCTTTCTTGCGGAGGATCGCGATGCGGGTTTCCAGTTCCGGCGGCTGGATGTCGGTCAGGAGGCCCCACTCGAACCGGGACTTCATCCGGTCCTCGAAGCCGGCCAGCAGCTTCGGCGGCTGGTCCGAGGTGATGACAACCTGCTTGTTGTTGTTGTGCAGGGCGTTGAAGGTGTGGAAGAACTCTTCGAGCGTGCGGTCCTTGCCGGCGAGGAACTGGATGTCGTCGATCAGCAGGACGTCGACGTTCCGGTAGGTGGTCTTGAAGCTGGTGCCCTCGTCGTCGCGGATCGAGTTGATGAAGTCGTTGGTGAACTCTTCGGAGTTGACGTAGCGGACGCGGATCCCGCTGTAGAGGCGGCGGGCGTAGTGGCCGATCGCGTGCAGCAGGTGGGTCTTGCCCAGGCCCGAGTCACCGTAGATGAACAGCGGGTTGTAGGCCTTAGCGGGGGCTTCGGCGACGGCGACGGCGGCCGCGTGCGCGAAGCGGTTGGAGGAACCGATCACGAAGGTGTCGAAGACATACTTCGGGTTCAGCCGGCCGAATTCGTGCGAGGTGCTCGGCAGCATGGGCTGCGGCTTGAGTTCGACGGCGGGATCGGCCGTGCGGGTCAGCTCCGGTGCCGCCTCGGGTTCGACATGGAGGGGCACCAGTTCGGTGTCGACGTCGATCGCGCAGCGGATCTCGTCGGAGAAGACATCCCGGAGGGCGTCGTCGAGGGCTTCCTTGACCTGGGTCTGGAGGACCTCGCGGGTGAGTTCATTGGGAACGGCCACCAGCAGGGTGGACCCGATGAGGCCCTGTGCCTGGGCGAGGATGACAAAACCGCGCTGCCTGGGGGTAACCCGGTGGTCGTTTTCCAGGAGGCTGACCACCCGGCGCCAGGAGCTCCCGACGGTGTTGGCGTGGTCGGCTTCGTCTACCGTCATCAATGAATTCCTCAAACCTTGCTTGCTGGCGTTACCGCAGCCGCACCGTCCGGGACTCGATGTGTGGTCCCGGCGTAATCCACAGGGTTGTACACAGACAGTGGATAATGGGCTACTGGGACACTCTAGGGGATGAAAAGCCCAGAAGATAGCTGGGAACTGACCTGTGGATAATTACACCGTTGTGGTTCCCTCCGGGGGCTTGTGATGTGCTTCATCCACAGGCCCGGGGGCAGGTTAGCCACAGCTGGGGATGAGCGCCGGGGACCTCTCCGGTTTGACTCTGCAGCCGTTTTTCCCCTAACGTTGTGAAGTCCTTTGTGTCCGCTTTTCGCTTCATTGAAGCTCTCCCAGACGCCTGCGTCACCGGGAGCGGGGTAGCGGCACATACAAAACTTAGCGTCGGCCAGTTCTTCCCCTTTTTTGATCGGGTGGGCGCACCTTTGATCCACTGGAGTAACTAACGTGAGCAAGCGGACTTTTCAGCCGAATAACCGCCGTCGAGCCAAGAAGCACGGCTTCCGCCTTCGTATGCGTACCCGTGCCGGCCGCGCCATCCTGGCAGCCCGTCGTGGCAAGGGCCGCACCGAACTGTCGGCGTAAATACTGACTTATCGGTCATCACCCTTTTGCGAGTTGAGCGGTGCTAGCCACCCGGAACCGTCTGAGGACCTCTACCGATTTTTCAACAACTGTACGTTCCGGCGTCCGCAATGGACGCCGGAACTTAGTGTTATATACGGCAGCTTTACCTGCCGGCGAACCTAGCCGCATCGGTTTCATCGTTTCCAAGAGTGTCGGGAACGCTGTTGTCAGGAACCTCGTTAAGAGGAGACTGAGAGAAGCCGGTGCGTTGTCGCTGCGCACTTATCCCGTCGGATATGCCATTGTCGTCCGGGCCCTGCCCGCGTCGGCATCTGCCGGCTGGGAGACCCTGCGCAACGACTACGATGCCGCCCTGGAAACAACCCTTAAGCGGCTGGCCGGCCGTGCGCAGCCGGCCGTTGCCAAGGTTTCGAGTGAGACACCACAGGAAGGGACACCGCGTGCGTAACCGAGATGCCGCCGTCGTCCCCGGTCCTGTATCGCGTGTGTCCGCGGCCGCCGCCTGGTTGGGTCGCACGCTGTGGAACCTGCCCCGCAACCTGATCATTTTGCTGTTGATGGCCTACCGCAAGGTTGTGTCTCCGCTCTACGGCCAGGTCTGTCGATTCTTTCCGAGCTGCTCCGCCTATGCGCTGGAAGCGGTGACGGTCCATGGGGCGGTCAAGGGTACCTGGCTGGCGGTTCGCCGGCTGCTGCGTTGCCACCCATGGAATTCCGGCGGTGTGGACCATGTCCCCGCCGGTCACCGGGAGTGGCCCGCCGGCCACACCCCCCGAATTGTCGTGCTGAACAACCCGGACAAGTACCTGGTGGCACAGTCTGATGGAGAAGGCCGCCCTGCGGCCTGACGAAGAGGAATAACGTATGGACATCTTTGGAGCAATTCTGGCCCCGTTCAAGTGGCTGGTGTCGGCCATCATGATCGGCTTCCACGACGGACTGAGCTTCATTGGCCTGCCTGCAGCCAACGGGTGGACTTGGACCCTGTCCATCATCGGTCTGGTGCTGGTTATCCGCGCCGCGCTGATCCCTGTCTTCGTCAAGCAAATCAAGGCCCAGCGCGGCATGCAGCTGCTACAGCCGGACCTGAAGAAGCTTCAGGACAAGTACAAGGGCAAGACCGACCAGCTTTCCCGCCAGGCCATGGCGCAGGAGCAGATGGCGATGTACAAGAAGCACGGGACCAACCCGTTCTCCGCGTGCCTCCCCATGCTGATCCAGATGCCGTTCTTCTTCGCCCTCTTCCAGGTGCTCTCCGGCATCAGCTCCGCCAAGGCCGGCGGCACCGGTATCGGTGCCATGAACATCGATCAGGTCCGGCAGTTCGATGAATCCAGCATCTTCGGCGCTCCGCTGTCTGCCTCCCTGCTGCACGGCGGCGGCGGAGACCAGGTCGCGGTGTGGATCCTTTCGATTGTCATGATCCTGGCGATGACCGCCTCGCAGTTCATCACGCAGAAGCAGATCATGGCCAAGAACATGTCCGAAGACGCCATGGCCAGCCCCTTCATGCGCCAGCAGAAGATGATGCTCTACATCCTGCCGCTGGTCTTCGGCGTCGGTGGCATCAACTTCCCCATCGGTGTCCTCATCTACTGGACCACCACCAACCTGTGGACCATGGGCCAGCAGTTCTTCGTGATCCGCCGCATGCCCACCCCCGGTTCCCCCGCCGCCAAGGCCTTGGCTGAGCGCCGTGCCGCCAAGGGCCTGCCGAACCTGCCCCTGATGGGTGCCAAGAAGGCCGACGCCGAGGCAGAGGCGGAAGCCGCTGCCAGCGCCGCCGTCGCCAAGAGCCAGCGCGTCCAGCCCCAGCGCAAGAACAGGAAGAGGAAGTAATGCCTGCCGAGAGCACCGACCACGCTATTACCGCCGAGCCGCTGTCCCAGGAAGACGTCCGCGACGAGGCCGCGCCTAGCAACGATGCTGAAGCCCCGGCCGCCACGGATACCGACGCAGGCGAGTCCACGGGCAAGAGCAACACCGCCAGCCGTCTGGAGGAGGAGGGCGACGTCGCCGCCGACTACCTCGAGGAACTCCTGGACATCGCGGATATCGACGGTGACATCGACATCGAGGTGCGCAACGGCCGTACCTACATCTCGATCGTGGCCGAAGAGGACAACTCCGGTCTGGAGAACCTCGTGGGCCGCGACGGTGAGGTGCTGGAAGCCCTGCAGGAACTGACCCGTCTGGCCGTCCTTGCCGCCACGGAGAATCGCTCCCGGCTGGTCCTGGACATCAACGGGTACCGCACGGACCGGGCCGGAGACCTGCAGCAGATCGCCGAGGACGCCATTGCCTCCGTCAAGGAGAGCGGCGGTCCTGTGGCATTGAAGCCGATGAGCGCCTACGAGCGCAAGATTGTGCACGACGCCGTCGCAGACCTGGGATTTGTTAGCGAGTCCGAGGGCGAGGGTGCCCAGCGGCACATCGTTGTCTCCGCAGAGTGACTCCCCAGAGCAGCATGATGGTGGAGATTACCGCGGCCGAACTCAAGGCCGCCGAAGCGATTTTTGGTGACCGGCTGGACCTGGCCCGTCGCTATGTGGAGCACCTCGCCACGTCCGGTACGGAACGCGGCCTGATCGGCCCCCGCGAGGTGCCGCGCCTGTGGAGCCGGCACGTGCTGAACTGCGCCGTGATCGAACGTGAGATTGCGCCCGGCAAGCACGTGGCCGACGTCGGAAGCGGCGCCGGCCTCCCGGGGTTGTGCCTGGCCATCGCCCGTCCGGACCTTGAACTGACGCTCATCGAGCCGCTGGAGCGGCGCGTGATCTGGTTGCAGGAAGTGGTCGATGACCTCGGCCTCGACAACGTCACCGTGATGCGTACCCGCGCCGAACTGGCCGTGGGACAGGTCGACGCCGACGTGGTGACCGCGCGCGCGGTATCCGCCCTGACCAATCTGGCCGGGCTTACTATCCCGCTGCTCCAGGGCAAGGGAGAAGTCGTGGCCATAAAGGGCCGCAGCGCCGGTGAAGAGATCGAAAAGGCCGCCAAGACCATCCGTAAACTGGGCGGCGTGGACACGTCCGTCGTGGTTGTCGGGGAGGATCTCCTGGAGGAGCCCACCACCGTGGTCCGCATCGTAGTGAATAAGCCCCTAAAGAAGGCGTAGCGCCCGCCCGGCGCCCGCGGTGTTCAGGGGTAAGAGGTTAGGCTAGTTACCG
>Ga0308165_1005348_pt1 | contig 11973 bp, 10 predicted proteins | sample PhyWR2_FD_201032 | JGI IMG/M metagenome (GOLD analysis project Ga0308165, IMG submission 201032) | Phyllosphere microbial communities from UC Gill Tract Community Farm, Albany, California, United States - DLSLW.R2 | ecosystem: Host-associated > Plants > Phyllosphere > Unclassified | place: USA... | reverse complement strand
GTGAGGCGGGCCGCGGGTTCGCCGTCGTCGCCAACGAGGTCAAGGACCTCGCCAACGAGACGGCACGGGCCACGACCGAGGTCGGGCAGCGGATCTCCGCGATCCAGGAGCTGGTCGACGAGGTCGTGGGGTCGCTGACGAGCATCAGCGACGCCGTCGGTCAGATCAACGAGACCCAGGCGACCATCGGCGGCGTCCTCACGGAGCAGGCTGCGGTCACCCGCGCGATCCTCGACTGAGAGCCGGGGGGTGCGGGACGAGCTGCCCCGTGCCGTCTGGAAGGAGAGACCCGTCCCGGGGGGCAGGGGGCCGTGGGACGGGACTCACATAGTTGAAGTCTCAATTAGCGCTCACCGAGGTCGATCTGAAGGGTCCCCTGAGATGTACGGAGAGCACCATGAGCATCCCCCCGCAGAAGCGCGCAGCAGCCCGGCTAGAAGACCTGAGCGTCCGCGTCAAGGTCCTCGGCGTGGTCGCGATCGCGACAGTCGTCGCCATCGTCATCGGCCTGGTCGGGCTGCAGGCCCTCTCGGCCTCGGCCGACACGACCGAGCAGCTCTACGAGGAGAACGTGCTCGGTGTCCTCCATGCCTCGGAGATGGAGCTCGCGATGAACGACATGCGGCTCCGCTCGCGCGACGCCATCCTCGCGCTCGACCCCGACAAGACGCGTGAGAAGCTCACCGAGCTCGACGACGCCGAGGCGGCCTTCGATGAGGCCGAGGGCCTCTACGCCGCGACCCCGCTCGACGAGACGCGCGAGAAGACCCTCGCCGAGCTCGACACGACGATCGACGCCTACCTGACGGTCCAGCGCGACGTCATGGGACCCCTCGCGATCGCCGGCGACATCGAGGGCTGGACGGCGGCCAACGACGAGCAGTCTCGCCCGTTGACCACCGCCATGAACGAGCAGATCTCGAGCCTCGTCGAGACCGAGCGGACCCGCGCCTCCGAGGCCGTCGAGGCCTCGCGCGACAGCTACGTCCAGCAGCGGACCGTCTCGGTGGTCGTCCTGATCGCCGGTGCGCTGCTCGCGCTGACCCTGGGCTGGTTGGTCGCCCGTGGAATCACGCGGAGCGCCGTCGCCGTGCAGCGGGTGGCAGAGCACCTGGCCGAGGGCGACCTCACCCAGACCTCCGGTCTGACCTCTCGTGACGAGATGGGCCGGATGGGCGCCGCACTCGACGTCGCGACCCGCAGGCTCGGCGAGGTCATGAGCACCGTGGTGCGGTCCTCCGACTCGGTCGCCGCCGCGTCGGAAGAGCTCTCGGCGAGCTCACAGCAGATCTCGGCCGGTGCCGAGGAGACCTCCGCCCAGGCCGGGGTCGTCTCTGCCGCTGCCCTGCAGGTCTCGGGCAACGTTCAGACCGTCGCCGCCGGTGCTGAGGAGATGGGTGCGTCGATCCGCGAGATCTCTCAGTCGGCCAACGACGCCGCCCGGGTCGCTGGAGAGGCCGTGACCGCCGCAGCCAGCGCCACGGGTTCGGTGGCCCAGCTCGGTGCGTCCAGCCAGGAGATCGGCGACGTGGTGCGCGTCATCACGACCATCGCCGAGCAGACGAACCTGCTGGCCCTCAACGCGACCATCGAGGCCGCGCGTGCTGGTGAGGCGGGCAAGGGATTCGCGGTCGTCGCCTCGGAGGTCAAGGAGCTGGCGCAGGAGACGGCCCGGGCGACCGAGTCGATCGGACGCCTCGTCGAGACCATCCAGTCGGACACGGCGGGTGCCGTGTCCGCGATCGAGCACATCACCGGCGTGATCTCGTCGATCAACGACTACCAGCTGACGATCGCCTCGGCTGTCGAGGAGCAGACCGCGACGACGACGGAGATGAGCCGCAACGTGGCCGACGCCTCGACAGGGGTGGGCGAGATCGCCGGCAACATCACCGGGGTCTCGGACGCCGCCGACTCGACCACCCAGGCGCTCGCCCAGACGACCGTCGCGGTCAACGAGCTCGCCCGGATGGCCACAGAGCTGCGCGCCTCGGTCTCGACCTTCACGTACTGAGCGGCACGGCCGGGTCGGCTCAGGCCGGTCCAGGCCGGGCGGGCGCGGTCCGGCCTTAGCGGGCTCAGGCCGGTCGGGCGCGGTCCGGCCCGGACTGCTCGAGATCGCACGCGTGGCCGCGAGGTCCACAGTCTGCGCCGAGGTCGCATGGTCTGCCACGAGGTCGTACGTCCGGGGCCGAGGTCGCACAGACACGCCGGGTCGCCTCTCGAAGGGGCCATGTTCGGCGTGTCTGTGCGACCTCGACGGCGCAGGTGCGACCTCGACGGCGCAGGTGCCACTTCGACGCCGCAGGTGCGACCTCGGTCGGGAAGGTGCCACCTCGGTCGGGAAGGAGCTACCTCGGTCTGGAACCTGCGACCTCGGCAGAGGTGCAGCTCGGCGCGGGAACGCGCGTGTCAGCGCAGGATCGCGCGCGTCACCGACGCCTGCTCGGTGAGGACCGAGCCGATGACGTGCTGCGTCTCGTTGATCCGTTCGACAGCGTCGCGGATCTGCGCGAGGGACGAGACGGCCGACTGCGCCTGGCTCTGGATCGCGTCCACCCGGCCCTGCACCTGGGTGGTGGCGCGGGCCGTCTCGTTCGCGAGGTCCTTGACCTCGCTCGCGACGACCGCGAAGCCGCGGCCTGCCTCGCCGGCGCGGGCTGCCTCGATGGTGGCGTTGAGCGCGAGCAGGTTGGTCTGCGCGGCGATCGTCTGGATCGTCTTGACGACGTCCCCGATCTCCTCGCTCGACCTGTTGAGCCGTGCGATGTCCTCGTCGGCCTCGAGCGCGAGCCGCTGCCCCTCGGTCGCGACGCCCGTCGCCGAGAGGACGTTGCGCTCGACCTCTTCGATCGACGTGACGAGCTCTTGCCCGGCGGTCGCCAGCCTGTCGGCGTCGGCGAAGCGCTCGAGCGCCTGACCGAGCAGGAACACGGTGTCGCGCAGGGCGGCCTCGCGCCCCTGCGACAGGGTGAGGCGGGAGGTCGAGAAGAAGTCCATCGTGCCGACGACCACCCCGTCGACGATCACCGGCAGGCACACGCCGGACTGGACGCCTTCCTTCTGCGCGACAGGGGCACGGACGCAGTCGGTCACCTCGGCGAGGTCCGCGACGAACAGCAGGTCGCGCTGGCGCCACGTGCGCCCCGCGAGGCCGACACCCTCGGCGAAGGACGCCGACTGCGTCACCTCGCGGAAGGCGGTGCCGACGGTGCCGGACTCCTGGGAGAAGTGCAGCTTCTGGTCGGTCGCGTCGACAGCCCAGTACGAGCCGTAGGCCCAGCCGAAGCCTTCCCGGATGGTGCGCAGCGCCCGGGCCAGGGCGACGTCGGCGCTCGGGGCGGTCGTCACCTCGCGCAGCACTGCGGAGGTGGCTGAGGTGTCCTGCGCCGCCGACGCCTGGCGCTCGCCCTGCACCACGCGCTCGAGCGTGCGGGAGACGAGCGTGCCGATCACCGTGAGCGCACGGTGCCGTGCGGGGGAGAGGTCGAGGACCTCTTCGGTGAAGAAGTCCATCGTGCCGACAGTCCGCCCGTCGACACGCAGCGGGAAGCAGACGCCCGACCGGATCCCCGCGCGCTGGGCGACGGGTGCGCGGACGCAGTCGGTGAGGTCGCCGAGGTCTGGGACGGCGATCATCTCGTCGGCGGCCCACGCCCGTCCGCTCAGCCCGACGCCCCGGGCGAAGGTCGCGCTGCGCGTGACAGCCCGGAAGTCGTCGGAGGCCGCGCCGGACTCGGCGACGAAGTGCAGCGTCGAGTCTTCGGCGCTCACCGACCAGTACGAGCCGTAGGTCCAGCCGAAGGCCTCGCGCACGACCTCGAGCGCGACCAGTGCCGCAGCCGAGCTGTCCCGCGTCGTGGCGAGACGCTCCTGCACCAGCCCGACCGCGTTCAGGTCGGTCTGCGACTGCACGAGCTCAGCCCGCACGGCATCCAGCTCTCGGGCTGATCTGCGCGATCCCCACATGACGACTCCTTGAGTCAGGTCGCCCCCTTGCGCCACGCTGGCGTGTGCGTCTCATCGGGCGGCGCGGGGCGTTCATGAGGGACCGGGGAGGGTGGTCGTGCGGTGAGGGCCGCGGCGGACGAGCGGTCGGCTCTGGCCTCAGGAGAGCCCCGACGGGGAAGAGCGCTGAATACGGCGTTGACCTGGAACTTCACCCCCGGCTGGTGCCGAGCTCCTCAGGGAGCGGTCCTGTTCTTCGATCACCTCTGCTGACCGAGCATCTGCTGGATCAGCCCTGGGGCCTGCCCGCAGGGGGTGAGGTGGGTCGGGCTGCTGGTGGGCTCTAGAGCAAGGTGGCGCGATGAGCGGAGCATCGACGGACGGCGAGTTCTGGAGCTCGCGGACCGCCGCGATCTGTTTCGTGGCGATGGTGATATCCGGGTCGTTGGCGTCGACCTTCATGGTCATCGGCTGGTATCTCCCGATGGCAGCTGCAGGGATGGGGACAGTGGCGTCGACCTTGTCTCTGGTCGGTCACCAGAAGAAGTGGTCGAGGTCTACCCGTGGTTCATAGGTGAGGTCCCGGTGGGCGATGCGATGAAGAGGCTGAAAGGCGACGTCTACAACTGGTGGTTGGTGAAGAGGGTGTGGCAGACCGAGCAGCGGACACCGAGGCATGCTTCCGCTGACCGCCTTGAGGGTGTCCTCTACTCGTCCTCGCACTGGTCCCTTGCTGCGTTTCGGGAGCTGGTCGACGCCGCTGAGACTCCGGCCGAACGTATGGACGTCGTCGAGACGTACTTCGAGCATGTCGCTTGGGACCGTGACGTCGGCGGGGAGACTCGAGCGTGGTTGACGAACTTCGCGCGAGACGAACCGGAGCTGTACCGCATGATCTGCTTGTTGGATGACGATCTCTAGCTCTACCCGCGGTGCCGGTCTAGCCGCTGGGGCGACGTGCTGTGCTGCGATCAAATCTAAGGACTATCGAAGGTGGTGGGTATCCATGGGCGATGCGATGAGAGTCCTTCGCGACGACGCGTTCAACTGGTGGTGGATCCGAAGGAATTGGGACCTTTCAATTCCGACCCCCAGGAGGGAGTCGGCGATGCGGATCGAGGAGACGGTCTACGAACTCTCCGAGGATTCGTTCCCCGCTTTCCGCGCTCTCGTCGAGAGTGCGGAGAGTCTCGACGAGGTGTTGCACGTGGTGGAGGCTTTCTACGAGTTTTTGCCATGGTCGAAAGATGGTGGTGGAAGGTTCAAGAGGTGGTTAACGGGAGTGGCGGAAGGTGAATCTTCTTTTCAGAAGTTGATTCGAATGCTCGATCGGGATGTATAGGTCGCCTTGTGGTTCGCCGCGTCCCTGAGGTCGGACAGGCTTTTCCCGTGGCCACCTTCGCGCGGTGCCGTGTGTCGTGCTGGTGGCGTCCCAGCGGGCGGCGCTCTCCCACCATGGGCCCCTGCAGCCGCTCTTCTCCGTGAATGGCGAACGCCTGTTGCTGCACCGCACGTTCATCGCCTGTCGACAAGTGGGTGGTGTGCTGGGTGGGCGCGGTGTTGTAGGGCCGTGTCTTCCACTGTGGCTCGGTTCGCCTGGCCGGAGATGAGCGTTACCTTCGGTGGATCGCGAACTAGATCAGGTGGTTGCTCTGAGCGTGCCATGAGATCTCACCTGATCCGATGAGACGAAGCGAAGTCCACATCGCAAGACAAGTGTTCACATGCCGACACGGAGATGCCACAGTCGTCCCATCATGCGCCGCGACACGACCGTGCTCTCGCACGTCAGCCCCCTTGCACAGCCCCGCCACGTCGGCGCCGGCTGCTGTTGTCGCTGTAGCCGCTGAGCGGTTCGCCACCCACTCGCAGCTTGGCCCAGGGCAGGGGCCGCGACGTGAGACGGTCCCCGACCGCTCCCTGATCCCCGTCACCACCCGCGCGCAGCGCGAGGTCTGCTGACCGCGATCAGGCCGCTCGACCCCTCGAGCCCGCGCACCCCGGCCGACCTCCCGCCGTACCCGGGTGTGCACCCCGCTCGCGACTCCCAGGACACGTCCTCGGATGTCGTCGAGCGCACCTCCGCCACCCGCGTCACCGGTAGACGCTCCTCCGTGCCGCCTCTCCTCACCACCCCGCCCCACGGGGTGGCGCCCTCACAGCCCGACCGGCCCACCGGCCGTCCGGGCAGAACGGACCACCTGTGCGAATCTCCACCGTCCGCATCCCCACGGCGGCCAAGGCCGCAGCGGCCCTCCTCACCGCCTCTCTCCTGCTCACCGCGTGCTCCGCCGACGCCTCAGACTCGGGCTCCGGCAGCACGTCGGCCAGCGGCATCTCGGACGAGATCGTCATCGGCTCGACCAACGAGCCCACAGGGCTCGTCCGCAACGTCGGCGGCAGCTCGGGCATCTCGCAGACCATGACCCGCAACGTCTACGAGGGCCTGACCTCCGTCGACGTCGACGGCACCGTGATTCCGACGCTCGCCGAGTCCTGGGACGTCTCCGACGACGGCCTCACCTACACCTTCCACCTGCAGCAGGGCGTGACCTTCCACGACGGGACGCCATTCACCGCGGCCGACGTCGCATGGAGCATCTCCGAGGCGATCGGCCCGGACTCCAAGAGCGCCCGCAAGAACGACCTGCTCGTCATCACCGACATCGCGCAGCCCGACGAGCAGACCGTCGAGCTCACGCTGTCGCGCCGCAGCCAGTCGCTGCTGTTCAACCTCGCCTCGGTGACAGTCGTCAAGGACGGCGACAAGGAGCTCACCAGCGACAACGGCACAGGCCCGTACAGCCTCGTCGAGTGGACGCAGGGCGACCACCTCACCATCGCGCGCAACCCCGACTACTGGGGCGAGCAGCCGAAGAACGAGGGTGTGACCTTCAGGTTCTTCAAGGACACGACAGCGCTCAACAACGCGCTGCTCACCGGCGACCTCGACCTCGTGATCGCCGAGGACTCCCCGGACCAGCTGCTCCAGTTCGAGGGCAACGACGACTTCACCATCACCGAGGGCACCTCGACCACCAAGCAGCTGTGGGCCTTCAACGACCGCGAGGCGCCCTTCGACGACGTCCGGGTCCGCCAGGCGCTCTACACGGCCCTCGACCGCGAGCGCATCCTCGACACCGTCTGGGACGGCTACGGCCAGGTCATCGGCTCGATGGTCCCACCGACCGACCCCTGGTACGTCGAGGACCTCGCCGACGCGCACGCCTACGACCCCGACGCCGCCAAGGCCCTGCTCGCCGAGGCCGGCGTGAGCGACCTCGAGATCACCGTCGACTACGTGGCGGGCGAGCCCTCCGACACCATCGCGCAGCTCATCCAGACCGACCTCGCCGACGTCGGCGTGACGCTGACGCTCAACCCGATCGACGACGCCACGTGGTACCAGAAGATCTACACGGACCACGACTTCGAGACGACGATCATGGGCCACGTGAACCCGCGCGACGTCGTCTGGTACGCGAACCCTGACTTCTACTGGGGCTACGACAACGCCGAGGTCCAGCAGTGGGTCGCCGACGCCGACGCCGCCACCTCCGAGGAGGAGCAGGTCGAGCTGCTCACGCAGGTCAACCAGACGATCGGCGAGGAGGCGGCCACCGCGTGGCTGTACCTCGACCCGCAGATCCGGGTCGCCCGCTCCGAGATCAGCGGCTTCCCGGTCGACCAGGTGACGGAGAGCTTCTACGTCGCCGACATCGTGCGAGCGGACTGACCCGCCGTCATGACGTCGTCCCTGCACCCATCGAAGACACCCGCGCTGGAAGCACCCGTGCCGCAGGCACCCGCGCCCCGGCGCGCCCTGAGGGCGAGCGCCCCGATGCTCCGCTACGTCGCCGTCAGGCTCATGACGCTCGTCGTCTCGCTCGTGCTCGCGGCCGTCGTCGTCTTCGTCGTGCTGCGGCTCCTCCCGGGGGACAGCGCGGGCACGACGCTGGGTGTGGGGACGACGACAGACCAGCTCGACCAGCTGCGCAGCGAGCTCGGGACCGACCAGTCGTCGCTCGCCCAGCTCGGTGACTGGGCCGGGGCTCTGCTGACGGGCGACCTCGGCACGTCCTTCGTGTCGAGGCTGCCTGTCGGCGAGCTCATCACCAGCAAGCTCCCGATCACCGTCCCGCTGAGCCTGGCAGCCTTCGTGCTGTCGGTCCTCGTCTCGGTGCCGCTCGGGGTCGTCGCCGCCGTGAAGCGCCGAGGCGTTGTCGGCGTGGCAGTCTCCGCGGTCTCCCAGCTCGGGGTGGCCGTCCCGGTGTTCTGGGTCGGGGTGCTGCTCGTGTGGATCTTCGCGCTGCGCCTCGGGGTGCTGCCGCCCGGCGGTTTCCCGCGGCAGGGCTGGGACGACCCGGCGGCCGCCGTCCGCTCGCTCGTCCTGCCCGTCGTGACGGTGTCGATCGCGATGTCGTCGGTCATGGTGCGCTACGTGCGGTCGGCGACGCTCGACGTGCTCGACCAGGACTATGTCCGCACGGCCCGCTCGCTCGGCTACGGACGCTGGCAGGCGCTCGCGCGGCACGGTCTGCGCAACGGCGCCGTGCCCGTCGTGGCGATCCTGGGCATCGAGCTCGCGACCTCGCTGCTCGGTGCGGTGGTCATCGAGAACGTCTTCGCTCTCCCGGGCCTGGGTACGCTGCTGCTCGACTCGGTCACCGGGCGCGACCTGCCCGTCGTCCAGGCGCTCGTCCTGGCGATCACGGCCGTCGTGCTCGTCGTCAACTTCGGGGTCGACCTCCTGCAGCGGGCCATCGACCCGCGGCTGCGGCTCGGCTCCACCCTCGGCGCGGCTGGAGGCTCGCGATGACCGACCAGCTCGACGCACCCCGCGGCCCGCTCACCGCCGGCACCCCGTCTGCCGACGCGCCCGGCTCTGCGCTGGACGCGTCCGCCGCTGCCCCGCGCCGCGCGACGTCCCGTCGCCTGCGCAGCCCGTCCTTCGTCGTCGGGGCCTCGATGGTCGCGGTCGTCGTGCTCGTCGGCCTCGTCGCCTTCTTCTGGACGCCCTACACGATCGGCACGCGGGGGACGGGCGAGCGTCTCGGTGGTCCGAGCGCCGACTTCTGGCTCGGCACGGACAAGCTCGGGCGGGACGTGCTGAGCCAGCTCATCGCCGGCGCGACCAACGCGGTGGTCGTCGCGGTCTGCTCGGTCGCGATCGCCGCGGTCCTGGGGATCACGCTCGGTGTCCTCGCAGCGTCGACCACGCGGTGGGTCGACGTGGCCGTGCTCAACGTCGTCGACCTCATGATCGCCTTCCCGACCCTTCTGCTCGCCATGCTCATCGTCACGGTGCGCGGCGCCTCGCTCAGCTCGGTGATCGCTGCGATCGGCATCTCAGGTGCTGCGGTGATCGCCCGGATCACGCGCATCAACGCCTCGCGGGTGCTCCGCGAGGACTACGTCGTCGCAGCAGCCGCCTCGGGGACGGGCTGGTGGGGGACGGTCCGGCGGCACGTGCTGCCCAACGTCGCCCCGACCCTGCTCGTCCAGCTCATGCTGCTCGCCGGGGCCGCGATCCTCGCCGAGGCGTCGTTGTCCTACCTCGGCCTCGGGCCACGCCCGCCCTACGCCTCGTGGGGCCGCATGCTCAACGAGGCGCAGGCGACCATCTCCGCGGCGCCCCTCGCCGCGATCCTGCCCGGCCTGCTGATCGCCTGGACGGTGCTGGGCCTCAACCTGCTCGGCGACGGGATCCGCGAACGCAGCGACCCGAGCCTGCGAGGAGACCGATGACCGCCCTCGAGGTCCGTGACCTGACAGTCCGCACGTCCGGTGGGCGCACCCTGCTCGACGCCGTGAGCTGGGAGGTGCCCTTCGGCGGACGCCTCGGGATCATCGGCGAGTCCGGCTCGGGCAAGTCGCTCACCGCTGCCGCGATCCTCGGGCTGCTGCCCGAGGGCATGACCGCGACAGGCCAGGTGCTGCTCGACGGGCGCGACCTGCTGACCCTCGGCGAGCGGGCCCTGCGCTCGGTCCGCGGTGCCCAGGTCGCCATGGTGTTCCAGGAGCCGCTCACGGCCCTCGACCCGCTGATGACCGTCGGGCGGCAGATCGCCGGACCCCTGCGCCTGCACCGCGGAGCCTCCCGGGCGAAGGCCCGCGAGCTCGCCGCGGACCTCTGCAGGCTCGTGCGGCTCGACGACACCGAGCGCATCCTCGGCTCCTACCCCTGGCAGCTCTCGGGCGGTCAGCGCCAGCGTGTCAGCATCGCGATGGCCCTGGCCTGCGAGCCGCGGGTGCTGCTCGCCGACGAGCCGACGACTGCCCTCGACGTCACCGTCCAGGCAGAGATTCTCGACCTGCTCGACGAGCTGATCGAACGGACGGGCACCACGCTGGTCTTCGTCTCGCACGACCTCCCGGTCGTCGCCCGGGTCGCCCGCGACCTCGTGGTCATGCGCTCGGGGCGAGTCGTCGAGGCGACGACGGTCGCGCAGGCCCTCGAGGCCCCCGCCCACGCCTACACCCGCCAGCTGCTCGCCGCCGCGCGCGCCGTCAGCCGGCTCCCTCAGGAGGACCCGCGATGACCGACGAGACCACGAGCGTCCCGCTCCTCGCGCTGCACGGCGTCAGCCGTGAGTTCGGCGGGCGCGGTCGCACGACGACTGCCCTCGACGGCGTCGACATCGCCGTGCACGAGGGGCGCAGCGTCGGGATCGTGGGGGAGTCCGGCGCCGGGAAATCCACGCTGCTGTGGCTCCTGCTCGGCCTCGACACGCCCACCTCGGGTCAGGTCAGCTACCGCGGGCAGACGCTCGACCGTCGCGACAGGACCCTCCTCAAGCGCTTCCGCCGCGAGGTGCAGGTCGTGCTCCAAGACCCCCGCTCCTCCCTCGACCCGCGCATGACCGTCGCGCAGATCGTCGCCGAGCCGCTCCAGTCGCTGCGCATCGGCGCAGACCAGCGCGAGCGCTCCGCCCGCGTCGACGAGGTGCTCGGCTGGGTCGGCCTCGACGCCGACGCGCGACGCAAGTACCCCGCGCAGTTCTCCGGCGGGCAGCGTCAGCGCATCGCGATCGCGCGGGCCCTGGCGCCGTCGCCGAAGGTGCTCGTCGGCGATGAGCCCGTGAGCGCCCTAGACGTCTCGGTCCGGCAGCAGATCATGGAGCTGCTCGCCCGCCTGCGCAGCGAGCTCGGCCTCACCCTCGTCCTCGTCAGCCACGACGTCGCGATCGTCGGGCAGCTCTGCGAGGAGACCGTCGTCCTGCGCGGCGGGCGCGTCGAGGAGGCCGGGGAGACCCGCCAGGTCCTCACCCGACCGACGTCGCCGTACACGCGGGCGTTGCTCGACGCGGTCCCGACGCTGGCCTGAGCCGCGGCCGACCAGGGCAGCCGTGCTCGGCTCAGCGCAGCCCGAGCTCGGCGAAGACCGCGGCCAGCCCCGCCTCGAGGGGAGGCGCGGCGACCAGGTCTGCGGCGTCGAGGACCCGCTGGTGCGAGCCCTCGATGGCGACGGCGACATCGGCGAGCTGAAGCATCTCCACGTCGTTGATGCCGTCGCCGAAGGCGACGATCGTGTCGTCGTGCGCCCCGAGATGCTCGACGACGGCGCGGATGCCGACGGCCTTGTGCACGTCGAGCAGGTGGATCTCCCCGCTGTGGTCGTCGGCGTGCGCGAGCGACGTCGGCACGTGCCCCAGCCCAGGGCCGACAGCGTCGAGGACGGCCGCCGCGGTCCAGGCCGACTCGAGATAGGTCGCCTTGGCGAAGGACGTCTGCGACAGGTCGTCGCGGACCGTGACCATGTCGAGGAAGTCGACGGTCCCGTCGGGTCCGCCGGGTGCTGTGAGCAGCGCCTGGAGCCTGTCGGGCACACCAGGGCGGGCGTACACACCGTCGGGTGCCTCCAGCACGTAGGCCGCGCCGCTGTCGTCGAGGGCGGCCAGCACCCGTGCGGCGAGGTCGTCGGGCATCCGGCGGTCGACCAGCACGGTGCCCCCGACCTCGACGTAGCACCCGGCCGACGCGACGATCCCGTCGAAGCCGATGTCGAGGATCCCGCGCGGGAGC
>Ga0308165_1005347_pt1 | contig 11974 bp, 11 predicted proteins | sample PhyWR2_FD_201032 | JGI IMG/M metagenome (GOLD analysis project Ga0308165, IMG submission 201032) | Phyllosphere microbial communities from UC Gill Tract Community Farm, Albany, California, United States - DLSLW.R2 | ecosystem: Host-associated > Plants > Phyllosphere > Unclassified | place: USA... | reverse complement strand
ATGACAGGCGCTACGCCATCGATGCGAGCAAGCTCGAACGCGAGTTGGGCTGGCGCCCTGCCGAGACGTTCGAAAGCGGTATCCGCAAGACGGTCCAGTGGTACCTTGACCATTCCGAATGGGTGGCACATGTGCAGAGCGGCTCCTACCGTGACTGGGTGCAGACCCAGTATGCGGATGCGGCCGCAGCATGAAAATCCTGCTTCTCGGCAAGAACGGCCAGGTGGGATGGGAACTGCAGCGCAGCCTGGCGCCGCTGGGGGAGCTCGTTGCGCTGGACCGCCGCAGCCAGGACTTTTGCGGTGACCTGAGCAACCTGACGGGCCTGGCGGCCACCGTCCGGGCCTTGAAGCCCGACATCATCGTCAATGCCGCAGCCCACACGGCCGTGGACAAGGCAGAAAGCGAGCCGGCGCTGGCCCGCCTCATCAACGCCGACGCGCCCGGCGTGCTAGCACAAGAGGCTGACAAGCTGGGCGCCTGGCTGGTGCATTACTCCACCGACTATGTTTTTGACGGCAGCGGCAGCCGGCCCTGGAAGGAAGGCGACACGCCCGCGCCGCTGAGCGTCTATGGCCAAACCAAGCTCGAAGGCGAGCAGTGCATCCAGGCCGCTTGCCGCACTCACCTGATTTTCAGGACCAGCTGGGTGTACGCCGCGCGCGGCGGCAACTTTGCCAAGACCATGCTGCGCCTGGCGCAGGAGCGCGAGCGCTTGACGGTGATCGACGACCAGTTCGGCGCCCCCACCGGCGCCGAGTTGATCGCCGATGTCTCTGCCCACGCCATTCGCCAGGTTGTGCAGCACCCGCAGGATGCCGGACTCTACCATTTGGCCGCCAGCGGTGAAACCACTTGGAATGGGTATGCAAAACACGTGATTGCCCAAGCTACCCATACGCAGTCAGCTATTAAAATAATAGCAAATGAAGTCGCCCGCGTTCCCATCAGCGCCTTTTCCACGGCTGCCCGGCGTCCACGCAACTCGCGACTGGACTGCGCCAGGCTGAAAATCACATTTGGTTTGAGCCTGCCCCCTTGGCAGCAGGGAGTGGACCGCATGCTCAGCGAAACGTTCGCGCCGGACAGAGCAGGGATCTAACATTGCTCAGACAAACAAGATCGTCTGCAAAATCAACTGAATGACACTGCCTTTTATCGCAGTCAATCCACTCATCGTGTCCACGCCGTATGAAAATCACGCCAACTGCCTTGCAAGACATGCTGCTCATTGAGCCGCAGTTACTGGCGGACGAGCGCGGTTTTTTTTACGAAAGCTTCAATGCACGCCGCTTCACAGAACTGACCAACGTGGCGGCAAATTTTGTGCAGGATAACTTTTCCCGCTCCAGGCGCAATGTGTTGCGTGGCCTGCATTACCAAATTCAAGAGACGCAGGGCAAGCTGGTCCAAGTCATGGCGGGCGAGGTGTTTGACGTGGCCGTGGACTTGCGCCAAAGCTCGCCAAGCTTTGGGCGCTGGGTGGGTACCGCCTTGTCAGCCACCAACCGCCTTCAGCACTGGATTCCTCCCGGCTTTGCGCATGGCTTTCTGGTAATGAGTGCCAGCGCGGACGTGCTGTACAAAACCACTGCTTACTATGCCCCTGAGCATGAGCGTTCCATCCTCTGGGACGATGCATCCATTGGGATTCAGTGGCCGCTGCAAAACCAACCATCCTTATCGGCTAAGGATAGTCGGGCGGGGTTGCTAAAAAATGCAGAACTGTTTGGGTAACGATTTTTCGCTAAAACAAAGGATATTCTGTAAAACCCCATCCTTTGTCTGGTAGCTGTAAGTGCTTGATAGCATTCTTTCATTTCATGAAACAAGCAAGTCTTGAGCTGAACCTGAGCGTCAGAAAGACCCGCAAGCGCGAATTCATGGAGCAGATGGAGCGCGTCGTTCCGGGGGTTGCGCTGATTGCGCAGTTTTACCCCGAGGGAAGTACTGGCTGGCCATCCTTTGCGTTGGAAACGATGCTTTGTACGCATTTCCATTCCCTGCAGCAGTGGTTCAGACTATCTAAGCCAGTGATGGAGGATGTTTTCTTAGAAGTGGCGCTGTGCCGCGAGTTTGCCCAGCTGGATTTGCAGGGACGCTTGCCTGACAAGAATACCATTTTGTGGTTTCGCCACCGGCTGAAGAAGCACAAGCTGGCCGATGGCGTGTTGGCGACTGTTAATAAATTGATGAGCAGTCAAGGCTTGCTGCTCAGGCAAGGCAGCGCTGTGGACGCCATGCTCATTGCCGCGCCAAGTTTCACCAAGAACAAGGATGACTAAACGCGACCCGAAGATGGATTCGAACAAGAAGGACAACTTGTACGTAACCTAAGTGAATCGGGTGAAGACAATCATCAAAACAACAGAAAGCTCAATAAATGACTCCATGTAAAGGCATTATTCTTGCCGGCGGCTCCGGTAGCCGGCTTTATCCTATAACCAAGGGTGTGTCTAAACAATTGCTGCCTATTTACGACAAACCTATGGTGTATTACCCGCTATCCGTGCTCATGTTGGCTGGTATTCAAGACATCTTGCTTATCAGTACGCCTGAAGACATCGGCGGCTTTGAACGTTTGCTGGGTGACGGCCATGAGCTTGGCGTGCGACTAAGTTACGCCGTGCAGCCGAGTCCAGACGGCTTGGCGCAAGCTTTCATCATTGGCGAAGAATTTATTGGCCAAAACAATGTATGTCTGGTCCTAGGCGACAATATTTTTTACGGTCAAGGGTTTACTCCTCTACTGCGCAACGCGGCGACCCGGCCTAGCGGTGCTAGCGTGTTTGGTTACCAAGTTAAAGATCCAGAGCGCTTTGGAGTGGTTGAGTTTGATGCGGAAAAACGTGTGATTTCTATTGAGGAAAAACCAAGTAAACCAAAATCAAATTACGCCGTAACAGGGCTATATTTTTATGATAACGACGTGGTGAAGATTGCAAAACTCGTCAAGCCCTCACACCGTGGCGAGCTAGAAATCACCAGCATCAATCAAGCTTATCTAGAACGTGGCGATCTAAATGTTGAACTGCTAAGACGAGGCTTTGCGTGGTTGGATACAGGTACGCACGAAAGCTTGTTGGAAGCAGGTCACTTTGTGGAAACCATTGAGAAACGACAAGGTTACAAAATTGCTTGTCTTGAGGAAATCGCATTTCATAACGGCTGGCTAAGCAAAGAAGACTTGCGCTGCATCGGACAGGCTTTAAGTAAAAACACGTATGGAAAATATCTACTAGAACTGCTGGCAAATAATGATTAATTTAAATAACAAAATTTTTTTATTTGCATAAAAATCAAATGAAGTATTTTATATTTAAATATAATTTAATCTGACATATGGAGTCAAAAATGATAATAAGGTTATCTGAACTAGATACAATGCGGTTTGGCATTCCAATTGCTACGGCATCGCTTGACGCACAAGATGAAATATTAAGTGTTATTAAATGGTGCGAATCAAAGCAAGTTAAAATGCTTATCGCTCGTTGTCCAACTGATGAGGTCCATCTAATTCAAAACATGGAAAAAATGGGTTTTTATCTTACAGATACATTGGTTTATTATCAGTGCCAGTCAATAATAAATAATATCAACCCAGCTTTGGATGAGTATAGTTGGCGTCTAGCCAGTGCAGAAGATGCTGAGTCTGTTGAGCGGCTGGCAGCAAAAACGTTCCACGGCTATTTTGGGCATTATCATGCCGATTCTAGGTTGAACAAGATCGATGCTGATTTGGTATATTCTTCTTGGGCAAGTAATTCGTGCAAAGGGGGGGTATTTTCGGACGTTGTTTTTTTAATTTGTCAAGGTAAAAAAATAGTAGCATTTCTAAGCATGAAAAAAAATGATTCAGAAACTTGTGAAATTATTTTAAATGGCGTAGATCCACTATATCAAGGGAAAGGTTTGTATACATTCTTGATTTCACTTGCAAAAAAATGGGCGTTAGAGAAAAAGAATAAACAAATTCTTGTTTCTACTCAAGTAACAAATATTGCAGTTCAAAAAGTATGGTGTCGCCATGGTTTTGAGCCGTTAAAAAGTTTTTATACCCTTCATAAATGGTTTTCTAAATGATTCCGTTCAATCTTCCCTACTTAACTGGACATGAGCAAGAAAATATTGCAAAAGTATTTGCAAATCGAAAGCTTGCGGGTGATGGTGAATTTACCAAAAAATGTCACGAGTGGTTTGAAAAAGAATATGGATTTAATAAAGCATTACTCACAACTTCTTGTACTGATGCGTTGGAAATGTGTGCTCTCTTGCTTAAAATTAAAGAAGGTGATGAAGTTATACTGCCATCGTATACTTTTGTTTCTACAGCTAATGCATTTGCACTGCGTGGAGCAACGCTTAAATTCGCAGATAGTCAGATCAGCAATCCAAATATTGATCCAAAAGAAATAGAACGTTTAATCACCTCGCGCACTCGTGCGATCGTTGTTGTTCACTATGCCGGTATAGCCTGCGATATGGATCAAATTCTTGCATTGGCAGAAAAAAATAACATTCCAGTCATAGAAGATGCAGCGCAAGCTATAGATTCGTATCACAACGGTCGTCCTCTAGGGTCACTTGGAGCTTTAAGTACGTTTTCGTTTCATGAGACTAAAAATATTACATGTGGTGAAGGAGGCTTACTTGCCATCAATGATCAGCAATATATAACAAGAGCAGAAATTATTCGAGAAAAAGGAACCAATCGGTCCTCATTTTTTCGTGGTGAAATAGATAAATATGGTTGGGTTGATGTCGGCTCATCTTTTCTTCCTTCTGATATTCTTGCAGCATTCCTTTATGCTCAATTAAAGTCAATTGAAAACATACAGAAGAAACGGCGTCGTGTCTGGTCGCGCTATGCCATTAACCTATCAGATATGGCAAAACAAAATTGCTTTGCTTTGCCTGCTATTCCAAGCTATGCAAGTAACAATGCGCATATGTTTTATCTTGTATGCAATTCACTAAAACAAAGAACTGAATTGATAGACTGCTTAAAATCTAATAATATAATGGCAGTGTTTCATTATATTTCATTACATAAAAGTCCATATTTTGCATCACAAGAAAAAGTAGAAAAATTATCGAACTCAGATAATTATACTGATTGTTTGGTCCGCTTGCCGTTATATGCTGATCTAAAAAATCATCAAGTAGATAAAATTTGTGAAATCATAAAAAAAGTTTATGTTAAATAAAATATGAGTTATTTTAAAACTGGGATGATTTTTGCTATACCAACTATATGTAAACTGCTTGCGGGGCTAATGGTTGTTAAAGTAATGGCAATATATCTAGGAGCTGATGGCCTTGGTCGATTAGGTCAGTTTATGAGTTTACTAACAATAGTAACAATGCTGGCAGGTGGCGGAATATCTACTGGTATTGTAAAGTATGTTGCACAGTTTAAGAGTGAACCACTCCGATTAAGTGAATATGTACAGACGGCATCATTTATCACTTTAATTTCATCTGTATTGGTGGGAATATTATTATATTTTTGCTCGGAATATATTTCTATATTTCTTGTGAAATCTAAACTCTATGAGTATGAGATAAAAGTGCTAGCTTTTGCTCAGTTCTCAATGGCATTGAGTACATTTTTATTGGGTATTTTGAATGGCTATCGGCTTGTCAATGAATTTGCTGTGATTAATATTGGCTCAATTGTTTTGGGTAGTATCGGCGTAATAATTGGATGTGCCTATTTTGGTAGTTCTGGTGCTATGTTTGGAATTATGTGGTACTCGTCATGTCAAATTATATTTTTACTTATATGGTATAAATATAAATTTGAATTTTCTTTATCTTTTGTAAAACCACGCTGGTTATCGAAAATAGGTCGTAAATACGCGCATTTTGCATTGATGCAGCTGGTTACAGTTTCGACATTACAGGTATCGCAAATAATTATGCGCAATATTATTGAGGAAAAAACAAGTTGGATTGAGGTTGGCTATTGGCAAGGATTAATCAGAATTTCAGATGCATATCTACAGTTTATAACTGTAGTGCTTGCGAGCTATTACATGCCTAGACTTTCCGAAGCAAAAAATAAATTAGAAATAGTCAAAGAAGTTTGTACGGTTTATAAAATAGTAATTCCACTTCTTCTTGTTTTGATGCCTATCATATTTTTTTTGCGCGTAGAAATAATACAAATTCTTTTTTCGAAAGAATTTTTGGCTATGAGTGACTTATTTATATGGCAAATAGCTGGAGATTTTTTTAAAGTTATTGCTTATATTGCAGGGTATGTCGCAATAGCTAAGGCGGCAACTCGTATTTATATATTGGCAGACGTATTTCAGGCGCTAACTTTAGTTTTGCTTTGTTATTTTTTTGTAAATTATTTTGGAATAAAAGGGGCTGTGTATGCATATTTTTTAACTTATTTTATTTATGCAGTTTCTGCTCTTTTTTTATTAAAAATTTATTTAAAAAATAAATTTATTTGATGCATTTAAAAAATTTCAAATGAAAAAAATATTATTGATTAGCTCTGCTTTAAATATGGGAGGAATAGAGACGCTCATAGTGAGGCTTGCCAGTGCTTGGCATCAGAGAAACGTAAAAGTATCTGTGTTGTTGCTGTCTGATGATAGTAATGCTGATTTATTGTGCAATTTAAAAAAAGTTGCAGACGTTTTTTATCTTAAAAGCTTGATTAAATTTGATTTTTTATACATAAAATCGCTTACTGCTATTAATTTTTTCCTTCCTCTGTCCAAAGTCAAGGTGGCAAACTTGTTGGATGGCGTGGATCATGTTCACTTTACGGATAGTTTTACAATGATATTGTGCATGCGATTAAATAAATTGCATCAATTTCCTTTAAAAATATCAGGTGGTGTATATCATCAGCATGAATATTCATACGATCGAATGCCGAATAGTTATTGTATGCGGCAGTTGAAAATTTTTTTTGGATTAATACTTCCGGCGAGTAATATCTTGTTTTTCAATGAGATATCAAAACAAAATTTGAGTAGTAGCAGTGGTGTAGATTATTCAAAATCTATATTATTACCTATCGGCATTGATATTTCTATGTATGGAATGCGAGATTTGAATAATGTTGATCGGACGAAAATTGTCTCAATTGGAAGCATTGTAAACTTCAAAACGTATAATTTTAAATTCATTCAATCGCTAGAAAAATTAAAGCATAAGGGTTTAAATTTTAGTTACCATATATATGGTAATGGACCGTCAATGGCGCTGTTGCAAGAAGAAGTAAATAGAAGTACGGTCGCTAATCAAATTTATTTACATGGCACGGTAGATTACTCAAAATTTAAAGATACCGTTGCTGATGCGTTTATATTTATAGGTAGTGGAACGGCGTTAATCGAGGCTGCCGCATGTGGTGTACCCGCATTGATAGGTATTGAATCGGAAGAGAGCGATCAGACTTATGGATTTCTTCATTCGATGATTGGGTTTTCCTATCATGAAAAGGGTATAAAAGTTGAAACTAATTCATTTGCTGAATTTTGCGAAAAACTATATGCATTGGATATATTGGAATACGCAGTGGAATGCAGTAAGTCTAAGCTTAAGGCGGAGGAGTTTTCAATGGATAAAATGTTAAACGGATTTGATGTTATGAATAAGAATGCGGTTGTCATTAAACCCAATAGCATTAAATTTAACACAGTATTATTATGCTTAAGCCTTGTTTTTGATCGAATTTTTAAAAGACGCAATAAGTTGAGTTTTTGGCACAGATATAACTTTGGTTAAAATGGTGCCTTATATTAATTAACTTGCTAATTTCTTCAGGAGAAAATGGTTGTCTGATTTGTCCTTAGACTTTTATGGTGAAATGAATGATTAGCATTGTTATGGGTGTAAGCAGATTTGATGATTATGTTCCCATAGCAATTGATAGCATATTTAGCCAAACTTTTACTGATTTCGAATTAATTATTGTTGCTAATGGAGAATTTTGTAATGATATCGCAAAAAATATTATTGAAAGATATCCAATTGAATCGCGATTAAAGATAATTAAAAGTCATATTCCACAGTTGGCGCATGCGTTAAATATAGGAATTGATAACTCGATATATGACTATATTGCACGAATGGATTCAGATGATATTTCTTTTCCTGATCGCCTTGAAAAGCAATTATTTTTTTTGATAAAAAATAAATTAGACGTAGTTGGAAGTGACGTGCAGCTTATTGACGAGAACGGCATTCACTTGGGACGGCGTACTGTGAAAAAGGGAAATTCTATAAATGCATTTTTACCGTATGGAAGCACTTTTGTTCATCCAACTATTTTGATAAAAAAATCAGTTTTGATTCAAGTAAAAGGTTATAACGCAGGTTTTAATTCAGAAGATTATGATTTATGGCTGCGCTTAAAAAGAATAGGCGTGGCTTGGAATAATATGGAAGAGGATCTTTTATATTATCGAATACATGACGCTTCTTCTCAGCGAAAATTGTTGGGCTATGCAGAGTGCGCTGGCTATGCTTTACGCGAATTTATTCTTCAAAAAAGTTTGAATAATTTAGTTGCTATTTTTTATCATATGATAAAGGTTATTATTCGTCCTTTACGAAAGTAAATATTGCTTTGATATATATTTATGGATTAGCGTTGAGTTACTTGAGTTTTATCTTGACGCAAAAAATTAATTTTGGGCGTAAGTTTTTTCTGTCACTTGCATTGCTATGCATTGGCTCAATAGCAGTTTTTCGTGGGGACGTTGGGACTGACACATTTTCTTATGAAAAAATTGCTTCAGATATTAGAGCTGATGAAGGACTTGAAGGTCTTGAGGTGGGTTTCGCTAGTTTGATACGTATTTTTCAGGTTTTTTTGATTGATGATAGATTCGTTATAAGAGCAATTAGTGTCGTATATTGCTTGTTGTTATTGATATATATACTGGAAGGGAATAAAGAAGAAATTTTTTATTTATTTGCATTTTACTTTCCAGCGTTTTTCTATACTAGTAGTATGAATGTATTGAGGGTTGGTTTTTCTTCAGCTTTTATTTTATTGGCTATTCAGTTTTTAAGAAAAAAAAGTTTTTTAAAGACGGGATTTTATTTTTTAATTGCTATTTCATTTCACTATTCTGCTTTCTTTTTGGGAGCTTATTTGTGGGTATTGTTTGGGATGAAGAGTGTTAAACTTATTATACGGTTTCTAATAATTTTTTTGCCAATTGGATTTTTATTAATTTATTTAAATATTGATTATTTTCTTGATAAAATAATTTTATATTCTGAGGTTGAATCTCCTAGTTCTTTGTCTGGATTGGGTTTAATTTTTCCAAGTCTGATTTTGCTGTTTGGGGTTTGGGGTTCAAATCTTTCTCTTTCTGTGAAGATTAAGCTTGTTTGCTGGGCTTTAATCAATTTGGGATTTTTTTATTTATTGGCATTTTTTTATTATGCAGGATTGAGATTTTTGGGGTTAACTTTTTTTGCACTATCCTTGTCTATAATAATGGCTCATGAAAAATCTGAGTCAAAATTAAATTTTGTAATTTGTGCAGCATTTGTTTTGTCTGGGCTACTCTCTTTTTTTGCTGCATATAATGGGTGGCTGTTAACTACTGATACGGATGGGGCACCATTCTTGCCTTATAAATATTTTTGGCAAACATAATTTATATTTTACGCATATAAAAATTTGTTTTAATAATTTTTAAGCTGTACGCATGACTATCTAGTGGTAAATTGTAGACATTAAGGCTGCTTTTATTGATTGAGGGGTCGCATATGTACAGTGTTTTGGTGATGGCTTTATTGTTTGTTTGTTTTTAAGTGAAAATATTAAGACATGCATATGGTTGTTAATAATGCGGGTTAATTTGATTAATCTGCCACGCTGGTGTTGTTGAAAGTTGAGTAAGTTTTTGTGATGGTCTAAGATATATACAATAGCTCATCATTTCAATTTTTGAATGTACTGATAATATCATTATGTAATAGGCAAAACATTTAATGTAGATATTATTATTGCTGTCGATTAACATTTTGTTGATTTTAAAAATTGGCTTTCTGTATTTTTAAATCGTTTTAAAGTTTAATCCAAAATTTACTCCTTTTAATTGATGAGATTTGTATATCGATTTCCAGTTTTGTATGGTGATTTTATTGTCAGGAAAATAATGGTTAAAAATCGTTCGTGCACTATTGTTTCTAGTCAGGCGTTTTCAATGGTAAATTTTCGTGGAACATTGATTCGTGATCTAGTTAATGCAGGTGTTCGAGTGTATGCATTGGCACCAGATTATGATGATGAGATGCGTCAAAGAATTTTGACGCTAGGTGCAAGTCCTGTAGATTTTTACATGACACGCACTGGCATGAATCCTGTGCACGATGGACTTGACATGCTTCGTTTGTCAGCATTGCTACGTCGTTTACGACCTGACGTAACGCTGGGGTATTTTATTAAACCCGTTATCTTTGGTACGCTAGCTGCATGGCTAGCAGGTATTCCTCGGCGGGTAGCGATGATCGAGGGATTGGGTTATGTTTTTACATCTTCAGGAGGCAAGCAGACTTGGCGACGAAAGTTGCTGCGTACACTGGTCAGTTTGCTTTATCGGTTTTCGCTAGCGCGTGCGCAAAAAGTCATTTTTTTGAACAAGGATGACCTTGCGGAATTTGTTGATGCTAATCTTGTGGATAAAGCAAAAGCCGTTAATCTAGGCGGGATAGGCGTGGATTTGATAGATTGGACGGTGGCGTCGCCCATTACTCAACCTGTCACATTTTTATTAGCAGCCCGTTTGTTGAGAGAAAAAGGAATTGCCGAATATGCAGCAGCAGCTCGACAAGTGAAAATACTTCATCCTAAGGTTCGCTTTATTCTGCTGGGTGGGCTTGATCCGAACCCTGGTAGTTTCAACCAGAAGGAAATAAATGGATGGGTGGAGGAGGGTGTATTGGAATGGCCTGGGCATGTCGCAGTAAAGCCATGGCTGGCGCAGGCAAGTGTTTTTGTTTTGCCGTCTTATCGTGAAGGGGTCCCGCGCAGTACGCAAGAAGCCATGGCCATGGGGCGCGCGGTAATTACTACCGATGCGCCTGGTTGCCGTGAAACGGTGGATGAGGGGATAAATGGTTTTCTGGTGCCGGTACGGGATGTTCCGGCTTTGATCCAGGCCATGTTACGGTTTGTGGAGGACCCGTCCCTTATCGCAGCCATGGGGCAGGAAAGCCGAAGATTGGCTGAAGCGCGGTTTGATGTTCATGCTATCAATGCCCGACTGCTGAAAATTCTAGAGATCTGATGAACATGATCGGGCTTAAGGTTGTCATTACTGGCGCGACTGGTTTTGTTGGTGGCGCTCTCGTCGCCGAGTTGATCTCGTCGCGCGATTTTGAGGTTCTTGCGTTGACACGGCAAAAGCCTATACGTGCGTTAGCAAATGTTCAGTATATGCAAATGGAAGATTTATCGCCCGATACAGATTGGCTTTCAGGTCTGTCTGGCGCGGATGCGGTGGTACATGCTGCCGCGCGGGTGCATGTGATGAACGACACCGTAGCCAATCCTTTAACAGAGTTTCGCCGAGTCAACGTACAGGGAACCTTGAATCTGGCCCAGCAAGCCGCCGCCGCCGGTGTCCGGCGCTTTGTGTTCATCAGTTCCGTCAAGGTTAATGGCGAAGCAACCCAGCCCGGCCATCCGTTCAAGGCAGATGATAGGCCTGCGCCGCTCGATGCCTATGGAATTTCCAAGATGGAGGCTGAGCAGGGACTACGCAAGATTGCTGCTCAAACCGGCATGGAAGTTGTCATCATTCGCCCGCCGCTGGTCTATGGACCCGGCGTCAAGGCCAATTTTGTCGCCATGATGCGCTGGCTCCAGCGCAGCATTCCCTTGCCGCTGGGCGCGATTCACAACCAGCGCAGCCTGGTGGCGCTGGACAACCTGGTCGATCTCATCGTGACCTGTATTGACCACCCCGCTGCAGCCAACCAG
>Ga0308165_1005343_pt1 | contig 11980 bp, 20 predicted proteins | sample PhyWR2_FD_201032 | JGI IMG/M metagenome (GOLD analysis project Ga0308165, IMG submission 201032) | Phyllosphere microbial communities from UC Gill Tract Community Farm, Albany, California, United States - DLSLW.R2 | ecosystem: Host-associated > Plants > Phyllosphere > Unclassified | place: USA... | reverse complement strand
ACATTAAAAAAGCACAATCAGTGATCAAGCTTTCATTGCTATATCTGGAGGCGGCGTTCAATACAAACCACCAGGAATAAAGAAAGCCACCATAGGAGCCCCGATATTGCTTACACAAAAAACATTTCTCGGGGCATTAAGAATGCTCACATTTCTGTGAGCATTTGTGATAATCCTCGTCTTTCCGAGTGTCAATCGTTTCGCTTAGTTAGATGGTCTACAATCTCATCTAACCTAATGGAAAAATTACTCGATATTTGCTATTCAATCAATCAGTTTATTTCGTAATTTTTTGATAAATATCACGTTTAATTCACAACTGATCTGATTTTGAATTGATCACCACAGAAGTCCTATGCTGTGGCCCATAGCTACTCCCTACTTTGATTGCCGCTGAATAGGCACAGTACTAATCAATTTTCGGTTTCGTTGTCATTTTAAGGCGGGGTATCACTCCCAATCAGATAATCACTTTCCTGCATATCCTATTCATGCTCGATGAACTGCATGGGTTGTATCCTCTCTCGTGGGATCTAAACGCGTTTGCTTAAACAGTCTTTATCTAATCAGCAAACTTTTGAAACTGGGCATGACTTTTCTCCTGGCATTAAAAAAGCCCACCTATTACTAAGTGAGCTTCTTTCTAACCATTTGCGCTGAATTAGAACTATTGTTTAAAAACAATACACATTTAATAACATGGTTACTGTTCAATAAGCAACAAAAAAGCCCACCATTTGGTGAGCTTTCGTTATTATATAAATCTATTATTTTGAACACTTCACTTCAAACTCGTATTCGTCTTGGGTAACTTTAATTTTAATATTTTTATATTTACGCTTGTTTGGATCCATTGCTGAACCTGCTACTTCCTCAAAAAATACGCGATTATCCATTAGTTCACCATATGCTTTATAACCTAACAAAATCTTTTCAGGTTTTTTGCCGTTAACTGCTAATTCACTAAGAGTATCATCTAATTTCTTGACAGTTAGAATTGCCATTTCAGTTAAAGCTCAAAAAAAAAGTCATTATCGCTTATTTTTATGAACAAATAATGTCAAAAAAGCCCACTTTTCGATGAGCTTCTTAATTAATCTAGTGCTTTTACGTACACTTCGATCACTATAGCAGAAATATGCCATACCCCGTATTTACAGTCAAGCACATTCATCAACCAATATTTTTTTAGTGAATTTATCAAAAGTAAAATGAGGATACCGAGATTTTATAAATGCCAAGCCGCATTTAATGTCTTGCTGAATCTGCGAAATATACGTGTCACTGCTTGCAGCAATATCACGAATCGAATTATTCATCACATAATGCGACCAGATTGCGCCAATCCATTCCTCCACAATCTCATCATCAATAGACTGGATGTCTAAAAACAACTTATGAATTGCGCGCGCTTCATTGTTATCAAGTTGGCAACACGTACCCTGACGCTTAATACATAAGCGATCCACAAGCTCATCATCCCCCATATACATCGCCATGAGTTCTTCACGCTGCTTTTGAGTAATACGCTTGGTCGGCATTGTTTTTACAATGCGAGTCATTGTTTCGTTATCCCCATTAATCCAAGCCCCAAGTTGACGCGACCAGTCTTCAAAGCTGAATTTAGACCAATCAACTGCCTGCATAATATGTTTCGTCTTAACCGCTGCATTCATCCCCGATCCCCTACCATTTTCTCAATCTGTTGTATTGCTAAACCTGACATCACTTGCTCTGTACTAAACCGTATTACCTGATAACCCATCATTGTTGCAGTGTTATATTTCTCCATATCCCCGATATATCCCTTACCTCTTGTATGCCTTCCCCCACTCCAGATTCCGCCTTCAACCTCAACCAAAATCCTTTTTTCTACCAGGTGGAAGTCAGCCCTCCATTTTCGTTTTGGGTGAAACTTAAATTCTTGCTCAAATGCGATTTTAAGAGCCTTGAGCTGCGTTGCTAGTAATGACTCACCTTCACTCTCAACTTTTACACCACGGCTCTTACGTTTAGATTTGGTGGCAGTCTTACGACCACCGCCATACTGTTTGCGATATTCAGCGAGTGAGATTGATGTCATTAGCACCCCACTTCTCAAAAAAGAACACCACTGGATCACTCTTAATTTCAATCAAACCAAAGCGGTGCAAATGGCGTGCATGAGTGCTATCACGAAGTAATTGAACATCGCGGTAATGTGCAATTAATTTGCGCCACGATTCCAAAGACATTGATGATTTATTTGAGTTACATGGCACACATGCAGGATTCATATTTTCAATAGTGTCTAGATGCGGTCTAGTCAGCTCACCAGTAGTTCGAATACCAACATTCGGTACAGAAATTAACTCACGTTTTACCGCCTCAATATGATCCGCGTGCCATTTATCACTCAGATCACAACCGCAATAAGCACAATGACCACCAAATTTATTCTTAAGTTGCTCGCGTTGAGCTTTGGTTAATTTCATCGCTCAATCACCTCAGTCAAAGGGCTAATGTGGTTGCGGATGTCGGTGCAATGGTCAACCTCCAAGCTCTTAACTTTCCGAATTTCATCATTGAACATAGTTAAAAAATCAAATGCGCCACCACTCGCCACAACGAAATCTTGATGGACTTCTTTTACTGTGTAGATTGTCGTATCAACAGAGGTTGTGTATTGCACCTGATCACCAACTACCAATCCCAACTTTTCGATTAAGTTCATGCCTGTGCTCCCAATGCTTCTACCCATTTATCAAGCTCACATAACGCATAATTTTTAATTTCAGTATCTGAGCTATGTGAAAGATGCGCAGCCTTAATAATGATTTGCTCTATCTTTTTCTGATTACTTTTTTCATCCAACTCAACAATCGAAATACCGTAGCTAATCGCACTCCACTGGTTTTCCGAAACACCCTTGGTCAACGTGGAAACCTTGCTAATGAATTGGCGTGAGCATTTCAAAACCACCGATAATGCAGTAGCTCGACCTACACCCATTTCCAACCAGGCACGAATTTGTTTATTTTTATTCATGCATTCACCCCAAATAATTGTTTTGCTTTTTCGGTAGCAAAGTAGAGTTTGCATTTCCCAACTCTTTTAAATTCAAGCCAACCACTCTCACTTAGCTCCTTTGCCATACGCTGTGCAGTCCTGCTACTCACACTTAATTTGTATGCAATTTCATCTGTATTAAGTGCTTTTTCACTTTCAACAAATTGTCTTAAAGCAAACAACATATTTTCAAAAACATTTATGTAGCTACTCATGCTGCACCGCCAAACAAATCCAATGTCCATTCATCACGAGCTGGCTTTGCTTTTACTTTTGGTTGTTTTGTCTCGACTACTGTTTCCATTGGTGGTGCATATTCAAGCTCCAGTACAAGAAATGCCTTATTGAACTCCTCTTGCGTTGGCACGTGCTGAACCAGTTGCCAAAATTGACACTCATACGCAACTTCACACCAAGCCTTATCGGCTTCTGCTTGAAGAAACCACATATGAATGTGTGGAGTTAATTGGGCTGGATTCCAGTGCTTGGAGTGTTCGCTTTTTTGCTCCTTGAAGGCCTCAACAAAATAGATCTCAAGCTTCTGATCAGCTGCAATTTCAATTTCACTCTCACCAATCAAGGCAAGCCAGATTTTGAAGTTGATGTTTTCTTGCTCACTTAGCCCGGCAAAAGCATGGTTGGTAAGCGGCTTTGGATATGTTTTGCAATTACTTGCATCCGAATATTCCCTTAAAGCTCTCACACCCCACCCCCTACTTGCCCTAAACGCTGATCCGCCCAGTTGCATTCAACTACCGTCAATCCACCTTGCTGGAATCGAGACCAAAGACGGTCTCCTAAATCTTTTTGAAGTTCAGCCAATGTGAAATTTGAAATCAGCATGGTTGGCTTCATTGCGTCATAACGTGCGTATAAAACTTTGTGAACAAGCTCTAAACGCTTATCCCGGTCATGCAATCCGTACTCATCCAGAATCAATAAATCGTATTGAGTGAATTCATAAATCACTGATCTTTCACTTGCGTCTTTGGTGTCCTTATCCCAAGCGCGCATGATTTTTTGGGCCATCTCTTCGCTTGTGATATAGCGAACATACATACCCTTGTTGAGCAACGTGCGAGCTGTAGCGCAACTTAAATGGGTTTTTCCTACGCCAGTCTTACCCACCATGACAAAGTTGTTCTTGGCGCCAATCAGGATGTTTTTAGCGTATGAGATTGATTGGTTAAGTGAGTTTTTCTGTCCTGCATGTTGAACAATGTAATTTTTAAAACCTGATTCAGCGTGACGTTCTGGAAGCATGGCACCTGCAAAATGCTTTTCGCGTACCATCTGATCGATTTCTTTCTGACGGTTTTTGTTTTGAGTTTCCACCAGGTCTATGGCGCATTGCGGGCAAATTTGATTTGGGCCTGCTTGAACCTTTGCCATGTTGTGTTCAGCGCAGAATGCTTGAACCTTCTGAAATCCGTCTGTAAGCAAAGCCATAGTATTCATACAAAATCCTCCGGTATTTCAACGTGGGTAACTTCACCCTGAAATTCAGGAGTGTTTGCCCATGCGTCGTTGACGTTGCGGTTGTCTTGATTGTTTTGATACGCTTTTGCATAAGTCTGAACAGCTTGTTTTGGTTCAAACAAACCAGTCCAGTTGCTTGTAATTGAGTTTTTAAGAGATTGGTTAGCTTTCTCAAATCCCCATTTGGTTAAATCACTAATCGCAAGCTCGACCGCTTTTTGGGTTGGCATCTTTTTCATGGCATGACGCATTTCGATATATGCAATCCATAAGTTCCGATCTACGCCTTCTGGTAATTCAAAACTTAGAGCATGTTCAAGAGAGAATTTAACTTTTGTTTTTTTCTCAACAGTCTTCTCTTGTGTAATCTCTTGAGTAGTCTCTTGGTATTCTCTTGTTAAGATTGGCTCATTTTGAGCTAATGGAGATTGGCTCATTTTGAGCTGATGGATTGGCTCATTTTGATCTACTGCATTGGTGCAATTTGAGCCACTCGATTGGCTCATTTTGAGCTGATCAATAGAATCAATAGCTTGGGCAATATTTGCTTCAATAATCGCTAAAACATCATAATTAATTGCATAATAATTAACCTGATTTGAGCGCACTTTATCAAAGCGTTCTACACTCAATAATCCGCGATCTTTAAGCGATTTAATTGTGCGTTTTAGGGTTGGAAGTGATAAATATTTAAGCTGAAGCAACCAATCAGAATAGGTGTTATAAACCCACTTTTTCCCATCATGGTGATGTCGCGATGCGCCCATCCAGTAATGTAATTGCTGTAAAAATATTGCCTCATTTAATCCTATAGCCATTGCTAAAGATGGCTGGACTTGCAAAGGTGATTCATTAATTAGAAGCTTCGACATATCTAGCTCCTTTTCTTGAATTGCACGATTTGCACATGGTTTGGAGGTTTTCAAGAGTTGCTTCCCCACCTAGTACTTCTGGCTTGATGTGATCAAGAGAAAGGTTTGTTTGCACACCACATGTCACACATTTGAATCCGTCACGCTCATACACCTGCATACGTAGAGACATGCGGATCTTCTTTTTTGTGTAAGTCTTTTGTTCTGGATTTTCTTCTTTCCAAAATAAATAACGACCATATTGAGCTTTATGCACAACATTGATAATCATGTTTGCGCAAGGATTACAAAGCACCACATCGGGATGAATAGTTTCGTAGTAACGCTCAGCCTCTTCTTCACCGCAATATTGACAAATATTCATTTAACATCTCCAGTGAGCTGGAGGTGCTTGTTGATTAGTGGTTCATGTGCTAAATTTGATTTCATTCATGGGTTCCTAAATTTGTGAATAACTAAAAGCCTGAGTTCTGACCTCAGGCTTTTTCTTTTTGTGGATTAGCCGTATAGCGCTTCATTTGTTTAAGAGCTGCTTGATCTGCCGCTGTAGCAAATTCAATAATCCGCTGAAAAATCATGTGGATTTCTTCATATTCTTGCGGTGTGATTACGCCATCTTCATAGGCTTCATACACCTTCTGGTTTGCCTGTCCATTGCAGATATTTCCCTGCATCATTGCCTCAATCACTGATAGCTCATGATGTTTGCTGCCGTCGCAACCAGTCGGGATTAAAGCTAGACCTAATTGATGTGCCCAAGCGCGTAGAACAACCGGATTGCCAGTAAAAGAAAGCATCATTTCAAACTTCTTCAGGCTTGGTAGATAGTCCATATTTGGATTTGCATAGTTCAAAACAGTTTTATGCGAGTCACCCAAAACATCAGCGATCTGCTTAGCATCAATACCCGGTGTTTGGTGAACCATCTTGTACATTGCGCTTTGCGCTTCTTTACTAAATTCCATGTGTGAATCCCTTTGTTTATTCACATTTATTTCAAATACTTATTTGGTGATAATTGGTTTAGGCCACTTTGTGATGTGGGATATTTGGATCAATAACTAAAAGTTTGAACGCTGATTTCTCAGGAACCAATTCACCCCACTGATAAACAGCCTGACGAGTAATTTTTAATGTTTTAGCCACTTTAGGTGCGTTAAATCGAGCCAAAACATCACTTGTTTTCATCTCAATACGCATATTGGACTCCGTTAAGTTTACTTAATTAAGTTAAGAATACTTTACTTTTAAAACACAAGCAAACTTTACTTTAGAAAAGTTAAGCTAACTTTACAAAAAAATTGGATGTATGTATGAGCACCCTTCAGGAAAGAATGGCCGCAGCAAAAGCACATTATGAAAGTGTGACTGGCAAAAGATTCAAAAATACCGAATTGGCTGACTTTGTAGGTGTGAGCAAAGTTAATGTTGGTTTGTGGTTTAGAGGCCCTACTCAGGAACTTGAGGGTTCAAATCTCCTAAAGGCTGCTACTTACTTAAAGGTTAATTCGAGATGGTTGGCTGGCGAAAAAGCTCCAATGGCTTTGGATAAACCCACGCTTGATAATAATGTCGATTTATCTCAAAAAATTGCCCTTGAAGGACGCCCTATTCCTGTTATTTCTTGGGTTGCTGCTGGGTCATTTGGGGATATTGAAACCGTATTAAAAGATGCTGAGATAGATGAATATTTACCACCAATTAAAGAGTGTGGAAAAAATGGCTATGGGTTGGTTGTTGTAGGTAATTCAATGAAGCCTGATTTCAAACCAGGTGATCGCATTTATGTAAATCCAGATATTCAGACTTTTGATTTGCAAACCGATGATTTAGTTATCATTGCTTGTAGCGGAGAGACTGAAGCCACATTTAAGAAACTAATTATCGAAGGTGGAGAAAAGTATCTTCAACCGCTTAATCCTAATTGGCCAGATCAAATTATTAAGCTAACCGAGGATTGTCGTTTGGTTGGTAAAGTTGTGGGCTTGTATAGAAAATTTTAAAAAGTAAGTCACCGGTGAGTTGGGATGTTAGCTTTTAAAATTTTTAAACCTGCGAACACGACGCAAGCTATTTGCTTCTAGACAATAGAATTTCACTACAGCACATAAAGCCATAATTAAAATTATCAACGAATTAATGAGAACATAATGATCGCAACACTTAATAAATCCAAAACTGCGCTAACAATTAATCGTCAAGAATTTAAATTGGCATTAGATAAAATTGGCGCAGGAATTGATAAACAAATAGCCTCGCTTAAAAAAGCCAAGCAGAGCTATGACGCTGCAGAAATGGCACGTGAGGTCATTAGTGAGGCAAATATCTTTGAGGCGATTATTGAAGGCTTTAATGAAGCAGAAGAGACCAATCTAAAGCTGACTGACATAACTAATATTGAGGCAGCACAAGGATGGATAGACGAGTTTTTAGAAAAGTATTCTGAGTTATAAACCCCTAAATCAATTTTTGTTGGCTGGATAAATAAAACTGCGAACCCAACACAATTTTAAAGAAGATCATAAAATGATGCACCATTATCATGATATCTGTGCTGATAGCTTTGAAAAATTAATAGTAAAAATCTGTAAAGAAATTCTTGGGGAGGGTGTCCAAGGATTCACTAAAGGTGTGGATGGTGGAAAAGATGGTGTTTTTATAGGAACTGCTAACTTATATCCCAGTAAGACCTCGCCCTGGCAAGGTAATACTATTATTCAAGCCAAGCATACGACTGGTATTAACAAAGACTTTTTGGAAAGTGATTTTTATAGCGAAAATTCTAAAAGCAGTATTCTTGCTGAAGAGTGTGAAAAAATTAATAAGCTTATCGAGAATAATGAACTTGATAATTATATGCTTTTTGCAAATCGAAAATTAACACCACATGCTGCTTCAACTATAAAACAATATATTTGTAGAGCAACAAACTTATCGATTGAAAATATCGCCGTTCTTGGAATTGATGACCTAGACAATTGGATGGAACGCTACCCATACATCGTAACTGCTGTTAATTTAACACCACTGACCATCGCACCCACAATTAGACCAGATGACTTGGCATTAGTTATCGAAGAGTTTTCTAGTAGTTTTAATTCAAGCCTAAAGCACACAAATTTCAACCCAGTTAAGAGAACAGACCTACCTCGAAAAAATCAACTTAATAATATGTCTGAATCGTTTGCTAAAGCATTAAGAAGAAATTATATGAGCTACATGCAACAGGTTGATCTTTTTCTAAAAGATGCTCAAAATAGTGTAATTCTTGAATTGTATCAATCAGCCATTGAGGAGTTTCAGTTAAAATTCATTTGTCCAAAAATATCTATTGATGATGTATTGTTTGATACTATATTCAACGAGCTAATTGACTTATTAGTCAATCGAAGTTACACACTGAGAACCAATACTAGACTTACAAGAATTCTTGTTTTTTATATGTATTGGGACTGTGATATAGGAATTTCAGACGATGATTAGACCATCAAAGCACAATCATCCAGATAAAACATTAGTATATGTAGGTTTTTTAATGTTAGAAAAGCTTACCACTAAAAGAGTAATAAAATATAATGACTTATTAAGCCATATTAAGTCAAAAGTTTCGAGTGGAGAATTTCTATTTCTCCCTGCTTTAAATTTTTTGTATCTACTTGGCTTGATTGAATATAGAACCAAAACTGATTCTATTGAATATATAGAGAAAGCTAATGAAGTTGTCTAAATTATACAGTAACCAAACACATCTTTTTTCACCTATTAAATTTAATGATAGGTTTAATGTTGTGCTTGGTCAAATTAGACACCCAGAAAATTATAAAAAAGATACTCATAATCTAGGTAAAACAACTCTCGCTAAATTATTGGATTTTATGTTTTTAGCGGGTCGTGATAAAAGACAATTTCTTTTCAAAAACTATGAAACCTTTAAATCTTTCACATTTTATTTGGAAATTGAATATCAAGCAAATAAATTCTTAACTATTAAGCGATCAGTTGATAACCATTCTAAAATTTCATTTAAATTACATGATCAAAAATTTGATGACTTCTCAAAACTATCTGACAATGAGTGGAATCATGATAAGGTTGCGATTGATCAAGCAAAATTACTACTAGATGGCTGGCTCAATTTTAATGCTTTAAAAGATTGGGATTATAGAAAAATATTAGGTTATTTAGTTCGAACTCAAGATGATTTTAATAATGTCTTTAAGTTACAGAAGTTTCAAGGCAGCGATGCCGATTGGAAACCATATATGGCTGATCTACTAAGTTTTAGAGGCGATCTTGCTAAAGAGAATTATGAAATTCAATCTAAAATAAATTCATTGAATGAAAAAATTAAAAATCTACCCAGATCAAATAATAACTTAAATGAAGAGTTAAGTAATATTGATGGCAAGATTTTAATTCGTAATATTGAACTTAAAAAACTTGAAAACTTTGTGGATAATTTTAATTTTAATCCGATCGATCAAGAGACAATCGAAGTTTTAGTCGATGAGTTAGACCAAAGAATATCATCCCTTAATATGACTGAATATACTATTAAAAATAATATAAGTCGTATTCAGGAGTCATTAAATAATGATCCTATTAAATTTGATACAACTAAAGTTCAAAATTTATTTGAAGAAGCCTCTATCCTATTTCCTAAAGAAATTACCAAAGATTTTGAGCAATTAATTGAATTTAATAAAAAAATCACTAAAGAGCGAAATCAATATTTAAAAGAAGAATTAGCTGATCTTAGTGAAGATTTAAAGACTACTCAGCAAAAATTAAGCTCATTAAATACTACTAGATCTGAGCAAATTCAATTTCTTCGTGAAACTGAAATAGTTAAGAAATATAAAATATCAAATGGTCAAATAGCTCAAATTAAGGGTGATATCGAATATCTTCATAAGTCTAAAGATGATCTAGAAAAAATACTTAATTTACAAAAAGAAAAAACAGATCTAAAAAAATTACATGACTCAATAGAAATCAAAATGCAGGAAAATGTTCTGCATGTTAACCAAAGTACTGATAGTTTATTTTCTCAAATACGAATATATTTTAATGAGATAATTAATAAAGTTCTTGATAGAGAAGGTAGTCTCAATGTTTATTTAAATGGTGAGGGAAACTTAGAATTTAATGCTACTTATAGAGATAAAAGTGGTGCAGATACCAGTGAAGGTGATGGTCATTCATATAAAAAACTTTTGTGTTTCGCCTTTGATTTAGCGGTTTCAAGAACTTACTTAAACAAAAACTATCCAAAATTTCTCTACATTGATGGAGTATTTGATAATTTTGATATTCGAAAAAAACAGAATGCTTTAAATGTGTTAAGAGAATATTGTGGTTATGGAATTCAAATTATTATAACGACAATTGAATCGGAAATTTCAGAATTATCATTAGATGATAAACCTATATTCTCCGATAATGAGATTATTTTGACTCTACATGATGATGGTGAAGATGGTCGTTTATTTAAGATTCCTACATGGTAAGACTAGATTCAGCATGCAACCCACCCTGTGTGGGTTTTCTTTTGTCTATTAAAACCTAAAAACAAATTAAACTTTACTTTTAATGGTAAAGAACTCTTTACAACAATAATAAAGTAAAGTAATCTTTACCTCGTAGACAATAAAAAAGCCCTTCCGACTACGACATCAAAGGGCTTTCAACACAACGAGGTAATTATGACCCAAACCGCATCCCACAGTCAAACCCCAGAGTTTGACACGAACAAAAGTCAAACGACTTCTATTTTGTTTCAGCCACCTAAGCCTGAAGAAATGCGTCTTTCCTTCTGGGCTAAATCTAAAGTGGTTTTCAAAGAAGTGATGGCTGTTTCTCTAATCGGTATCACTGTTGCTTCAACCCTATTCACCGTTCGTGGCTGTTCGAATGACGTAGATCGTCAGGAACGAATGGCGGTTAAGTTTCAGATGGAGGTGAAGTGATGAACGCAATCCCTAAATTTTCAGAGCAGATCGGCTCAACATTCCCTGAGCTTTCGATTGGTAGTGACTTTGTGATTCAAGGCACTCGGGTTTATTTCGATTTAGTTAAAACGGTGTATGGAATCACTTCTAGCCTGTCGGTTGTTATTGAGGCAAATGAAGCTCAAGGCTCAACAACTTGGAACAACACAAGCGACCCTCAAAATGATGTCGATGTGGATTTCGATAAATTGGAAGTGGCTCAGTACAACATCGCTCGCGTTGAAGATTTTGACAACGTTTTAGCAACTGTCGGGCAGCCTTTTTTTCTAACAAGTGATCAGGTTCAAAAGCTTAATGAGTATTTGAATGAGCATTTTGAAGAACTAAAAATTAATGAAATTAAAGGGATGGTGGCGTAATGGAATTACAAGTATTAGAACAAAATGTGATTGTTCAGGCGTTTTCAACCGCTAATGGCACAGATGCTCTATTTGATCGTATTGCTGAGCAGGTGCGCTCTGTTGTACCTGATGTAACGACTCGCAAGGGTCGTGAAGAAATTGGCTCCTTGGCTGCAAAAGTAAGTAAATCAAAAGTGCTTATTGAGAAATGTGGCAAAGACTTAGTTGC
>Ga0308165_1005342_pt1 | contig 11988 bp, 11 predicted proteins | sample PhyWR2_FD_201032 | JGI IMG/M metagenome (GOLD analysis project Ga0308165, IMG submission 201032) | Phyllosphere microbial communities from UC Gill Tract Community Farm, Albany, California, United States - DLSLW.R2 | ecosystem: Host-associated > Plants > Phyllosphere > Unclassified | place: USA... | reverse complement strand
TTTATCGCCCGTGAAACCCGTGAGTTGATGGCGCAGCTCGGCGTAAAACGTCTGGTGGACTTAATCGGTCGTACTGACTTGTTGAAAGAACTGGAAGGATTTACCGCTAAACAGCAACGGCTGGATCTGTCTGACCTGCTGAAAACAGCGACTCCAGCTCCAGGTAAAGCGGTTTATTGCACCGAACATAACCCACCGTTCGATAATGGTGAGCTTAACCAGCGACTGTTAAGTCAGGCTAAGCAATATGTCGATGAGAAACAAAGCAAAACCTTCTGGTTTGATATTCGTAATACCGACCGATCTGTCGGCGCATCCTTGTCTGGCTATATTGCCCAGACCAACGGTGACCAAGGGCTGGCAGCGGACCCGATTAAGGCACACTTTAACGGTACCGCAGGTCAGAGTTTTGGCGTCTGGAACGCAGGTGGTGTTGAGCTGCATCTGACCGGTGATGCGAATGACTATGTCGGTAAAGGCATGGCGGGTGGCTTGCTCTCGTTACGCCCACCGGTAGGCTCTGCCTTCCGTGCTCATGAAGCAACCATCATCGGTAACACCTGTCTGTACGGTGCGACTGGCGGTAAATTATTTGCCGCAGGCCGCGCAGGTGAACGCTTCGCGGTACGTAACTCGGGTGCTATCACAGTAGTAGAAGGCATCGGTGATAACGGCTGTGAATATATGACTGGCGGTATTGTCTGTGTCCTGGGCCAGACCGGAGTGAACTTCGGCGCGGGTATGACCGGTGGTTTCGCCTATGTTCTGGATGAAGACGGTGAGTTCCGTAAACGCGTTAACCCGGAACTGGTCGAACTGTTACAGGTAGAAAACCTGGCGATTCATGAAGAACACTTACGTGGTCTGATTACCGAGCATGTACAGTTAACCGGTTCCTTACGTGGTGAAGAAATTCTGGCTAACTGGCCGCTCTTTGTCACGAAGTTTGCCTTAGTTAAACCGAAGTCCAGTGATGTTAAAGCATTGCTGGGTCACCGTAGTCGTTCCGCAGCTGAGCTGCGGGTGCAGGCGCAGTAAGGGGTCAATATGAGTCAGAACGTTTACCAATTTATCGACTTACAGCGTGTTGATCCGCCGAAGAAAGCGTTAAAAATTCGTAAGATTGAGTTTGTTGAAATTTATGAACCTTTCTCAGAAGGCCAGGCTAAAGCACAGGCAGATCGCTGCCTGTCCTGCGGTAACCCTTACTGTGAATGGAAATGTCCGGTTCATAACTACATTCCAGACTGGTTAAAGCTGGCGAATGAAGGGCGCATTATTGAAGCTGCGGAATTATCACACCAGACCAACAGTTTGCCAGAAGTCTGCGGCCGTGTTTGTCCTCAGGATCGTCTGTGTGAGGGTTCTTGTACCCTGAATGATGAGTTTGGCGCAGTCACCATCGGTAATATCGAACGCTATATCAACGATAAAGCGATTGAGATGGGCTGGAAACCTGATTTAACAGGGGTGAAACCAACAGGCAAGCGCGTAGCGATTATCGGTGCGGGCCCTGCTGGCCTGGCTTGTGCCGATGTCCTGGCTCGTGGCGGTGTCAAAGCCGTGGTTTATGACCGTCATCCAGAAATCGGTGGCCTGCTGACCTTCGGGATCCCAGCGTTTAAGCTGGAAAAAGATGTCATGACTAAACGCCGTGAAATCTTTAGCGGCATGGGTATCGAGTTTGTACTGAATACTGAGGTGGGACGCGATGTTCAGATAGAGACCCTGCTCAGTGATTTCGATGCGGTATTCCTCGGGGTTGGCACCTATCAGTCAATGCGTGGTGGGCTGGAAAACGAAGATGCACCGGGTGTGCATGACGCGCTGCCGTTCCTGATAGCCAATACGCGTAACATTATGGGCTTTGGTGAAACCGACGAGTCTCCTTATATCGATATGACCGGTAAACGTGTCGTCGTACTGGGAGGGGGTGATACTGCAATGGACTGTGTGCGGACCTCGATTCGCCAGGGCGCAACCCATGTTACCTGTGCGTATCGTCGTGACGAAGAAAACATGCCAGGCTCACGTCGTGAAGTCAAAAATGCGCGTGAAGAAGGCGTTGAGTTCCAGTTCAACTTGCAGCCGATTGGTATCGAAATCAATGGTAATGGTAATGTCTGTGGGGTGAGGGTTGCCCGGACTGAACTCAGTGCACCTGATGCACAGGGTCGCAGTCGTCCAGAAATCGTTGCCGGTTCCGAGCACATCCTGCCAGCTGATGCGGTAGTGACGGCCTTTGGTTTCCGTCCACACAGCATGTCCTGGCTTGAGAAGCACAGTGTTGATCTCGACCCTCAGGGACGTGTTATCGCCCCTGAAGGTAGCGACAACGCCTTCCAGACCAGCAATCCGAAGATCTTTGCCGGTGGTGATATCGTTCGCGGTTCCGACCTGGTGGTGACTGCGATTGCTGAAGGCCGTAAAGCGGCTGACGGAATTATGAATTACCTCGAAGTGTAAGCAAAATGGCCTGATAACACGGTTATCAGGCCACCTCTTTTACTTAACATTGATGTCAGTCAGTTCAGAAGAGAACGATGGTTTCACCGTTCCGCTCTGAGTATCCCGGATATTGTTCGCCTGACAGGCTGCCAGAAATAAAGCGGCAACTATCAGAGCCAGAAACAATCCTGTTTTTTTCATAACCATATCCCTGTCATGAGCGCGTACCAGCCATCCATCCTTAAACAACCGGTATTCATATTTAAGCTAATCCTTTAGCAAAACTTAGCCCTTTTTGAAGCCCGGCTTACCGTTAGCGGCTCGCCATTCTTTAACCGTTTTCAAAATTCCAGCGGGGGAATCATCTTCACCTTTTTTTGGATAATAGATAAGATCACTCCCACTGGGATGTTCTGTTATTTTTTCAAAATGGGTGACCAATTTAATCAACTCCTCTTCACTTGAAGTCTCAGCATTACAGATAACCTGTAACAACTTTAAAAACTCAGCTTCGGTGTAATCACTGATATCGTTCTTCTGTTCCATGTTTATTTTCCTCTGTGAATATCAATATGACGTTTAGGCGTGGTAACACGGAGATTATCCATATCATAGACGCCCCCACCTTCACTGATTGGCTTGTCATGATGAAGCTCATGTACTTTTCGTCCGCCAACTTGCTGGTCTTTAGGTGTAAAAGGTGCATAACCTTTTGAGACTGCAGCTTTATTACTCGGGTTTAAATTTTTAGTTAGTTCTGAATCCTTCGACACTTCTTCCCAGAATTTCTTACGAAAATCGTCAAAGTTCTTGAACTCTTTTCCACGCAATTTATCCGCGACGCTGTCGGGAACTGGGGCTCCTAACTCTTTACCAGCAGCCTCAAGCCACTTATCACCGACCTTTTTACCCTTACCTGTAGCGGTTCCGGGTTGTCTGCGTTTATTTTCCTTATCAAACAGATCCTTGGCACTTTTTGCTTTTTGCTCTTTCTGCTTACGGCTTTCCAGCGCAGCATTTAATGCCGCATTCGCATCTGCTTTCTCTTTTACCGCTGCATTAAATTCTGCCTGTTTTTGATTAACCGCATCCCTGGCTAGTCCCGCGTTACGCCCTGCCTTTTGCCACATTTCATGGGCACCCGCCAGAGGGTCAGCAAATCGCTCGAATTTTTTTATTTCCTCTTTTGCAGCTGCAAATGTTTTATTTGCTGTATCCCGTTCGCCTTTACGTGCAGAAAGAGCCTGAGCTACCGATGCCTGCCGTTTCTGTTTGCTGACCACATCTGCATTAGCACGATTTAACTCATCACTGGCAAGCCTGTAATTTCGATCGGCAACCTCTACCGGATGAGTGGCATCCCACTCCTGCTGACGACGCGTCTCTTCATCCTGACGCTGCTTTAACTGCGCAGGGGTGAGTACTTCTGTCACCGATACATAAAGCGGCTTTTGCCCGCTCTCTTTTCGGGAAACGGATAACGGCATCATGTGAACTTCCGCCCGCCGTAAAACCGGCCGGACGTACACTGCCTTTTTCCGGCGTAATCCCTTTGGGTTGGCTCAGCGCGGCGGGCTTACCGGTTTCCACTTTGATATGCAGGGCTGGCTTACCCGGTACGACTGCTACGGTAAACACGCCTGGACGTTTCGTCGGTTTAGCATCCACCACCGGTACTCTCATCGGAATACCACCGACCACCGCCAGATGCTGTTTTTCACCCTGTACTACATCCGCAACCCGGGTATGAACCTGAACGGTTGCGGGCTGGGTGGGCAGAGAGGTTACTGACGTTTTTGTGACTTTATCGGCAGGTAACATCGTCACAATGCGTGACATCATTTTTTTGTCGTCCGGCGCAATCGGGGATGGAACCAGAAGACCAAATGCAATACCAGCCAGTCGTCCGGCATAGGGCAGTGTGGCTGACACTCCTTGCGCCAGTTTAGCCAGGGCAGCGGCCACCGCATCCTGTACTGGCTGGGTTCTGAAGACCGATAATCCCCACATGCTGTCAATCAGGGAAATATTCATTGGGGCACCAAAGGCCACGCTGGCCTGCGCTTCAGGAAACAGGGAAAGGTTCACCCCACCTGAATGGCTTCTGCCCTGACCACCACCACTCCCGTAACCTGAGCCACCGCCCCAGTGAACACCGCGGCCGGAATGACTACCGCTCTGGTGTGTGATTGACCCACGGTTATCCTTGGTAGTGGACGTTCCGTTACCGTTATCCGTCGTATGGCCACCGAGATTATGCCCGTCATAGCCGCCTTTCCCTGAAGACGGTCCTCCCTTACCGGGTGTGTAGAGGACTTGCACCTCCAAGTCGTCTGTTAACCACCACAGTCAACAGACAGCGCCCATCAAGGCGTTACGCGCCATGCTCGGCGCACAACAAAAAGGCCTGAGTCCGTTAACCGAACTCAGGCCTTGATAATCAGTAAACCACCCGACTTTACAGGGCAGTTACTTCACCACACGCAGTGCCGGGCGACCACCTCGCGGCGGCGGCTCGTCATCAGGATTATTATCTGAATCGTCATGGTCATCGCGAGCACCATCAATAACCTGCATCAACGGTTCAGGCGCTGGCGCATCATCATTATGACTTTCAGCGCTTTCTTCATAACCCGCTTCTGGTTCAAACATTGTCCCGGCACCGTTTTCGCGTGCATAAATGGCAAGTACCGCCGCCATAGGTACGTAGACCTGACGTGGAACACCACCAAAACGCGCGCTAAAACTTACCGAGTCGTTAGTTAATTCAAGATTGCCCACTGCACGAGGCGCTATATTAAGAACGATTTGCCCATCACGCGCATATTCAAGTGGGACCTGCACATCAGGTAACGAGATATCCACAACAACATGGGGTGTTAACTCATTATCGAGCAACCATTCATAAAAAGCCCTTAATAAATAAGGACGACGCGGAGACAGTTCCGACATTTCCATCAATTAACCCCGCGTTTGTAAACGCATTTCACGCTCTGGCTCAGTCAATGAAGCCAGGAACGAATCACGTTCAAATACACGTGTCATATAACCTTTCATCTCTTTCGAACCGACACCCGTCAGTTCGATCCCCATCTGTGGTAAACGCCACAGTAATGGAGCCAGATAGCAGTCAACCAGACTGAATTCATCACTCAGGAAGAACGGCTTTTGAGTAAATACTGGCGCAATAGCCAGCAGCTCTTCACGCAGTTGTTTACGTGCAGCATCAGCCTCATGAGCAGAACCGTTCATGACGACGTTCATCAGCGTATACCAGTCTTTCTCAATACGATGCATATACAGACGGCTCTCACCGCGAGCAACAGGGTAAACTGGCATTAGCGGAGGATGCGGGAAACGTTCATCAAGATATTCCATGATGATACGAGACTGCCACAGCGTCAGCTCACGATCGACCAAGGTCGGTACGCTATGATTCGGGTTAAGATCGATAAGATCCTGAGGCAGGTTATCCGCTTCCACATGCTCAATTTCAACGCTAACACCTTTTTCCGCCAGGACAATACGTACCTGATGGCTATAGATATCAGTCGGGCCGGAAAACAGCGTCATCACCGAACGTTTGTTGGCAGCGACAGCCATGAGAACCTCCAAGTTTATCTAGAAAATTACTTTGAATAGTCGCAAATGGCGACTAGCCTGATAATATATGACCCAGCGTTCGAAAAAATGCGCCCATCGCTTAAACTTCAGCGAGTAGCAGATATCAACATTTGGGCAGAAAATTGGCTATTAGTTTACCAGATTTTACTGGCCTTGTGGGGAACAGATTCTGAATTTGAAAATAAATACATTGAATTCATATTGTTAGAAGCAATAATATAAATTAGCAGCATAAAACACTGCCAAACAGGAAAAAATACCCTGCTCGGTGCGAGTGTGATGGCAGTGATACAAGCGCTTAAAATATCGAGTCTGAGTTTGATTTTCCCTTCCGCTATCAGGCGTCACTTTTCTTTAAGTTCATCCTCTATTCTAAAGCTCGATGTTGTTATTTTTCGCTCTCCACCATAAATTCCCGTTTTTTCCCTCCGCCAGAAAACGTTGACACGCGCTGTTCCAGCGTGGGGTCCTGATACCTCGAAACCTCTACAAATCTTTTTCTGCCGCATTGCACTTTTGTCCAATACCGCACAGCCAGATAAAAATTTATCTGGCCATTCATCGTTTCCGATCGGATCTTTTCACGGGGAAAACTGCATACAGCCGTTTCTGAGGTACGCGTTATGAGCTGTTATGTTTAAAGTCTTTTTTCGAAGGGGACTATTTTTTCTTGAATCGCTTTTTTTGAAAAAAAGGAGTTATGAATGCAGTCAGAACACCGATCAAAGGCATGGCTATAGCGCCAGCGAGGAAGTTATTACGGTCTATCTGATTATTTCTGCGTATATCGTCAAATCGAGCGAGTGCATTTTTTTCACTCAAAGCGCTAACTTCTTCAAATTGTTTTTCAAAGCCTTCACCAATCAACAGAGAAGCTCTATCTACATCTGTTTTCTCTAGTGCAATAGTTTGCTTACCTTTTTGAAAAAAACAGTAATCAGACATAAAGACTCCAACTCAATGATGAGATGTAACTCATTCAAGTAAATAGATATTATATTGATTTTTAAATCAATATATATTTTCTGCCATTCTGAATCGCCTCATTATAGATTACCAGAATCTAGCGCCAATATTATTAATATTTATCGGAGACTTTATGTGGTTTTTGCTGCATAACGTATAAATGCCCGAGAAAGCAGAAAACAAAAAAACCTCCGAAGAGGTTTCTTATTGAGCAGCAGGCTGTCGAAATATGACCGCCATCTCTGACGGTCTTTCCGGCAGTTCCCTCTGCGACCATTCTTATTTGTCCAGCTGGGCAGTCATGTGTACGTGGTCGTTAACCATGGCACTGGTAATTTTATAGTTAACGCCTTGCTCAGCAGCCTTGGCAGCAATTTTTGCTTCGGCGCTGTCCAGTGTGGACGCTGTAACACTGATACTTTGAGCGAATGCACCCACTGACATCATGGAAAGAGCGGCAACTGCAACTAAAGTTTTGATTGATTTCATGGTCATATTCCCCGTATTGCATTATTCATTAAGTGGCGCTACTGGCCTGATGTGATAAATAATAGGTGATACTGACGCTGATTGAAATCAGAATTACTTGACTCTATCATTCAATTAAATTGAATGATATTGAGTCGATTTTTTTAGGTGGTGGGAAAGATAAAATGCGTTATAACAATGAGCCATTATCATAAATTAAAAACATTGAATTTATCTCTTTGGGTATTCCAGTAACTATCTAATATTGTTTTTTGCTACTTTTTTAAGGTTTGTATTATTTATAAATTCCCCCTAACTCATCGCTATAGACTGGCCGTAATCGGGCGAATATCTATATTGTGAATAAGATCTCCTTTCTGACTTAATTAAACTATTTCCCTCTCAACTCCCACCGACTATAAAAACTCAACCATCTGATAATAAACTATAAAAATATTTATTTATCGATATCCGATATCTGTGCAGACGTTCACCTGATACCTGACCCACTGTGCATCTTGCACCCTATGAAGCGTGATCCTTTTCTCCTTTTAAAAAATTACCTGCGCGAACTATAGACAGTCTCTCAAGTCAGCTTTATCGTTAACTGGAATAATAAATCATTTTTGAATAAATATTCAACGTGGAGAAAAAAATGAAATCTACCTTTGCTAAATCCGTTCTGTTCGCCTCAATGATCGTTACTTCCGGCTCACTGTACGCTGCCGATAATGGTTTGATCGTTATCATCACCCCATCCCATGATAACCCGTTCTTTAAAGCAGAAGCCGACGGAGCAGCGGCAAAAGCGAAAGAACTTGGCTACACCACGTTGGTTGCTTCTCATGATGATGATGTTAATAAACAGAATCAGCTGATTGAGACCGCTATCGCCCGTAAGGCAAAGGCTATCATTCTTGATAATGCGGGAGCCGATGCCACTGTTGGCCCACTCGAGAAAGCTAAAGCTGCTGGTGTCCCTGCATTCCTGATCGACCGTGAAATTAATAAAACCGGGGTTGCCGTAGCACAGATAGTCTCTAACAACTATCAAGGCGCACAGCTCGGTGCCGAGAAATTCGCCAAACTGCTGAACGGCAAAGGTAAATATGTCGAATTACTGGGCCGTCAGTCAGATACCAACGCAGGTGTTCGTTCACAGGGTTATCACGATGTGCTCGATGACTATACCGATATGAGCATGGTGGCACAGCAAACGGCTAACTGGAGCCAGACTGAAGCCTTCACCCGTATGGAAGCCATTCTGCAAACTAACCCAGATATCGTTGGTGTTATTTCAGGTAACGATACCATGGCATTAGGCGCAGAAGCTGCTCTGAAAGCTGCGGGTAGAAATGATGTCATTGTTGTCGGCTTCGATGGTAGCGACTACACCCGCGACTCCATCATCAATAAAGGCAATATCAAAGCAACTGTACTGCAACCAGGCTGGGAACAGGCACAAATGGCTGTTGAACAGGCTGATTACTACCTGAAAAACGGTAAACCACAGAAGACTGAGAAGCAGTTGATGGATTGCGTCCTGATTGACGACTCCAACGCTAACAAACTCAGCATGTTTAACCTTAGTAAGTAAGGCGGAGGTTTTTTTATGTTTTTAAAACAATGGGGTGGTGCACTGATAGGGTGTACCGTCCTGTTGCTAACGGCCTGCACAGTGGTAGATCTGGATGAAAACGGCAAACCTATTCTGCCTGTCGACCCAAATGCGAAGCCTAGCTTCGATAACCTGACTCCACAGCAGATCGCGCAACAAACCTGGCAAACCCGTGTTATCGACTCCGCAAACCAGCATGCTCTTGATGCCAGTTCGCTGGAAAGCAAGTTAACGTCATCTGGAGAAAAACCGGAAAGCTATTTTGTTCACCTGACTACGCAAGTCACTGAGGTTAACCTCAGCGATGAGCGTGAACAAAAATTCACCGTCAGCATCAATGGTAAGCCGCTCGCTATTCAGGTCGGCCCAGTCGTGAAAGGTAACGCTATTCGCGATGCCAGTGGTTTTGTGTTTGAAGATTTCACCAACCAGGTGCAGTTTGCTCAACTTTCCCGGGTCTATAACCGAGAAGCGGTAAAACAGCTACCAAAAATAGACTCCAGCTGGGTAGGTAAACCCGTTAGCGTACGCTTTGCCGTGACATTGAGTAATGGAGCTGCACAGAACGCGACGGCACTGGAACTGAAACAGGAGACACAGCCGTGAACACCCTGGCGACCGATGACATTATTCTGCGCACTCGCGGTATTTCAATGTTATTCCCCGGTACCGTAGCTCTGGATAACGTCGACTATAACGTCTGGCGCGGTAAGGTTAACGTCATAATTGGGGAGAATGGCGCGGGTAAATCGACGTTAATGAAAATCCTTGCCGGTGTTCAACAGCCGAGTTTGGGTGAAATTCTGCTTAATGGTAAGTCGGTGCATTTTTCCAGCACCCGTGAAGCGACTGCTCATGGTGTTGGTATGGTGCATCAGGAGTTAAATCTATTTGAAAATCTGAGTATCGCTGAGAATATTTTTCTGGGCCGCGAACTGCAAAAGGGTATCACCCCGATTAATGAAGCTGAGCAGGAAAAACGTGCCGCCGAACTATTACAACGTCTTGATCAACCCCTGTCGCCTCGTGAGCTGGTTGGGAATCTCAAAGTGGGCCAGCAGCAACTGATAGAGATAGCCAAAGCCCTGGCGGAGAATGCAGATATTCTCATTCTGGATGAACCTACCTCTGCCCTGAGCAAAACCGAAGTAGAGATCTTGTTTCGCGTTATTCGTGAACTGACTCGCCAGGGGGTATCGATTATTTATATTTCGCACCGTCTGGAAGAGTTGATGGCAATAGGCGACGTGATCACTATTCTGCGTGACGGTAAATTCCAGTCGGAAGCTAAAGTCACCGATATAGATGTTCCCTGGATTGTTCGGGAGATGCTGGGCAGTGAACCCGTGACCGACTTTCTGAGTCCCGGGCGTACCTTTGGTGCACCGGTGCTTGAAGCAGAAAATATCACCAGCGTTAATGCCGCCGGAAATACGGTGGTTAATGATGTCAGTTTTAAAGTTCATGCCGGGGAAATTGTCGGCATTTATGGCCTGATGGGAGCCGGGCGAACTGAGTTATTTGAATGCATGCTGGGTACCGAACGTAACTACTTAGGCAAACTGTGGCTCGACAGCAAGCCGGTACCCCAACGTCTGACACCCGCCGAACGCATCCGTATGGGAATGAGTCTGGTGCCAGAAGATCGTAAACGTACCGGTATTTTCCCTATTTCTTCTGTTGCTAATAATCTGACTATCGCCAGCCTGTGGCGGCGTCTGCAGCGTGGATTCACTATCGCGAATAATGAAGAACAGGAAGTTGTCACCGGTACAATAGGCAACCTGTCTATTAAGGTCTCCTCACCGGACGTAGAAATTCAAGCCTTGAGCGGTGGTAACCAACAAAAGGTCGTTATTGGTCGTTCTTTATTAACCAATCCAAAAGTGCTCTTCCTCGATGAGCCGACCCGCGGTATTGATATTGGCGCCAAAGCCGATGTCTTCCGCATGATGGTAACGCTTTCTCAACAAGGTATCGCGGTGGTTTTTTCCACCTCAGATCTCAAAGAAATCATGGCGATATCCGATCGTATCCTGGTGATGTCTGGCGGCAAACTGACCGCTGATATTGTCCGCGATCGCGCCGAAGAATCCGCGCTGGTCTCAGCAAGTGCTCAGGGGTTTTAACATGAAAACGACACAATCAGCGGCTCTCGTACCGCGTGGTAGACAATCACTATCCAGCCAAAATTTTCTGCTACTACTGCTGAAACTACGCACCTTTATTGCCCTCTTTTTAATTGTCGGCTTTTTCACCGTCATGGTTCCAGGCTTCTTGTCTGCCGGTAGCATGGTTATCATGATTAAGCATATTGCTATCAATGCCTTCCTGGCACTGGGCATTACCTTTGTCATTATCACCGCCGGTATCGACCTTTCTATTGGGGCAACACTCGGCCTGTGCGGTATGGTAGCCGGGTGGCTTATCACTAAAGGTATTGTGATACCGTTTCTGGGTATAGCCATCTTCCCAAGCGTCTGGGTTATTGTCCCTATCGTATTGCTTATTGGCGCATTTATCGGTGCTACCAATGGCTGGATTATAACGCGCTATAGTGTCGCGCCCTTTATCTGTACTTTGGGCACCATGTACGTATTGCGCGGTACTGCAATGCTGACATCCGACGGGCAGACCTTTCCAGGATTAGCCGGAAATCCACAGCTTGGTAACACCGGTTTTGATGAAATTGGTGCCGGTTCACTGTTTGGTATTCCGTGGGCTATCTGGATGATGATCGTGCTGGCACTGGTTATTGCCTATATCGCCCGCCGCCTGCCCTTTGGTCGCCATGTTTATGCGATAGGCGATAACGAACGTGCGGCAGAGCTATCCGGTGTGAAGGTAAAACAGGTTAAAGTACT
>Ga0308165_1005341_pt1 | contig 11989 bp, 11 predicted proteins | sample PhyWR2_FD_201032 | JGI IMG/M metagenome (GOLD analysis project Ga0308165, IMG submission 201032) | Phyllosphere microbial communities from UC Gill Tract Community Farm, Albany, California, United States - DLSLW.R2 | ecosystem: Host-associated > Plants > Phyllosphere > Unclassified | place: USA... | reverse complement strand
ACCGCGGCTTTCGATATTCAGCGCCAGATTGCGCCCCATTACAGCCATTCCGACAACGCCGATTTGTTGCTTGGACATTCTTTACTCCTGTCTGGTGGTCATCGCAGCACAGTATAGTACTGTACAAATATATCCATGATAATATATCAGGGCTAAGTGGATGAATAGAAGAATACTTGCCTAGTATTTCTCTAAAGGGTCAAACAATCATGGGAGAAAATAAAGAATTATATATTAAAAGTTCCTTTAACGATGTATGTAAAGCCCATGAATAAACACGCCCGCAATTAGTAAAGTTTTATTAAATTATCATATACAACCTAATAATAAATGATGATTTATCATAGAGTCGATTAACTACAATTTAAGATAAATTATTAATCTAAACATCGTCATAACGTATGCCGATTTTATAAAAACCAATTAATTAATTGGAATAATCAAAGAAGTAAAAACAACTTTATGAGAATTCACTATTCCATTTCTAAATCCAACATTTTCAGTAACTTACGATTGTTCTTTGTCGCATCGAATTTATCACAAGCCATTTTATAACTTTCTTCACCCATGTTAGCGACTTTTTCGGGATTATTGATTAATTCAATCATTTTATCAGCTAACTTCATTGGTGACCATATCGGTACAAGATACCCATTTATGCCATGAACGACAGTATCTCTGCATCCGGGCGAATCCGTTGTTAATATAGCGCGTCCGATCGCCATTGCCTCTTGAGTGCTTCGAGGAACACCTTCCCGATAATAGGATGGAAGAACAAAAACACTCGATTTAGAAACCCATTCAGCCACATTAGAAACATTACCAGGATAAATGATAATATTTGAATCAATCAATATTGATAATTCTGCCTCAGTAATACTTCCAGGATTTTCTTTGTCTATACTTCCTAGCATATAGAATTTAATTTCTGGATATTTCTGTTTTACAATCTTGGCTGCCGAAATATACTCATTGACACCTTTCTCTGCAAGTAAACGAGCTACAAATATGAATGATACACCATCTGTCGGTAATGGTGCTTTAGGATAATCGTATAAATTCAGTCCAATACCACCCAACACATGGCATTTTTTTATTTTAATATTGTATTTAATTACTAAATCTCGACGATCATCCTCATTAAGCAAAATCAAAGTCTTTAAGTGCGGAAATACCAGTTTGTATAAAAAAATCTGTATTTTCTTAAGAACTTTTATTTTTAATCTTACACCATTAGGCTGTTCCGTAAACACATATCCTAATCCTTCAAGCATACCATGAATATTTTTCACGCCTGCAATCATACTTGCTAACGAACCAAAAATACTAGGCTTTGAGAAAAATGAAAAAGTAACATCTGGCTGTATTTTTTTTAACTGTTGACTCAGTTTAAAAGTGTTTAATAAATCACCAAACGGATTCAAACCACTGCGACTAAAAGTATAACAAACTGGTTTACCACCCAATTTAATTATTTCAGATCGTGATTTATCATCATAATCAGTAGCAAAGGCATAGATATCATGTCCTTGCTTAGACAGCATTTTTATCAGATCAGCTCTAAATATAATCATGCTACTTGCCATTGATCCGATTAATACTACTTTCATCCCTTATTCCTTTTCAATATGACGAATTTCAACGAACAAATTAAAATTAACCTAAAAAAAACATCTCATATTCAGGTAATAATTAAAAAATGTCGTAAACTACAAAGACTAACTCTAAGTATGTCTAGTCCATCATTGTTTAACGTAACTACTGCATATAATAACATTGAGCTCTATATTATGGGGTAGAATATCGAATAATAAATTTTTCACCCAGGAAAAATCATCAGAATTCATCTCTAATTCAAAACATCAAAATAATATATCTTCGACACTTGAATATCATCTATCACTGACGAGAGTTGTTTCTAACAAAAACATCTGAAAAATTTTCACCTTTTATTATTATGAGAATTTTTTATAACTCATCCTTATTTTATTACAAAAACACTAACTAGCAATCATTATCAATGATACAAGGAAAATATTAACTCATACCCTTCCATAATTAGCATAAAAAACATTGATAACATTTACATATTTAGGTTTTTTTACCCCACAAATAAAGCGGCATCAGAAATGTCTATTTAGGCGCTCCAGTAATAAAACGAGATAATAATTTTTTAAAAACATATAATGATGACTGCAGATTTAATTTACTAATAGCTTTTATTTTTTTATTATTCCATAATAAAATCAAAAAATTTGCATATGATAATTGACCTTTACTCATTTTTTTAGCATGTTTATTAGTATAAGTAATCAATCCATTGGTTTTTTTATTCGATGTTGTTATTCTTGGCGCATCGTGCTCAGTGTGTAAAATATAAGTAACATCTTTAATTCTTAAGGCTGGTCCATAATTTTCAATTAACCGAAGCCACATATCAGCATCTTGAGCAGAATGTAGCGACGAATCAAAACCACCAGATTCTAAAATTCGCTTCTTCTCAACTAAACATTGGGTGCCAACTTTATTTTCCCACAAGCTGTCATTGAGAGTGATTATTTTATCCTTGTGTCCTGAATATAAATTGAATTTTTTATTCTTCGTAATAACAAGAGTATTAGATGTTATTAATGAATACTTGTTATTATAATTTTCCATTAACAAATAAATTCTATCCGGGGTAAACTCATCATCATCATCTAAACCAGCTATATACTTCCCCTTTGCTATTTTTATTCCTTCATTTCGAGTATAACACGCCCCCTTATTACTTTCATTTATTCTTAGAACAATTTTTATATTTAATTTTTCCTCTAATGTTTCTAGATGACTTTTTATATCATAATCAGAACAATCATCACTGACTATAATCTCTATATTTGGATATGTTTGTTTCTGGACAGAAAGAATCGCTCTTGTCAATAACTCTTTCCTATTATGTGTGCATATTATAATAGTTACTAGATCGGAAATCATTTATACCCTCATAGTTTTTAATTAATTCTGTCAACGACACTTACCAAAAACAATTTCAAATATCTAGACAAAAAATGGAGCAATGTGACCAGTATGAATTCATCCCTGATAAATACAGCATATCATACACAAAGGCTCTTTCGGCTCCGACTCAATCTCATCTAAAAAACATTTTATTATAAAACATTTACAATCATATATATTTTCAAAAAAAATAACTCCACAGCATTCTTTTCCTATGTAAGAATAATAGAATATAACCATACAAAAAATAAACGTTACACACTAAAAATGATTATACAAAACACATAAGGAGTTAATATATCTGGACAATCTATTATTTGCCAAATATCCAAATCTATCAACCTACTGACTTTATTTTTTAATATAAAAACATAATTGATAAATTGAAATCATATTCCTTTATTCAAACAGCGATAACACTGGGAAAAATCATTTATACATTGCATTATATAATAAGATATAATCTACAGCATAATTGCAAAAAGCACTGCTCTCTCAGGGAAAAATCACGAAACCCCGCATCCCGCAAGGACTGATACGAGATACTTTCTGTCCATCGCGGCTCGTCGCATCTTTCTCCTCAGTCCTACTTTGAATTCTTTATTCTGCGATAAGATATTTACCGCAACATATCTTATCCCTGGAAATCATTCCGCAGCATCACCTCTTCTTATTCGGCAATTATCTTCGTTCATCGTCATATCTAAACGCCAGTGTAACTTATTATCTATAGCCCAATGCACTCGTATTGCTGAGGCAAAATTTTCTGCTGAGATATTCGATGAACTAATATAATAATGAACAGATATTTCTGGTTCTTTATTAACTTTTGTTATTTCAGACCGGAAATTAACTACCATTCATATCTTTTTTAAATCTTTCCAGGCAAAGGTAAAATCAATCAGTTCATCCGGAATATCACTGACAATATGAAATCGGCTTTCATGCCTTCCATGGCTTTTTTCTTCCGTCACAAAACTTTCAAATCCAGGATCATTCATACATTTCACAGGAAAGGTTTCTTCTAATGCCCGATATAATTTACCCTGATTCCCTTTTACCGCCAGTAGATAATCGCCTTCCTTCTTACGGATCTTTTCAGCGAAATTTTCCTGACATCCCATCGCATCTGTCGTGACGATTTTATCTTTCAAATCAATTATTTTTAACAGCGCAGGCATCGCCGTTATGTCATTGCTCTTTTCTGCCGTTTTTAACTGACCGAGGACAACCCCATTCATCGTAGAAAACGCGCTGATGACATGTATCGCTCCACGTCGTCTGCTTTTATCATATGACCTGCGCAGCGTTTTTCCATCAATCGCCATAACATCTTCATCGACTGTATGACATTCTTTCATCCAGTTAATAAAACACTCATGACATTTATTTGGACTTATATTACTTACGACTCTGGCTATTAGGAATGCCGTTTTCAAAATCGCCGTAGAGCTTCAAGAAGTCCAGATGAACATGACCAAAATCATCAATATCCTCCCATTCCTCCGAACCAGAAATAACAGCACAAATAGTGAGAAGAAGAATATCAGATAATTATGATAATATGTCTCGTTAGGTCTTCAAGATTCATTACACCAATTCCATTTAGTTTTGAATTAAGAAGATTTGATCATATTTAGTTCTGGTGAGATAACACTTAATGATTCTCTCTCACCACAAGTCAATAAACGTACAATTTACTGTTCGTAAAATGTACGTTTAGTGATCTTTCCCTGCCTGCCCTCTCTGTAAGTAATCAACTGCCTTTTCCTAGCTTTCTTAATACAATATTACAGATATTCCATCATATCTGTAATGACTGCGTCATATTTAAATCAATAACTTTTGCCTTTAGAAGACTAAAACTCTGTTTAACTCCAGCAAATAGCCACTTTCTGAATATTATCAAAATCTGTAAATAAATAATCAATTGTATTTACAACAAAATTCTGCACTATTTTTTGTTCATACATCCCAACCTATTCTATATATAGGTGATCTTACTCAGTACAAAAATTATTAATAATGCAAGAATTCTACTTTGTATTATTATAATAAAACACTATAGGCAATCATAAATAATAATTAAATTGCATTAATGGGCTGAAGAAAAAACCAAGCAAACCATATGTGAGAATTAGCAGTGCTGTAATTAAATCTTCACCATGCATTCTGATTTTATATGAACATGAAAAATTTGAGACTAGCACTAACATCATAACCCATGCATACAAACCAAAACGGTCTGAATAAGGGAAGGAAAATAAGAAGATAAATCCACAGAATAATAAAATATACTGTTTTATAAATAACAAGTTATTTTCTTTTGCGTCATCAGATAAAAAGAAATATAAAACAAGAGGAAATAATGAAAACAGCCAAAAATCTGGTCTAAACCCTACTCTATAAGCTTCGAATGCAGACTCTGAAAATAAATAATCATAATCTCCAAAAGTAGAATAAAATATGTCATTAAAAAACTCAAATAACCCAGCAGCAGAGGATATAGTAAATACGATAAGAATAACAAAATAGAACGTTAAATTAAACTTCAATTTTTGTGATAAAAGATATGTCAATGGGATTATTGCAGCAGTCATATGAAAACTAGTAGCAATGCCTAAAAATAATAAGCTTAGAAACCATTTTTTATTTATATAGAACGCCATTGATAGCAATGCTAAAGGTATCGCAAAGCCTTGCCTTAGAACATTAGTACCTGTGTTATAAATAAAAAAAGATGAGGCAAGAAGCATGACAAAAAGAATTTTTTTCCTATTATCTTTGAAAAAGTAGACAATGAAGAAATACCAAATGAATGCTTGCAGAGAAGCCAATGCATATAACAATTGTCGATTCGTCAGCTCAATAAAAGAAAGCATTTTTAATAAAAATACAAATCCTTTTTCTAGCCTACCAACATCGATAGAATGCTTAATGTTATAATACACCCTTAGATAAGTCTGAGTATCTCCCTTCAGATCAAAATCTCTAGAGCCAACTAATATGACGAATAGGAATAGAAATAGAAATAGAAATACATTAGCCGTACCAAATGATAGTTTTATTTTACGCGCACTGATAAACATATATAGTATAAAAAAAGAAATATAATATGGTATAAATATTTGCATGTAAATCCTCTGACTGCTCTCAAAACTAAGTTTTTCTACTTATAAATAACTAATCTTCAGGAAAAATCACGTCTGCTTCCCTGCATGTCAGAAGGACTAACGCAAGGAATGCTATGTTCTTTGTTTCTGACACGCCTTTTACATTATTCATTATTCATTATTCATTATTCATTATTCATTAAAAAATAATAATATTTTCTAATTCAGAAAATAATTGCACTAATATATTTTACTTAACCCCCTTTATTGATTGTCATCTTTTAATGTTGTGTATTTTAATCTCAATCGGATAAAGCCCATAAAATGCAAAACTGTAGATGGATAATATACAATGAAAGCATTTTACTCTTTCTTGCTTCAAATATTTACAAACAAAGAACACTTCCATGATATTTTACCTTAACATTAACAACGAAATAAAATATAGTATCGAGTTCATCATATTGTTCAGTTAATTCAATAGCTAGAAAACAGCACTGTTCATTGCCGATATCTAATACTTCCGCATTTTTTATAATGCCGTAATATCTATCCTGATGATTATTTCTTTCAAATCAATCGCATTTAACAGAAAAAACACCTAGCCACACTTTTCAGCTTTAACTAAATGATCATAAAAACAGTCGTAACATAAGATTTAGAATTCATTCAATTATCTAGCTATATTATCATGTACCGAAACAATATTTAAACATAATCATTTTATTCTTAGAAGACCAGAATAAACATAACCAAATGTCCCACTCCTTGGTTCCTATAGTGGTTATATATTCAGAAAAAATTACTTACAATTAATAATGATAAAAATAGATTTATATAAACAGGCCTTATCATATCTTAATATGATTAGAGTAATATTTCTGTATAGAGTCGTTCTAGAATAAAAGCAGTTTAAACTGATTGTCGGTAGAGGTATAAGTTTCATGTAAACTGCCCATATCCAATTCAACTAATGAATTTATTTTATCTAATAAATAAAGGTACACAACATAAAACACAAATAAAAATCAATTAAATATCAATAACATTTACACTTGTGCTATCAATGAAATATTTATATACGTGATTTATATTTTCTATAAATGTCTCTTCAAAAAAATCGACTCTTGGATAATACGCGATAACATTTATATTTATGAATAAATCGTCTATCTGACAGAGAGCTGTAGAATAAAATCCTACTATTTGTTTTGCAGATAATAACCCCGTGTCAAAAGCAGTAACTACGTCCATTTCCAAACTAATCACTTGATTAAAGCCAATAAGTAATAGTTCTTTTTCAGTCAGAGCATTCTCTGCTCGGTGTAATACATAAACTCGATTAGAAAAATGCTTATTTTTTTCTGCTATTTTAATTAAAACATCTATGTATTTGCTTTTATTTGTAATGTTTTTTTCAATAAGTGGAGATCCTATAAAAATAATGGATTCTTCATCAATTTGAACTTCCTTCTTTTTTTTATCAACTTTCATTATGTCAACAATATTGCTTTGAATATCAAATGATGTAAAGACAGTTATTTTTTTAACTAATTTTGATTGGAGTCTTTCTATATAACTAATACTATTTAATGTTGCCATACCATCATCGATAAAAAAGACATTCTTATTTTTATAAAAGAACAAGGTATTACTATTTATCATCCATTTATTTCTGGCATCGCCAATAAATATATTAATTACATTACTTTTACTTAATAAGAATAAAACATATAAATGAAGAAATCTTATATGCAATTTGGATGTAAGTGTAGACGCTATATTTATCTCTACAACATAATGTTTTAATTTATGATCCGATATTATTTTTTTTATAAGAAGATCATTTTTTTGCATTCCATTTAATCTTATGATAAAAAATGATTTTTGGACCTGATTGTTGTTCGAAAGTACTTTGATGCAGTTAGAAAGTTGTAAAGGTGACTCACATAAAACTAAATTAATATATTCAGACATTATCACACCTTTTTTTCTTTGATACTAAATTCCATGGCATTGGATAAACATATTGAGAAAGACACCAAGTTAATATAAATCTTAACATCATTGAAACACAAAAAGAAAAACTTACTCCCAGAAGATGATATTTTTCTATCAAACAAAATATTAAAACAATATTTATGCCGCCTGATATAATGGTAATAAGTGATAATAAATAGGTTTTTTTAACATAAAAAATATAATTAGTGACAATTAAATACAAGCCTTGAAATGATTGTCCTATGCATAATAAACCAATAAAAGATGCGGCTAAAATATATTTCTCATTACTAACAAAATTTAGTATATAGGGACTAATAAAAAAAGATAATACACCAATAAAAATACAAAATAAGAATAGAAAATATGAATAACTCACTATTTTTCTTTTGTCTGCGTAATTATTTTTCTTAAGGGTGGAAAATAAAAAAGGTACAAATGCTTTATTAATTGAATCATAAACTAAAATTAACCCTAGACTGATCTGAAAAGCCATCATATATATACCTGCGTCAGATAAGCCAAATTTTTTATTAATAATAAACCGATCAACAGAGCTAAGGAAAAACATGCCAAGAACATGTGGAACAAGTGGTAGACCAAAAGATAAATTATCTTTTACAAAATTAAGTTTTGTGAGTTGAAAATTAAGCAATTTTTCTCTTTTAAGTGAACAAAAACAAAAAACAGCATAAAATAGTGTAGATATACAAACAGCCCAAACTCGACCTTCAACACCATAGTTCATAAAAACAATGAACAAAATGGTCAAAGATAAGTTAATAATACTATTACTAACTTGTAATAGACCATAATTTAAAGCTTTCTTTCTTATTTGCAACTGAACTAATTTAAACTGAATTATAAATGTACCGAATGAACAAAATACGGCGAGGAAAACCCAAGACTTAGGAATACTCAAAAAATCAACAATTACATTAGAAAATAACAAACAAATACTCAGAATTAAAAACACACTAAAATATAGAACAAAAAAACTTGAACTATTATAATTAGTAAGAGTATGCTTATTATCATTTTCAAAAAAATGTCGACTTGCGGCACCAACCGTATTTAAACCTATTATACCATTTAGGCCAATTATCAATATTTGAAACATTGCAATACGGCCATAATCATCCGTTGAAAAGTAATGGCTAAACAAGGGAAGCAATACAAATGGAACAGATGCGTTAAGTATATTTGAGAATAAATATATAAATGAGTTTCTTAGAAAGAATATTTTTTGTTCTTTAATCATAGTATTTTCATACTTATATAAAAATGGCCAACATTAATGAAAAATATTGCTATCATGTAGACTAGCATTAAAAAATCAAACTCAATAATATATACTATTAAATGTTGCTATCGAATACTAAAAACAAATTTAGCCATTTCAAAGTCGAAAGCAGTATCGATATCAATAGAACTTTTATTATCCATTACATATGCATAAGAACCTTCACTAAATATTATTGCTTCATTATTACTAAATTCATTAATATCATATATATATACGGCACCATTTAAACGATAATATGTATCAAGATCCTGAGATCGTTTTATGTTCTCTGGTTTAATAAAATCAAACAAAGACCCATTTTCAGGTAGGATATTTGTCCATTGTGGGGGATGTTCGCAATTTGTTACAGAAACAACAGATATTGCTTTTTTTTCAATAAATAATTCTAGAGCCTCATCTATATGTTTTGAGGTTCTTAATGGCGAGCTAGGCTGCAATAAAATTACAATATCAAAACCTTCACCAAACTTACCTAAAGTATATGTTAATACATCATCGGTTCTTGCATTATCGGAAGATAACTCATCTGGCCGTAGTTCAGGAATTGAAATATCATAGCTTTCTGATATATCTGCAATCGCCGGATCATCAGTGCTAACAAAAATCTCATCTATATATTGACTATTCTTAGCCTCATCTATAGACCAACCTATAAGTGGTTTACCATTTAAAGGTAAGATATTTTTTTTAGGCAATCTTTTACTCCCACCTCTGGCGGGAATAATTGCGATTACTTTTTTTCCATTAATCATTATGCTATTCCTAAGTTATGAATATCTATCTGCGCTCTATTAAAATCGTCCATGCGCCCAATATCTAACCAATACTCATGTATCGGGAACATAATAACATCCCGTTTCATAATAATTTCTTTCTCTAAGAGAGTTGGCATGTCAATCTTTTTCTGCGGCGGAACACTCTTAATGAGTTCAGGGTTTATGACATAGATCCCTGCATTAACAAAGAATCGTTGGACTGGCTTTTCTTCCATAGAAATAACTCTATGACCATCGCCATTAATAACCCCATAAGGTATTTGAAAGTCATATTCACGAACACACATTGTTGCAGCAGCATTATTATTGTTATGGAACTCAAGTAATCTTTCGAAATCTACCGTAGTCAATACATCACCATTAATCATTATTAATGGTAATTCCGGAATGTTTTTTGGTAACAACCCTAATGCGCCCCCAGTACCTAATGGAAACTCTTCATGAACATATGTTATATTCGCTCCCCAAGATTCACCATTCCCAAAATAATTTCTTATCTGCTCCGGCATATAATGCGTAGATATATAGATATTTTTAAATCCAGCCTTCAGAAATTGTTCAATTAAAATTTCAAGTATTGGTTTAGCACCAATTTTTAACATTGGTTTCGGACAATGATCAGTCAAAGGACGTAAACGTGTACCAAAACCTCCAGCCATTATAAACACTGGATTCTCATATTGTGGAATGGATGTAACGCTATTAATGGTTTCCAATCCAATAATAATACCATTATCTATAATTGGTATAGCTAAAATACCATGCGCTACCATCAGTCTGTTAAGTTCTTTTTTTGATATAACTGATGTTGCTGTTATAGGATGGGTATTCATTACATTTTTTATTGCACTATCTAGCGGTAAATTCTTTAACAGCCCTCGTCGAATATCACCATCCGTAACAACACCGACTAATTCAGCATCATCATTAATAACCAGTGCGGTACGTAAAGCCTCACTATTAATAATCTCTAGTGCCTCACGTATAGTATTTTCAGGTTTGATTAAAATATTTTCCCAATGCTGTGACATTTGATACCTTCTTGTATGTTACTTAGTTATTAATCGGCAAGAGTTTATCTTTTGATCTGGTAGTGTATTTTTTACAACCACTGAATTTGCAGTAATAATATTTCTATCTGAGATAATTATATTTTGTATGACCGTTGCATTTGCTCCGATAAATACATCATTTTCAATTCGGCATTGTCCACAAATCACTACTCGCGGGGCAATAAAATTATAAGTTCCAATATGAGTATCATGTTCAATAACAGCACCAGTGTTAACAACTGAATGTGAATCGATAAAAACACCCGCATGCACAATCACACCGGTTAATATCTGAACTCCCGGACCTAAAACTGCATAAGGTGAAACATAGGCATTATCAGCAATAATAGTTTCAAAACTATAACCTTTTGCAAGATATTGCTCATTTACTTTTTTCTTAGTCAATGAACCGGGCAATACTCCAATACAATTAACTAATAGAACTTCACTTGGATTGAATTTATCAATATCATTGTCATTATATAATTGAGGAATTCCATCAAATACGCTACGTTTCCCTATATCGTCGGGACTAATAATGGCAACAATTTCACGATGCTGTTGTTTCAAAATATCAGTAATAACACTTGCATGCCCGCCGCCACCAATAAGGACTATTGGTTTTAGCATATGAGTATCATTCACTGATCAAATCCCCTGCATTATAAGATTTATTCGCAGATTTTCCATTTAATTCCCAATACTTATATGGAGACAATCCGGTTCCTGGTCGCTTAATTG
>Ga0308165_1005332_pt1 | contig 12013 bp, 11 predicted proteins | sample PhyWR2_FD_201032 | JGI IMG/M metagenome (GOLD analysis project Ga0308165, IMG submission 201032) | Phyllosphere microbial communities from UC Gill Tract Community Farm, Albany, California, United States - DLSLW.R2 | ecosystem: Host-associated > Plants > Phyllosphere > Unclassified | place: USA... | reverse complement strand
AAACCTAGACGGTGCCAATATCATTCTGAAGCGGAAATTGAATGGGGAGGAATATACCCTACAGCCGAATGCGGAGAAATTTGCATTGCCACTGCCCAATGACATTGTAATTCTGAGCGGGGTTGCACAGAATCCCGGATGGTAAAAAAATAAATGCCGGAGGTGATCATCTTTCCGGCATTTAGCAAATATTTAGTTTTTGTTAAAACTGGCTTTCACCATATCGCCCAGTACCGGGTTCTGGTGACTTCCCGATGTAACTGGCACATCGGTAGTCAAAATCCTATCGGTACCGCTAAGCGTTGTATAACTCTCATCAACAGCGATAAGACAACCATCATTTGTGCCACCGCATGCAGGATCTGTGGAAGGTACATTTTCCCAAAGCGTCCTGTCTGCTTCTTCAGACGGGCTTCCCGTAAACCTAAAATAGTAATTGACGCGTTTCGCTTTTTCAGTTTTCGACAGGTTTGCAGGTTTAAACGCAAAGGTCAAACCCATAATTGCTACAAGAGCAAATGTAAACATAGCTCCCAGCCATGTTTTTTTATTGTTTTTCATGTTTCTCACCATGATATGCGACTTTTTATAAGATCAAAAAAGTGTTCCAAAAACTTCTGTTTTTATGTTTAGTTAAGGTTGTCCTTAGGCGGACCTCGCCGGAAACCTTTTTCATTCAATGATGAATCTTGTTCCCATTTCCCGGATGACGTTGCCAGCAGCATCCGGGATAATCGCGAAGAGGCTGTGTTTGCGGTCGTGAACGAATCTTTGAAGAGCCCTCTTTTGGGCATCAGGATTCCATAAGTCCAACCTGCCATCATGGACGTAAATCCTGATCACGGCGGTAATGCAATAAACAATAAATCCGATAAACAGCATTACCATATAGGCGAGTGTGCCAATAAAGGATATGATCCTGGCCACCTGTGTTATCTTTGCTGTATCTAAAATTTTCATCCCTTTACACTGACTTTGTTATCCCTTTTGAAAAGCGGCGCAACCTTGGCGCTGGCCTGCCCTCTGTTTTGCACTTTATCGTTGTACCCACGTTCCATATACCAGATGCCCGGCCTTTCTTTCCAGTACCGCGGGCTTTGACCTAATCTACAGGCATTACCTCCGGGGGCCTGTAAACCGGTTCTGATATTTACCATCAGGAATTAATGGCACCCAAGTCGGTACTCCCCATTATTTTTTTATGATATCATTAAAGTTAGTTCCACCGGTTTTATGGAACCCCTGCACCATTCGGGAATTTATAGTGTACTTTTTGAGTATTCCAAGGTGGAAAAAGAGAATAATTCAACTGACTTTTGGTGATATAAGACAGCAGGGGAAGCCTGGTTTATTTGCGGAAAAATTTTTTCTTGATCCTGTAGAGGTATTTGGTCTCAATATTCAGTATAGAAGCGAGTACATCATGGATCAACTTATCCATCAGCCGAGGATACTGCTCACGGAACAACAGGTATCTTTTTTCTGCATGCCCGATCTTTAGCAACTGTTCCCGGTTTTTAACCGTAATCAGCTGTTCTTCATAGATTTCAATCAGCATGAACAATAAAGTGGGGTTTTGTTCTATAATGTATTTTGCCCTGGGCAGACTCAGCAGGCACACCACGCTGTCCTTAAGGAAATAAATATACTCACTACTAGAAACAGCGCTGAAAAAACCGGTGGAGGAAAGAAAAAATCCATTTTCAATTGCCCAGGATATATGTCGCTTTCTATCCTCTAAAGAATAACCGCAGACTAGGCCACTTTCTATGAAGCAGATAAATGAGGAAGGGTTATAAGGTGTGTTCAGGAACATGCCTTTCTCAAAGTTTTGACACACAAAAAGCGGCTCCAGCAATTTTACAAGTTGCTGATCAGCATATTTCAGTCCCATAAGTCTTTGATTCAGACTGTCCATATTTTTTATAAGGGGAATTAATTTTACTTTATTTTATCATGTTTTATCCGAAACATAAATTATCCCCAAGCCAAATACAACTATTTTACACCAGGAGCAGTTCTGGGGGGACGAGCACGCTTTTGACCGTGACAAAGGCTTCTCAGCACCATTCCAAAGTTCGGAGTGAAATTTTTATAAGATGCCGACATTTGTGGGCATTTTAAGCGATTTTTTCAGCTAATTTTGCCGTTTTAAAATTACCGTTTGCAGAAAAATAAATTACCGGGATAAAAAGCGGGTGACCCAGACCAAATAAGCTTTGCGTGGTGAAACGGTGTTTCTGCATAGTAAAACAAAATCTGACTGTTACTTAAAGCCCCTGATCTCCATATGTAGCGCATCATCAGGGATTAAACGATAGCGCGGTTTTGCCATCTCCCCTGATCCCAAGGTGACGCTGAACCAGTAAGTTTCGGGCAGCAGACAGGTCTGCTCCAACCTTCAAATGCATCCCGATGTAAACTTTATACCGGTTGCAGGAAACCTGGGAAATGTATAGCCTGAGAAAAAAAATGCTATAACAGGTCTTCAATTTAGGAGGTGCGATAGTACCGGACAGTTTTCGGTAGATGCAAAAAGCAAACTAAGGGAAGGCCCAGGGGCTGGGGTTTGCAGGCCGCAATGGTGCGGGGGCCATCCAAACGACCCTTATTGATTCAGCTTCCCGGACACTTTTGCTATACCCTATCAACGCTGCATTCCCTGGCCCTGTTTCCTTGCTTTTCTCCTTCTCCGCTTTTCAGCCTCCTCAACAGTATCAACCGCAATATCGGCAACATAAACAGGCGCTATCAATACCTCTAAAAAGTCTCCAACTGATTTACCTGTCACCTGCAACATATCTCCGACAGAAGAAAACAATCCTTTAGCTACAACACGAGCAAGATCATTGGCTACTGATCTACTTTGATAACTTTTTGCTGCACCCTCCAGCAGAACATCCAATTGTTCCCTTTGCTGCAAAGTGCCGTTCTTTAAAATATTGGCATAAGCCAGAGTATCTTTAAGGTTTCGCTCAAAGCCAAACTGTTCATCAAACAAAAGCTCCCCACATTGCTTAAAAGCCATCCGGTCAAACTGCCCCATTTTTTTAGAGTGCTCAGCATTTTTACCTTTCGAGCTGTTCATAGGGCTCAGCTTTATTTTATTGGTGATATCCCTGCGGCTGACAATCACCTGTATATGCATCTGATTCCCGTTCTTTTTCTCGCCGCGCTTCCGGCTACCATCTTTAACCGCTGCATCCTTATGGCTATAATACCGGTTGTGTTCCATCTTACCAAACCAGAGCAGATCCTTATTGCTGGTTATCCCGGGGCGTCTGAAGTTCCTGGCATATTCATCCATTACTTTCTCCGTATATGCTTTCAACAAATTTTTCATATCAGGATCCCCAACCGATTTCCTTAAGTGCTCCATTTCCTTTTGGCTTGGGCTGATGTTGATCAGGAAAAACTTGGCCTCATGTCTCCCCAGCTTTGCATTGTTTCCATCCAGTGCCCGGCGTACTTCATAGGCCTCCACATCCTGACGGTTTCCATTGAACCATAGTTCCGGCTGCTTTAGATCCTCGGTCCGGTTCTCCTTTTCCAGGTAATTTACCAGTCCTCCACTGCTGCCCTTGTTACTAGCTTCCTTATTGTCCGTTATATTGATGTACATGGTTACAAAAGATCAATCTGGTTTTTGGTTATCCTGATTAGTTCCTCTTTCTCTTTGGCTGAAGTCATCATGCTAAATGCATCCCTGCTTTTGATATAAGTGCCAAGTATGTAGTGGAACTGTTTTTTAAGCTGCTCTTTAATCGATAGTTTCACCTGGATATTTTTGAGTATCTCATCAGTATTTGATAGTTTGCTGCTGTAATTTTTGCTGGCTAATAAAAGTTCTTTTTGTCCACTCGCCAGGGTAACGCTTCTTTTCTCCAGCTCTCTAAGCAGGTTATTGATGTCCTGCTGGTTACCCGTCATCTTATCCACTTCTCTTTTTATCGGGATAAGCAGTTCGTTTTCCTGAGTCTTGATAAAACCGATGTAATCCTTGTGCTGCTTGAGCAATGTATTCTTTAACAGCTCATCATTTATATCCAGTGGATCTTTCTTACTCCGAAAGAAGTAATCCACCATCTGTGCAAAAACCAGCCGGTTCGGACGGCCAAGCTTTTGCGCGATCTTGTCCAGTTTGAGCGCGGTCTGCGTATTATATTTTATAGTTCTTAAAATTTCCATTTCAGCTTTTCCTTGTTCGTTAAGTAACTTGTTATGTATATCGCTATATATATTACCCTATAGATATACAGCTATTTATGCATATACATATCTGTATATCCCAAACCCTCACCAGGGTTCCTTTTCCTTTAATCTTACCGCGGCCAGCGGCCAAGAGAACCCCTGGAGGGTTCTCCAAACAGCCTTTACGCTAGCGTAAGGCTAAGATGGTGAGGCTCTGCCCAACCACCGCTTGCTCCTTTTTCTGGAAATGAAAAAGGACTTTTTGCATACTACTTTAACCCCTCAAAGTCTTCCAGCGGGAGATCCTCCCATTCAGATCTCCCATAAGAATTATTCAAAAAAAGTATTTTAAAATGCTCAAATTATTATGTTACACTCACAAAATCCATAGTCGTCCTTAAGATAAATTGCAACTTAACACAGTTTCGTTTTCCAGGTTCCAGGATACCCGGCTTCCGAGGAATGGGTTATAGGATGGGCTATAGAAGATGTATCCAAAAACCTGAAGTTCACCAATACACTTGTGATAGGTTGAAGTAGAATAGATCTTGGATGAACGCATCAGCTTGCTCCGGCTCACCTGAAAAGGGTGAATCAACCCAGAATTTTCCGAGGCAAAAATCAGCGCAGCCAAAAGACTAACGTGAAACGCCGAAAGCCTTTGATCCGCCTGAATCCGGTCTTTTAGATAATCAAGGTTTTTATTTACGCTCCCCATGTGCCTCCCCCCGAAATAATCTTTTGACAACCGCATTCTCTGGCGTACCATTACCCAGGATCCGCCTGATATCCTCTCGGCTAAAATATACAATGCGGCCAATCTTGGTAAAAGGCAGTTTGCCGCTCACCCTTAGATGCAAAAGGGTACCAGCAGAAATTTTCATCAGCTTCCTGACCTCAGAACTTTTGAGGTACTCATCCGGCGCAGCAGTTTGGAGCGGAATAATTTTTTTGATCTCTTCGATCAGCTCGCTTTTTAGTTCAAGCAGATCACTTTTGGTTACCAGGTCTAAATTCATGTCTCTTAAAATTTAATGATCAATGCTCTCCAGCTAGCTATAACAAGAAGCTATCTATTTGGAGATTTCACATCAAAAGTGAGAACAGAAACATGTAATCAGATGCCCAATGGAGGTGTTTGGGCATAGCTGCGCTTTAAAATAGGCTAATGTCGATTAACAGGTTTAACCGGAACGATATCAAAAGCTCGATCTTTATCAGATATGAAAATATATTTAGAAGAGTCTTCAGAAGAAAAATAATTCTGGGCGGTTGCCAATGGTATTGACTTATCTCCATGCACAAAATTTTTGGCAACCATTTTATACCATGGGCTATAACCCTGAGTGGTTACCAGCCTTCTACCATTTGGCAGCATAAGCTTCTGCAATTGGCGCATGAGATCCATAAAGGCCGCTAAATTGCCGCTGTTGATTACGATTTTTTCGCTGGCCTCAAACTGCAGCATTTCATCGAGACGATCTTGCAAGTCTGCCAGATTACATTTGAGCAACTCAATTTCTGCATCCCTTTGGCTCAGCATCTTTTCTACTGAAGTATTTACATTCCACTCATCAATGGTATTTAAGAATTTTTGAAAGACTTCTAATTTGTCCAGGTTGGCCGAATGAATCTCATATATATTTTTGAACGGATCCTTAACTGAATAAAAAGCAATTCGTCTTTGAATGCTGCTGTTTACCTTACGAAAGAAAGCTTCCTTTCCATCCGGGTTCTGTACCAGATAATGGTTTAAATGGAAATCATAAAATGCTTTGTATTCACCCTCAGGTAAACTGTAAAGTTTCAGCGCAAAGAAATTGTCCTCTAATTTTCTGTTAGAGAATATTGGATTACCAATTTCATATGGGTGCGGAGAAAAGTCAAATCTCCCCCGAAATTTAAAAAACCGTTCTGTCATGATAAATTATGGAGTGGGATTCCCTTTAAGTAACCAGACAGGGAACTGTTAACAATCAATAGCAATATACAATTATTCAGGTCTGTAGGCAACTCCAAGATATCGCCATTTCTGAATTCGTTTTTAGGAATGCAACCTTGGACGGGAATATACTAAACTATTGGAGGCTATAGAGAACTGTTAGGAATTGGCAAAAGTAAAATCATACCTTCTAATATTTCGTTCAAAGAGTATTTGGATAATAGTGCAAATTTGCTCTCAATCTTCGGTATAGTTAATGCTGTGATTCTCTTTTCTACTCAGAAACAGGGAATTGCCGTTAAAGGGTTTGACTTTTATAAAGAGGGTATGAACTTTATCAGTATTTCGATGTATTTGTTATCGATATTGGTGCTTTTTGAATTGATCTGGAGTGCTCTTAAAGCAAATCTAAGTTCATGGAAAATACAATTACCTATTTACTTTTATGCTCTACGACAGTGGGTATGGGGCTGCTGTTTACCTGGCAATATAGGACGCTCTTGTTTGCGTTAGTGTTTTTTGCTTGTTTCTTGGGTTTTGTTTTTATGATAACAATTTTTCTTGCAAAGCTAGCGAGAAGACTTTATAGAAAGGAGGAGTTGCCAAAATGGGCAATGCAGTTACTGTTTATCATCGTTATACTCTTAACCTCCGCTATTCTTCAATGGATTCTGCCCTATATTAAACAATAGGGCTTATATATCTTTATGAGTTTTTATATAGCGGGATCAATTTAGCGCATCTGTTTTTTAACTTATTCCAATGAGCGGAACATATTTTCGATATCATCGGATTCAGTAGTTCCCCTTGTCCCGAAATGAGGTAAGTTTTTGTGCGGGGAATAGGTCTTAAAATCAGTATAATTATAGTTGTCATCAAACCCTTCTGGGTATTCGTCATAGTATGCAATTTGTTTTCTCTGCTCTTCTTCATACTGGAGTTTGTCGATTTTCTTTTCCAGTTCATACACCGCATCACCGACGTATACCCCGTAGGAATTTTCCAGATCTTTAAGTTCTGATATCCTTCCTTTCAAAAACTCGATATCTTCCGATGAGGTGTCTGTTTTCTCCTCAATAATATGGGTAAAAATCTCCTGATAGGCTTCTTCATCAGCCTCTCGGTATTTGGAGAATTCGTCTGGAAAGGTGCTCTCCAAATTTGCTAGGACAGCCAGATCGTCTTCATAGTAGATCAATGGAGTTAGATTATTTAGGATGCATGGAAGATCAAGTTCATCATGCTCATCAAATACATCGCTGATTACCCTCGCAAAGTCATTAAGGGAATCGTTATTGATGTTTTTTGAATATATCAGTGGACTGATAGTTTCCTTAATAAAGGTGTAAATATCGTCTCCTTTTTCGTATTCCAAGTAAAGATTGATCCAATTGAGCTTGATCGCAATAAAATTATCTGCATGGTTCTTTTCATTAAGATAAAACGTACGTGGAGCAAGTAATGCATCAAAATCTGAAATAATGCGTTGTTCCAGTATCACTTTCACCTTGCTAGATATGTTGAGCTTGATCTTGGAGAAGCTATCCCTAGTTGAAAAGAATTCAACTAATGCACGTAGCAGCCTTGCAACACTGATCAGCTCAACTTGTAGATTTTCATCTCCCTGTATATAAGCTACCAAAAAGTCCTTGATGGACGGGTTATGAAAACGCAGAAAAACAGTGGTGTTATGCCGTTGTACCATGATAAAGCAATTGTCCAGTTCTCTGATGGCACGTTTAAATTCCGAACGGTTCATTTTCCCGTTTTTGGAAAACTGCGCTGTATAATCTTTTACCTGAGAGAACAACTCTTCGTATTCTGGATTGGCATCAGAGATAAGTAAGCATAACAGCACCGCGCGGCATAACTCGCTAATTTGATATTCAAATGCATGCTCCCAAACCTTAAATGGACTTTCAAAAACCCCTAGCATGGCTGCAGGGAATTCTTTTGGAGTGTAATCTTCCCAAAGCTGGCTGTTCCCAATATATTCAATGATCCGTGGATTATAATTCTCGTGATTGATAATCTTCATTAAGTATCCTTGCCTGATAATCTCTGAGATGTAGCTATAGGGAATTTTCCGAAAGAATAAGTGGTTGTAGAGAATCTGTGCCCTTACCATTGTAGTATACTTGGAAAGATCAAGAACAGTTTTAGCAAACTGAATCTGGTCAAATCTTTCGAACAATACACTTGCTTGCCTGAGAATGTACTCCCGAGTAGTAAAAATCAACAGTTTATCCGGCGCTTGCTGGATACGGGCAATAAAATTGAGGATCTGTTTTTCCTCATTGGTGCCGATATTGCGTTCGAGAAAATTACTACCCAGAAAGTCGTCGAAAAGAAAAATCTGTTTTTTACCTTCCTGGTAAGTTCGGAAGCCCTCGGCAATGCCTTCCGCAAGATAAATGAACTCCTCATAACCTCTAGCAAGTGCATCAAATACCAATACTTCAGCCAATGTGGTTTTTCCAATGCCCGGTATACCTGAAATGATGACGTAGTGGTTCTTGGCAAGAATCTCACTAGCTTCAGGAAAGCTATCGTTCTGCACATAAATATTTACCTTTGAATGGATTTCCCCTAATGCGAAACTAGACTGGTTGACTATCTGGCTATTGATAATCTTTTCCAGTACATTAGTACTAGAAAGCCAGAGTTTAAAATTCGCCTTTTCAACCTGAGGATACTTTGTCAATAAGTTGTTTAAGTCTTCACGCCCAAAAATATATTCAGGCCCCAGGATATGGGGAGAAAAAAGCTCAATGATCTTTCGCTTCCTTTCCGGCAGCATGGCAACCGAAGTCACTAGTACATAGCGTTTTATACCGAGTTTTTCTACCGCTTTAAGCTCTTTCTTTAGCGCCTGGAAAAGAACGCTGAAATCAGCATACCGTTTGCACTGGATGATCAGCGCGTTTCCCTTAGAGTACCGCAAATCAATTCCGTTATCTTTTCCCTGACCGAATGATTCTAAATATATTCCAAAATGGAGCTGTAAAAGATCCCTGGTCAGCACTTCAAATTCAACAGGGGATAGGTTAAGAAAGTCGTAATTCAGCATTTTTAATAAATATTGTTCATAAGAGATGATCTTTGGGCGAAATATTCTTCATGCAGAATCCTCAATGGGACAACATGAAAGCTCCAGCTATTACTGCAGGTTACTTTTCCGTAAATTATATTTACAGATTAGAGGAATAAAATGTTAAACAATCAGCAATGATCGATGTCCTGATTTTATCCAATAACCCAAACCTTATTTAGGAAATAACCAATACCTGAGCCCATCTTTCGGAATAGCCTTTAACCTTCTTTGTTCGGGATTTAAACCTTGGCTGAAGAGAAGAAAAAGATCCATCAAAAGATCTTTTGTATCGAACATATAGCTATGGCGGTCACCTGAGGCAGGGATATTTGATGCCTCTATTGTATCGAGCCCCTCAGATACAAAAAGACTTTTGCCGGCCTGCCCGAGCCTAGGCCTACCGCCCCTAACGCTGTCTGAATAACCCAAGGCCTTATCTTTATCGGAGGTATATAGTGTCCTGGCCTTTCCCACCTTTTTAAAAGCAGGCAAAAGGGTACGCTTAAAGGTATCTTGATCGATATCAGGGGCTCCCAATACAATCTGCTGGATTATGGCCGCTTTCTTTTCAAAGGCAGAATCACTGATAAGATCCTTCAATGATAAGGTAAGCACGCGGGAACCCATACTATGCGCAATAATATGCATCTTCTTAACATCAGTATTTTCCAGCATATTCATCAGGAAAGTGGAAAAGGACGGCGCACTTGCCTCCGCCTTATCACCGTCCGCAATGTAGGATAAAACCTTTCCAGATGACGGCCAGCTAAAAAAACCAGCCGCCCCCCTAAATGGAATATCCCAGGCAATCTGCGCAGTACGATAAGCGGCTTCCTCAAAGCTGGTATTGAAACCATGGATAAAAATCAGTATTGACTTATCCTGATCAACCGCAATCTGACTGTTCAGCTTGTTAAGGAAATTATCCCTAGTTTCCTCCGTGGTTTCTGTTAGGACAAAATGATCCGTCAGCCATTCGGGAAATTCCAAGCGCCAAAATTTATAGGGGCGTTCAATCTCACCTTGTATATGCCCTTTGGGAATAGATACAGTACAAAACCCGAGGGTAAGCTCATCACTTAAGTCGTTACCAAAAGTATTGGAGACCACCTTGCCCGGGACCCTGTTCCTATTGGTACCAAAGAATACCTCAATTTTACCCCCCTTATCTTCCTTTGGCCTTGCAAGCTCCAGCTCTTCTTCGAGATTATCGGTAAATTCATTACTATAGTCTATTGTGTCTTCCCTGAGATACCTTAAAGAGTCCGAATGTCCCAGATCAGTCAGCTTCTTTTTCAGCTTTATCATCCCCCCGCGTTGTCCAAAGAAGATGTAAGAGTCTAGAGATTGAACAATCCTGAGAGGATCTGTAGGAAGATGCAGATCCACGTCCATAACTTCATCTACCCAATGCACACCAATTTGCAGTTGGCTACTTTTTCTATCCAGCTTTTTTTCAGTTACATACCCGATATCAAGTAGGTTATTATTCTCAAACTCCAAAATGCAATCTCGCACCTTGATTTTTTTTGCATCCTTGATACTGGCGGCAAGCCCATTTACCTCTTCATTGTTCAACAGGGGATAGCGTCTTGCAATTGAGAGTGAATTGTTTTTTTCTGTTGAACCGAATGGCCTATCTATTCCATCAAAATTGAAAGTCAATATTTCCTTGTCCGAAATGTCACTTTTTTTCCTATCCAGCCATTGGCCCTGACGGTTATTGATTACCCATATCCGGGTATTTTCGTTAAATGGTTTGGAAAGTGCCATACTTTGATCCATATTAGAGCTAATTTGATAGGTAAAGCTAAAATTTTCTGGTAAAGACACCAATTTCAAAGCAAATATTTCCGAATCCTTCCAGCCGTAAAAGCATATTTCTAAAAATATATCTTTAAATAATTAGCTTTGATAGCAGATGCTCAAATACAATATAATATGACAAAGGCTGCCCTTAAAAACCTCGCATTTACAGTAAAATCATCGCTCAACCTCATGATACTCAATAGATCAGGAAATATTAAAGGAAGCGGTTCTGGCGTGTTGATCAGCTATAGGCAAAAGTATTTTATCTGTACGGTCGAGCATAATGTTAAAAAAAATAAAAACAGGATAGCTATACTTACCGGTCATCGGCAGGGAGATACGGAAATTACTGTCCAGCCACCGGAGTTGAGTTTTCTGGAAAATTTGAATGTTACAGAATTAACCGCAGCAGGATTACGCAAAGCACTGGACAATCCCCAAGACGCAAACACCCTAGATATTGCATTTGCGAGCGTACAAAAACTTGACAATCTTATCCAGGAAAAAGTTTCGCTACATTTACGGGATGGTTCAACCTTGGAAATTCCAAAAGGTAAAAAAAATATCATTGAAATTAAAGATATTCTCACAATCAGAAAGAATGCAAAATATAGCTTTTCCGGAAGGATTAAAACACGCTTAAATGCTGAAAACATTTTTTTTTACGCACCACAGCTCGTCTTTGGAATGAAACTTATTAGTATGGGCCAGGACATGATTAAATTTGATCTAGGCTATCCAATAGCAGATAACGCAAATTTTAAGGGCTGCAGTGGAGCTCCAATATTTGATGATAAAGGACAGCTTGTAGCACTGGTCGCTTGGGGGGATAAGGATATTTCAAAATCATATATCTATGCTTTCCGGCTGGATAGAATGATTGATTTTATCAAAATGATGTATTTCTTTCCCGCATTGGAAGAAGCTATAACATCCCGTCCAAAAAATAAATAATTTTACTTCTATGGTATAAGATT
>Ga0308165_1005331_pt1 | contig 12013 bp, 13 predicted proteins | sample PhyWR2_FD_201032 | JGI IMG/M metagenome (GOLD analysis project Ga0308165, IMG submission 201032) | Phyllosphere microbial communities from UC Gill Tract Community Farm, Albany, California, United States - DLSLW.R2 | ecosystem: Host-associated > Plants > Phyllosphere > Unclassified | place: USA... | reverse complement strand
TTCAGTCCTTCCCTCTTACATATATACTCTTCATTTTGCTTGCACAGCATATGGGTGTTCGCATGAAAAGTGAAAGACCTTTCGTCTGCCTTTGTGCGTTAAGGTGGACGCTTTTCCTATAAAAACGCCAAAAATTTCAATTCGATGACAAAAGGCCGTTGTCACTTTATGCGACAACGGCCTGAATTTGCGATCGATCAAGGCTCTTAATTATCGAACGACCACACGGGTGCCGACAGGGACGCGACCATAAAGATCGCTCACATCTTCGTTACGCATACGGAAACAACCCGAAGACATGGCCTTGCCGATGGTCCACGGCTGATTGGTGCCGTGAATGCGATAAAGCGTCGAGCCAAGATAAAGTGCGCGCGCACCAAGTGGATTGTTTATCCCGCCCTTCATTTGCGCCGGCAGAATACGGCCCTTTTTGCGTTCGCGCTCGATCATCGTTTTGGGTGGCGTCCATGTCGGCCATTCGGCCTTGCGGCTTATTTTCTGCGTGCCTTTCCAACCGAAGCCCTGTTTGCCAACGCCAATACCGTAGCGGCGCGCCTGACCATTGCCTTCGACGAGATAAAGGAAGCGCTTGCCGGTATCGATGACGAGAGTTCCTGGTTTTTCGCCACCGGAATAGGAGACAACCTGCGGCAGGAACATCGGGTCGAGTTGTTGCTTTTTGCGGACAACCTTTGCCGGATTTGCAGCAGGGCGCTGCTGGCTCACATTTTGAATGCGCGCTTCAGGCGACTGCTTCTTTTTAACAATGGTACGTTTCTGAGGCTGTGCAGGCTCGGCTTTCGGCAACACGCGCACAGCAGGGCCGCCGAGTTGCGCGAGCCAGCGCTGCGAGGTTTCATTATCGACCCGAACCGGCGGCTTGGTTGCATAACGATCATTGGCAAAAGCCATGCTGGTCGTGACGATAGAAACGGTGATTGCCGCAATTGATCCGATTAAAAGCAGATGACGTGGTTTCATAAGCCAAATCCGTCTATTCTGCGCCCTGCATTCGCGCTGACGCTGTTGCCCTTCATATCCCTGACATGTCCTGTCAGGAGTACGAACCCGAAATTCATCAGGCTATTGTGCCGGGCAATGGAATCATAAAGGTAAATTTTGGGCCGCCTGGATCGATAGACGGCTTCAAATTATAGTTGTGGTTAGCGCAAGGTTGCGCGACATGATTAAGAGTTGATGAAAGTTCAGGGGACAGACATGAGCGATGCAGTGCAGGAAAAAACCGGCGTGATCGTCAATGCAGATGGTAAGATGCGTTGTTTCTGGCCGGGGGAATTGCCTGATTATATCGCTTACCACGATCATGAATGGGGCGTGCCTGTCACCGATGATCGCCGTCTGTTTGAGAAAATCTGCCTGGAGGGTTTCCAGTCCGGCCTGTCGTGGCTAACGATCCTGCGCAAGCGCGAGAACTTTCGCGCGGCCTTTGATGGCTTCGATTTCAATCGTGTCGCACTTTACGACGACAAGGATATCGAACGTCTGCTTGGCGACAAGGGCATTGTGCGTCATCGCGGTAAGATTGTTTCCACCATCAACAATGCAAATCGCGCCATTGAGTTGGTGAAAGAAAAAGGCTCGCTTGCTACCTATTTCTGGTCGTTTGAGCCGAGCGCGGAGGATCGTCCCGCAGTGGTTGATTATCCAACCCTGTCTGCTAATCCAATGACCGCGACCTCAACGCGCATTTCTAAAGATTTGAAAAAACGTGGCTGGTCTTTTGTTGGGCCGACCACTGTTTATGCGTTTATGCAGGCCATGGGTCTTGTGAATGATCATATTGAAGGTTGCCATTGCCGCCCACAAACCGAACAGCTCCGGCAGGAATTGAAGCGCCCCTTATAATGGGTTGATTGCACTTATGCTGCTTTTTGGGCAAAAGGATAAAGCCTTGTAGGGAGTTATATTTATGGACCTGACGTCACTTGCAGTCTTTGCCGGAATTTTGATGGTTGCAGCTGGCACTCCGGGTCCGAATATTGGAGCGCTGGTCGCCCGCGTTATTAGCCGCGGCCATAAAGGTGTCTTTCCGTTTATGCTTGGTTTGTGGATTGGTGACGCCGTCTGGTTGTCGCTCGCTGTCTGGGGTCTTTCAACGCTGGCGCAGAATTACCACACGGTGTTTCTCGTGCTTAAATATGGTGGCCTTGTCTATTTGGCCTATCTCGCCTGGAAGATGTGGTTTGCGCCGGTTGGCGATCTCACCAGTGAAGCGATTATCCCGCAACGCAACGAGGCTGGTGGGCTTTTTCTGAGTGCGCTTGCAATCACGCTCGGAAACCCAAAGATCATGGTTTTCTATGTTGCCATTCTGCCAACAGTGATCGATCTGACTGGTGTTTCGATACTCGGATGGGGCGAATTGTTGTTAGTTATGTTCGCAGTTCTGGCCGTTGTTTACAATGCATGGGTGTTGCTGGCTGTGCAGGCACGCCGCTTTCTTCGCACTCCACGTATGGTCAAGATTGCCAATCGCACTTGCGCCGGAATGATGGCGGGTGTTGCGGTTGCCATCGCGATGCGCTGATAGCGGTTTTAAACACTATCCTGCACTTGCCGCACCCCGTTTGATGCGTTAGGAAACCGACAATGAATTTGCCGGTTTTTTTCTGGCGTAATATGAACAAAATCAGTGATCAGGCGGGAAAAATGGCCGACAAAGCGGACAAGATGAAGGCGCGGTTGCCGCGCGGGTTTGTCGATCGGGTGCCGGATGATCTGCGCGCCACGGAAAAAATGACCGCGACCATCCGCGAAGTCTACGACCTTTATGGTTTTGAGCCAGTGGAAACACCGCTCATCGAATATACAGATGCACTCGGAAAGTTCCTGCCGGATCAGGATCGTCCGAATGAAGGCGTATTCTCGTTTCAGGATGATGACGAACAGTGGCTTTCGCTTCGCTACGATTTGACTGCACCGCTGGCGCGTTTTGTGGCCGAAAACTACGAAAGCCTGCCGAAGCCTTATCGCAGCTATCGCAATGGCTGGGTGTTCCGCAACGAAAAGCCGGGTCCGGGCCGTTTCCGTCAATTCATGCAGTTCGATGCCGACACGGTTGGTGCGCCGAATGTCTCGGCTGATGCTGAAATGTGCATGATGATGGCCGACACGGTTGAGCGCCTTGGCATTGCGCGCGGCGATTACGTAATCCGCGTCAACAACCGCAAGGTTCTCGACGGCGTGCTCGAAGCCATTGGCCTTGAAGGCGATGCGAATGCTGGCAAGCGGCTCAATGTTTTGCGTGCCATCGATAAGCTCGATAAGTTTGGCGCTGAAGGCGTTCGTCTGTTGCTGGGCAAAGGCCGTCTTGACGAGAGCGGCGACTTCACCAAGGGCGCTGAACTGTCCGATGCGGCAGTTGACAAGGTTCTGGCCTTCACCGCCGCCGGTGGGGCAACCGGTGCTGAAACCATTGCCAATTTGCAGGCCGTTGTTGCCGGTAACGCTAAGGGCGAAGAAGGCGTGAAAGAGCTTGCCGATATGGAAGCTCTGTTTGACGCTGGCAGTTATGAAGGTCGCGTGAAGATCGATCCTTCGGTTGTGCGTGGTCTTGAATATTATACCGGGCCTGTGTTTGAAGCCGAGCTTCTGTTTGATGTCACCAACGAAGATGGCCAGAAGGTCGTGTTTGGTTCGGTTGGCGGCGGCGGTCGTTATGACGGTCTGGTGTCGCGCTTCCGTGGTGAACCAGTTCCGGCAACGGGATTCTCTATCGGCGTTTCGCGCCTGATGACGGCGTTGAAAAACCTCGGCAAGCTTGATGTGTCTGATGTCGTTGGCCCAGTCGTCGTGCTGGTGATGGACAAGGATGCGCAGAGCCTTGGTGGCTATCAGAAGATGGTCTCTCAGCTGCGTCAGGCTGGTATCCGCGCTGAAATGTATGTCGGCGATTCCGGCATGAAAGCGCAGATGAAATATGCCGACCGTCGTGATGCGCCTTGCGTAATCATTCAGGGTTCGCAAGAACGTGAAGCAGGTGAAGTTCAGATCAAGGATCTGATCGAAGGCAAGCGTATCTCTGCCGAGATCGAAGACAATGCAACCTGGCGCGAAAGCCGCCCGGCGCAGGTCACGGTCAAGGAAGAGGATATTGTTGCGGCAGTGCGCGAAATCCTTGAAGCGCAAGCACATGATCGCGCACAGCAGGTGAAGTGACGGATAATATGGCTGGTCAACGTACATCTTTGGTCTTCACGACGCTTCGCGGGCAGCTTGGTGCCAGCGAAGCCGAGCTTGTCGATATTCCGCTGATCCAGCCCGCCGATCCGTTTCTGGATATGGCGGGCGAAGATTTGCGCCGCCGTATCTTTCTCACAGAAAATGAAAATGGTGACAGCCTTTGCCTGCGCCCGGAATTTACCATTCCGGTCTGCCGCAATCACATTGCGCTGAATGCTGCAACACCGAAGCGTTATGCCTATCTTGGTGAAGTGTTCCGTCAGCGTCGTGATGGTGCTGCTGAATTTCTTCAGGCCGGTATCGAGGATCTTGGTGCAACGGATGAAGCGGCATCGGACGCGCGGTCGATTGCTGATGCGCTGACCTGTGTTCATGCTGCTGCTCCCAATGCCAGGCTTGAAATCGTGCTGGGTGATCAGTCTGTTTTTGCGGGTATGCTGAAAGCCTTGGGTCTTCCGCAAGGATGGCGCAAGAAGCTGCTGCGTGCCTTTGGCGATGAACATACGATGGAAGCAGCTTTTGCTGAGCTGACTGGCGAACAGCGCACTGACCCGCTGCCGGAAAATTTGGCTGGTCTTGTGGCGCAAGGCGACGAGGCAGGGCTGGCGCGTATGCTGGAAGCAGAAATGCTTGAAGCTGGCATGTCGCCGGGCGCGGGACGCACACCTGCGGAAATCGCCCGCCGCCTGATCGAAAAGGAAGATTTGGCTGCAGCGCGGTTCCCTTCATCTGCGCTTGAGGTTCTGAAGCGCTTCCTCGCAATCCGTGTGTCGCTTGAAACAGCGGGCATCACGCTCCGCGCTTTTGCCGCTGACAATGCGCTCGACCTGAGCGCTGTCCTGCAAAAATTCGAAGCACGTACCGATGCGATTTATGCTGCTGGAATTGCTGCCGAAGATATTGTCTACGATGCGTCTTTCGGGCGTCCGCTCGATTACTATACGGGCCTCGTTTATGAAATCCGTCAGGCGGGTGGCGACAAAGACATGGTGCTGGCCGGTGGCGGTCGTTACGACCGCTTGCTGACTATGCTTGGTGCATCCGAAAATATTCCGGGTGTTGGTTTTTCGATCTGGCTCGACAGGCTTGAGGCGCTGAGCGGAGAACAATCATGACTGTAACGCTCGCACTTCCGTCCAAGGGACGATTGAAAGAGCAGACGCTCGCCGTGCTGGAAAAGGCCGGATATAATGTCATTCTACCAGATGACTCACGCAATTACCGTGCGCGGGTTGAAGGCGAGAACGATCTTGATATTCTGTTTTTGTCGGCGTCAGAAATTGCGCGCGAGCTTGGCTACGGTAGCGTTGATCTGGGTGTGACGGGTGAAGACCTGATCCGCGAAACTCTGGCACACGCCGATGAGCGTGTGGCGATTGAAGCAGAGCTTGGCTTTGGTCATGCGGATGTTGTTGTTGCGGTGCCGGAAGTCTGGCGCGATGTGACCACAATGGCCGATCTTGATGACGTTGCTGCGGATTTCCGCCAGCGTCACGGTCGCCGTTTGCGCATTGCCACGAAATACTGGCGTCTGACGCAGCAGTTCTTCTCGCAAAAGCACGGTATTCAGGTTTATCGCATTGTCGAAAGTCTGGGTGCTACCGAAGGCGCACCGGCTGCGGGTTCGGCAGATATGATTGTCGATATTACCTCGACCGGCTCAACGCTGACTGCAAACAAGCTTAAAGTGCTTGAGGATGGTATTATCCTGCGCTCGCAGGCTTGTCTTGTTTCAGCCCGTAGCAGCGAAGCCAATGCAAAAGTGGCAGAGGTCGTTTCGCGTATCCGCAACGGTCTTGCTGGCTGATAAACTCGATGTTGAATTTAAAAAAGCCGGTCTGAAATTCAGACCGGCTTTTTTGTTTTTAGATTTTTGGCTTGCTACCAACAAGGCCGTAATAGGCAATGTAAATATAGCAGATAATCGGCATCAGGAATGCCAGATGAATGCCAACGCTATCAGCTAAGGCACCCTGAACAAGCGGGATGATCGCGCCACCAACAATTGCCAGACACAGAATGCCCGAACCCTGACTGGTGTGTTTGCCAAGACCATGCAGCGCCAGACTGAAAATCGTTGGGAACATGATCGAATTAAACAGACCAATCGCCAGAACTGACCACATGGCAACGTGGCCTGTGGTTGCAACAGTGATGAGTAGCAGGATGATTGCCATGGCTGCGTTGAACGCCAGTGCCTTACCGTCATCGATATAGCGCATCGCAACTGCACCAATGAAGCGGCCAATCATGGCTCCGCCCCAGAAATAGGCCACATAGTGAGCGGCTTCAGCTTCGGCGAGACCAGCGACATTGGGATCGCTCAGGAAGTTGACGAGGAAGCTGCCAACACTGACTTCAGCGCCGACATAAACGAACAGACCGATAGAGCCTAAGACCAGATGACGATATTGCCATGCCGAACCGTCTTCCTTGGTGACTACATCCGTTTCTTCTTCCTGCACATCAGGAAGTTTCAGGATTGCAAAAACGATTGCGAGAACTGCGAAAGCTAGCGCCAGTAGCAGATAAGGAAACTGCACAGCATCTGCGTCTGCTGCACTTGCTGCATCAGACGTTGCAGCCGACAGAATCAGGAATGCACCGAAGATTGGCGCAATTGTCGTGCCAAGCGAATTGAAAGCCTGTGTCAGCGTCAGACGGCTTGCAGCGGTTTCTGGCGCGCCCAGAATGGTGACATAAGGATTTGCTGCCACCTGAAGAATGGTGACGCCCGATGCCAGAACGAACAGCGCTCCGAGGAAGAGTTCGTAAACGCGATAAGATGCAGCTGGGATAAACAGTGCACAGCCGATGGCAGCGACCACCAAGCCGGTTACGATGCCCCATTTATAAGAAATGCGTTTAACCAGAGCGCCCGCAGGCAGCGACACAATGAAATATGCGCCGAAGAAGCAGAACTGGATCAGCATCGACTGGAAATAGTTGAGCTGAAAAACACCTTTGAGGTGGGGGATCAGAATATCGTTGAGACACGTGATGAAGCCCCACATGAAGAACAGCATGGTGAGGCTGGCGAGCGCAAAACTGTAATTTTTGCTCGAATGGGAGTCAGCACGAAGCTGAGTGTTCGTTGTTGGGGAAACGGCCATTTTTTCTCTACAAACTAAGTTATGAGACACGTCTGGGAGGACGATATGTCTTTCCAAAATTAAAATAGGCAGTTGCATTAACTTACAAGATAACGCGATGCAATCTCTGCGCGTTATAAGTAACAGTTCCGTGTCTTGATAAAGCAAATACTAAAAAAGCCGTGCTGATGAGGCACGGCTTTTTAATTTTATGCAGAAAGGCTCTGCTTAGCCGCGCTTTGCATCGATCGAGATCGAACCTGCACCCTGCAATGTCAGAAGGATCAGGCCGCCAGCGATCGCGAGGTTTTTCTGTGCCATAAGAGCGTTCATGCCTTCGGCAAAGTTCATGTGAGCAACGAGAGTTGCACCAATGGTGAACAGAGCGACGATTGCAGCAGCAAGGCGTGTCTGGAAACCAACGAGAATTGCGAGGCCGCCTACGAATTCAATCAGTCCAACAACAACAGCGGTGATGGTTGGAGCAGGAAGGCCGAGGCCAGCAAAGTAGCCAGCTGTGCCGGAAATCGCTGTCAGCTTTGCGAAGCCCGCAAGGATGAACAGGATCGAAATGAAAACGCGTGCAACGAGAGTGGCAACGCCATTGCTCTGAGGAGTAATCGAGGACATCAGGGGGTATCTCCAAATTAATATGAGCTACCAAATACATGCCTCAAACTGTCAAGGAAAGATAGATATTCCTCGACAGTTTGTTCGATTTTTGTGAACAGTTATTCCGGAGCGATCATTTTCTCAGCGCGAACAAGCCGTTCATAGTCTTCTTCAGAGACGTGGCCGCTGCTGAGTGCCTCTTCACGCAAGGTCGTACCGTTCTTGTGTGCGGTCTTTGCGATCTTGGCAGCATTGTCGTAGCCGATAGCGGGCGCCAGAGCGGTAACGAGCATCAGCGAGCGTTCCAGAAGATCTTTGATGCGATCTTCATTGGCCTCAATGCCTTCGACGCAATGATCTGCAAAGGAGACCATGGCATCACTCAAGATTCGGATCGACTGCAATACGTTATAAGCAATAACCGGCTTAAACACGTTCAGCTCGAAATGACCCTGACTTGCAGCAACTGTCACAGTGGTTTGATTGCCGAAGACTTGCGTGGCGACCATTGTCAAAGCTTCGGCCTGTGTCGGGTTCACCTTGCCGGGCATGATGGAGGAGCCGGGCTCGTTTTCCGGCAGTGAGAGTTCGCCGAGACCCGAACGTGGGCCAGAGCCAAGGAAACGAATATCATTTGCGATCTTGAAGAGGTCCGCCGCCAGCGCGTTGAGGCTGCCGTGGAAATTCGCAAGTGCACCATGGCTGGCGAGAGCCTCAAACTTGTTCGGCGCGGTCTTGAAGCTGAGGCCAGTGATTTCGCTCACCGCATCGGCAAAGCCGGTGTCGAAGCCCTTCGGTGCATTGAGGCCGGTACCAACAGCCGTGCCGCCCTGTGCCAGCAGGAAGACGTCGGCGAGCGACTGCTCAATGCGATGGCGCGCATATTCGAGTGCTGCCCGATAACCGGAAAATTCCTGGCCGAGTGTGACTGGCGTTGCATCCTGCGTATGGGTGCGGCCAATCTTGATGATGTCCTTGAATGCTTCTTCTTTGACCTTGAGTGCCTTGGTCAGGTGTTCAAGTGCTGGATAGAGGCGGTTAACGGCTTCAACAGCGGTTGCAATATGGATTGCCGTCGGGAAGCTGTCGTTCGACGACTGGCTCATATTGACGTGGTCGTTCGGATGGACTGGCTTCTTCGAGCCAAGTTCGCCGCCCAGAAGCTCAATCGCGCGGTTTGAGATAACCTCGTTGGCATTCATGTTCGATTGCGTGCCGGAGCCAGTCTGCCAGACAACCAGTGGGAAATGATCGTCGAGCTTGCCTTCGATCACTTCCGATGCTGCAACAGCGATGACCTGTCCCAGAACCGGATCAAGCTTGCCCAGCGCAATGTTTGTTTCTGCTGCCGCGCGCTTCACCACACCCAATGCATGGACGAGGGGCAGGGGCATACGCTCGCCGCCGATCTTAAAATTGTGCAAAGAGCGCTGTGTCTGTGCACCCCAGTAACGATCCGAGGCAACGTCAATCGGTCCGAACGTATCTGTTTCGGTACGCGTGGCAGTCATTTTCAGTCTCCGGCTATGGTTTCAGGCAGCAAACGCCCGCCTATCGATTCGAGAATAACAGCATTGGCAGATTATTAGCTACGCCATGCGTCCATGGTAACGCTTTAGTGCGTATTTCGATCTGATTTAGTCAGACCGAAATACGCGCCAAATTTTTGTTTTATCGCGCAACCATTTGATAAAATATGATTATAAAAGTCAAATTTTATTGAGCACTTTATCGTATCAAAACCTAGTTATCTTCGTTGTCGTTATCGCCGTCATCGGTTTCGGATACCCATGCGGTCGGCTCGACTTTCTGCTGGGTCTTGCTATCGGTGAAAATCCACCAGCCAGTGTCCGTTTCATCCCAATCACCGCCGCCAGCTTTCAGCTTGTCGAGCGAGCGATATTGGCCAACCGACTCATTGCGCTGATCATCATCATCGATCCAGACCACGGTTACTTTGCGACCATCTTGTGGGGCTGTCGCTATTGGGAGTTCTTTGCGCATATGATTATCCGATCTTTTGTAAGTTCAGATAATCATAGGGCGAAACAACAATGCGACAAGCCGGGATAGCCCGGCTTGTCGCCAATTATTTATCCGAGGCGGGCGGCTTTCAAAGCATGGCCCCACCAGGCCAATTGATCGAGCATATTCTTTGCCGCTTCAGCGAGATGCGGGAAATCATCCAGCGTGTTCTCTTTTTTGACAACGGCAAGGTAATCCGGGAACAGGATATGAACGCCAGTCTTCACCGACATGGAGGACATTTCAACGGCAATCATACGTAGCTGTTCAACAGCGCGAGCGCCACCAACACCACCATGGCCGACAAAGCCCATTGGCTTCTGAATCCAGTCACCATAGTCGATGGCGTTTTTCAAAACAGCGGTTGGCGCGTGGTTATATTCGGCGGCCGTGAGGATGTAAGCGTCAAACGTGCGAAGCTTGGTTTTCCACTTATCGGCGGTTTCTGACTGTGCGGTCGTCGTTGCACTATCGCCATAAAAGCCCATCGGATAATCGGCAAGATCCAGAACTTCAATCTGGAACTCAGGGCGTTGAGCGGCAACCTTCGCAATCCATTCTGCCGATACGGGCGAGAAACGCTGTTCGCGGGTACTGCCGACAATCACGGCGACTTTTAGCTTGCTCATGGGTGTTTCCTTTTTGATGGTAACCAATGGAAACTGAGGCTATACTGGTAACTGGATATGGCGCAAGGAGGCACTTTTATGAAACCCGGTGACTTCAAGGAAACCAGTGCTTGCAGGGCTGTGACTGATATTCTGTCGCGCGTCGGCGATAAGTGGACAGTTCTGGTAGTGAGCTATCTTGGTAATGGTCCAATGCGCTTTAATGAACTGCGCCGCACGGTGAATGGTATTTCCCAGAAGATGCTCACGACGACGTTACGCAATCTGGAACGCGACGGTTTTGTATCGCGCACGGTTTTTCCAACTATTCCGCCCAAGGTGGAATATGAATTGACTGATCTGGGTCGTGATTTGCTGAAGCCTGTCCGTGCTTTGGGTGAATGGGCCATTGCCAATGAAGCGCATGTCATGATGGCGCGGATGCATTATGATGCGCGCGCAAGCGGTGATGATGTGCGGGCAGAAGCTGCTGAATAGGGATCAATAAGCGAGGGGCATAAAAGTGGAAAGGCAGGCTTACGCCTGCCTTTCCTGTTGCCTGAGACAAGACTTCCAAGTGCGGGGGCAAATAGGAAGTCTATCTCGTATTACACTCGCGATTGACCATGAAAGCCGGGGAATGTAAATCAGAAAATTCTAAAATACGGGGTCTATCTACCGAAAAGCTCGATTTAGATGAATTTTCTATAAATCACAAAGAGTTACGCAATGTAAAAAAGGCGACCCGAAGGTCGCCTTTTCCAAAATAGTTAGGTCTTTGGATTTCTTAGAAATCCATACCACCCATGCCGCCCATACCGCCAGGCATGCCAGCAGGAGCTGCATCCTTCTTAGGCAGTTCAGCGATCATGGCTTCAGTGGTGATCAGAAGACCAGCAATCGAAGCTGCGTTCTGCAGAGCAGTACGAACAACCTTAACTGGATCAACCACGCCAGACTTGATCAGATCGCCGTACTCACCATTGGCTGTGTTGTAGCCGTAGTTTTCTGAGGAGTTTTCAAGGATCTTGCCAACGATAACCGAAGCTTCTTCACCAGCATTGGTCGTGATCTGACGAGCAGGAGCCTGCAGAGCGCGACGAACGATGTTGATACCAGCGTCCTGATCAGCGTTTGCACCCTTAGCAACGATCTGAGCCGAAGCGCGGAGCAGAGCAGTACCACCACCAGCAACGATACCTTCTTCAACCGCAGCGCGGGTTGCGTTCAGGGCGTCGTCAACGCGGTCCTTCTTTTCCTTAACTTCGATTTCAGTTGCACCGCCAACGCGGATAACTGCAACGCCGCCAGCAAGCTTAGCAAGACGTTCCTGAAGCTTTTCACGATCGTAGTCAGAAGTGGTTTCTTCAACCTGCTGCTTGATCTGTGCAACGCGTGCGTCGATTTCAGCCTTCTGGCCTGCACCGTCAACGATCGTTGTGTTTTCCTTCGAGATCGAAACCTTCTTTGCAC
>Ga0308165_1005329_pt1 | contig 12019 bp, 8 predicted proteins | sample PhyWR2_FD_201032 | JGI IMG/M metagenome (GOLD analysis project Ga0308165, IMG submission 201032) | Phyllosphere microbial communities from UC Gill Tract Community Farm, Albany, California, United States - DLSLW.R2 | ecosystem: Host-associated > Plants > Phyllosphere > Unclassified | place: USA... | reverse complement strand
TCCGATCTCTACATGCTGGCGATGACCCTGTATCTGGTCTTCGTGGTGGTCACCGCGCTATCGGGCTACGGCAAGATAAAACTCGGTGCCGACCACGACGAGCCCGAATTCAGTTACCTGTCCTGGGCCGGCATGTTGTTCGCCGCCGGGATCAGCATCACGCTGTTTTTCTTCTGCGTGTCCGAGCCGCTGACACACCTGGTGCAACCGCCGCAAGGCGCACCGATGAACGCCGATGCCGCCCGCCAGGCCATGCAGATCCTGTTTCTGCACTGGGGCCTGCACGGTTGGGGGGTGTTCGCGTTTGTCGGCATGGCCCTGGCGTATTTCGCCTACCGGCATAACTTGCCGCTGGCGCTGCGTTCGGCGCTGTACCCGCTGATCGGCAAGCGCATCAACGGTCCGATCGGTTACGCGGTGGATGGCTTTGGCATCATCGCTACGGTGTTCGGGCTTGGCGCCGACATGGGCTTCGGCGTGTTGCACCTCAACTCCGGCCTCGACTACCTGTTTGGCATCGCCCATACCCAGTGGATCCAGGTCGGTTTGATCACGCTGATGATGGGCGCCGCGATCATCGTCGCCGTGGCCGGCGTCGACAAAGGCGTGCGGGTGATGTCCGACATCAACATGCTGCTGGCCTGTGCGCTGCTGCTGTTCGTGTTGTTCGCCGGGCCCACCCAGCATTTGCTCAACACCCTGATCCAGAACATCGGTGACTACCTGGGCGCCTTGCCGACCAAGAGTTTCGACGTGTACGCCTATGACAAGCCCAGCGACTGGCTCGGCGGTTGGACGGTGTTCTACTGGGCCTGGTGGATCGCATGGTCGCCGTTTGTGGGCCTGTTTATCGCGCGTATTTCCCGGGGGCGTACCATCCGCGAGTTCGTGTTCGGCGTGCTGCTGATCCCGCTGGGTTTCACCCTGGCGTGGATGTCGATTTTCGGCAACAGCGCCATCGACCAGGTGCTCAACCACGGGCTGGTCGCACTCGGCCAGTCGGCCATTGATGACCCGTCGATGAGTCTGTACCTGCTGCTGGAAACCTACCCGTGGAGCAAGACGGTTATCGCGGTCACGGTGTTCATCAGCTTCGTGTTCTTCGTAACCTCCGCCGACTCGGGCACCGTGGTGCTGTCTACCTTGTCGTCCAAAGGAGGCAACGCCGATGAAGACGGGCCGAAATGGCTGCGGGTGTTCTGGGGTGCGATGACCGCGCTGGTCACCAGTGCCTTGCTGTTTGCGGGCAGTATTGATTCGCTCAAGTCAGCGGTGGTGCTGACCTCGTTACCGTTTTCGATGATCCTGCTGCTGATGATGTGGGGGCTGCACAAGGCGTTCTACCTGGAGTCGCAGAAGCAGATCGCCCAGCTGCATTCGCTGGCACCGGTCTCTGCTGCACGCAAGGGACGTGGTGGCTGGCGTCAGCGCTTGAGCCAGGCGGTGCACTTCCCTTCGCGGGATGAGGTGTATCGCTTCCTTGAATCGACGGTTCGCCCGGCGATTGAAGAGGTGACGGCGGTGTTCGTCGAGAAAGGCCTGAACGTGGTCACTCAGCCTGACCCGTCCAACGACAGCGTCAGCCTGGAAATCGGCCATGGCGAGGAGCGTCCATTCGTCTACCAGGTGCAGATGCGCGGCTACTTCACGCCGTCATTTGCCCGTGGTGGCATGGGCTCCAAAGAGATCAACAACCGCCGCTACTACCGTGCGGAAGTGCACTTGGCCGAGGGCAGCCAGGACTATGACTTGGTGGGCTACACCAAGGAACAGATCATCAACGACATCCTCGACCAGTACGAGCGGCACCTGCAGTTCCTGCACTTGGTGCGCTGACGCTCAACTCCCCGCAAAGCCCCGTTCTACGGGGCTTTTTTAAACTTAATTTCATCCGTCAAGGCGCTGTTTTGACGCGGAACTGTCATCTGGCCACTGCGTAATTGTGTGAAGCGTTTGACGCTTTCATTTCAGCACAGTGACGGAGACCGGTAACAATGAAGACGTTGATAAGCCCTATGGTGGGTGCCGCCATGGCGAGCTTTATGCTGTCCGCCCACGCCGACTTTATCGATGACAGCCACGCCGATGTGACCTTGCTCAATCGCTACCTGAACCAGCAGGGGCGCGATGTGGTGAACAGCAACGCCAAGGCCCACAGCATTCGTGATTGGGGCCAGGGGTTCGAGTTCAACTTCAAGTCCGGCTACACCGAAGGCCCGGTGGGTTTTGGCCTGGACCTGCAGGCGTTCTATGGATTGAAGCTGGACTCCGGTGGCGACCTCAACGACAAGGATCACCAGGGCCGCTACCCCGGCAGCATGTTTCCGCTGGACAACGGCAAGTCCGCTGACCAGTTCGGTGTGTTGAGCCCGACGTTCAAGATGCGTTTCGCCCAGGATGAACTGCGTGTCGGCACGCTCTACGGCAACAATCCGATACTCGCCAACACGGACGGGCGCCTGTACCAGCAGACCAACACCGGTGTGCAACTGGTGTCCAAGGACCTCAGCGACTTCACTTTCACCGGCGGCGATATCTTCAAGACCAAGATCCGCAACGAAACCGGCGACCAAGGCATGATCACCGCCGGGGGCACCCAACAGAGCGATCGCTTCCTGTTTGGCGGTGCGGATTACACCGGCATCCAGAACACCACGGTCAGCCTGTGGTACTCCAACCTTGAGGATTACTACCAGCAGTTCTTCCTGGGCGCCAAGCGGCATGACGCCTTGTCCGTGGGCGCGATCGACACCGATCTGCGTGTGTTCCGCAGTTTGGGTGTGGGCGGCAACGCGGCTGGCGACAATGACTACGCAGCCTCTGGCCTCTACGGGGACGGCGCGAGCAAGGGACGCATCAACCAGACCACCGCCAGTTTGCTTGAGAGCTACAGCCTGGACGGCCATACCGTCGGTCTGGGTATCCAGAAGAACAGCGGTGACAGCGACTTCCCGTACCTGGATTCCGGCCTGAACAGTGGCGACAACCGCCAGGGGCCAGGCTCAGGCGCTGACACCCCGGCACTCACCAACCTGCAATTGAACAAGTTCCAGCACGCCGGCGAGCGCACTTGGCTGGCGCAGTACAAATATGACTTCGGCAAACTCGGCCTCACCGGCCTGACGTTCTCAGCCGCCTACGCCCACGGCGATGACATCCGAACGGCGCAAGGCACCACCAGCGAATGGGAACGCAACGTCGCCGTGGCGTATCAAGTGCCCACCGGCTCCCTCAAGGGCCTGGGCGTTACCTGGAAAAACGCCCACGCCAGCCCGGATATCAGCGGCGCGACCGTGCAAGATGAAAACCGCTTCTATGTCAGCTATGTCGTTCCACTCTGGTAGGAAATTGCTGTAAAAAGGACGGGCAGACTTAAGCGATTCAGCTGGTTGAAAGGCCTGGGAATAGCCTTATTCCCAGGCCTTATTTGCCGACGTCCAAGAGAGGATTCGATGACTTACATTGCTGCCGAAAACCGCTATGAATCTATCCCGTACCGCCGCGTAGGTCGCAGTGGATTAGTGCTGCCGGCGCTGTCCCTGGGCCTGTGGCACAACTTTGGCGACAGCACCCCGATCGACACCCAGCGCGCCCTGCTGCGCACCGCGTTTGACCTGGGCATCAACCACTTCGACCTGGCCAACAACTACGGCCCGCCCTACGGCAGCGCCGAAATCAACTTCGGCCGTTTGCTGCGCGAAGACTTCAAGCATTACCGCGATGAACTGATCATCTCCAGCAAAGCCGGCTGGGACATGTGGCCCGGCCCCTACGGCCAGGGCGGTGGTTCGCGCAAATACGTGCTGGCCAGCCTCGACCAGAGCCTGCAACGCCTGGGTGTCGACTACGTGGATATTTTCTACTCCCACCGTTTTGACGCCGACACCCCCCTGGAAGAAACCGCCAGCGCCCTCGCCACCGCCGTGCAACAAGGCAAGGCGTTGTACATCGGCATCTCGTCCTACTCGGGTGTCAAAACCCGCGAAATCGCTGCGCTGCTGAAAGAGTGGAAAGTGCCGCTGTTGATTCACCAGCCAGCCTACAACTTGCTCAACCGCTGGGTGGAAAAAGACCTGCTGGACACCACCGAAGAACTCGGCGCTGGCGTGATCGCGTTCACGCCGTTGGCCCAGGGGCTGCTGACCGATAAGTACCTCAACGGCGTACCGGCGGATGCGCGGGTGAACCGTCCCGGCGGTGGTTCGCTGCAGGCCAAGCACCTGTCCGAAGCCAACATCGCCCACGTGCGGGCGCTGAATGAAATCGCCCAGCGTCGTGGCCAGAGCCTGGCGCAACTGGCGTTGGCCTGGACCCTGCGTGATCCACGGGTCACCAGTGCGCTGATTGGTGCGAGCCGGCCGGAGCAGATTATCGAGAACGTCGGTGCGTTGAAGAACCTGAGCTTCAGCGCGGAAGAACTGGCGGAGATTGATCGGTTTGCGCAGGAAGGTGGGATCAACTTGTGGGAAAAGCCATCTACTGCTGAATAACCTGGCGTAACACGGTCAATGTGGGAGCGGGCTTGCTCGCGAATGCAGTGGATCAGTCGCTGAATCTGTTGACTGACACTCTGCCTTCGCGAGCAAGCCCGCTCCTACCTTTTGATCGCTGGTTGTCTCTAGAAAGGTACATCCCCAAGAATGGTCGCGCGATGCATCACCCGCCGCTGCGGCCGGTAGTCGTCCACCGCGTAATGCTGCGTCACGCGGTTATCCCAGAACGCCACGTCATTTTCCTGCCAGCGCCAGCGGATGGTGAACTCCGGGCGTGTTGCGTGGGCAAACAACAGCTTCAGGATCGCCTCGCTTTCTGCCGGCTCCAGCTCATTGATCCTGGTGGTAAACCCATCACTCACAAACAGCGACTTGCGGCCGCTCACCGGATGCGTGCGCACCACCGGGTGTGACAGCGGCGGGTTCTTCTTGCGGGTTTCTTCCCAGCGCGCCAGGTCTTCGGCGGTGTTGCCAAAGCGCTCCAGTGGGAAGGACTTGGTGAAGTCATGGGTCGCCGTCAGCCCATCGAGCAACCGCTGCAACGGCTTGGACAACGCCTCATACGCCGCAATCCCGCTGGCCCACAGCGTATCGCCGCCAAATGCTGGCAGCTGCTTGGCGCTGAGGACCGCACCGAGTGCCGGAGTGGGCAGGAAGGTCACGTCGGTGTGCCATACGGCGTTGTCGCGCACGTCGGTGACGGCGGTATCGAGGATCAGTACTTCAGGCTGTTCCGGCACGTTGGGGTAGATCGGGTGGATGTGCAGGTCACCGAAATTCGCCGCGAACCGTGCCTGTTGTTGCGGGTTGATTTCCTGGCCGCGGAAGAACAGCACCGAGTGGGTGAGCAACGCCTGCTCGATGGCGTCGCGCTGTTCGAGGCTCAGCGGTCGGGTGATATCGACGCCACTGATCTGGGCGCCCAAGGCGGTGCTCAAGGGGGTAATGGTGAGGCTGCTCATACTGTTCTCATCACTCAATGTGCCTGGCCATGCCAGGGCACTAATTTACGCTGCAGGGCACGCAGGCCCATTTCCATGGCGAAGGCGATCAGGGCGATGACCAGGATGCCCAGCACCACCACATCGGTCACCAGGAACTGCGCCGCCGATTGCACCATGAAGCCCAGGCCGCTGGTGGCGGCGATCAACTCGGCGGCGACCAATGTCGACCAGCCCACCCCCAGGCCGATGCGGACGCCGGTGAGGATGTCGGGCAGGGCACTCGGCAGGATCACATGGCGAATCAACTGGGCACGGGTGGCGCCCAACGACTGCGCCGCGCGCAGCTTGGCCGGGTCGACAGTGCGCACACCGGTGGCGGTGGCGATGGCAATCGGCGCGAAGATCGCCAGGTAAATCAGCAACACCTTGGACAGCTCGCCAATGCCGCACCAGATCACGATCAGCGGCAGATAGGCCAGCGGCGGGATCGGTCGATAGAACTCGATCAGCGGGTCGAGGATGCCACGGGCGATACGGCTGGAGCCGATGGCGATCCCCACCGGCACGGCGGTCAGCACCGCAAACCCCAGGCCCAGGCCGATGCGGCTGAGGCTTGCACTCAAGTGTTGCCACAAGGTGGAGTCCATGTAGCCCGTGGTCGCCAGCAGCCAGCCTTTTTGCAGTACGGCGGACGGCGGCGGCAGGAACAGCGGTTCGATCACACCGGTAGCGGTCACGGCCCACCAAATGATCAGCAAGGCGACCAGGGTCAACAGGCTGATCCAGCGCGTGCTCAAGCTGCGACGCACTGGGATAGGCGCGTGCGCCGCCGGCTTGGCGGTCGTGACGGGAAGTTCGTAGCTGCTCATGCGGACACCTGCCGTTGGGAGAACACTTTGCCCAACACGTGTTCGCGGGTTTCGATAAAACGCGGGTCGGACTTGATCGCCCGTGCCGACTCTCCGGCAGCGTAGCGTTGGCCGAAGTCCAGGCTCAGACGCTCGACGATCTGGCCGGGATTGGGCGCCAGCAGGATCAGGTCAGTGGCGAGGAATACCGCCTCTTCGATGTCGTGGGTAATCAGGAACACTGGCTTGGCCGTGCGCCGCCAGACTTGCAGCAGCAGCTCCTGCATCTGTTCGCGAGTGAAGGCATCGAGGGCGCCGAAGGGTTCGTCCATCAGCAGTACGCGAGGATCGGCAGCCAGCGCGCGGGCCAGGCCGACGCGTTGCTTCTGCCCACCGGAGAGCTGCCAGATACGACGACTGTCGAAGCCGGCCAGGTCCACCAGGGCCAGCATTTCCCGAGCGCGCACTTCACGTTGTGCCTTGGACACGCCGGCCAGCTCCAGGCCGAAACCCACGTTGGCCAGCACGTCCTGCCAGGGTAGCAGGGCGTCATCCTGAAACACCACGCCGCGCTCGGCGCTCGGGCCTTTGACCGGCACGCCATCGAGGGTGATGCGCCCGGCAGACGGTTCGACAAAGCCGGCAATCAGGTTCAACAGCGAAGTCTTGCCACTGCCGGACGGGCCGAGGGCCACCAGCAATTGCTGGGGCCCCAGGTCGAGTGAGATGTCGGACAGTACCGGTTCTGTGGCGCCTGGGTACTGTGCGCTGATGCGCTCCAGTTGTAGCAAGGCCATCGCGATGAACTCCTGATCAGTGGGTAATGAACTTGGCGCTGATGTAAGGGGCGTAGTCCGGCAGCACGGCGTCGACCTTGCCTTGTTCCTTGAGGAACGCAGCGGTGTCGGTCACGGCCTGGGTAGTCGGTGCGCCCAGCAGGGTCACCTGGTCGGCGGCCAGCGGGTAGACGTTGCCTTGCAGCAGCAGCGGGATGTCGCTGGCCTTGGCGCCGGAGAGTTTCACCAGTTTGTCGACGTTGCCTTTGTCGGCGAGCCAGGCTTGCGGGTCTTTGCGGTAGGCGGCGTAGGCATCCAGGGTGACTTTGGCAAAAGCCGTGACGATTTGCGGGTGCTTCTCGGCAAAATCCTTACGCACGATCCAGGCATCGAAGGTCGGCGCGCCGAACTTGGCCAGTTCGCCGGAGGTGATCAGCACTTTGCCGTTTTCCTTGGCCACGCCCAGGGCGGGGTCCCACACGTAAGTCGCGTCGATATCACCGCGCTTCCAGGCGGCGATGATCGCCGGTGGTGCGAGGTTGAGGATGGTCACTTTGGACGGGTCGATGTTCCAGTGCTTCAGCGCGGCCAACAAGCTGTAGTGCCCGGTGGACACGAAGGGCACCGCGACCTTTTTACCGATCAGGTCCTGCGGGCCGTTGATCCCCGACCCGTCGCGCGCCACCAAGGCTTCGGCACCACCGATCTGGGTGGCGACGAGGAAGGTTTCCACCGGCACTTTGCGGGTGATCGCCGCGGTCAGCGGGCTGGAACCGAGGTAGCCGATCTGCACGTCGCCGGACGCAATGGCGGCGATGATGTCGGCGCCGTTGTCGAATTTGCGCCAGTTGATCTTGGCATTGGTGGCTTTTTCGTAGGCGCCGTCGGCCTGGGCGACTTTGGCCGGGTCTACGGTGGTCTGGTAAGCAATGGTCACATCCGCCGCCTGGGCAAACAGGCTGGCACCGGCCAGGGACAATGCGGCCAAGAGGCGCAAAGGGGTAAGCAGTTTCAAGGGGAAGCTCCTCAATCAGGCGGCCGAGGGTCGGCATGCGAGGAGACTAAATGATCTAAGAATCCGAAAATAAATAACGTTTTCGAATTAGCTTATGAGCAGAAAAGTGGGACCCGGTCTTCAGGCTGAGGGGCAAATGTGGGCGCTGGCTTGCCTGCGATGCAGACAACTCGGTATTCGAGATAGACCGAGTTGATGCTATCGCAGGCAAGCCAGCTCCCACAGCGGACCGCGTAAGGATTTAGTTGCTGATCGCCAGAATGCTCGCCTGGTATGACCCGACAAACACATCAAAATCGCCCACCTCGTTCTGTTCCAGCTCCGCCTGCTGCACCAGCGACTGACGCGCCAGCTCTTCAAAGCGTGCCTGCTCTTCAGCCGGCAAGGGCTCCTTGCGGAAGTGCTCGGCATGCAGTTGGCTCTGGTGCAGGGAGAACTGCGCAAAACTCTCTTTGCGCTCGGCCATGGCCGCCAGCACCTGTGCCGATGGCGTCAGGGACGGGTCCTCGACCTTGGCCAACTGAGCGTCCAGCGCCTGGCTGTGTTCGGTGATGCCGTGGGCTTCATCGAGCAAAGCAGCCAACGGAGCAATCTGCTCCAGCAGCTCGGCGGCCCATTCCTTCATGTCCACTGCCTGGCCCTGACGCTGCAATTGCAGGCCGGGGCGGCGACCTTCCTTGACCACACTGAGGAAGTTGGAGGTCGCATTGCCGCACTCGTTGTTGGCGAACAGCGGGCTGTCGTTCAACGCGCAGTACAGCAGGAACGCGTCAAGGAAGCGCGATTCCGGCAGGTCGATGCCCATCGGCAGGAACGGGTTGATGTCCAGGCAACGCACTTCGATGTACTGAATGCCACGGGCCATCAGCGCCTGGATCGGCCGTTCGCCGGTGTAGGTCACGCGTTTGGGGCGAATGTTGGAGTAGTACTCGTTCTCGATCTGCAGGATGTTGGTGTTGAGCTGAACCCACTCACCGTCCTTATGCGTGCCGACTTCGACGTAAGGCGCGTAGGGCGTTGCCACCGCTTCACGCAGGCTGTCGGTGTAGCTGCTCAGATCGTTGTAGCACGGCGTCAGGCCCGCTTGGGCGTTGCTCTGGTAACCCAGGTCGCTCATGCGCAGGCTGGTGGCGTAGGGCAGGTACAGCGTATCGGCGTCCAACACCTCCAACTGGTGCGAGCGACCGCGCAGAAAACCGGCGTCCAGCGCAGGCGAAGCACCGAACAGGTACATCAGCAACCAGCTGTAGCGACGGAAATTGCGGATCAGCGCGATATAGGCATTGGACTGGTAATCGCGGTCAGTGCCGACAAATCCTTCAGTTTCCTTCAACAGCGGCCACAACTGTTCCGGCAGGGAAAAGTTGTAGTGGATGCCGGCGATGCACTGCATGGTCTTACCGTAACGCAGCGCCAGGCCCTTGCGGTACACGTACTTGAGCTGCCCGATGTTGGACGTGCCGTAGTAGGCAATCGGAATGTCTTCCTCGGCCGGCAACGGGCATGGCATCGAAGGGCTCCACAGGTATTCGCTGCCGAGCTTGGTGTAGGCAAAACGATGGATCTTGTCCAGGCTGCTCAGGGTATCGGCCGGGTTGGGCAGGGCGGGAGTGATGAACTCCAGCAGCGATTCCGAGTAGTCGGTGGTGATCTGTTCGTGGGTCAACGCGGCGCCCAGGGCTTCAGGGTGCGGCGTTTGCGCCAGTCGACCCTCACCGGTGACACGCAGGCATTCGCGCTCGATGCCGTGCAAGCACTGCTCTAGCAGGGAGAGGTGTTCGCGCTTGCCGAGCAGGGCCAGGCGGCGGTTGAGAAGTTCGCTCAAGTTGGATTCCTTCACGCGTCAGTCGCCCCAATATGGGGGTGGGCAGGACGGTCTACAAGGGTGAAGTTAAAACTGGCGTGATCGCCTGGTTTAGAGTCGATTTAACCCGCTCTGAAAATGCCGACTTCACTCCATGAATTTGGCTACAGCGCGGCGAGAAAATTCCGACGCCGTGATTGCAGCGCCGAAATTAACTCAAATCGGGGGTGGGGAGCTATAGGACAGCGAAGGTGCCCTGTGCTTTTGCGACAAGTCTTTCGTCCTGGTACACGTCCGCTTCGACCACCAACGTGCGACGACCGGCATGGATCACCCGACCGGTGCACAGCACGTCACCGTCAGACACGGCTCGGATATAGTTGATCTTGCACTCGATGGTCGCACTTTGTTGGTCGAAACCATGGGCGCTGGAGCAGGCCAGCCCCATCGTAATGTCCACCAGGCTGAAAATCGCCCCGCCATGGAGCTTGCCCGCGCGGTTGCGCAGGTGCGGCTCCAGGGTCAGGGCCACCTCGGCAACGCCTTCCTCAAGGCGTTGCAGGCGGCAGCCGATCAGTTCGCTGAACGCGCTCTGGGTCAAACCGGCCGGGATTTCCATCAGCGTTTCTTCAACTGTTTAGCGTTGGCAAACAGCGAGGCCATGGCGTTGTTGCTTGGCGCGGCGGTGGCCGTTTCCTTGCGCGGCGCGTTGTTTTGCGACTGGCGCGGCGCCGAACCAGGACGTGCGCCGCGGGCACCGTCGATTTTCTCGCCAGGGGTGTCGCTCATGCGCATCGACAGGCCAACGCGTTTGCGCGGGATGTCGACTTCCATGACCTTGACCTTGACCACGTCACCGGCTTTTACCGCTTCACGCGGATCCTTGATGAACTTCTCCGAAAGCGCGGAGATATGCACCAAACCGTCCTGATGAACACCGATGTCCACAAAGGCGCCGAAGTTGGTCACGTTGGTGACCACGCCTTCGAGGATCATGCCCAGCTCCAGGTCCTTGAGGTCTTCGACGCCGTCCTGGAACTCGGCGGTCTTGAACTCGGGACGGGGGTCGCGGCCCGGCTTTTCCAGCTCTTGCAGGATGTCGGTGATGGTCGGTACACCGAAGGTTTCGTCGGTGTACTTCTTGGGATCCAGGCGCTTGAGAAACGCGGCGTCGCCGATCAGCGAACGGATATCGCGGTCGGTCTCGGCGGCGATGCGTTGCACCAGTGGGTACGCTTCCGGGTGAACCGCGGAGGAATCCAGCGGGTTGTCGCCGTTCATTACGCGTAGGAAACCGGCGGCCTGTTCGAAGGTTTTTTCACCCAGGCGTGCGACTTTTTTCAACGCTGCACGGGTTTTGAACGCGCCGTTTTCGTCGCGGTGGTTCACGATATTTTGCGCCAGGGTGGCGTTGAGACCGGAAATACGCGCCAACAAGGCGACGGAGGCGGTGTTCACATCCACGCCGACGGCGTTTACGCAGTCTTCCACCACTGCGTCCAGGCCACGTGCCAGTTTCAGCTGCGACACGTCGTGCTGGTACTGGCCGACGCCGATGGATTTAGGGTCGATCTTGACCAGTTCGGCCAGTGGATCTTGCAGGCGACGGGCGATGGACACCGCGCCACGGATCGACACGTCGAGGTCCGGGAATTCCTTGGAGGCCAGTTCCGACGCCGAGTACACCGAAGCGCCGGCCTCGGAGACCATGACTTTGGTCATCTTCATGGCGGGGTATTTCTTGATCAGTTCGGCGGCCAGTTTGTCGGTTTCACGGCTGGCGGTGCCGTTGCCGATGGCGATCAAGTCCACCGCGTGCTTGGCGCACAGGGCGGCCAGGATCGCGAGGGTCTGGTCCCATTTGTTGTGCGGTACATGCGGATACACCGTGGCGTGGTCCAGCAACTTGCCGGTGGAGTCGACCACGGCGACCTTGCAGCCGGTACGCAGGCCCGGGTCGAGGCCCAGGGTGGCGCGCGGGCCGGCCGGGGCGGCCAGCAGCAGGTCGTGCAGGTTGTGGGCGAACACGTTGATCGCCTCTGTCTCGGCGCCGTCGCGCAGCTCACCGAGCAGGTCGGTTTCCAGGTGGGTGTAGAGCTTGACCTTCCAGGTCCAGCGCACCACTTCACCGAGCCACTT
>Ga0308165_1005328_pt1 | contig 12019 bp, 12 predicted proteins | sample PhyWR2_FD_201032 | JGI IMG/M metagenome (GOLD analysis project Ga0308165, IMG submission 201032) | Phyllosphere microbial communities from UC Gill Tract Community Farm, Albany, California, United States - DLSLW.R2 | ecosystem: Host-associated > Plants > Phyllosphere > Unclassified | place: USA... | reverse complement strand
TATTGGTTATCCAAGATCCATAAACGAGAAGCCTGGGGATGATTAGTTTGGCAATACGGTTAATGCAATAACAACAGCACAATATCAAGCATGAGGTTCAATTTTGTAATTTTCTGATATGGATGAGCATTCCTTTAAAACCGGAATTAAATTACACCTACGTCTATTTACAATGTCATTCTAAAGTATTCATATTTATCTCCAGATAAAAGGAAAAACACTGCGCAAACGTTTGATTGATTATATTAAAAGATTAAAAAAGAGCATTTTAATCACAAAAATAAATTTGAAGACTGACTCAGGCCTTACCAATTTATCGTTACTATTATTTTTCTTATCTTAGCTAATCGCCTCAACTAGCCATCATGACCAATACGGGTAAACTAAAAATTGTATTTGGCATTATATCAACCAGCCTTTTGATTATGCTGCTTATCAAGTTGAAAACCGTTCCTGGCGGGATGATTTTATCTGGACTTGCTTTAGGTATAATCTTTATCGGTGGAATTATTTTTGGCTGTGTCATGCTTTCTAGTATGATAAGCATGATTTTTAAGCAGTTGTCATTTACGATCACATTCTTCATCACTACTGCTATTTCCTTTTTAGTATTTCACTATCAATTGTATTCTCCAGTTTTAAACATCAAGGTGCCGAACGGCTATCATGGTGAAATCAATCTGGTTCTTTCTAATTTAAAAGAAAACAGACTAGACATTAACCAATATGGCATTGGCTATTTAAATGAATCGACATTTAATAAAACTTACTTGAGACCTGTTGTAAAACAAATTGATGGTAAAAACCTCGATCAAAACCTGGTAGGGTTTAATCCATCAACGTTTTTTGGCAAATCAGCCGGAGATGGAAATTCCATACGAAGTTTAAGCTTTAAGATAACTCCGGATAAGGAAACTCCGAAAAACGACGACATTTTTATATGGATGGACAAAGTGGACAGTAAACTGATCTTATTAAAAGATCCAAATCTGGGCATTAGTAATAAATCTATAACGATTGGATTTAATGACTGATAATTCGATCAAACAGATGGTTTAATCCTCCCTCAATATCTTCTCCATCTTCCTACCCTTGGCCAACTCATCAACCAATTTATCCAGATACCGAACTTGTTTAGTTAGCATATTTTCGATTTCTTCTATGCGGTATCCGCAGATTAATCCAGTGATGAGGTATGCTTTGGGATTTAACGAGGCTTGCTGAAAAAAAGTTTCGAAAGTTACTTTTTTATCGATGAGCTCCTGTAATTTCTCTTTATCGAAACCCGTTAACCAGGTAATCACTTCATTTAATTCTTCTATTGTTCTGCCTTTTTTATCCACCTTTGTTACATACATAGGATAAACGGAGGCAAAGGTCATTTTTGCCATACGCTCATTATGGGTATCGGAAGTATTCATACTGGTATTTTAATGTTAAACCTTATTGCCAATAACGATACCAATTTAACATTTATTTTTGGGAAGGATAAAAAATAGATTTCCATAGTAGGATTAAAGTATTGGTCTGGCCTTTTTTCAAAACCCGACCAATACTAGCTCAATCAACATTCTCCTTAAGCATTCAATCCACCATCAATCGTTAAAAACGAACCGGTAATATACTTCGCTTCATCACTGGCAATAAAGTTCACAAATGCAGCGATATCTTCAACAGCCCCATAATCGGGAAGTGCCAGGCGTGTTCTTAAGAAATCGGCCAAAGGTGCATTCGCAGGATTCATATCGGTATCAATTGGCCCAGGCTGGATGAGGTTAACGGTAATTTTCCGTGCACCAAGATCGCGAGCCAAGCCACGTGTAAAACCTTGCAATGCCGATTTGCTCATGGTATACAAAGTGGTTTCTGGTCCTAAGGCATTATCGCCCATGTTGCTGCCAATGGTAATAATACGGCCACCTTCTGGCATTCCTTTTATAGCAGCCAAAGCCGCTACAAAAACAGCTTGTACATTAACAGCCATAATTTCATTATAATCTTCAAGCGTATGTTCTGCAAATGCCTTGCCTATATAGATCCCCGCATTGTTGATTAGGATGTCGATATGGTCAAAATCAGCAATCGTTTTTTCTATGGCAGCCGTCACTTCTGCAGGTACGGCACTGCTTGCTTTTATGGCAACGGCCACACCACCTGCGGCTTCAATTTCGGCAACTATTGCCGATGCCCTATCAGGCGAATTGGCATAAGTAAATACCACTTTTGCACCTTCGGCAGCCAATCTTTTTACAATCGCTGCACCTATGCCCCTGCTTCCTCCGGTTACCAGGGCTACCTTATCTGTTAATTTTTTCATGTGTATTTTTAAATTTTATGCTAATGTAAAAGAGATACTTTACATTTGCAGGTAAGCAACAAATTGTTAGGTACTAACAAAAAAGTAAGAAATGAGAAAAGAAACTTCTACCAACGCCTTGAACGAAAAAATGATGATCGACAGCTGTGGTATGTCTTCTTCATTAGCCGTAATTGGAGGCCGATGGAAACCGGCAATATTGTGCCGTTTATCCTATGGCACCATGCGTTATGGCGAACTTAAAAAAGATATTGAAGGCATATCCGAGCGCATGCTGGTGGCGCAGTTAAGAGAATTGGAAAAAGACCAGATTATTACCCGGGTGGTTTTCCCCGAAGTACCACCAAGGGTAGAATATCGGCTAACTGATTTGGGCCGTTCTATGAAACCGATGCTGGATGCCATGTCGGATTGGGGAAATATGTACAGGAAGCAGATCAATCAAGCAGAAGTTTTATCAGAAGCTGTAGTGCTGTAAGCGCACATAGAAAACATTTCTTTTTTGGAAAGCAATTGCAGAAGTTCATTTTAGCGTTAGTCCTGCTTTTCGTTGTAAGTCCTCGCTACGCTGTGGGCTTTCACTTCCATCAGGTTTAAAACGCAGTGCTGTTGCTACGGTTTAAGGTTCAATAGCGTGATGCCAGGTAATCGATTCCATTTTTCTACTCCCTGCAACCCATAATAGCATTACCAACCTAGCCACCCAAACCCGATCAAAGCGGGATGCCGATATTTCCATCGGCAGAAGCGGGAGCAGGACTGTATTTACCTAAAAGTACCTGTTCCTGCTTTCCAAAAACCATAACCAATCAGATCGCAACTAAAATGATATCTCTTTTATGCTGGGTCTACCTTAAGTATTAAGATCTCTTTTCACCACAGCAGCCGTAACCATTAGCTGACCGACATGCCGCATGGTATGTTCTGCTGCATGAAACAACAAGCCAATAACGGTTGAAGGAAGCCCCGCACGGCCTACGCCTCTAAAATCGGGCAGTGTTGCAACATCGGTGTTTTTTAGCTGTGCTAATGCAAGATCTACCTGATTGTTGAAACGGTTGACCAGATCGGCTACCGTATAGCCATCTGGCGCATCGTTACCTTCTTCTGCCAATTGTGCAAACTGAAATTCGGAAAGCCCCTGCGCCCGGGCGTAGGTAAATACCCGATCGAGTACACCACTTAAATGCTGAAGGTGAAAACCTGTAGACGCCATCCCAGCAGGACGAACCCACAACAAAGCCTTTGAGAAACCATCCATGTAGGCTATAATCTCTTCCCTTGCTTGTAATAATGCATGTGCTACAGGCTGTAGTAAAGGATCTATATCTGGTAGAGGCCCTCTTTGCCAAACTTCTAGTTTTTGCGACATAACTTAATTAAAATTGCTTTATAAATAAGCAATCGTAATGATTACGATCCAAATTAAACTAAACGTACCACCAAAATAAACCATCGGCATATTTTGTTTAAGATTTTTCTTTACAAAGGCAGCATACAAAATCCAGCCGAAGAAGACAGTGAAATATATTGGTACAGCAAATAATAACATAACTTTAAAATTGATACTCAAATATAAACAAAACGGGATAGAATTGTTTAAGAAAGATTGCTTAAGAAACTTGTTACACAAAACACCAATATATACCTAGGTATTAGATTTATATTTGATTTCATTCCAATTCTGATAACCATTTATAACATGAAAGGAAACCACTATTTTAAGCTCCTGTTTTTAGTCTGCAACTTTTTTTTAACAATCATTACGTTTGCACAAACCAAAACAACTGCAACTAAAAGGCTTTATGATGTAGCTGCATTTCTTTATCCTGCTTATGCGAGCGACGATCCCAGACTGCGTCCGTTTTGGCCGGATGGAAATGGAGAATGGGAAACCGTTTTGAATATGCAAGAACGTTTCCCTGGTCACTACTGGAACAGAAAACCGCTGTGGGGACCAATAAATGAGGCTGATCCTGCAGTAATGTCGATGGAGATTAACCAGGCGGTAACACACGGGGTAAACGTATTTATTTTCGACTGGTACTGGTACGATGGCAGACCTTTTATGGAAACCACACTGGATAACGGTTTTTTAAAAGCCAATAATAAAGATGAGATGAAATTTTACCTGATGTGGGCCAACCACGATGTGGTAAATACCTGGGATACCAGATTAAATAAATACAATGAAAACAATGTGATATGGACGGGAAAAGTTACCCGTACTGAGTTTGAAAAAATTTGCAAAAGGAACATCGAAAAGTATTTTAAACTGCCACAATATTATAAGATAGATGGTAAACCCGTATTTATGATTTATGATATGCCCCAGCTAATTGAAGGATTGGGCGGAGTAGAGCAGGCTGAAGATGCATTAAAATGGTTTAAAAGCGAAGCGAAAAAAGCGGGTTTTCCGGGTCTGGAATTGCAGTTAACCATGTGGTCGATAAACATGAACCACAGCGGTTTTGATGGCAGCAAAACCAAAAACCCCGAGAATGCTTTTGTTAAGAAATTGGGCTTTACGAGCGCAACACATTACCAGTTCTGCCATTTCGCCAATGTAAACGACGATTATCTGAACATTCTGGAGGGGGTAAAAAAAGAGTGGGCACGGATAGATACGGCTTTCGATTTTGTTTATTATCCACACATCAGTGTAGGTTGGGACAATAGCCCCCGCACCGGAAAAAGTGCTGTGGTGAGAAACAACACACCCGAAAACTTCGAAAAAGGGTTACGTATGGCCAAGGCCTATGCGGACGCACATCCAAAACAGGCCCCATTAATTACCATAAACAGCTGGAACGAATGGACAGAAACCAGTTATCTCCAACCAGATAATGTATTTGGTTATGGTTATTTAAACGCTGTAAAAAAGGTGTTTGTAGATGAAAAGCGTTAATGTTAAGTTTTATTCGATCGTAAATAAACAGGGAGAAATCTAAGTATTTTTATCTAAATACAAAGATTTCTCCACCATAGTTTTGGCTTGCGCCCGTTTCCAAAAGAGTGCATCAATAGCTAAACGATTTTATCGTTATAAACCACTCACTACTTAATGCTTTTTAGAAACGAGCGTTAGCAGAAATGAAATTGCTATAATATCGATCTTACCAAACCACCCTCAACCCTTATGGCTGCACCATTGGTGCCTGATGCTAAAGGACTTACATAAAAAGTAACGGCATTGGCAATTTCGCTCACATCAAGAAAGCGTTGCAACAATGAAGTAGGCCGCATATTTTTAAAGAAATCAGACTCTACTTCGGCAACTGTAATGTTTCCTTTTTTGGCTAAATCTTCGATAAAACCACCCACACCTTTTGATTTGGTTGGTCCGGGTAAAATCGAATTAACCGTTACTTCAGTTCCCTTGGTTAATTCGGCCAAACCACGGCTAACTGCCAGCTGCGCAGTTTTAGTCATACCGTAATGGATCATTTCATCCGGAATAAACACAGCTGATTCGCTCGAAATAAAGATAATCCTGCCCCAGTTTTTCTTTAACATTTTAGGGAATAATGCCCGTGATAACCTGATACCACTCATTACGTTTACTTCAAAAAACCTAAACCAATCTTCATCGCTGATTTCTTCAAAAGTTTTGGGTTCGAAAATCCCGGCATTGTTGATCAGAATATCGATTTCAGGAAGTTCTGCAATCAGTTTATTAACTTCATCGGCGTTCGAAAAATCGGCTGCAATGCCTGAGATAAATTCATTTCCTGCAATAGCTCCCAATGCTTTTACCGCCTCGTCTATACTGTGCTGCGATCGGCCATTGATAATTACTTTTACACCTTCTTTTAACAAACTCTCGGCAATTGCGAATCCAATACCAGCGGTAGAGCCGCTTATAAAAGCTGTTTTATTCTTTAATTGTAAATCCATTTTTGTTTTTTTAATAATGTTGATGATGAAATGGTGATTGCCCTGCGGGTAATACAAACTGAACAATTTTTCGGGTTAAAATTGTCATAGAAGTATGTTAAAAACGAATACTAAGCTGATGGAATCTAGGCATCATTTTTGAATTAGCAGAAGTCGGAATACTAAAAAGTTCATCCCTAAAACGTAACGAAATCTATACATGAAAAAAACAGCAATCGCCCTCGCTCTTGGAGTAGCCCTCGTTTCTTGTAACAATAAAGAAAAGCAAGCAGAAGAAAACCCTAAAGACAGTATCTCAACCACCCAGATTGAACCACCTAAAGTTAATGAAAGCGTTACCACCACAGAAATTGATTGGAAAACTGTTCCAGAGGTTAAGGAAATTGGCGAATTTCCTTTTTTCAAAGCGCCCAAAGGAATCAAAATTGTAGATGAAAAAGTGGGGTTAACAGATGTTTTTGAAAATGAAAAACTGGAAAATTATACCGGTAAGGATGTTTACACAGCTACAGGGAAACTTGGGGTAATCGCTTTTGCTGATGAACATAGTCAGAGTTTTAACCAACGTTTTTTTAATCAGGAAATTAGCGAATATCTAAGTAAGATTGGTGTAAAACAAATTTATAAAGGGGATTATCCTGCAAATGACACTGCTAATGAAGCTTTAAGAAAAAAATTAAAGGAAAATTTGTGGAACGGCAGGGGCCATACTTTTGGTTTATCAGATGATGAACCATTTGCTGTATATGTTTTTAAAAATAACGGTAAAAATTATATCGTTAATGTGCAAACCAATTCTGCGCAAGGTTACATTTTTATTATGGAACTGAAAGCTTAATGCCTTATAAAACAAAAACAGACTTTGTTGGTACAAAGTCTGTTTTGTTAATGTTTTACGGTAGATGTATTGATATAACAGCTCCGCATTTATATTGTTTTAAAAAATAGAAATAAATAGATAAGGCTTTAAGCGGTTTCCAATCTGATGATGCGTCTGAGCCTTCCAAAGCGTTTTTCAAGTTTTGCTGCCTTTTCTTCTACCAGTGGCTTGGTTACTAATTTCCCTCCCTTAAGCGTTGCACCAATTAAAATTCCGCCAGAAATTAATACAAAGTTTTTGATAATATACTGGCCTAGCAAAGTAGGTACGAGTACGGAATGCTGAAAAGTTTCATGAGGAAAGAAAATCAGCGGGAGAAATGTACCAGCCATCTGTAGATACAACAGGATCAGGATAAGCCTAAGCCATGCTTTTGTAATCAAGCCAATACCAATAATACATTCCCAAATGGCGAGTGCAGGCATAGAAAAAGATGGTTTTATCAATCCAAAAGTAAGTTTGAGTATGGTGCGGCCTGCAATTTCTTCTGCCGAGCTCAAGCCAGGAAAAAACTTAAGCACTCCAAACCAGATAAATATGATACCTAGGCAAATACGCAAAATATTCATACCGTTACGTGCCTTCCAGGCCACAATTCTTGCTTCTGTTATACCCCTGATATTGAACATGTTTTTAGGTTTTAGTAATTGATATACGTCGATTAGCATCGTGCAGTTTACTTCGAAAAGGGGTTACGTACACTTATACGATGTTAAAGCATCAGGATAAATAGAAAAATTGATATATTTTGCCACTCAAACATGCATGTTGGCACATTAAATATGCATTCTTACATCCTGAACATACATCATTGCACGTAAACAGATAATCCCATAAAAACACATAGTACTTGGAAGCAGCAGAAAATACCTTCATTGCATAAACCAAGAAAAACAGGAAGTTGGGTTGGTTAGAGCGGCAAACTGAAATAAAAAGTAGATCCTAAGCCTAAGGTGCTTTCTACCCATATTTTTCCACCGTGTCCGCTAATAATCTCTTCACAAAGATAAAGACCGATACCAAAGCCACTGATATTGGCCATTTGTTTACTATCTACCCTATAGAAACGATCGAACAGTTTCTCCTGATCTGCAGGCAAAACACCCATTCCTTTGTCTTTAACACTAACCTGTGAGGTTTGGTTAATCGTTATACAAGCTACATTAATGGTAGAACCCGGAGGAGAATATTTTACAGCATTGTTGATTAGATTGGTAATTACCTGCCCAATTTTATCCCTGTCGGCTTTTACCGGCGTAGGCTCTACGGGTGCAAAAACAATATGATGGGATGAGATGGTGGCCAGCGATTCCACCTCGGCCTCTTTTACCAGATCGGCCATATCAAATAATTTGAGGTCGATAGGAATTTTGCCCGTCTCAGCCCTTTTCATATTCAAAAACCCATCAATCATGGTGTTCATCTTTCTAGTTTGCAAATGGGCCCTACTCAGAATATTGCTGCTTGTGGCATCGTTATTCTTGTCGGCACGCATTTGCAATACCTGGATATAGCCACCCATTGAAGTAAGAGGTGTTTTAAGTTCGTGGCTTACTATGCTAATAAAATCATTTTTTCGTTGTTCATTTTCTTTCTGCTCGGTAATATCCAATACGGTACCTGAGAAGTACGATTTTCTTCCTTTTTCGGCAGGGTTAAGTTTTCCTGTCGATTTTATCCACCGTTGCCTCTTGCTTCTAAATTCAATAATCGGATATTCGAGATCGTAGGATTCGTTATTGAGGAAGGCGTGGTTAATTTTTTCTACAACTTTAGCACTATAATCTTCTCTAATTTGAGAAACGGCAGCTTCATAAGGCATTGTTTCATCTTCATGATAACCAAAAAACTCTTTTAAACGCGGCGAAGGTATAAATGCCCTTGTTTGTGCATCAATGTACCAAATACCCAAATCGGCCTGCTCTATGGCCATGTTTTTCAGGTTCTCACTTTCTGCAAGTTTAGCATTTACCAATAATAAACTGTTTTGGGTAACTTTAAGCGCATGGTTTACCGATAGCAGTTCTTCATTGGCAGCACTAATTTCGTTGTTGGTTTGAGACAATTCTCTATTGAGGATTTCTATTTCCTTTTGACTCCGCATTAGCTCTTCATTAGCGGCCAACAGCTCTTCGTTTGCAGCCTCAGCTTCTTCCATCAGTTCATTCTGTTTTTCTATTTCGCTGATAGAGGAAAGACGTAATTCGATTTCATCCATTACAATTTTGGCCATACTTTGCATAATGGCCCTACTTTTTGAATCGAATTTTCGCGGAGTTTTATCTATAATACATAAAGTGCCGATCCGGTAACCATCAGCAGTGGTTAATGGTGCACCTGCATAAAATTTCAGCCCAAAGCTACCAGCAACATTAGGGTTGGTAAGCAAACAAGGCTCTTCTGGTGCGTTTTCGAAAACTGTAACTTCCTGATCCAAAACAGCAAGTGAACATATACTTACACCTCTTGGAGCAGTAGTTGCCTTGCCCATACCAACATTGGCTTTAAAATAAACCTGTTCTGCATCAACCAGCGAGATTAACGAAATGGGCACATTAAATATTTGGGCGGCCAGATTTGCAATATGGTCAAAAGTATGCTCGGAAGGGGTATCTAATATTTTGTAACGTTTGAGGGCTTCAACACGCTCGCTATCATTATCGGGGATAATATTCTTTCCGAACGTATTTTCCATTGTTATAATTTGGATTTACAGCAACTAACTGCTGTTAAATGAGAGGGATTAATCTTAAAAAAGAGTCGCTTATAATTCTATATAATTTTAACAGTAAGGGTTTAACAAATGTTTTACACCTGTACTTTTATTCCAGCCATGTGTAAAACGGATGGTTTAATTACCTTTTCTTAACTGATGATCAACTTTTTTAAGCAAGTCGAAAATATCAAAAGGTTTGGCAATAAAATCTTCGGCTTTGCAATTACGTTTCATTTCATTTAAACCGGCGTGGGCACTCATCATCATAATGGGGATCTGGCTGGTGGCCTCATCATTTTTTAAGCCATCGCATACCTGTAAGCCATTGCCATCGGGCAGCCTTACATCAAGGAGGTATAAATCCTGCATGGCCTTATCTTTAAAGGCCATAAAATCTTTTACATTTGAGAAGCCATATACCTCATATTGTTCATCGGTCAGTATCATTTCGATAATCTCACGTATGCCTTCATCATCTTCCAATAAACATATTTTCTTGCCCATAAATATATCGCCCTTATCTGTTTAACTAAATAGTGCTAATGTAACAACACATGATAGATAATGTTTTAAATGTTACATTATACACTAACAAAAATTAGAAGCGTTGAAAAAGAAGCTATTAAACGCCATCTGCATCTATTGAAATACGGTTAAGTTATTCGCTGATAAAAGGGTATAACTACTTGACCTGTTTTTTTGCCACTTTAAGTTCTGTAGCCAACATTACGCCTCCAAGTGCAGCTGCTAGAAAAATACCTTCGAAAATCCATAAACGTTTTTTCTTTTTAAAACCACGATAAAAAGTATGGGCAGCCATAACACCCAAGCCTACAAACTCAATATTTCTTTGCGTGCGTTTAGAAGAATCCTTACTCTTAATTAGTACGATGCGCAGGAGTTCATCTATTAAACTAATGTTTTTAGCAACACCTTTTCTAATTTGTGCCTTACTTGCCGAAGCGCCCAATTTCTTTGCAACAGTTTGTAATCCGGTAGTGGTAATTTCATTAATTAAACGTGTTTTAGTATCTTTTTTTTCCATATCGCTTTCCATAAGTCCTATTATTTCAACCCTATTTATAGGATATAGTTTTGACTAATTTGAGAAATTACAGGCCTATCCTATTGGTTGCTAATAGAAGTTAATGTAAACATTAGGGCAATTTATGATTAGAAAAGGAACATGCAGCAATCCTTGGCGGTCTACAGTCCCGCCATCTGCTATAGCCCTCATAGAAAAATTCGGGGCTGTCGCTCCTGTCGGGTTTAAGAACAAAGTTCTGTACCAAACACATACAATATTCATAAAATGTCACCCTGAGCATAGTCTAAGGGCTATTATCTTGACAATTTTTTCCCTATCAGTTGATGTCCCACCGACTGAAATATTGATTTTAAGATAAAATAACCAGATCAATATCTTTCATGGCCAAATTTTTCAGCAAACCATTAAAAACTGCTGTACGGAGAATTACCTGAAAAATATTGAGATGGGGTTTACCAATGCAAATGGTGGTGATTTCTTTTTCGGTGGCCACATCTATAATGGTTTTGGTTATCGCATTACTTTTTACTTTAATCACTTCTGCACCAAGTTCAGTCGCTAGTTTAAAATGGTTAATCAGGTGGCGCTGTTTTTCGAGTTTAATGCGTTCCATGCTTTCATTATCGCTTTGCACATACAACACTATCCATGGCGAACGGTAGTAAGAAGCCAGTCTTGCTGTTTTGCGGATCACTACACCTGCTGTTTCTGCATTAGAAGAAATGCAGGCTAAAAAACGCTCAGGTCTGAGTTTAATCGATTTAGGTATTTCGGTCTGGATTTTCCGTTCTACCTGGTGGACTACTTCTTTAAGGGCAAGTTCACGGAGCTGGAGGATTTTGTCAGACTGAAAAAAATTACCTAATGCCCTTTCGATTTTCGATTTATCGTAGATTTTACCCTCTTTTAACCTGGTAACCAGCTCATCGGCAGTAAGATCAATATTTACAATCTCATCAGCAAGTTCCAATATCTTGTCAGGAATACGTTCGGTAACGGATATTCCGGTAATTTGTTCAATCTCCTCATTGATGCTTTCTAAATGTTGGATATTTACCGCAGAAATTACACTGATACCAGCGTCGAGCAGATCGAAGACATCCTGCCAGCGTTTGGTATTTTTACTGCCCTCGGCATTGGTATGGGCAAGTTCATCTACGA
>Ga0308165_1005325_pt1 | contig 12022 bp, 13 predicted proteins | sample PhyWR2_FD_201032 | JGI IMG/M metagenome (GOLD analysis project Ga0308165, IMG submission 201032) | Phyllosphere microbial communities from UC Gill Tract Community Farm, Albany, California, United States - DLSLW.R2 | ecosystem: Host-associated > Plants > Phyllosphere > Unclassified | place: USA... | reverse complement strand
ACCCTTCAGGAGAACCTTCAGAACAGTAAACCAGCGTCTTTGCCTGCACGCTGGCCGCAACGGTCAGCGCAATCAGGCCGATACCGAATTTCAGAATCCCTGATTTGCCCAAGGAACTTGTCATCGCTAGTGCTCCGTATGTGATGTGGTGTGTGTGTATTACCGCCAGAGCCTAATATTTTTTGTTACGCGGCCTGTGCGGTCAGTGCCCGAAGGCAGGAGGAATAAAAGCGCGAGAATGCCGGATGGAACGCATCACGGCAGGGCGTTTGAGCGAGTGAATTCCACTCATACACCTCTCACTCTTATCCCTGAGGGTACCAAATTGCCAACTGTTTGGGGTGCCGTCAATATAACCAGTAGGGATTTACATAGACTGTGAGAAACAGCAAGCAAACATAAAAAAAACCTTTCAGCAACATTTACAGCATTAAAACTTGTGCTACGGGTTAAATCTTGGCGTCATGAACCAGCGTTAACGACCTAGCCAGCATTAACCTCCAATAAAAAACCAAAAAAGATTATTGCTGAATGATGAATATCTGAGCGGTTATTTTTGTGATCCCGGTAAAAGACAGGAGGAAATGCTGGGGCACTACCCGAAAGAGTGAGCTGGGTGGAGGGGTTGTACGTGGGGGGATTGACCAGCAGGTTATCCCCCCTCAAACGCCACTGTTACCGGTTTGAGTTATCGTCAAAAGAGAGTCCGTGGGTTAAATTCCAGGCCGCCATTGCGTAGCCAGTGATACAATTCACTGTTACGCCTGAAACCCAGCTTGCGCATCGCCGTGAGTTTATGGGTGCTGACGGTCTTGACGCTAAGTGACAGTTTGTTCGCGATCTTGTTGGGCGTTAATTCCCATGAGATCCCTTGCAGAACCTCGCGCTCGCGCGGAGTCAGCTTCAAACTGCGATATACTCTTTCCTTATTGGCCTCCAAAGACGACTGGCTTGCTTGCTCAAACATCTCCTCGACCAGACGCACCACAGCATCAGGCCCTACTTTGCGGCTTAATACCGCAGGCCCATGCTGGTGCCGGATATTTTCAAGAATCGTATCCCATATGACTATCGTCCCTAGCCGCTGGTCCCCCGGGTTTTCCCGGAGAGAGTTAAGCCTAGTCGACCAACCAAAGGGTTTGACACACACCATCAGGTCGATCGCTATCTCAGACGTCACCGAGACAAAACGCCACGTATAGCCTTTGGCTTGCAAATAGTCCTGCAAAATATGCTGGATACCCTGTGCAAAATAACGGTTGCTATCCTGGATAGCGATAACAATACGTGGCTTCATTTTACTTCCTTATAATTTGAAACAGAAACAGGTGTTATTTCAGGTATAGAGCCGAGCTTAAAAACGCGAATCTGTCGGGAGCAGGCGCGTTAAAATAAAGCGGCAGCAGTATTAAATAGAGACTAGTAAATAACCCCACCAGAGCGGCCACCCGCTAGGTGCGCTATGGTCTTGTACCGTTGGTAATAGCAAAGGAACAGGTCCAGTGTTTTTTTATAAATACCGTTTGCAAGGGATGTTAGCGTCGAATTTAATATGGGGACGCGATCACGACAGCGCTCGCACTGTGCCCCCCCGGGGTTCCATTGATGGCATCGAGCGTCGAGGTAAGGACAACAAAGTCAGTCTCTATCATTTGAGAAGTCAGCACTGTGGTGACCCCAGGCGCAAGTGGTACCTTGCCACCACCCAAGATAGTCAGGACGGGTTTGCCACCACAGTCCACAGACCCACTTATGCTGACTACGGAGTGAGCATTGGGTTCGATTACCCCGTGGTCGATGATAGATGGAAGGTTGATTTCACAGGTCACGTCTGGTGGAAGCGGTTTCTGGCAGAAGCTACTGCCGGAGTTGGCAATGCTATCGGCGGAGAATGTACCGTATATCGTTGTCAACTTTCCTTTCTGTACAAAAAGCACGCACTCCCCGCCAGGCCCTGCCCCACCATGACCTCCCCACGCTAGGCTAGACAGTGCGCATGCGCCAGGGTCTTTTAGTTCCCACGACTTCACAGATTTAAGACGACAATTGACGAGCGTGGGGGCATGGATCGTGTCTTTAGTAAAACGGCACTTGCTGAAAGGTTTCCCGGTCAGAGACGATCCACTCTCACAATGGATGCCGAGCGCCTCGAGTTGGGTCACTGAGCCAGCAGCAACGGGTTGCGTCAGGGGAAGCACGTCCGTCATAGCTAGTCCGGCGGCGGAATAGTACACAACATTGGAGCATCTATCCGGGGAGTTTTTATCTTGCGAACAAGATGTTATTTTTGGATCGACAAGAACGGGGTGCAACACAGCAGAGGTGTAGGTCGGCAAGGTAAGGAGTATGGGAAGTAGTATGCGTTTGTACATAGTATGACCGATTTGATAGTTTTATCAGACAGGCAATCACCTCACTCTCTGTAAGCGGTGTTTTGCCCAATTCATCCACCGAGCCTAATATTCCTGCCCCCGTATCTCAGTCTCTGCCTTCGACAGTTTCCGCCTAGGTGCTGGCTTATAAAGCCGCGCAATACGTTCTCGGTGGTTCTCTGTTTAATTTCTCTTACTCATATTCCAGATTGAAGGTCGCGACCGCACTGAACGTTCCGCGTGCGATACTTCGGTTCCTGATGGCGTCCGGCTCTCCCTGCACATAGGCCTTCAGGGCAATAATATTGCCCCCTTCTTGCAGCAAGAGTTTATCGCTCGCCTTATTGAACGGGATCGGTTTGGCCGACCACGTCTCAAGCCCGATAGCAATCCCCACGGCCTTACTGCTGCCGTCGATGGTCAACAGCCCCGGCAAGGCGCGGTTCTCGGTGCCAGTAAAGGTCACTCTCACCGTCTTGCCCAGCGTCAGGTCACATTCCTTCAGGTGTATCTCGAACGATTGCCCCAGCGTGCGAGTGTTCAGGTACAGGTCCTTGTCGATAACCGAGCCAAAATCCAGATTGATTTCTTCATCACCCGGCTGCACCACGCAGGGTTCAGCGACCAAGGCGCCATACAGGTGCACGTTTTTGTCACCCGCGGCCAGAGTCAGCAATGGCGCGGCAATCAGTGCCTGCGCCAACAACAGGGCGGCCACCCGGGAACGTGGATGCTCCGAATGCTGATGCTTGTCCGATTTTCCTTTCATGTCGCGCTCCTCATTGGTAATCGGCACGCAGCGTTGCCCAGGCCTCGAAGGCCCCTTCGATCAGTGTGCCCCCCTCTTTTTTCACCGGCACCGCCTCCAGACGTGGTGGGTTAGCCAGATCTATCTTCAGCGTGCTGTTCGGTGTAAACGGCTGGCCATTCTGGTAGATCCGGATACCCAGGTTCGCCTTGTCCGTCATCAGCGCCTCAGTGTCGAACCCTGCCGCACTGCCGCTCAGACTCAGCTTTAGCGCCCAGTTGCCACCGGCGGCATCCTGGCAGGTTATCTGGTAGTTCATCAACTGGCGGTAGTTCTCCCCATCCACTTTGTTGATACCTATCCGTTCGCCGAAGTTCACCTCTATTCGATTGTCGTCGTTGATGGCGCACAGCGGCGGTGTTATTAGCGTGCCGTGGAACGTCATGTCCGCCTCGTTATTCTTCGCCTGTGCCGGAACGACAACGCCCATCAGGCCGCAGGTCAGCAACAGGATTCTTATCGTTATGCTCATGCTCCGCTCCCGTTACTGGTAAGCCACTTTCATTGTTGCACCCGCCGTGAATTCGCCACCCGTCAGGGTAGCCCCACCCTGTTTGACCGGAATGGCCCACAGTTCCGGTTGGTTGGGATAGGTGAAGTTCAGCCAGCTGTTGATTGCCAGTTTATTGCTGCCCTGTTGCAGCTTGATACCCAGCCCCGTCTTGGTGGTTTTCAGCACCGTCCAGTCAAAGCTCGCCCCCTCTCCCTGTACCTGCAGTTTCATCGCGTTGAAGTAAGCCCCCGTACAACCCAATGTGTAATTCACCGGCATACGGTAGCTGTTGCCATCCATCCTGGTCGTAATAACGTCGCCGAACTCTACCTCGATCGGCCGGTTATCGTTGATAGTGCACTGTGGTGGTACGACCACGGTCACCTTGACGGTGACCGTGGCAGTGTTGGCACCCGCTGCAACCTGAGGCAATGTGGTCAGCAGCCCGCACAGCAAAAAAGCAGCCTTTTCGCTCATCGTTGTTCCGTTCATGGTCTCGCCTCAATAATCATCCAGGAGAAATCCCCCCCGTCCGGTAACTGCCCGATATGGTGCTGCTACGCCTTCTCCGCTGGCACCACCGAGCAGGTACTGCTGTTGCAGCTGAAACTCAGTTGCGGCCGGCCGCCGTAGTCGTCGACATAGGTCAGTACTGGGCTGTTGCCCACCGCAGCCGCACCCACTGTCAGCGGCAGGTTGCTCTTTGGGGGCACCATCATCGGCTCGAAGCTTTTGATGCCTGGGCCGTCTTTCCTGGCCGCGGCATCCACAATCGTGACGTAATACGGTGTCGGGTTGTTGACCACATACCTGTCACCCTGTTTGCTCAGCGTCATCTGCTCCTGCGGCGGCGCGGCGTTTGTGTCCATCGTAATTCCCGCCGGGCGGTAGAACAGCTTGATGCGCGTCTGCAACGCAATCTGCAACGTGTTCGCTTTACTACTCTTCGGTGGGATTTCCCGCAGGTTGAAGTAGTACACCGTCTCACGGTCCTGCGGCAGCAGCTTTGCCGCCGGCAACGCCTGGATTTTTACCTGGCTCGGCTTGCCTGGCTCGATGCGTTGCACCGGCGGCAACACTGTGAGTGGGCTCTGGATTTTGTTGCCCTGCTCATTCTCAATCCAGCCCTGCGCCAGATACGGCAGTTGCTTGTTCTGGTTGCTGACGCTCAGGCTCACCGACTTCTGGCTGCCGTCAAAAATCACCCGCGTACGATCCAGAGCGATAGCCGCCTGGGCCTGCTGTGTAACCAGTGCCCCCAACAGGACTACATTCTTGAGCGTAAAGCCAAGAGATCGTTTCATCGTTTGCTTACTTTGCATTATCTGTTTCCCAGCCTTAGCGGCCTTAGTTAAAAGGTTACAAGGGGAGCGCCCCTTAATCTGCTGACGAATTGACCGGGCGGCAAGGCAGTAGCAAGGTATTCATCAACATATCGGTGGGCAACGGGGAAGGCATCTGCACCTCGCACTGTAGCTCTCCGCCCCAGTGCACCGTCATGCTTTCCCCGGCGTTGATACCACTCAGGTAAACGCTGCCGCCGTCGTTGACTATCCCGGTTTCTTGCCGCCGCGCATTCATCACCGTGGCACCAAACGGCGGTTCACTCCCGTCGGCCAGTTTGAGTATCGCCATCGCTTTTTCGCCAGCAATCACATCAAACTGACGATAACCAATGGCCCCTTCCGTCAGGGTTGCCTGCACCACCGATGTCGTCACTTCCGCGTTATCACCCAGTTGGTTCAGATCGATGCTGGCCTTGTTGCGGTAGTAGCTATTAACATCGCCTATCACCGCCTTACCCCAGAGGTTAGTCCGGCTGGTTCTGCCATAGCCTCGCACCGGCACATCCGCCACGCCGTTGGTGTCAATCAGCATCCGGGTTCCCCCTAGCGTCCCGGATCGGTGCATCGCACCGCCCTCGGGCGTCATTGTCATCCCGCCCTGCATCGTCATGCCGAAGGCGCTGAAGTTACCCTGCTGATAACTGGCGTTGGCACTCATCCGGGCGATATCCCCCTCATGGTTGTAATAACCGCTCAGGTTGACTCCGCTGCGCGAACTGCCAGCATTAAGCTGATAGTTATTGTGTTCGTCTAACCGCTCGTAATATCCCACCCGATGATTGGACTCATCGCGGTTCACCGTGGTGTTGTAACTCAACGTCGAGCGGTTGCCCCACGGCAGTGACAGCGAAAGATAAGCGCCATCATCTTTGGTACCGTTAGATTGATTGCGGTACGCTGACAATGACAGGCTCAGGTTACGCAACGGTCCCAGGTCGAAATAACGCGACAACGTCAGGCTATAGCGGTCATTGGTAGGTTGATCCCAATAGGTTTCGTGGCTGTAGTTGAGGTAGCTGCTCAGCCCCCATTCACGGAACTGTTTGTTAAAGGTGATGGTGTACATCTCCTTGCCGTTGCGAGTACGTTGGCCATAGTCACGTGCGTCCAGATACTCACTCATGCTCATAAAGTCCTTCTGCGAGAAGCGATAGCCGGCAAAGGTTACCTGGCTGTCGTACTCGTCGAAGTTCTTCGAATAGCTCAAGCGGTATGAGCCGCCGCTAAGTGTGCCGCCTTCCTGTGGCAATCGCGCCCGTGACTGGGTAGCGTCAAAGGACAATGCCCCCAACACCATCAGATCACGCCCGATCCCCACTGACAGTGCGTTATAATCCCCGCCAGCCAGAGCGCCGCCATACAGCGACCAGCCGTTACTCACCCCCCAGGAAAGTTCCCCGCTACCAAATAGCGGGCCACGCGAATGATGCTGCCAGTCTGAGGGCTTACCCATCGCCAGTTTGAAACGTATCGCCCCCGGACGCGTCAGATACGGGATACTGGCAGTGTTCAGAACAAATTCCTGTACGCTGCCGTCCTGTTCTTCCACCCGCACGTTGAGCTCACCGGTCACCGCATCGTTGACATCCTGGATACGGAACGGCCCCGAGGCGACCGTCGTCTCATACAGCACCCGCCCTTGTTGGCTGATCGTCACCTTGGCGTTGGTCCTCGCTATCCCCGTGACTTCCGGCGAGTAACCACGCAGATTCGGCGGTAGCATGTTGTCATCCGATACCAGGCTGACCCCGCTAAAGCGGAAGCTGTCGAACAGGCCTGAATCCAGGTAGTTCTCCCCCAACGTCAGCTTCGAGCGCCATGCCGAAATGGCGCGATAAATGTAATAGCGGCTCCACTCCAACTGCTTGTCCGTAGGAATCCCCGACCCGCTCTGATGTTTGAGGTTGGCTTGCCAATCGGCGCGTAAACGCCAGGACCCCAGGTTGGCCCCGGCGGTACCGTTACCGCTCAGGCTGTAGCTGCTCGCCCCTTGCTTAAGCTGCTTTTGCGTCCGCGTATTGAGGTTATAATCCAGCAATAGACCTGGGATCCCCTCTTCCCAGCGTGACGGCGGATCCCAGTTATCGGCGGTGTACTCCAGATAAGCTTGGGGAATATTCATATACAGGGCCGAGGTGGATAAATCACCGCGCACTTCCATACCCTTCAGACTGGATTCATCCAGACACTCCCCCTGATGCCACCAGCGCAAATCCTTGTCCGCGCCCTCCTTCAACCCCAGCTGCGCCACCAAAGCTGTATTGACACAGGCTCGGCTGTCATTCGGATCCCCTTCTGGCGGGTAAAACGATATCGCTTGTTCCGGCAGATCGTTTTTATTGATATGCACCACCATGCCGTAGGTACCCGGCATGATGTAACCGCCGCGGGAGAACTGGCTCAGATCGATATTCTTTCGATCGTTCACGTCCAGTACATCGGTATTGAACTGAATCTCTTCGGCAGCAAACACCACCCTTGATGGTGTACCCAGAGCCAGGGAAATACACAGTCCCAATAATTGAAGACGGACCAATTTCCCTGCAGATGATAACCTCATATCCCTAACCTTTTTTATTAATGCCTTGTTCCTTTGGCAGTGTCTTAATAGCGTTTAGAAATAATCCAATTTAAAGCGAATGGAAGAGAAGTATTCACCAGATTTTAAAATATGGTTATTGGCCACCAGGTTTACGGCATAACTCAACACCATGCTCTGAGGATTAATCGTTTCCAGTGGTAAGGGTTTGCCCGGCCTGGCAATATTACCACCGAGGTCACTAATTTTCAGAGCTACGCCGGATACTGTACCTTGCACGGTAAATAACCCACCCTCGCTGTCCCCATCAAAGGTCACCTGAAAATTTTTCAGGTCAGGTAATTGACGTCCGAAACGGTCCAATTCACAATCACTCAATTTAATGTGAAAATTTTTACCCCGCCCCTGACCATCACGAACAATATCTTCTACAGAGATCGCATCAATCTCAACAGTTTGGTCTTGGCTCTCTACCGCAATCGCACAGGCAGTATCAATTATGGATCCTTGCATATTTACACGTCCCCATTCCAAGGCAGAATCGGCCGCCAAAGAGGAAACAGGTACCGTAATAAATAGGTAAGAAAACACGGCGATAATAGGGGTTACATCCCGCATGGCAAATTATCCTTGACGCTCTCGTCCCCCAAAAAGGCATGCGGATACCTCCGCATGCCCAAACAGGTTATGCCTAAATGACGTAGCCGATTACTCGTAGGCTAAAGTGAAGTTGGCAACCGTCTCGAATTTACCTTCGGTAACAGCGGCGGAAGCACCATCACCCTGCAAATAGGCACTGAAGTTCAGGGCATTATCGCTACCTTGCAGTTGCTGGAGAACGGTTGGCTTAGCCAGCTTAATAGGACCCTTAGCATCTTCAATAACAATGCTAGCGCCACGCCCAGTACCCAGACGGTCTTGGACGGCACCGACGTTACCATTGAAGGAGACGCTCACTTTGTTCTTGGCATCTGGCCCGGTACCAATTTCGCAGTTCTCCAGATCAATAGTGAAAGCATGCGCACTAGATTTGCCGCCGTCCTTCAGGGCAACTTTAGAAATCTGGCCCAGTTCAATCGTCTGTTCGGCAGACTCTTGCGTGATGGAACATGGAGCATCAATAATTGAACCGTTAAAGGTTAATTTACCATGCCCCTGGTCTTTCACTGCTGCGTGCGCCAGAGAGGACATACCAAAAGCCACTACTGCTACCATCATGATCTTGTTCAGTTTCATGCAAAAAATCCTTAAAATGAAAATTCCATACGTTTCAGTTTTCAATGGATGCGAGATCCATGTGTTTTATCGCCAGCCCCCTAAAACAGCTTCCTTCGTGTCTTTGGCAAGGCCAGTAAAACACAAGCAGCCTCAAGTCTGCCGATGTGGATAAATCTACCAGCAAAATAAAAATTAGATATTTGTATTAAAAATTTGCAATTATTTAGATTTTTACTTCAAATAACAAAAGTTATTCAAGCTTAATTATCAAAAAACCAAGGGTTAATAAACATTACCAGATTTAAGTATCTCCTCTATAAATACGGAGTATTCTTAATAGTTTGACTGACGTGGGAATTACCTATAAAAAAACCTTTCTCACACACTTAATGAGTATTTCTTATGCTTTACATCATCAATGGGGTGATTCAATATTCACCAAAATTAAAAGAGCTATCACTGGTTCAAGAGGAGCAAAACTCGTTAGTTTTGTCTAATCAAGCCTCACGGTTATTAATGGAACTGATAAAAAACGCAGGTAATGACTTAACCCGTGATTACTTGCTGAAACATACTTGGGAGGATTTTGGACTTACTCCATCAAACAACAACCTTTATAGCGCGGTGAGTGAGTTAAGGAAAGCCATATCCAGCCTTGGCATCACAGAGAAATTTATCATCACCATCCCAAAGGTAGGGTTCAAATTTAATTGCAGTATTGATTTTTTACCCACAGAAACAAATGCAACAAAAAAAGAAAGCGAGGAAATAAAAAAGATATCATTAAAAGACAATAAATTGGTCAATTTGTTTTTTGCATTATGCATAACTGCATTTGTAATTCTTTATTATTCAATTGTAGAGTTGAAGGAGATAGAAATTAAAAAATCCACCCCTTCTTTAGTGGAGGTTTTTGAGAAATGCCATATTTACTCATTGGATAATCCATTATTACATATTAGAGATAAAATACTGCATAATGTACTTGAGCGAGCAAACTTTAAGGAAGAGTGTAAAACGAAGGGCTACAATATATATTACAGCGATTTAAAATCAATAGATGACTATGTTTTTATTGGCGCATGCCTTAGATCCCCGAATAACAAAAATACGAAATGTTTCAGCATCAGGTATGATTAACATGAAAAAAAACATCCTGTTAATAGTCACAATCATATTAACTCTAGCGATTTCTATTTATAGCTATGCAAAAAAAACAAAGTCTAGAGAATTATTATTCACGTGTAATTACAGCATGCAATTACATTTAAGATCAGTGAATACCAATATATCTCAAAAGGTTAACGTTTTCTTTTATGATGATAACTCAGGATTTCAAAGCGCTTTTGGAAAAATGGAGATAGAGGGGAAAAAACACACCATCGATAATGATAACTTTTTCATTTATAATGAAACCGACAAAAATGGAACCTATACGGTCGAGTATAATAAAACAGTAAAAAGATACGATGACAACACGCCGGATAACTCATGGGGTGACCTTCGGAATAGAACGTCTGTCTATTACATGACTTTCTATAAGCTCGATGACGATGTTTTTCTAATCAGAGGGCGCGGATTCCCAATGTTTCTTTGCACCAATAACTAATTTATCCCCGCCGCCCTCCAAAGCCCTAGGTGGCGGGGAACTATTCACTACATTCTCTCGTTGCTAGCCCCGACTTTGCGAGAGAACTCGCACCATCAAACTAGCCCTCTTGCCAGGCTCTGCTGGCCCTAACACTATTGATACCTAGCTAGATATGGACAACATCTTTGTCATATTCCCAAGTGTTGTCATCGTTGACAACACTTGAGTGTGTTGTTATTTTGAACAACAGGAGGGAGATGAAATTGCCTTCTCAACTCATCTTTCAAGACAGGATCGCGCTGACGGAAACCGAGTTTGTACAGATGGTTATTGGCGCAGTTTCTTCGATGAGGTTGCACAGCTAAGAGGAGACTAAAGTTGAATACAGTCACCATCCGAGTCGCTTCTCTTGAGGAAGCACAACGCTCTATGGAAGCCGCCTTGGAAAGCGATAAGCAGTACCAGGGGAGTTACATTACTTTTCTGGATTGGGATTCGTTATGGAAGACACTCTCGCCCAAAAAAATGCATATCTTGCACTGCATGACCGGGGCCGGAGAACTCTCAATCAGAGAGGTCGCTCGTCGCGTTGAACGGGATGTTAAAGCTGTGCATACGGATCTTCAGGCGTTGTTGGCTTGTGGCATCGTTGATAAGGGTACAGCCGGGGTGATATTCCCCTACGACCAAATCCATTTCGATTTTGTCATTGGCAAGGCAGCCTAAAAAAACTACTGACAAATCTCCACCGGCTCACCATGTAGGGGCGCTGCATGCTGCGCCCGCTCTCATCCTCATAAACGCCAGACGTAAAAAAGCCCGCTTAAAAAAGCGGGCTTTTTGAATTACGGGGTATCGCTGACGCGATATGCAAATCTGTTCCCGACAGATTTGTCGACCTCCTTCGGAGGTTCTCATCCTCATAAACTTCAGACGTAAAAAAACCTGCTTAAAAAAGCAGGTTTCTTTGAAATTGGTCGGCGAGAGAGGATTCGAACCTCCGACCCACTGGTCCCAAACCAGTTGCGCTACCAAGCTGCGCTACTCGCCGATGCGGGGCGCATCTTACTGCTGGGCCGTATACGCGTCAATCTCTTTTTCACCCCCGCAAACCAAGTGGCGCTAAAAGCGCCAAACAGGCCAGTATCTGAGCGGATACGGCCTTTCTGGCTCGGTTTACAGCGCTTTGGCGTCCGCTTTACTCTGCGGAAGGTGACACCAGTTATTGCTCTCAACAATACCACCGTCCGGCGAGGTATAACCCAGGCAGCCGAGGATAGAGTCAAACAGCTCTACGTGACGGTGCGGCTGGCCAACCCGCTGTTGGGTCTGTAACTGCTCAAACGCACTCTTATGCTGCGGGTCTTCGAGGTATTTATCAGAAGCCCAGACGATCATCGGCACACGGAACTGCTCCGGCGGGGCCATTTCACGTGGCGTACCATGCAGATGCGAGTTTTCACCAATGGATTCGCCATGGTCGGCCGCGTAAAACACGATAGCCTTCTTATCGCGCACCTGGTCAATCACGCTGTCGATAAAGGTATCAGTGTACAGCACCGAGTTGTCATAGGCGTTAATCAAGCGCTCTTTGGAGCAGAACTCATCCACGCCCATGCATTCCGGCTGATAACGAGCAAAGCTGCGCGGGTAGC
>Ga0308165_1005322_pt1 | contig 12026 bp, 8 predicted proteins | sample PhyWR2_FD_201032 | JGI IMG/M metagenome (GOLD analysis project Ga0308165, IMG submission 201032) | Phyllosphere microbial communities from UC Gill Tract Community Farm, Albany, California, United States - DLSLW.R2 | ecosystem: Host-associated > Plants > Phyllosphere > Unclassified | place: USA... | reverse complement strand
ATAGACATACAAATATAAGCTTTCTACTTTTTCACGTGCCCATGGTGTGGTACGTAAAAATCGCAATGATGACTTAACACTTGGATCTATGCAAAAACATCTAATTTCAATTTTACGACTTAAGCCCTCAAAGCCACCGTAGTAATCTAATAATTCATCCAAAATGTCAGCAAGTTTTTTGCCGTGTAGAGGGTCATTGGAGGCGTTCATAATAGATCAACCATATTTTGGGAGGCCATCATTATAACCTGAGCTAGTTGAAAAATGAGAGGGTTGGAATTTAAACGTAATTAACATTGATGTGTGCTGAAATAGCAGGAGACATTCACTTGTGAGATTCTAGGCAGCCGACTTGTAAAAATCTTCTGCCATTTGATTTGGTGTCTTAAAATGTAGACCTTTCTTTTTATAGAATAAGACCTTAAAGAAAACCTATTTAACTGAAGCAAACATAAAAGTGCATTACTAATTTGACAGATAATAAAACCTGATTTAATCTATATCAGAAATAATGAACAAGTTAGCAGGTGTTATTTATTTAACTTATGTTCACCTAAAATTGACTTTATAATTTTAAATCTAAAAATAATTTTTAAAATCATATAGTTATATTTATTAAATTTATATATAAATTTTATCAGTTCATGAACTTGCCGCAAAAAATTAAATAATTTCGTTCCTTTTCATACGTTAAGTGTCTAATATAAGAACTGGATTCTGAATAAATATTCTATAAATATCTAATTTATATAGTAAAATAAAATTTATTTATCGAGCTTACTGATTTTTCAACCTAATACTTGGATTTTCATCCTAATTCAACAAGTAGATTTTTTTAAAAGTTAATTTATGAATGAAATAATTTATACAGAAGATGAATTGAAAGATTATTCAGATCAAGAGCTTTTAGCTATATTAGCTAAATCTTGGGGTATCGATGACGGAAAATTTGACGTTTGGGGAGTATTACCAGCTTTAGGGGATAAATCATTTGGTTTTTTAGAAAATCCTTATTTGGTCAAGACTGGCGAGAGACTTTATTATCCATTAAAAGGTCACGAACAAGATCCGTGTAGATTTTATATAGGACATCAAGATGTATTGCGTAGTGGATCTAGGAAAGACAAGAGTTTTATAAGATGTGTTCTAGAACTTTCTCCGGAATCTCAAAGAATTAGGCATAAAAATCCATTTAGTCTATGCGTAAAAAAAGGATCTGGAAAAAACCTAAGTTATCTACCAAAAGAAATTCCGCAAGAGATTTTAATCGATCCACATGCAGATAGTGAGCGTTCTCAATTTATCGCCAAGTCAATCTATGATTTTTATTTTGAAAAAGTTAGGGGTGATATAGATGAAGAGATTAAGCAAAAAAGAAGCGAGTTAGAGAAAAAGTTATCTGAGCAAGAAAATGAAGCGGATAAATTACTTAAAAAGAGTACAGCGGCTTTAGAGAAAAGCGAACAAAAAAGAGATGTGGTCAAAAAACTTGTCGATACATTAAATGCTAGACAAAAAGAGCTTGAGCAAATTACCGAAAAATTAACTCAAGATAAGGAAGTTAAGCATCAGGAAATACAGATGTTGACTAAAAGATTTGAACAAATAGAGGCTGAAATGAACAACAAAGTTAAACGACTAAAAAGTTATGTGGCAGATAAGGCGCAGTTTCTTAAAACGTTTGAGTTTGTTGATGAAGAAGATTTGGAGCTTTTTTTACTTGAATCTAAACTAGAGTCTCAACGTGTTGATGGGATCACTTTTAGTGAGATACTAAATGGAGATTACCAAAAAGCAGTTTCTTATATTCAAGCTCATTTGGTAAGCAAGGATATTTTGTATCCTCGTCATATTATTGAAAACTACCTGACTCTTCTCAGAACAAAAGACCTCATTATTTTGGCTGGAGACTCGGGATCAGGAAAAACCAATTTAGTTAAGTCATTTGCAAAGGCAGTCGGTGGTAAATCCATTATTGTTCCAGTGAAGCCAAACTGGACGAGCTCTGAAGACCTATTGGGCTATTACAACCCACTTGAGAAAAAATATTTAGCAACGCCTTTTTTAGAGTCAATGATAGAAGCTCAGCAAAATCCAGAGGTTCCATACTTTATTTGTTTAGATGAAATGAATCTTGCACGTGTTGAATACTATTTTGCAGACTTTTTGTCACTTCTTGAAACACGCGACGAGGATCCTGAAATCTCTCTTTATGCTGAGGATGAGTCAGCACATGTACTGTCAGAGCTAAAAGCAGTCGTTGATATTATTCAATCAACCAAAGATAAATATAGCCAAAATGGTGTTGTTAATTTTATTGAACTTTTAAAAGATGAAAAATTAAATAGTCAACTTAGATTAGCGTTTGGATTTAGTGATAAAGACTCACTGATTAAATATCATAACGAAATTCGTCGTATGCTTTCTGCTGTGATGACCATGCCCTCAAGTATCAAGATGCCTGCAAATGTACATATTATTGGCGCAATCAATATTGATGAAACTACACATTACCTATCTCCAAAAATCTTAGACCGTGCGCATATTATGCGATTTGAGTCACCTCTATTATCTGATTGGGATGAAATTCTAGCAGAAGTTTCAGAGTACGAATTTGATGATATTTCAAAACCACTGCTCTTCAATATTGATGCTTTAGGTTATCGAGCTAACTATCCTAAATTTGATCGTGAGAACCCATTCTGTAAACTTTTTATTGAGCTTAATAAAGAGTTTTTCCATAAGCTTGGAATTGAATTTGGTATGAGAACAATTCGTCAGGGACTGAACTATCTTGACTTATTTCAAGATGTAAATAGCGATGATGAGATGGCAATTAATAATTTTCTATTGCATAAGGTGTTACCAAAGCTAACCTTTGATGGAAATAAGCATGTTGGCGAGCAGACCAAGCTTGAACTTATAGAGCGTGTATTTGTAGAGCGGATCAAGCAACAATTGCCAAACCATGAAAATTATAGTGAGATATTTTCGTCAATTCATGCACTCGAAAATGTTGTGAGAAATGCGAAAGCAAACGATGGAATTGTTAACTTCTGGTCATAATGATGAATCCATTTTTTGAAATTAAATATTTAGAACTTAAATGGTATGACCAAAAAACGCTAACAAAAGTCACAGAATCTTTGGTTTCTCTAGATGTTGAGTATGATGAAGAGCGTGATTTATTTCAGGTTGAAACGACCATTTATCCCAAAGTAGAGGGGGTAAAAAAAGGTCTATTAGCTATTCGTTTCTTGAATCAAAAATCGGATAAACCATATATTGAAATGCCGAATGGAGAGAAAAACTATTTAACTCCTATTAAAGACCCTGAAACAGGTATGAATTGGTGGATCGCGAAAGATCAATGGGTAAAAGAGCATAAAGAGTGGTCTAGTATTGCCCCCAATATTGTTGGGACGATTCGTCTTATCTTACAAGGCAAAGTTTGTGAAATAGCGATTAATGGCTCTGATTTTACCTTAGATCAGTTAGAACAATATTTGCGAACATTCAAGAATGACTTATGGGAACTGATTCTTGATGAAAATAGTGCTGTACAAGCTAAAGCTAAAGAAGGTCAAACAATAGGGATTGGCGAAGAGGCGATTGAGTGTATAACGAACCTCGCTGATCATGCTGAGAAAGTCCTAAAAAATCTTAAAGTTGAACTTCGTGAAATACAGACTTTGAAGCCTAGAAAAATGGTAAAGCCAGTCAACCGAACTTTCATGGAGCTTGCAACTAAAACCAATCAACGATTTTTAACAAGTCGTGCAACTGAACCATCCTACAATGTCGCTGAAAATCGCTATATCTTTTTTGCACTTGAACGATGCCATCGTATTATCAAGCAAATCGTGATACTTGCTGATAATAAAAAGCAACGCTTTCAACATATGGTTGAAAAACTTCAAGCTCAACATGATGCATTTAAAGATTATGTTAAGGTTGACCGTGATCTAGTAGTTTCAGATTTAAAAAAAATAGGTGAAAGAAGAAGGTTAGAATATTGGCAGAAAAAGCTAGACCAAAAAGTTAAAGATATTGGTCTCGAACTTTGTTCTAGTCCATCTTCTCAAGATATATTTATCAAACTGGAAAATACAACAACCAATCCATATGAAAATAAGCCAGACGGATTTTTTGTACTTGTATGGAATGGAGAAGATTGGGTAAAGCCACAGAATAAAAGCGGTATTTTAAATCTCAGACATACCTTTTCGAAGCTTTTAAAAGTTCTGCAACCTGGTATGGTATTAAGAATTAATGGTGAGTGTACATTTAATCATACATCTGGATCTATAAGATATGAATTTTCTAATATTCAAGAGATTGAGTTATTAGATTGCCTAGATATTCATAAAGCAAAGGAAATTTATGAAAATGAAAAGGAGATAGGGGTAAAGTTAGCAGCTAATGATTGGTTGAAACCTTTATCAAAGCAAGAATTAGAAGAACAAGAAAAAGAGAAAATTGCTTTACGTAACCGTATTAGATTCTATACTGAAAATCAGAAGTTATGTGGCTACGTTTTTGAGAAAGTGGAGCCGAAGTTTCGTCTTATAAAAGAGATTCTCAAGCAGTTTAAGAATTTGGGGATTAAGGCTTCTTCTTACTTCCCTAATTCAATGACTTTTGTACAAAATCCGAATTATCAGGGAGTACATAATAATTATAAAGTCCTACGCAATATTACGAATTTGCATGATGAAAATCTTTTAATCAGTCTCGAAAAAATTGAAGAAATTGGTTTAGTCAATATGCCATTACTTTATGAAAGATGGACTCTTATTCAAATCATTCTAGTTCTTAAAGAAACATTTCGTTTTATTCCGCAAGATGATTGGAAGTACAAAATTATTGATGCGATCAAAAGCAATCAAGAAGATATTCAAGTTAATCTTTCAAATGAAGGAGCTAAACGGTATATCACTTTATGGTATGAGAAAAGATTACTAAATAATAAAAAACCTGATTTCACCTTAGATTTAACCTGGTTTAAGGAAAATGATATTGAAAATAAGAATGCACAATTTAAAAGGTTTGTATTAGACGCTAAATTTTATGACAAAAATACTTTTAATAAAGCAGGAGGTATGATGTCTAAGATTAATGAATTGTATGAGTACAAAAATTATAGCGAAGATGATCAAAACCCTGTTTTTTTAGTTCATCCATGTAAGAATCTAATTGACCAGCAAGTGACTGCACAAGAATGGGGGAAATATAGTTTCTTAGGGGAGTTGGATTGTTTAAATGATGAGATATTTTACTCACATCACAAAGGTGCAATTTTCTTAAACCCAATTGATCGTAATTTGTATAGTGATGAGTTACAACGTTTATTGGGTATGTTCCTTCAATATAAATTAGAAACTAGCGAAACTGATCCAAATAATGATAGAACTTTCGCTGTACCTATCTGCATTCGCTGTGGTTCAAATCATATTTTAAAAATTGAAAAATCTTCAGGCTACTATAACAAGGTAGGGGAATGGATCAAAAGGACGCCGAGGTCTGTTTGGATGCAGTGCGTAGAATGCGAACAAATGCAAATTTATAATCATTGTTCAAGTAAGACTCAAAATAGTACCCGATTAATAAAAAATGGGCTTTATTGGTCTTATCACTCAGCAAGAGCATTGGAGCCATTTAATATGAAATGCCCAGAATGTGGTGAGTGGGGAGGTTGGTGAGTTTATTTTCTGTATATTGCAGCTTTGTTGCATTAACATTCCTCAAGATACTGATTTTTAAGAATTTGTTTGAATTTCAATCCAAAAATAAATTAAACAAAATCATAGTCTTAGATATTTATGCAACAAAGCCTTTGATTAATTGAAGATAATCCGCTCAGAAACGATGTTTCTTATTTTATTAAATTAATAGTGATTTCAAAAAAACCAACAATTATATATACTTATAATATTTAGCTGATAAAAAATTAGTGTGGAGTTGAGTTGGATAAAATTACAATTTCTGATCATAAGCCTGAATGGGAAAAGCTATTTAGAGCAGAAGCTGAAAAAATTAAATCAATGATAAAATATTCGAAAATTTATATTGATCATGTAGGATCAACTGCTGTTTCAGGATTAGCTAGCAAGCCTATTATTGATATCTTAATTAATCTTAGCGATTGGTCAAAAATTAGTGAAATACTTAACCAATTGTTAGAATTAGGCTATGAAATTGAAGAAAACTGTTCTGACGTTCCTAGAGTATTTCTTACAAAATATAGCTCAAATTATTATCATATTCATATTTGTGAACCTCAAAGTCGTTGGGCTAGAGATATGATTATTTTCAAAAATGAACTAATTTCAGATAAAAAATTATGTGAAGAATATGAAAAGTTAAAAAAAACTCTTGCTGACAAATATAGTGAAAATAAAGAAGAATATATTAAAGGTAAAAAACAATTTATTGAAGAAAGATTGAGAAAAGCTGAAAATGAATTTAGTGTGGATAGATTACTAAGTCATCAAAAAGCTGAATCAAACAAAGCTGAAAAATTACAAATTTATATGATGATTACACAGTTTTCAATAGCTCTAGTTGCTGCCATATCGGCATATAGAAATGAAAATAATATTTTATTTGGATTAGCATTTTTTGGTTTTCTATTAATAATATTATGGTTTTATTTAAGTCAATCCCAGCAAAAACATCGTTCAGCAGGCGATCATGCTCGTCGTGCAGCCCTTCTTATTAGTGGGTTAAATATGAAGCCATCTCCAGGACAAATTCTTTATATTGTTGATATGTTCAGTGTGAATATTAATTCAACAAATTTAAGAAGAGAAGAAAATCATTTTTCAACCAGAGAAGCACCAAGTTATAAACGCCTCATTGAAATGATCGAAGAATCTTCTTATTGGACTAGCTCATTACAAAAAGCCTCATCAAAAGTAATGATGTTAATTCTCTTTATTTTGATAGCTATTACATTTGGTGTTGTCGGTGCTGCTATTGCTTCTTTTAAGACTGATAGCTTAATTACATTATCACGTGCAATTATTGCTATCATGATATTTGTTATTTCATCAGATGCTCTTGGATTACTTTTAGGCTATAAAAATTCAGCAAATGCTATTAGTGAAATATTTAAAAGAGTAGAGGTGGCATCAATTAAAGGCCATCTTGAATCTGATGCATTACTTCTTATGTCTGATTACAATGCTATTATTGATAAAGCTCCACCTACATTACCTTTTGTATACAAGTTTATTCAAATAAAATTGAATAAAAAATGGCAACTTTATATCGAAGAAAAGTAAGCGTCCGCTGAACCCCATCGCTAAGTTTTAACGGGGTTCAGGTTTCCAGCGGTGCGGCAGCAATTCTTCAATTTGCGTCACTTTGTGTGTCGGTAGCTTTTTCAGCACATCACTTAAATAGGCATACGGATCCAAGCCATTCAGCTTTGCTGACTGGATTAAAGTCATGATATTCGCCGCTCGCTGACCACTGCGCAGCGAGCCAGCAAACAGCCAGTTCTTACGTCCCAAGGCCCAGGGGCGCATTTGGTTTTCTATCCAGTTATTGTCAATGGGTAGATTGCCATCATCCAGATAGCGGCTTAAGGCCTCCCAACGTTTTAGGCTGTAGTTGATCGCCCGAGCGGTGGGAGAACTCGATGGCACCGTCAGATGATGTTGGTTGAGCCATTCATATAGTTGTTGCATGACCGGTTGACTATGCTGTTGTCGGTATTCGCAGCGGTCTTCCGCTGTACCATCCGTCTTTTTTCTGAGTTCTGCTTCTATCGCATATAATTTCTGAATCAGCACTAATGCCTGTTCAGCGATCTGACTTTTCCCGGTCACATGCAGTTCATGAAATTTACGACGTGCATGCGCCATGCAGCCTACCTCAATGATCTGGCCCGATCTAAAGCGTGCTTTATAACCACTGTAATCATCACAGACCAGATAACCCTGCCAGCCTTTCAGGAAGGCTTCAGCATGCTGGCCAGAACGGCTATCCTGAAAGTCATAGATCACCGCCAGAACTGGATTATTCTGTGTGGTGGCATAGGCCCAGACATAACCCTTTTTCGGCTTTTTCTCACCGATCTGCATGACCGTTACTGGCGTTTCATCCGCATGGATTACCTGTTGTTGCAACACTACATGTTTTAAGGCATCTGCCAGGGGGTCAAGTTCAACCCCACAGCGACCAACCCAATCTGACAGAGTGGATCTGGATAAATCAATTCCCGCACGTAGAAAAATCTGGCGCTGACGGTACAAGGGTAAATGATCAGCATATTTTGACACCAGCACATGACTCAGCAATTCTGCACTGGCAATGCCTTTATCAATGACATGGGCAGGCATCGCTTGTTGAGTCAGGATGTCACACTGATCACAGACCCATTTACCACGGATATGTTGTTCCTTATAGAACTGTGCCGGCCTGAAATTCAGTTTTTCACTGATATCTTCGCCGATACGACGCAATGTACAGCCACAGCTGCATTGCGTTGAGGCAGGTTCGTGCTCAATACGGAGGGTTGGCAGGTGATCTGGCAGTGGTCGACGTTTAGGTTTGTTTGCTGTGGCTTTCTGCGCGGATGCATCAGTTTTACCTGCATTTAATCGTTCTAATTCCAGATCAACAGCGGCAATATCTTCTTCGACCGCTTCATCCCACAGATGGATTTGTTTGGCCGTTAAGTGTTCATTCTTCTGGGCGAACTTATGCCGTTTAAACTGCGCAAGTTCATGCTCGTATTTTTGATTGAGAATAGAGAGAGATTTAACTTTGGAATCTAATTGCTGATTGGATACTTCAAGTTGCTGAACTTTGGCATCTAATTGCTGGTTTGATTGTGCTAAAGACTGATGCTGCATCGCCAACTGTCTGGTGAATTCCAGCAGTTGTTCATGGGTCAGTTGGCTTAAGTCAGGCAGCGTATTCATGACCGCAGTATGCCTGAGGTCATGAAGAGAATGAAATAGAACGTTTGGAGGATGGCAGAATGGAACAGCCTAGTTTAGAGCATTGTTACCACTTGCTGTCGTCCAATGCGCTGCCAGGGCAAACCCTGAATTAGTGCCTGTAACTGTTCCGGGCTGAGGGCCACGGTTTCACCTTGGTGAACTTGAGCCCAGTGAAATTTTCCCTGTTCCAAACGCCGGGCACAGAGCCAGATGCCCAGTCCATCATGCACCATCACTTTCATGCGATGGCCACGTTTATTACAGAACAGGTAAGCGCAATGCGGTTTGATGTAGCCAAAGGCTCTCACCACCTGAGCCATGACAGTATCCATACCCGCACGCATGTCCATGGGCTGGGTAGACAACCAGATTTCATCGATACGGATCATTTGATCAAGCCCTGAAGTAAAAGCAGTAATTCAGTTGCAGACTCCACCGGCCATTCGATTTCGATCATCTGATCCCTTACGGAACCTTGTTCATCATGTAATGGAATCCTGATATGAGCGGTAGCTTTCTTCTCTGGCACAGGTGGCGGAGGTGCTTCTTGTTTGACTGGCGTCGGGTGAAGAATGACGGGAAGGAAGTCGGTCTGTGGAATGGATGAGATTGTTAATGATGGAACCATTGATCTGGACTGACGAATCCATTTATGCAACAAATTGGCATTGATCTGATGTTGCATTGCGACCTTAGGCAAGGACTGTACGCATGCAGATCAAACAATAATATTAATTGTTTTTTAGTTGAACCTTTTTTTGTCAATCGAATTGTTTTTAGTTCAAACATAATGAAGTTTATGAATTAAAGTTTAGTTCAACATATCATATTTTCAATTGTAAAGAATAGATCTTTAAGTAGTTGAATTTATGTAAGAGTAGTACTTATATGAAGTTATTAATTGGTATACTTCGTTTAACATAATATACATTATACGAAATCAAAGATTATTTATAAAAAGCCACATAAATGTAGCTCTTTATATACTTCATAGAACTTCGAATTCGATTCTACGGTTTTTCTTTCGTCCTTCGGATGTTGTGTTATCTGCAACTGGCTTGTTTGAACCTAGACCTTCGATACTTAAACTTTTTATTGGAATATTCTTTCCAATTAAATAATTTTTTACTGCAGCTGCACGTTCGTGACTTAAAGTTAAATTTTTAGCCGCGTCACCTGAACTATCCGTATGTCCAATAATTTTGACTTTCTTTCCAGTAACCTTGCTTAATGCAACTGCCATTTCATCCAAAATTTTGGTACCTGATTCAGCTAGTATTACACTGCCAGATTCAAACTCAATAATTCGATTTTTTAAAGTATCATCAAGAATTTTCTGTTCCGCCTGATTTACAGTTAACCGTATATTTAAACGATATGGTGCTTGAACCAAATTTTGCAAATTTGCTGTAGTTTGCGGTATATCGCTTTGATTTGAGACTTTTCCAATCAATTCAAGCTGTGTACTGCGTATAGATAATTTCCCTTGTTTAACTTTATTTAAATCTGATGTAATGATTTTTGCAACAGAATCACTCCAGCCATTAGGTGCAGATACAGTACGAACCTGAATTTTGTCAATTACTTGATCTGCACCGTAAATAGCATACATTTTATTTAAAATCGCTTGTTTACTTGTTTCATTAGGTACAGCGCCTTCAGCTACGATTGGTTCTGCATATGCAATGACGACCGCATTTAACATCAAGAAAATGATATTAAAAATAAATCTAATTATTTGTTTTTTCATATTTTTTATTCATTAATAAATGTTTGTTTAAATAATTTCATAGCTTGGCTTAAGCTCATTTGGCGTTCACTTAGGCATTATTCCAAAGCTGCTAAACCGGCATTTTGTTCTAAATACGGATCAATCCAGTCTGCATTAAGCAATGAAACCCAATGCTTTGAATCCATTTTTTGATTAAATATTTCGCTTAATGCAATAATATCAGCACCTTGGAATCCAAATAACAATACCGGTGAATCACTGTGTAAAATTCCAAAGAACAATTCAGTATTTTGTTTAGACACAAAACAGGTAATTAAATTGACCCAAAAAGCGGCAATTTCATAGCAATAACTTGGATTATTTACCGGTAAAATCAGTACCTTTTTTAATCTGTTTGTTCCTTGTTTAATTACGGGTTGCAACAATAATCCTAAACCGATCATACTTTGAGCAAAATCATAAGTACTTATTCTGATTAACTGTGAAAATGAATGAATCGTATGATGTTCATAAAATTCCGCACTTTCCGCATTGGTAAGTATTTGAATTTCATTACTTAATTTTTCTAATTTATCTAGCAGAACGTCTGGATCACGTACAGAATGTATCATCCGATTTTTTTGAAACAAATCAATCAAAGTTTGCTTATGATTATAAGGTGCATACAAAATATGATCGTATGCCGAATCAACCTGTAATAAATGACTCAGTAACATCGGAAATTGACGACCTGAACTATCTTCACTGGCGATCAAATTAGCTACCATAAACTTACTTTCTTGTAGATTAGCAATAAAAAAATCCAATGAGGGTATTTTTGCATACGTAGCACTAAAATCTGATGACTGCATTGCATCTTCAAGTGCCTCCGTAATCCATTGATCTATCGATTGAATTAAAGAAGACTGGCCTCGAGTTTTCAGAAAATCACCCCGTGCAGGACATTTACCATAATAAAGTGGGAAAGTTTTCATTTTATACATTAAAACTCTCCTCCTCTTTCTATTATTCTGATTAGTCGTTTATGATCAATCATGGCATTGTTTCATTAAAATCTGATAATGGAGAAGTTGCATTGGTTTTAAGTGATGCGACAGGTGTCGAGGTGGCTTGTGCAGTGACAACACGCACGGATTTATGATTTACGACTTGATCAACCAATTGCATGCCAGCATAACCACGGCTCGAACCAATTTGACCTGAATTGCCACTTATCAGACGAAAATTCACTTTCACAGCCAAGTTTGGATTTTGTGGATTTTTCCAAATCATTTCAAAACTACCATCGCGTTGAGTACGCTGCGCACGATCAATTAAACGGTTTATTCCATACTCGCCCG
>Ga0308165_1005320_pt1 | contig 12027 bp, 11 predicted proteins | sample PhyWR2_FD_201032 | JGI IMG/M metagenome (GOLD analysis project Ga0308165, IMG submission 201032) | Phyllosphere microbial communities from UC Gill Tract Community Farm, Albany, California, United States - DLSLW.R2 | ecosystem: Host-associated > Plants > Phyllosphere > Unclassified | place: USA... | reverse complement strand
CCTTACCGTCTGCAGCAAAATCAATCGACTCTTGCAAATCAAGACGCGTGCCGACGATGGAACCGCGCACGGTGATACCGTTCAGCACCATATTGAAAATCGAAAGCGGAAACTCACCCGCTGGCAGGCCGTTCAAGGCAATCGTTCCACCGCGAGCAGCCATGCCGATAGCCTGCTCAAAAGCCTTGGGCGAAACAGCCGTCACCAGCACACCCTGCGCGCCGCCGTCGGTTTCCTTCTTGATATAAGCTGCCGGATCATTATGCGTCTTGGCATTGACCGTAACCGTTGCGCCCAGCTTGCGGGCAAGATCGAGTTTCTTGTCGTCAATATCGACAGCAGCAACATTCAGCCCCATGGCCTTCGCATATTGCACCGCCATATGGCCAAGACCACCGATGCCGGAAATCACAACCCAATCACCGGGCTTGGTATCCGTGACCTTGAGGCCCTTATAGACCGTAACACCAGCGCAGAGGATCGGGGCGATCTCGTTGAAAGCGATGTTCTTCGGCAGATGGCCAACGAAATTCGGATCAGCAACAACATAATCAGCAAAACCACCATTCACCGAATAGCCTGTATTCTGCTGCTCTTCGCAAAGGGTTTCCCAGCCGCCAAGACAATGCACGCAATGACCGCAAGCGGTGTAGAGCCAAGGAATACCAACGCGGTCGCCTTCCTTCACATGCTTGACGCCACGACCAACCGCCGAGACAAAACCAACTCCTTCATGGCCCGGAATAAACGGCGGGTTCGGCTTGACCGGCCAGTCGCCTTCGGCGGCATGAAGATCAGTATGGCATACGCCCGAAGCCTGAATTGCCACCTGAATCTGGCCATCACCCGGCACCGGAATCGGCACTTCATCAATGGTCAGTGGTTTACCGAATTCGCGAACCACGGCAGCTTTCATTGTCTTAGCCATTACGAGAACATCCTTCTAACTTTTGGGTCGGATAGACAGGCACAAAGTCCTGCCGACCCGACCCTTTCCTGGGAGGAAACAGGGGGGAGCGGCTTCGGCGTGATCTGCTGTAAAGCCGCACTGAATCAGTGAAATTTCAAAGGCAGCGACCCGCAGCTGATATGCTGCGGATCGCTTTCATTGTTAGAAGAAGCCAAGCTTCTTCGGGCTGTAGCTCACCAGCATGTTCTTGGTCTGCTGGTAATGGTCGAGCATCTTAAGGTGGTTTTCGCGACCGATACCCGACTGCTTGTAGCCACCGAATGCAGCATGGGCAGGATAGGCGTGGTAGCAGTTTGTCCAGACACGACCGGCCTGAATAGCGCGACCAAAGCGATAGGCACGTGTGCCATCACGTGTCCAAACACCGGCACCAAGACCGTAAAGTGTGTCATTGGCAATCGCGAGCGCTTCAGCATCATCCTTAAACGTCGTGACAGAAACAACAGGACCAAAGATTTCCTCCTGGAAAATTCGCATCTTGTTGGTGCCCTTGAACACGGTCGGCTTGACGTAATAGCCGCCTGCAAGGTCACCAGCCAGTTCATTGCGCCCACCGCCCGTCAGCACTTCCGCGCCTTCCTGCTTGCCGATATCGATATAGCTCAGGATTTTTTCGAGTTGTTCGCTGGAGGCCTGCGCACCGATCATGGTTGCCGGATCAAGCGGATCACCCTGAACGATCGCTTCAACGCGCTTCAGTGCGCGTTCCATGAACTTGTCATAGATCTTTTCATGGATCAGAGCACGGCTTGGGCAGGTACAGACTTCGCCCTGATTGAGCGCGAACATGACAAAGCCTTCGATGGCCTTGTCGAAATAATCATCATCTTCGGCGGTGACATCGGAGAAGAAGATGTTTGGCGACTTGCCGCCCAGTTCCAGCGTGACCGGAATAAGGTTCTGGCTGGCATACTGCATGATGAGACGACCCGTCGTCGTTTCACCCGTAAACGCGATCTTGGCAATGCGTGGGCTTGATGCCAGCGGCTTGCCTGCTTCAAGGCCAAAACCATTGACCACATTGAGTACACCTGCTGGCAGAAGATCGCCGATTACTTCCATCAGAACGAGGATCGAAGCCGGTGTCTGTTCCGCAGGCTTCAGCACCACGCAGTTACCCGCAGCAAGTGCTGGTGCGAGCTTCCACACAGCCATCAACAGTGGGAAGTTCCATGGAATGATCTGACCGACAACGCCGAGCGGCTCGTGGAAGTGATAGGCAACCGTATCGTGATCGATTTCGGAAATGCCGCCTTCCTGCGCACGGATCGCACCGGCGAAATAACGAAAGTGGTCAATTGCCAGCGGCAGATCGGCATGGGTGGTTTCGCGGATCGGCTTGCCATTGTCCCATGTTTCAGCCGCTGCAAGCTTTGGCAGATTGGCTTCAATACGATCTGCGATCTTGTTGAGGATTACAGCGCGTTCAGCAGGGCTTGTTTTGCCCCATGCTTCTTTGGCGGCGTGTGCCGCATCAAGTGCTGCATCAATATCGGCTGCATCGGAACGTGCGACTTCACACAGAACCTGACCATTGACCGGGGATGTATTGTCGAAATAGCGGCCAGACTTGGGTTCTACCCATTTGCCGCCAATGAAATTGCCGTAACGTTTGGCAAACTCCGGCTTTACGGAGCGATGAAATTCAACCTTATTCATTATATATTCCTCCCAAAATTCAACGCCGCTCCTAACGGCGTTTCAGACACAATGTGGCGCGGCTCTTGGGAGGAGTCATCCAGCGCTGGATAATATGCTGTATCAATGTGTCTCAATATTGAGACACATCGGGAAAACTAATGTGCCCTGATAATTTTCAGGCGATTAAGCTTACGATGAAGCGTGGCCCGGCTGATGCCGAGAAGCTTGGCAGCCGATGACACATTGCCTTCTGAACGCGCAATCGCGCGCAAAATAACGCTGCGCTCAGACTCTGCCATATCCTCACGCGGATCGGCATTCCAGCCGAGTAGGTCAGCGGCCGGCAGTGCGGTCGAAAGCGCTTCATCCGTCAGATCAAGCGAAAGTCGGGCTGCACGTGTAGCACCAATTACAAAGTCATCCTTATCAACCGCGATCAATGCGCCGCCTGTTCTGTCAGCACTAGGGGCAAGTACAATACGCGCATCCGGGAAAGCCTGGCGGAAATTCTCGGCCTCGATCCGGCGCGCGGCATCTATCACAGCCACTGAAATCAGTTGCACAAAGGCTTCTGTCAAATCGCTGCGACAGGACGAAACATCAAGCGCTGCCATAATGCGCCCCTGATGGTCATGAATTGGCGCGACTGTGCAGGAAAGCCCGATATTGCGGGTGTGAAAATGCTGGTCGCGATGAATGGTCAAAGCACGCTGCTCGGCAATGCAGGTGCCAATGCCATTGGTACCTTCAACTGCTTCGCTCCAGACAGCACCCGTCCAAAGACCCCAGTCGTAAAACGTATCGTCATCACCCGCAGCACCGCGACGTTCAACCGGCACACCTTGGCTATCAGCCAGCAGCACGCAGCAGCCAACACCGCCAACCGCCATGTAAAGCCGATCCATGCTTGCTTGTGCAATGCTAATTACCCGTTCCATACGTTGGCGGGCGGTGCGCAATTCATGATCAGAGAGCGTTTGAACGGAGCCCACTTCCGCAGGGTCAAGTCCATAGAGACGCGCAGAGCGTCGCCATGAAGCAACCAGCGCCGAGCGAGCGGCTCCTCCTGTCTCAATCTCGGAATGGATACGATCTGCGTGTATCCGGTCTTGCGGCGCACCCATGTTTTCCTCCCAGAAAGGCTGGAAACGGCCCACTGGAAAGATAATGACTTTTTATCGGACCGGTTGCAAGCGAGCCGTTACGCGACTTTGGCAGGTTCGACGAAAGTCTCCAGGGCTGCGACTTCCATCGCATTCATACGCAGGCCAAGTTTGGTTCGGCGCCAGAGAATATCTTCCGCCGTATGCGCCCATTCATGCTCGATGAGATAGCGCACTTCCGCCTCATAAAGATCAGCACCCAAATGTCGGCCAAGTTCTTCCAGAGATTTGGATTTACCCAGCAAAACGCGGGCGCGTGTCCCATAGAGCTTAAACAGGCGACGAGCATGGGGAGCGGATAGGAATGGATACTCAGCTTTCAGCTTTTCGAGTTCCTGGTCGAAAGCCGTCGCGTCAAAATCCCCCCCCGGCAGAGACGCAGCATGCGTCCATGGCGCGCCTTTCTTGCCAAGATGATGCTCGATCTTCTCAAGCATATGCTCGGCCAGCTTGCGTGCAGTGGTCAACTTTCCACCAAACACATTGATCAGCGGGGCGGCCCCCTGCGGCGCATCTTCCTTCAGTACGTAGTCGCGGGTCGCTTCCTGCGCCTTGCTTGCGCCGTCATCATAGAGCGGACGCACGCCGGAATAGGTCCAGACAATATCTTCCACCCGCACCGGCTCGCGGAAATATTCACTCGCCGCATTGCAGAGATAATCTGTTTCGCTCGGCGTGATCGCAACCTTGGCCGGATCGCCCTTATAATCCTGATCAGTCGTGCCAATCAGCGTGAAATCATCCTCATAAGGGACAGCAAAGATGATGCGGCCATCATTGTTCTGAAAGAAATAGGAACGCGGATCAGAGAATTTCTTGCGCACTACAATGTGGCTACCCTGAACCAGACGCACATTGTGCAATTGCCGGTGACCTTCGACACCCTGCAACACCTTGTCGGCCCAGGGGCCGGCGGCATTGACCAGAAGCCGCGCACGAAATTCTTCCCGCGCACCGGTGTCGATATTTTCAAGCGTTACTGTCCATGCTTCATGATCACGGCGGGCGGAAACAACTTTGCTGCGCGTGCGGATCATCGCACCGCGATCAGCGGCGTCACGTGCAGTGAGCGCCGTAAAACGCGCATCATCGACCCAGCAATCCGAATATTCGAAAGCCTTGGTGAAAAGCGGCTTGAGCGGCGCGGCGACCGGATCGGTGCGCATATCAAGTGTGCGGGTTGCAGGCAGCATTTTGCGGCCACCCAGATGATCATAGAGAAACAGGCCCAGACGCAAGAGCCATGCAGGGCGTACCCCACCCTTATGAAAAGGCAGCACAAAACGCATTGGATGGATCAAATGCGGAGCATTGGCCCATAGCACTTCGCGCTCCATCAATGCCTCGCGCACCAGACGAAACTCGTAATGCTCCAGATAGCGCAAGCCGCCATGAATAAGCTTGGTAGCGCGCGATGAAGTGCCGCTTGCAAGGTCGCTCATCTCGGCGAGACCGACAGAAAAGCCGCGACCAACCGCGTCTCTTGCAATGCCGCAGCCATTAATGCCGCCACCGATTACGAAAATGTCGAATATTTTATGCTGCGCCATGGTGAACCCTGAAGATCATCTCCAACCACCAAAACGAATATAATTTATTTAATACGAAAGCAAAACGAAAATGAAACGAAACTACGATTCTTTCTCTTCGGAAGAGCTTTGAGGGGCTGTTTCAATCAGCTCAACCTCATTTTCGCGGCACAAATCGCGCAATTGCTGCGACGGGCAGCGATCAGTGATAAACGTATGCACCTGGGATATATGGCCAAGGCGCACAGGTGCCGTGCGTTCCAACTTGGTGGAATCGCTCACCAGAATGACATGACGCGCATTGGCGATAATCGCCTGCGCCACTTTCACTTCGCGGAAATCAAAGTCCAGCAGTGCGCCGTCTTCATCCATTGCCGATGCACCGATGATTGCGAAGTCAACTTTAAACTGGCGGATGAAATCAACTGCCGCCTCGCCGACAATACCGCCATCGGAAGCACGCACCACGCCGCCTGCAATAATGACTTCGATTTCAGGATAGACGCGTAGTGTGTTGGCGACGTTGATATTGTTGGTGATGACCATCAGATTATTGTGGTCGATCAGCGCATGGCTGACGGCTTCGGTGGTTGTTCCAATATTTATGAACAGCGAAGCACCATCGGGGATCATTTCGGCAGCAGCCCGCCCGATCAGCTCCTTCTCATGGGCGGCAATACGGCGACGTGCCTCATACTCCATATTCTCGACACCGGATGGATAAAGCGCACCACCATGGATGCGCCGCAGCAGGCGCGCCTTGCAAAGATCATTGAGATCCTTGCGCACCGTTTGCGGCGTTACATCGAAAGCAGCCGCGAGATCATCGACAAGAACCTGACCCTGTCGGCGGGCTATATCCAGAATTGCATTGTGGCGAGGAGTAAGCTGCATTTTGTGCCCGGCAATAGAAGTGTTCTAACGAGAGCATTTCCAGCAAAAGTGAGAAGCGGTTTTGCGTTGGATAATGCGTAAAAACCAAAGGATAGAGCGTTTCCTACGATTCTTTCTAAACTGGAACCGCTCTAGAGTGTTTTAATTTCGCTTTTTTGCAAGAGAAAGCAACCGCTTGATGACAAATCAGCGGGAAAGTGGCGCGAAAGCCCGCATTTTCATAATCCGCGGCCAAGGTTGTGAACCGAAAGCCACCGAAAACCCATAAACTTTCGTTTAGAAGTAAAACGAAGGTCATAATTTTTCATCTAAAAACATCCGAACGATAACAATAAAGATTAATAATAATAAACCACTTACACATTGTAGGTAAAAAATAGCACAACATTTATATTCACAGAATCTATATTTTACATCATATCTCAGTAATCCTTTTTGATACACAAAATGGAAAAATATAATAAATGATAACGGCGCCTTTATCATAATAAAAACTCGAATATAGAAAGTAGAAGTTAAAGGGGTTAGCTATGTCTAAACTGGGTATCCTTTGCTTATCTGGCGCAATACTTCTGTTCAATGGAAGCGCATTCGCTCAAGCCGTCAACGTCGACAACAACACAAACTCCGCATCGCAAGCAGGTGCAACAGCTATTGCAATCGGCGGCGGCGGCAATTCGCCGGATAAAATCAAAACCACTGTTCCTGCATTCGCACCGGGACTTGTTGCGGCAGGCGTTCACTCCTGTGCAGGCTCGACAAGTGTCGGCGTTGGCGCTACCGGCTGGGGCTTAGGCTTTGGCAGCACCTATGAAATGCGTGAATGTAACCGGCGCGCCTATGCCGCAGCACTTCTTGGCATGGGGCAAAACAGGGCCGCACTTGATCTGATCTGCCTCAACAAGGAAGTCAGAGCATCGCTGAATGCAACAGGCGTAGTCTGCCCGTCACAGGGGCTCGCCACCCGCGCTGCAGCTCAACCGGTCCGGACAAGAGTACCGCTTTTTGCTTCGGTATCTAACGAAGAACCCGCATCAATTCCTGCACGCACAATAGCAACAAATGCCACAACACAAACGCCAGGCGGTAAACGCACTTACTCCGCCAAGGCACTTGGCCTGAATTCAAATCAGTTGAAGGCCAAAGGGTGTGTTTTGCGCACAACGGCGAACAATAGTCAGGCATGGTACTGCTCGCGCCCCTTGATGTGAAAAGACAATAAGCAACCTGCATCGGCCCGAAAGCCGTTTTGGGCCGATGCAAAGCGTCGATACAGCCTTCTACTCATATGAAGCTTATGATGATTAGCGGGGTATATCGTCGGGATATGCTGGCATGAGAGGGACCTAGAGCAGCTTTCATCTTACTCAACGCATCAGAACCGCTCTGTCTCTTTGTTTTTATGAAACAAGAGGAGTTTTATCGTGAAAAAGATCATTATCGCATCTATCGCATTGCTTGCTGCGAGCGCTCTGCCAGCAGCAGCACAATCGGTCAAATGGAATGGCAGCTTCGGCGGCTCAAGCGGCGCAGGCTCTGCTGTAACTGGTGGCTTTGCATTTGGCGCAGGTTCCACCGCAGCAGGACAGGCAGCAACAACCGGCTGGGCCGAGGGCAAAGGCACTGTCCTTGGTATGGGTGGCAAAATTGGCCATTATGGCGCAAGTGGCGGCATCGGTTCAGGCTATTTCACTTCAGGCTCCGGCGGTCAGTCGGCTGCCATGGCACAATCGGGCACCGGGTTTCTGGGCGGAAGTTCAGCAGGCACAGCCTTTGGTACAACGTCCGGCGGATCGTCCGGAAGCATCAGCCTTCGACCCTGATTGGGGTTTAAAAGCATGCCTCCCAAAAGTGGGAACCGGTTTTGGGATAAAGGTATGCTTGGGAACAAACAATTAAAGCGTGGTCTATTCATATAAAAAACGCAACACGCTTTAATGGCTATTTGTTGAGCGAAAGCCATCGTTCTAAAAGCTCAACAGATAGCTACACCGCTTTCATGACCGCAGATGGAACAGACTTCGTTTCGAACTGCCATAGCATCAGCCGGAAAATCGCAATCGATTTTTGGAAAGCAAGATGCTTCGATTCAATAAACTAGAGCGGCAGGCGCGCAATGTGAGCGTGTGGCATGTCTTTATCCCAAAACCGGTTCCCACTTTTGGGAGACATGCGCTAAACGCGTGGCGATCTACGGAATGAATGAGAGACCCCTCAAAGGATACCCACTCTCATTCTGTAGGGGCGGATGAAAATCTGCCCCTACACTTAAGCGCATCGCAAAAAGCGTGAAACGGTTTTCAGATGGGATGTGCGTTAAATTAAAAAATTGAGACACACCGATTTGATTGCCCGGAAAAGCAGAAAACGCCTGCTGATCTTATCAGTCCGGCGCTTCATGGTATTATTAATTTCATGTCTATGCGTTCACTCTGTACCGAATTTGTTGCCATACATTTTATGCAGCTTACAAACGACCTCGGTCCGGTTTGCAGCGCCGATCTTCCGCATTATGTTGTGAACATGCGCTTTGACGGTGCCTTCACTCATACCAAGCTCAAATGCGATGATCTTGTTGGATTTCCCCACGCGGATGGCATGGACAACTTCGATCTCGCGCACGGTTAACAATTCGCCCAGCACATCGTCGCTCATTTCCTGAGACGGCGGCTTCATCAGCATTGATGCCGGCACATACATGCCCCCCGCAAGCGCCAGATGAATGGCTTCAACGCAAATCTTGATGTCGACAGATGTCGGAATATAACCGCGCGCACCAATTTCCATCGCACGAAGGACCTGCGCCCACTCTTCGCGTTCAGCAAGCAATACAACCGGTATCGGATGCCACGCCTTGATCTCAGCTTCCAGTTCGTCAGAGAAAAACGGATCCGCAAGACGCTTTGAACCTATATGCATGAGAACAACGATGGCACCATTCAGCGGCATATTCTTGTCGACCGCTGCATAGCTGACGACAGGCAGCTTAAGCCCGTTCATCATCAGTCCATTAAAAAGGCATTCACGCTCCAGATTGCTTTTGCAGACAAGCATCAGATGAGGCTCACTCTGCACAGGCAAACCGGCTGCATAACCTCCGTCTCTTACTCTTTCGCCAGCGACAACCGGAAATCCATTCCCCGCGCCGTCTGGTGCAGCCCATAAATATCGTTCTCTGACTTCAAACATTGCTTTAGTTTCCCCTGTTACTCAGGTTTGCATTCAACGCAAAACACTAGTTACGCCAAAAAACTATGACAGTTTATTCTGATTTTTATTGCCAATCACGATGAAGACTGGTCTAAATATTGCTATCGTTAAATAAACGTGTCATTAACTTATGTTAGCGTTTTATAAAAAAATAAGCTGACCATAAGAACGACTTCGGGAACAGAAAGTTATAAATTCTATAACTTTCGTTGGGCATAGGCAGCGGATGCACAGTGGGACTCAGAACTCCACAGCCCTGATGATTGACGGCCTGGTTAGTCTATTGGAATCGCCTCCAATTCTAGCCAAACTCAACGCGCAAGAAAAACAAACTCTTCTATCGCTCACGCTCACCGAAAACAGCTATCCTGCCGATGCAGTCATTATCAATCAGGGGGCTTCCATCCGAAGCATTCATCTGGTGCGTTCCGGCTGGGGATGTGTCTATCGCGATCTTTCCGGTGGTGAACGTCAGATCATCGATTTTCCGATGCGGTGCGATTTTGTTGGGCTAAGAACCGCCGACGGCTATAGCTACAATACGATCAAGACAATTACACCGATGTCGGTTTATGAAATACCGCTGGCATCGCTTGAAGAAACAATCTGGAAAATGCCACGACTGAGCATGATATTCATAGAGTTGCTGTCACGGCAGCGTTCCATGCTCATTGAACATCTCACCAATGTTGGCTGTCGCAGCGCCTTTGTCCGCACCGCCCATCTTTTACTGGAACTTTCAGATCGTGTGACCTCTTGCGGAATGGGCGAACCGGATTCCTTTTATTGTCCACTGACACAATACCAGCTTGCCGATGCTCTCGGCCTCACACCGATCCATCTCAACCGCATGATGCGGGAGCTGCGTGAAGAGGGGCTGATCACGTTCAAAAATTACAAGGTGGAAATTCTCAATCGACAGCGATTGGTGGAGATCGCCGAGTATGACGGCGCATTCATGCGCATGTCAGTCTTCGACAAATCAATCTAAATATATTTTTCTGAGAAGAAAATGGTCGGAGCGAGAGGATTCGAACCTCCGACCCTCTGGTCCCAAACCAGATGCGCTACCAGGCTGCGCTACGCTCCGTAACCATAAAACCGAGACTCAATAGTCAGGGTGTGAGCGGCTTATAGCGCTGCTCTTTTGAACCCGCAAGAGGAACATCCAGCTTTTTTTAAACTCTTTTGACGGCAAACGAGTTTTAAATAAAGTTTGGGGCTAAACCTGCACCATAAGCCACGAAATCCGGGTTGAAAAAGCTTTGCACGGTTCCGTCAGAACGCTGGCCATAAGTCAGCGGACGTGCATCGAATGTCGTCGTCATACCGCCCGCCGCGCGAAGAATAGCATCGCCCGCTGCCGTATCCCATTCCATTGTTGGGCCAAAGCGCGGATAAAGATCGGCATCGCCACGCGCAATCATACAGAATTTGAGCGACGATCCCACCGAAACACTATTTCCAATATTGTTGGCTTTCAAAAACTGTTCTGTTTCCGGCGTCACATGTGAACGGCTGCACACGACAACCCGTTCAGGCGGCGCGATACGCGCCTTGATCGGGCGCTGGCTTTGGATCTGATGATTGGCGCTGGTGATAGCTTCCCATGCGCCTTGCGCGTTGCCAAAATAAAGCAGATTGCGCACCGGCGCATAGACCAGACCCAATATGGGCAGGCCATCTTCAATCAACGCGATATTGACGGTGAAATCGCCGTTACGCAGCAGAAACTCGCGTGTGCCATCCAGAGGATCGATCAACAGGAAGCGTCGGCCAAGATGTGCAGGCAATCGACCAGCTGCAGCCTCTTCTTCTGCAACCACTGGAATATCTGGCGCAAGCGTGCGAAGCGCTGACAGGATGACGGCTTCTGCGGCATGATCGGCTTCAGTGACCGGCGACTGATCCTTCTTGGAATGAACCGCACAGCCGTTATCGTAATGTTTCATGATCACGCGCCCCGCCTCAAGCGTTGCATCCTGCAAAACGGCGAGAAACGCCTGGCCGTTCGGATCGGCATAGGGTGAGGCGGATGTTTTCATTTTCTCAAATCGACCAGGAATCACTGCCATAGCTGCCGATGACACCACGTTCGGCCAGATACTTTTCCACTTCCGCGACGAGTTCGTCAATGTCCCGCCCTGCGGTGCTCAAATGAAGTTCAGGCGAAAGCGGTGCTTCATAAGGGGAACCGATGCCGGTGAAAGCCTTGATTTCCCCGCGCAGCGCTTGCGCATAAAGCCCTTTCGGATCACGCGCCATACATTCCTCAATCGGCGTATCGACAAAGATTTCGATGAATTCACCTTCGGGCAGCCGTGAGCGCACGCGGTCGCGTTCTGAACGGAACGGCGAAATGAACGAGACCAGCGTAATCAGCCCGGCATCGGCCATAAGACCCGCTACCTCTCCAACGCGGCGGATATTTTCCGCACGGTCCTCATCGGAGAAACCAAGATCGCTGTTGAGACCATGACGAATATTATCGCCATCAAGCAGATAGGTGTGCTTGCCGAGCGCATGAAGCCGCTGTTCGAGCCTGTTGGCAATGGTCGACTTGCCAGATGCTGACAGGCCTGTAAACCACAGCACGGCGGGCTTCTGGAATTTCTGCGCA
>Ga0308165_1005319_pt1 | contig 12028 bp, 9 predicted proteins | sample PhyWR2_FD_201032 | JGI IMG/M metagenome (GOLD analysis project Ga0308165, IMG submission 201032) | Phyllosphere microbial communities from UC Gill Tract Community Farm, Albany, California, United States - DLSLW.R2 | ecosystem: Host-associated > Plants > Phyllosphere > Unclassified | place: USA... | reverse complement strand
GACCCAGCCTGGTTCAGGATTTTTTCAGCAATTAGAGCATTCCCCGCAACAGTGCATAGCGGCTTTGCGTAGGATATTGCGTGAAAAAATAGAAAGAGTGGCTCCAGCGATTCCCGTCAAACATGAACCACTCTAGGATTCAAGGTTTCAGGAATTACTCCTAACGTATACGGACCGGCTTTAGATCGTCGGGACATTAAAATGCCGATCTCTTAGGCGATAACAGACATCTGCTTAACGTATCATGTGCCTGCAACGAGACAAAAAACGCGGCCCGAAAGCCGCGTTTTTTCTCATTTATGTATCAGGGATTAGCGCAGACGACCGCTTGCATGGGCGAGCATCGTGTATACTTTGCCGGTATCCGAAGTCAGATACGTGCGCGTTACCATGTTATCACGATCGTTGCGGGCAACGTCTTCAAGCAGGCGCTGGAAGTCGTCCATGTAACGATCAACTGCGCGGCGGAACTCACCATCCGTCTGATATTTGCGCTTGATGTCGTCAAAGGTCTGTTGACCTTTCAGCGTATAGAGACGGCGAGTGAAGACATTGCGCTCACCACGGCGATAGCGGTCCCAAAGTTCAACCGAAGCTTCATGATCAATTGCACGCGCAATATCGACCGAGAGCGAGTTGAGAGATTCAACCACATGACTTGGCGAACGCGGAGCAACAGTTGGCTGAGCCTGTGAAGGCGCTGCAACTTCTTCTTCGCGTGAAGCGCGTGCCAGAAGATCAGAAACCCAGCCGCGTGGCTTTTCATCCGATGCCGCAGTCTGTACGGGTCTCGGTGCTTCTGCCGGACGAGCACGGACAGCTACATCAGCCTGTGGGCGCGGTGCAGCCGGAGCCTGAACCGGAGCCGATACTGGGGCAGGTCGCTGTGTTTGAACCGGACGAGAAACCGGGCGGTCTGCACGGCTTTCGCCGACATCGACCAGACGTCCCGATTTGTTGACGATTTCAGCAAGCTCCTTAAGAGCATTGATCTGTTCACCAACGGCCTTGCGCATAGCGCTTGTCGTTTCCTTGGCTTCAGCCGGCATATCAAGTACGCCTCGCTTGAGTTCGCCACGTGTCGTGTCGAGTTCGGTGCGGATTTCCGTTGCAGTCCTACGAATATCATCGGTTGCAGCAGAGAACTTCTGCGATGCCTGTTCAACGATCTCGGCAACGCTTTCGCGCATCTTCTCAGCTGAAGTGCGTGTCTGCCCCTCAGCGCGCTGGAAGGCGGAAGCCACGACCGTTTCAAACGACTGCATCAGCTTTTCGATGCCTTCCGACTTCTCGACCAGACCTGCAGCCAACTTATCCAGCGCCAGATGGCGATCTTCAAGTGTACCAGTAAGACCATTCTGGGCAGAGCTGATCATGTCAGAAGCCGAAGAAAGAACCTTGCCATGCTCCTCAAAGCGCTCGGCAATATCGGCAATCTGCGACAGTGTACCATCGGACAGCGCACGCAGTGTGCCGATATTGTTGTCGATGAGGCCGGTTGAGGCCTGGAACATCTGTGCTGCACGGTTGGCATTTTCGACGAAGCTGCTTGTTGTCTCAACCAGACGGCCATCAATGCTCGTTAGGTTACGTGCAGCAACTTCAATCAACTTGCCAAGTTCGCCATTGGAAGCGGCGAGGCGGTCGATCAAATCACTTACATTGTCTGAGAGACCAGATTTTGCCTGCTGAACGGCCGCAATGGTTTCAGCCGTGCGGCTGGCCAAGGCATTAACCAGTGCCGCATTTTCGGCACGAAGACGGTCAGTGGCAGCGTGGGTTGCTTCTTCTAGCTGCTCTGCAAGGCCGCGACCGCTATCCGCCAGACGCTGCACGAGAGGCTCGGCAGTGTCGTTGAGGATCTGGGTGATTTCCTGAGAGCGAGCTGCAAGAACTGCATTGAGTTCACGTGTGCGTTCTTCAAGCGTAACAGCGGTTGTGTCCGTCACCTGAGCGATGCGCGCTTCAACAGAACCCAGTTCCATCGTGATTCGCGAACCGATGTCGCCAAGACGCGTGGCAATTGCATCTGCGCGTTCAGTGAGGCGAGCCTCAGTGCCCGACAGATTTTCGGTAACGCTTGAAGAGAATGCTTCGCTGTGACCGGCCAGTGTTTCACTGGTCTTGGTCGCAGTGTCGGCAATCCGTGCTTCAATTGCCGAAAGTTCCCCGGTGAGGCGACTTTCGATGGCTTCGAGGCCACCAGCAATCGCACTAGCACGCTCGTTCAGGCGAGATTCGGTGCCAGCCAGATTATCGGCAACGTTTGTAGCAAATGCTTCGCTATGGCCAGCAAGCGTTTCGCTTGTCTTGGCAGCTGTATCAATGATGCTGCTTTCAATCTGCGACAGACGCGATGCAATCGCATTGGCGCGTTCACCAAGACGCTCTTCCGTGGCGGAAAGATTGCTGGTGAGGTCTGCACTGAAGCTTTGACCGAAACCGTCGAGTGCTTCGCCAGCCTTGGCAGCTTCTGCTGACAAGACAGTGGCTGCTTCTGTAATCTTTTCACGCAGCGAACCTGCAACAACACCGGCACTGTGTTCCAATGCGCGACGAACATTGTCGACGCCAATGGTCAGCGCTTTTTCCATAGTCTGGGTGCGTTCTTCGATGATGCCAGTCTGGCCTTCGAAAGCACGGGTAATGGAATCGCTGCTGTTTTCAATTGCGTTATGCAGATTGGTGGTGCGCTGTGAAAGAATATCGCCATGATCCTGAAGCGTCTGGCTTAGCGATGCAGTGCTTTCTGTAAGGGTTTCACGAATTGCGGCGGTACGACCTTCAATGGTCTGCTCATGTCCATCAAGAATATGGGCAAGGGTGCTGTTGTGATCGTTGAGAACCGAACGGAGACCGCTTGTGCGTTCTTCAACGCGCTGCACATGATCGGTAAATGTCGCTTCGAAAGCATCGCGGCTTGCGCCGATTGTTTCGCTGATCGCCTGCGAACGCTCATCAAAGACACGTGCGAGTTCTTGCTGGTTATCAGCAATAAGCGCCTGGAGTGAGGTGACGCGCTCATCAAATGTGCGTGCCAGAACTTCCCGATTTTCATTGAAGTTATCGCGCATTAGGCTCGTGCGTTCATCCATCAACTGAGCCAGCATGGCCTGATTACCAACAATAACGCTGTTGAGCGAAGCAGCACGTTCATCAAGCGAACGGGCGTGATCTGCAAATGTCGCATCCAGACGCGATGCATTGTTTGCCATTTCTTCCTGCAGAACATTGGTCCTGTCAGCAAGGATTGCGGCATGCTGTTGCGCAGCAGAATTAAGAGCCGAAGCACTGTTGTTAATGGCATTTTCAATGTCGCTCGTGCGCGCAGTCAGCGTGTCTGCATGACCACGAATGACGGCAGAAACGCGCTCGGTCTCACCTTCAAGCGAGGAGGCAAGAACATCGCGGCTTTCTGCAAGCTTCCCGGCAAAGGCGGAAGCTTTTTCGCTGAGAACGTTACCGACGCTTTCACTGATCGAATTCAGCTCATCGCTGATCTTCGTCTTGGTTTCATCGATCATGCCACTCAGCGCGCTGCGTCCACCAGAAAAAGTTTCTGCAATTTCACGGGTACGGGCAATGAGGTTTTCATTGATCTGACGCGAACGTGTTTCAAGCGCTGCGTTGAGCTTTTCTGTGCTGCTGTCGAGCGCATGGGCGCGTGTTTCAAACTCGGTGAGAAGCGAGCGACCACGTTCATTGAGCGTTGTGTCGAGCTGTGTCAGACGCGCATCAAACTCGCTGATCATCGACTGCGTTGCGCCGCCGAGCAATGTTGCAATTCCAGCAGTACGCTCGTCAAGTGCCGAGCTAACGCGTTCCGAAATCTCACGCGACTGCTGGTCAAGCGTTGTAATGCGGCTATCGAGTTCGCTTGAGAAGGCTTCACCAGATGTGGTGATACGGTTTGCAATATCGCCGGTACGCTTTTCAATTGCTTCGGCAATCGCACCACCGCTTTCATTGATGCTGCCGATCAGGCGTTCGCCAGAATCGCCCAAAAGCGAGCTGAGCTGTTCCGATGCAGAGGCAACATTATCGCGTATGATATTGGCCGCACTCGACAATTCTTCCTTGAGCTGCTCATGAGCGCCGGTAATGGAAGAGCGAACACGTTCGGCATGGCTGACGACAGCTTCGCGTTCATTGCCAAGATCGCTGACAAGCGAACGAATGCGAACTTCGTTATCGCTGTAAGCACGTTCAAGCTGATTGACCTCAGACTGAACAAGGGTCTCAAGTTCAACAGCGCGTGCGAGCGTACGCTCAATGCCTTCGTTCATCGCAGCTACTTCGCGACGAACAGCCTGGCTCAGCGTGGAAACACGATCGCCGGCTGCAGCTTCAGGCTGCAAGAGCTTAAGCGCTGCTTCCGACATGCTGCGGGCTGCAACATGCATTTCTTGCGCGCGTTTAACGATGTGAGCAAAGCCCCAGAACATGGCGATTGGCAATGCGACGCCAGCAGCAACACCGATGCCGGCAGGGGATGTAAAGAAATTCGTCGTTGCCTGAAGACTTGAGAAGACATCCGGGCTGATTGCCTTGCTGATTGCAACGCCACCAGCGGCCCAAAGGACGCTCATAGCAGTCGTTGTCCAGTAAAGCTTGGACGAGCGCTCAGTTGCGCGGCGCGGCGCAGTCACGATGGAACGACCATTGCGCGAATCGTCATTGGCAGGCGTAAGCGATGTGGCAGGCGTGGCGGCTACAACAGATGGTGCAGGCGAGGCCGAAGCCGTTGCAGCAGCTTCCTGAACAACAGGCTTGGCTTTATTGGCAGGCTTTTGTGTAACATTGGCGGCTTCAGGCACGGCTGATGAAGCTGTCGCTTTGTTTGCTGGGGCGACCGGAACGATCGGAACAACCGGCGGCATGGGCGGCGCTGCAGGGCTGGCAATGACGGAAACGGTTGTGATCGCTTCAGCTTTCGCAGTTCCTTCAGTAGTAATATCGACAGGGGAGACTTGCGGTGCTTGAACCACTTTCGTGTTCTGCTCTGCGACGAGTTCTTCGGCCGCGCGCGAAATCTGCTCTTCCAGGTCATCGACTGAGAATTCTTCGTCAAGCGCACTCATATCCATGTCGATGTCGAAATCGTCACCGAAATCAATGTCGAGTGCCTGTTCAAGTGCCTGTTCAACCTCGTGGTCGAGCTTCTGCGCCTTGGATTTTGAAGCCATAGCCTTGCCTACCTCGTACTCATTACTGCGACGGCCGGATCACTACAGAGCCGTTACAAAACTCATTCCGCCATTTTTCATCGTACCGGCTCAGGCTTGTTAAGGAAATAGGCGCCTGGGCCAGATGTCTAAAACTTTAAATACAAGGTTAACAAATGCGACCTCATATGCAGAAAATCCCGGAATTCCGGCGTTTTTAAGTTAATGATCATTCTGTGGAAATCAAACAAATACGAGAAATCACTATAGCGCATCCCCGGCAAAAGGTTAACAAAAATACGCGCAGAAGGTGAACTGATAGTTTTCTTCCACCCATAGTTCGATTCAATGCCGTGCATTTTGGGTCGTGATCAGCACATTACCATTAATATGTAACGGCATATTGGCGCAGTTCTCTACGGAGCGACTTCCTGTGGTTGAAACTAGGCGCATAAGACCGTATTTGCCTTTGCAACATATCAAAGAAGCTTGTTGTGCCTTGAAGAGGGCGTTAAACGGCTATAAATCGCGCCGTCTTGGCGTGTTCAGGAACTTAAAATGACAAAGATTATATTCGTTTCCGCTGATGATGCTTCACGCATTGAAGTCGACGCCGACAATGGATCGAGCGTTATGGAAGCAGCAATCCGTAACGGTATCCCGGGCATCGACGCGGAATGCGGTGGTGCATGCGCCTGTGCAACCTGCCATGTCTATATTGATGAAGACTGGACGGACACGGTTGGCGGGCCAGATGCGATGGAAGAGGATATGCTGGATTTCGCCTATGAACCTCAGCCGAACTCACGTCTTTCCTGCCAGATTCGCGTAAGCGACGAGATCGACGGCCTCGTCGTTAAAGTCCCTGAACGCCAGAATTAATTACTTTACTGGCTCATTTTTTCGAGCTTGTAAGTCAGTAACCGCTCAAAACGGCGCTCGAAATTGATTGTTTCAACACGATCAAATCGCTCCTGCGCCTTATCATGCGCTGCCATCAGCTGTTCTGTCACCTTATCAATGTCAGCGCGAAGCGTCGCACAATCCCTGCGGCTGCGCAGCGAACGTATCTGCCGCTCCATCTCGCTCGCATGACTACGGGCGATCACAATATGACTTTCTTCGTGGCGACGAATGTCCTGATAGAGAGTATCCCAGATGAGTGCCAGTTCAGGCGAGGCTTTGCGACGCTGCTTCCAGCGCGGCAGCATCACCTTCGCGTGCACATTGACATAAACACCCTGAACCTTGCAGGCGCGGTCGCCTGTCGCGCGGCCGTAACGCACTTTGGCGTCAAAGCGGATTTCGGCAGCACCCGGATGATGTTGTCCGGTCTTTTTGAGAAATGGTCCGCTGCGCGACAATGCCTTGTCGAGATCTTCCGCTGTCTTTCCGTTCACGGTATAAAAGTTGAATGTCCGGAAAATGGAAGCCGCTTGCGCCTGTGGAACAACCACGGCCAGCGCCAAACCTATAGCCAGAACTCGTTTCTTAAAAGACATGTTCCGGCACCTCTTCATATAACCAGAAAGAAATTCGCAAATTCATTGATGAGCAACATGGCATGCAATCGTCAAGAGAACTATAACGACCAGCATAAAACGTCATACTTGTTATTTGGCTGCATCAGTTCCGACAACAAAGACAATTGGAATATTCATCAATGATGAAAGAATGGCAACTTGCCCATGATCGTAACCTTCAATTGGGTGCAAAATCTGTCATCATGGGCATTTTAAATGTCACGCCGGATTCATTTTCCGATGGCGGTCTTCATAATGATGTCGACAAGGCATTGGTGGTTGCTGAAAAAATGCTGGATGATGGCGCAACTATTATCGACGTTGGTGGCGAGTCGACCCGTCCGGGTGCAGACGCTGTGGATGCTGAAACGGAAGCGGCTCGCATTGTGCCGGTCATTCGCGCACTGACCGAACATTTCGGCTGTATTATTTCAATTGATACCTACCGTGCTTCAACGGCTCAGCTCGCGGTTGAAGCAGGCGCGCACATCGTCAACGACGTTTGGGGTCTGCAAAAAGAGCCGGAAATCGCAAAGGTTGCCAAACATACCGGATCAGGTCTGGTCATCATGCATACCAGTCGCGACCGGTATGCCAATCCCGATGTGATTGCCGATCAGTTTGAATTTCTCGATAGCTCATTGGAAATCGCGGGCAGGGCAGGCATTGAAGCCTCCCGCATTGTGCTTGATCCGGGTTTTGGCTTTGGCAAAGACAAAGATGAAGACATTGCGCTGATGGCGCGTATGGAGGAGTTGCAGCGTTTCGACTATCCTCTGCTCGTTGGGACGTCGCGTAAACGTTTCATCGGTGCAATCACCGAACAGGTCGACCCTTTGATGCGCGATGTGGGAACGGCTGCAACATCGGTAGCGATGCGTCTGGCTGGTGCCAGTATTTTCCGAGTTCATAATGTCGCTTTTAATAGGGACGCACTTGCAGTTGCTGATGCTATCCTGCAAAGCAGAGTAAATAGGTAATAGGAACAAAGCCGTGTACACCATTCGCATCATGAATTGCGCATTCTTCGCGCATCACGGCGTCTTTGACGAAGAGAACAAGCTCGGCCAGCGTTTTTATGTAGATGCTATCCTTGATGTCGATCCGAGCGATTCACTGGAAAATGACGATATTGAAGGCACAGTTCACTATGGAATCGCTTTTGCCGTCATTGAGGACATCATCACCGGACGGCAACGTTATTTGATCGAAACACTGGCGCTCGATGTCGGCAAAGCACTCACAGAGCGTTTTCCGCAAATTAAGCGTGCTGAAATCACGATTCGCAAACCGAATGCACCGGTTCCGGGTGTGCTCGATCATGTGGAAGTCACGGTGGTATATCCGCGTTGATCGAAACAGACATGCCTTATCGCGCCTGGCTGGGTCTTGGCGGCAATATTGATAATCCCGTTGCGTCCATGGCCAAAGCATTGAAATTGTTTGATGGGCGTGGCGACACGAAGGTCATCGCCGTCTCAAATGTTTACCGCACACCGCCATGGGGCAAGACCGATCAGGCGTGGTTTCACAATGCATGCGCAGAAATCACAACGGCACTTGAACCGATCAAGCTCATAGAGACATGTCTTGAAGTGGAGCGATCGCTCAAGCGCGTGCGGCTGGAGCGCTGGGGACCGCGCATCATCGACATTGATATTCTTGCGATGGAAACCAACGCGGGGGAAGCCATCGTCTTGAATGAGACATCTCTTGAACTCCCGCATCCGCGCATACAAGACCGCGCATTTGTAATTGTACCGCTCAATGATATTACACCGGAATTGCAAATTGCTGGAAAAAGCGTTTCCGAATGGGAAGCTTCCTGCGAAAGTTCGGAAATAGAAAAAGCCCGCACGGATGCGGGCTGGTGGCTTGAAACATAGATGGTTTAATTCTTGGCGATGCTGCCGACAGCCATGTTGTCAACGCGCTTCAGACTCATACCGATCACCGGAACCAGTTCCTTTTCGACGCGAACAGACACAGTAACATTCATAGTGTTTTGATCGGAAACACGAGCAAGCATGGCCCCATTGAGGTCTTTGCGATTGAGGCCTAGAACAACCTTGTTACCGGTGACGGAACCAGACGTTACATTGAGGCCTTTGCCTTCTGCACCGTCATTGAACTTGCCGGAATAGCTTGAGCCGCTGCGGGTAACTGTCGCTTTCATTGGCTGCGAAAACACGCCAACGCGGCAGGAACCATCCAGCGTCATACCGATTGAATCATCGGGCGTTGTGCCAGCCAGCGTGCAGACGAATTTCGTGCCTTTGTATTTTCCGGCAACAATCTCACCCGGGCCCGACCATTGGCCCTCGATGGTCTGGAAAAACTGTTCGTCCTTGTCAGCAGCCAGTGCAGGTGCAGCAAGGAACGATGCGGGCAGTAGCGTGAGGCATGCAACGATGTAATTTTTCATATTCAGCTCTGTCCCGGAATTTCCACCACAAAGGCCATTCCAATCGTTTATTTCAATACACGCTGGCACGAACGCTCAGCATGTTTCGAAGGCGCAGGGATCGCAGATTCGAGCACCCAATATTCATGTCTTATAATCGTCGCGAATGGTTAATGCTTCGTTGTTGCGGATCGGAAAGTCAACTCATTTGCATCAATATGAGATGTTTCTAGCCACGATTTTTGGGCTTTAGATCCTTATCGCCATTTATGCGCGCAATATCACCAATGAAGTCGCCAATACCGGGTCTTTTCTCTGCATTGAAAGGGAAGGGCCGCACGACATCCATGGCCGCAATCCCGATGCGAGCCGTCATCAAACCATTGACCACGCCTTCACCGAGCTTTGCGGAAAGCTTTGACGCCAGCCCATGACCGATAAGCTGCTGGATGACGCTGTCCCCCATGGCAATTGTACCAGTCACAGCCAGATGCGCGACAACGCGCCGCGCAAGCTTCAAAAAGCCCAGCGTTCCGGGGCGGCCACCATAAAGCTGTGACAGTCTGCGAATAAGACGCGCCGATTCAAAGATCACATAACCAATATCGACGAGCGCACGCGGACTGATCGCAGTCACAAGGGAAACACGCTTGGACGCATTGAGAATGAGCGCACGGGCTTCGCGATCCAGCGGACGCAGAATTTCAGTTTCTGCAAGCTGAATAAGATTGCGACCATCGATGATTTCATCGCTTAAGCCATCCAGCATCTGTCTTCCGCGTGCGGTTTCGGGCAGGCTTGCTGCAATGGTGCGCAATTCATCGACAGCTTTGCGCGCTGCCGCCATATCATCACGCTCGGCAGCATCAGCTGCATCCTTGCGCAGATGCTGAACCGATGCCAGCCTGCGCAATGCCAGCAACTCGCGCATAATAATCGCAACAAACGCGATGAGGGCAATCATCGCAACACCAAGCGCTGTCCAGCCAAGCCAGTCCGCACGTGAAAACAATGCCTGAATGAGGTCTTCAATCCAGATGCCAATGGCAAACGAAGCCAGGATACCCAAGGCACCGAACAGGATTTTGCTTAAAGACCATCGCCGGGAAGGTGGCGCTTCAAAGGACGGATCAAGGATCTCAAGCTCTGCCGCTTCGTCATCGCTAAGCGCAAAAACATCCACGTCAGGAACGAGCCTTTCCATATCCGTGACTGCGCGAGGACGACGGGGGACGTCTTGCGCCATGTCTGGAGACGAAACCGTATCAACAGGTTTCCTGACGGTAAACGCCGTCGGTTTGCGTGGAGGCTGCTCACTCATGCCAGACGATCTCCGATAAGAAACTGGAGTGCGCGATCAAGCCGGATGTGTGGTAGCGAAAGGGTGATGCCTTCCGCAGTGCGTTCAAGACGCGGAGGGCGAAAGCGCACAAAACGAATGGCTGGCTCTTCACTCGAAAGCGATTGTTCGAATATTACATTAGGATTTTTTGGTAAATCACCGGGAAATATAGCAGTTTCTGTTTCACCATCGAATATATCGCCGTCAATATGCTCGCCTTTAAGCGGCGTTCCGATGATGACGGGCAGTGTGTCTTTGCCTTCTTTGACTGTCGCTTCGCGGGTGGCACGAACGGCGGCCATGGCCAGCACTTCAATATCAGCGCCGGAAAAATCAGCGCGCTCAATAGCGCGTTCCACAAGGCGCCGAACGATTGCCTGCAATCTGTCATGGCTTTCATGATGCAGATGGTCGGCTTTGGTTGCCACAACCAGAATACGCCCGATACGACGCTGGATCAGTCCTGTGAGCAAATTGGCGCGTCCCGGACGGAAGCACGAAAGAATATCGGTGATTGCGCGTTCAAGATCACTCACCACGGCACCACCGGCATTCATGGCCTGCATAGCGTCAATCAGGATTATCTGGCGATCAAGTCGCGCAATATGCTCGCGAAAAAATGGTTTGATCACATGCGTTTTGTAAGCCTCGTAACGACGCTCCATCATCGCAGCCAGACTACCGGTTTTGAAATCATCCGGCTTTAAATCTGGCAGGGGGGCGAAAGTAAGCGCTGGCGATCCTTCGAGATCACCTGGCATCAGAAAACGTCCCGGCGGCAAGGTCGAGAGAGCACGCTCATCGGCTTTACCGGCGCGCAAATAAGCAGTGAAACTCTTTGCCAGTCTCTGCGCGGTCAGTTCATCGGCATTACCTGATGGCGTAACGCGCTCAGCCTCTCGAAGCCAATCCTCTGCCAGATCCACATGGGTCGGCTCATTGGCAAGCGCAAAAGAATCTGCGCTGAATTCACGATAGCTTTTGCCAAGCAAAGGGAGATCAAGCAGCCATTCGCCGGGATAATCGACAATATCAACGGACAGACGCCCCGGCGAAAGCCAGCGCCCCCATGCCGATGCGGTCTCATATTCGATGGTCAGGCGAAGCTGCGATATGGCGCGAGTTGAATCCGGCCAGATACGTTCATCAAGCAGCGCTGAAAGATGCTCTTCATATTGAAAACGCGGCACGGCATCATCCGGCTGCGGCTCAAGCAGAGAGCGGGAAATACGTCCGGATTTATAGGCTTCAAACATCGGCAGGCGACCACCATGCACCATATTGTGCACGAGTGCCGTGATGAAGACGGTTTTGCCTGCCCGCGAAAGACCAGTGACACCAAGTCTCAATGAAGGAGACATTAAACCAGTCGCACGATCTGCTAATGTATCGAGCGCGATCCGTGCCTCATCACCGAAACTGGTCAGTTTTGCCAATTGTTACCTCGTAAAAATTACATCACGTCAGAGCCATAGATAGGAACTCATGAGGCATATCAACAAGGTCGAGTTGGAATGCCTGACCAGTATCTATGATTTTGGCAGAGGAAAACTTTCCAGAATTCCTTTGCCATGAGCAATTTCAGACAGCGGCC
>Ga0308165_1005317_pt1 | contig 12034 bp, 13 predicted proteins | sample PhyWR2_FD_201032 | JGI IMG/M metagenome (GOLD analysis project Ga0308165, IMG submission 201032) | Phyllosphere microbial communities from UC Gill Tract Community Farm, Albany, California, United States - DLSLW.R2 | ecosystem: Host-associated > Plants > Phyllosphere > Unclassified | place: USA... | reverse complement strand
TTATAATTTTAATTTTATTCTTTGGGCTAATTTATTTGGGTAACTACCTGGATTTAAAGCATGGAAGAATTACCCAGAAACAATACAATGGAAAAATCCGATTTTTTATCGTATTACTTTTCATCGTACTGTTCCTTTTATTTATCAAAAAATGAAGATAGCAGCTGCCATATTTATCGTTCTTATTCTTTCTGCGGGACTGTATAACTCATACAAAAAATATAAAAACGGATTATTACCATCAAGCTTTCTGGCTTTTCACTTCCTCATCGGATTGCTGGTAATAATAGGCGCCTTTTTCCTCTTATTCGAATAACCTGTTGTGCAAACTTCTTAACGCTTCGGTTTTATATTCACTTAAAATTAAAAGCGATACGTTATAATTGCTACCTCCGTAAGAAATCATACGGATTGGGATGTGCTTTAAACCTTCTAAAACCCTGCTGGCGAAACCATGTTTCTCTGATCCGAAATCGCCAACAACACATACAATGCTGTGATCGGTATCTACTTCTACAGTACCAAAACTTTCCAGTTCTGCTATAATCTGTGGTAAATGCGCAGTTTCATCAATGGTTAACGATACCGCAACTTCAGATGTGGTAATCATGTCGATTGGCGTTTTATAGCGCTCAAAAACTTCAAAAACCCTGCGCAAAAAGCCATAAGCAAGTAGCATCCGGCTTGATTGAATGCGGATAGCAGTAATACCATCTTTGGCCGCAATGGATTTAATTTTACCTTTTTCGCTATCGTGAGTAATTAAAGTACCTGCTGCAGAAGGTTCCATTGTGTTTAGTAAACGAACAGGAATTTTATACTTCTGTGCAGGAAAAACAGATTGAGGGTGTAAAATCTTTGCGCCAAAATAAGCCAGTTCTGCTGCTTCATCAAAAGATAATTGAGCAATCGGTTTGGTTCCTTTAACAACACGGGGGTCGTTATTGTGCATTCCGTCAATATCCGTCCAGATTTGAACTTCTTCTGCCAAAATTGCTGCACCTAGTAATGATGCGGTATAATCGCTTCCACCACGACGCAGGTTATCTACCTCGCCAAAGCTGTTGCGGCAGATATAACCTTGTGTAATAAATAATTTATTGTCTTTATGCTGCTCCAAAAGCGGCATTAAATGTTTTGTAGTAAAAGGAATATCAGGTTCATTATCTTCATCAGTTTTCATAAAATCCAAAGCAGGCAGCAATACAGAAGGTACACCGATCGACTTTAAATAAATATGATATAGGGTTGTAGACAATAATTCGCCCTGTGCCAACACCAGTTTTTCTTCTATTGAAGTAAAAATATCGTTTGCAAGGCCAGCTAAAAAGCCAAAATGGTAATCAATCACTTCATTTCCCTGCTCTTGAAATTCGGCAACAGGCAATAATTCAACAACAAAGGATTTATATTTTTGATATAGATTTTCAACACACTCGCTACCCTTCTTCTTATCTCCAGCTAAAAAATAATTTGCAATTTCTACCAAACTATTTGTAGTACCAGACACTGCTGATAACACTACAATCTGCTCTTCATTTGGATTAACGATATCCAACAACTTCGTCATGCGCTCAGGACTACCTACAGAGGTACCCCCAAATTTTAATATCTTCATCTATTTAGTAATTGTTTTTTTACCCATTGATTATATGACGGTAACTGTATAAGCTTTACAACTATTTTAAAAAAGTTACAATCACATCATATTAATAATGGATTTTCTTTATTATTGTATCGGGGCGTGAAATTAAACAAAAGCAGCTTAAAAGCAACACCCTCAACAAAATAAAATTTGGATGGATTGAAATAAATACGTTTCAGCAAAACATCATTCATTAAAATTTGTTCAACACCAGATATTAAATTAAAAAAACAGCTCAATGCAGGCAATTGACCAATCAACACAAGCTACAATCAACCAGTGGTTAAGTGGAAATTACGATGAGAATACCAAGGCAGAAATACAGGCCCTTGTAGACAAAGATGCAACTACAGAATTAACAGATGCATTTTACAGAAGTTTAGAATTTGGAACAGGCGGTTTACGCGGCATTATGGGTGCTGGTTCTAACCGGATTAATAAATACACCATTGGAACGGCTACACAGGGATTAGCCAACTACCTGAACAACAAATACCCTAACGAGAAAATTAAAGTTGCCATTGCGCACGATAGCCGCAACAATTCTGATTACTTTGCCAAAATTACTGCGGATGTTTTCTCTGCAAACGGCATACACGTTTACTTTTTTTCTGCGTTAAGGCCAACACCTGAGCTTTCTTTTGCTGTACGCCATTTCGGTTGCAAAAGCGGCGTAATGTTAACTGCATCACACAACCCAAAAGAGTACAATGGTTACAAAGCATACGGTGCCGATGGTGGCCAGTTTACCTCTCCTGATGATAAATTGGTAATTGATGAGGTTAACAAGATTAAAAGTATTGATGAAGTGAAATTCGACCGTGTTGAGGCGAATGTTGAACTGATTGGCGAAGATGTAGATAAATTATATTTAGATGGCATTACAGCACTTTCAATTTCTCCTGAAGCCATTAAAAGACAACACGATTTAAAAATTGTATACTCGCCTATTCATGGAACCGGAATTACTTTGGTACCTAAAGCTTTGGCGCAATTTGGCTTTACCAATGTTACTTTGGTTGAAGAGCAAAGTACACCTGACGGTAATTTCCCTACAGTGGTATATCCTAACCCTGAAGAAAAAGATGCATTAACCCTTGCGATGAATAAAGCAAAGGAAATTGATGCTGATTTGGTTTTAGCTACCGATCCTGATGCAGACCGTGTTGGTATCGCAGTAAAAGATAACAATGGCGAATGGGTATTGCTTAATGGTAACCAAACGGGAAGTTTGTTAATTAACTACCTTTTATCTGCCTGGGAAGAAAGCGGAAAACTGGATGGCAATCAATTTATTGTGAAAACCATTGTAACTTCTAACCTGATTGAAGAAATTGCAAAAAAGAAAGATGTTACCTATTATAATACCTTAACCGGATTTAAATACATTGGTCAGTTAATGACTGAACTGGAAGGTAAAAAATACTTTATTGGCGGTGGCGAAGAAAGTTATGGTTACTTAATCGGCGATTTAGTACGTGATAAGGATGCGGTTGTTTCTGCTGCTTTTATTTCTGAAATGACAGCTTATTACAAAGATAAAGGTGCAAGTTTATACAACGCATTATTGGATATGTATGTAGAATATGGCTTGTATAAAGAAGATTTGGTTTCGTTAACAAAAAAAGGTAAATCGGGTGCGGAAGAAATTAAAGCCATGATGGTTAAATTCAGAGAAAACCCTCCTGCAACCTTGGGTGGCTCTAAAGTTTCGGTATTAAAAGATTACGAATTGAGTCAGGAAACGGATTTAGCTACAGGAAAAGTAACTAAACTGGATTATCCAACTTCGGATGTATTACAATTCATTACTGAAGATGGAAGTATTGTTTCGGCCCGTCCGAGTGGTACAGAACCTAAAATTAAATTCTATTGCAGTGTAAATGCGCCATTAGCCGATAGAAAAGATTTTGATTCAGTTAATGCACAGCTTGGAGAAAAAATTAAAGCGGTTATGGCCGATTTACAGGCATAGTTTTTTACCTGTTTTTCGGTAAAATGAGTTTAGTTTTTAAATTAAAGAGACTTAGTTGTAAAAATGCTAAGTCTCTTTTAATCATATGGTCTATTTTTTCCTCAGTTATATTAATTAATCTCAAAAGATGAAACCTTATGTTGATTTGTAAAAGCCTATTTATACAATACATGCTTTCAGAATCATTTGATAAGTCTATTTTAATTTCCTTATTTAAATGCTGAAAATAATCTCTCATATCACTAATTATATCCAATACTCTTTCTACTTCTGCATTCTCAATATAATCACTTGTCAATAATAAAAAATCATTATTGAAAGATGCATGAAGTATTTTTAGCATTCCTTTTCTTAAAGGCTTTCCATCAAAACGACTATTAGAAAGTCTCTTAAAACTAAAGACTTCCAATCCCTGAATTATTGAACATAGATTCTTAAACCTATCATCCAAAATATAATTTTCAGAATTAATTTCATTAAAGTACAACCGTAATAAAGTCGTTTTTTTTGATAAAATATCTTGCCATTTACTGTAATTATGGGTTAACTTATCGGATAAATCTCTGATTGTAAAAGCAACCTGTGTTTGACTTTCGACCCCTTGATTTAGATAGCCCTTTATAATCTCCTTATGATAATAATGCATTGTGGAAATTCCCCTTTGCTGTTCAGTTGAATTAAGTCCATCAATTTGAATTGAAATAACTGATTGCTTTATATTAAAAACCAATTTCAAGAACCAACTGATACTTTTATCAAGTTCTTGAACCTCTTTTAGATTAATATAACCATCATTTTTTTTCGCTAAAAAATACGGATGCTTTTTTATTTTAAAGTACTCATAATTATCATTTTTTAAATGCCAATTATATTCATTCTTAAGTTCTAAACTCCCTTTTCCTTCCTCATCAAAAATAATTTTTTCATAATCTTGGTTGATTTTGATGTTATTTTTTTCAATATCAAGTTTGATAAAATTATCTAAATAGATAAGATTATCATATTCAAATTTAATGGTTTCGCATTTTAATGTTCGATAATCATCCTGACTTTCACATACAACAAAATCTTCAAGTAAATAAACTTGTTTTCCATAAGAAAACTCAGTCTGGAAGAAATTATAAGAACTAAAAAACCACTTTCCTTTTTCCGTAATAATATACCCAAAAACTCCGTCTTCTTTGTGAAAATTAGTTTGTGTTTCGTTTTCAATCAAAGTAACTAACAATTGAATTTTGCCAAATGGAAAGGAAACAATAGCTGGAACATAAGTTTTTTCAACTACAGCTCCTGCAGAATAAGATTTTGTAAAGTCAAATAGCGAATATCGCATAGAGCAATTTTATTTGGGTTATTATTAATTTAGGAATTAGAACAACAAATATTAAATGTAAGAATTATCTTTTTGCATTTGACAGTACCAATTTCTTTAATACTTTTGCATCGCAATACCATGTTCAAAAAAATCTTAATATATCTAATCATTACGTGTACCGTGAGCAACGGTTTCATGCAATTGGTTATCTATTCTGGTTATAAGATGAATAAAGAATACATTACAAGTGTATTCTGTATCAATAAAGAACATCCGGAGCTACATTGTGATGGCCAGTGTTTTTTAGCAAAAAAATTAAAAGATCTTGATGGTAAAAATAAGCAGGCTCAAGAAAACCTGAAAAGAGTTGCAGAAGCTGAGCCTCAATTTCAAACTTTAGCCATAAATCACCATCTTTCTTATTTTATTATCACTTCTGAAAATCTTTATATCGAAAAACCTGTTAAAGATCTTTCAATCTCAATTTTTCATCCACCGAAAACGGTTTAGGGCAGTCTTTCTTTTGTGGTTATCACCTTGTCCAAATAATTGGTCATCAGGAGGTATTCATGTATACTATTAATTAGATGCTGAAATAAATTCAGCATGACGACTGTATTAGAATTTCTTTAAATATTTTAATGTTCATTCGCCTTGATTTGTGCCCTCACGAATCATAGCGACTGGCTAATCCATTTTTTACTTATTCAATTTACTTAAAATGAAAATTTCAACATACTTTTTGGCCTTGTTATGCCCTGTTATACTCTTATCTTCTTGCAAAAAAGATGCAGAAGAAGTAACCGCCAATACTAAATCCACTTTCTCTATCGAGTTTGAAAATCAGGTAAACGGAAGTCCGCTGGTTTTAAACACAACATCTTACAAAAATGCAAAAGGCGAAGATTTTAAGATTAACGTATTTAAATATTATGTAAGCAACATTAAATTAAGCAAAGCAGATGGAACAACCTACCTTATTCCGGAAAGTTATTTCTTGATTGATGCTTCAAAATCAGAATCGACCAATATCACCTTTAAAGATGTGCCGACAGGCGATTACACAAAAATAGAATATACAATTGGTGTAGATTACGCACGTAATTTTGCTGGTGCACAAACCGGTGCTTTAGATCCCATCAACGGCATGTTCTGGACATGGAACAGCGGCTATATCTTTGTTAAACTGGAAGGAACTTCGCCGCAATCTACCGCCGATAAAAATTTGCTAACGTTTCACATCGGCGGCGTAACCGATCCAAATAATACGATCAGAACGTTTGCTACAGAAATTAATTCAGCAAATCCACTTCGTGTTAGAGCAGATGGCAAACCGAATATGCACTTTATTGTAAATGCAGCTGCATTATTTACCGGTAAAACCGATGTGAGTTTCGCTACTTTGAATTTTACAATGGGTGGAACAAATTCGGTTATCGTAGCCAATAATTATGCAAATGGTTTATTCCGTTTAGATCATATCCATAACTAATGTTAAGGAAAATAACTGTCTTCGCAATGCTTTTTTTAAGCATTGCGTTGATGTATGCCTGTAGTAAGAATGAAGATGAGGTTGCTCAGGAAGAAAAGAAAATCACCTTTTCTATACCGGCTAACTTTCCTGCTCCTGCATATAATTTCGAAGACAATAAGTTAACCAATGCAGGTTTTGCGCTTGGTAAAAAGCTGTTTTATGAAGCAAGGCTATCGGCCGATAAAAGTGTTTCGTGCGGAAGCTGCCACCAACAGTTTGCCGGCTTTACACAGCTTGATCATAAGGTAAGCCATGGGGTAAATAACTGCCAGGGTAAGCGCAACACGCCCCCACTAGTTAATTTGGCCTGGCAAAAGGCGTTCTTTTGGGATGGTGGCGTAAAAAACATCGAAACTTCACCATTAAATGCCATTACTGACGCTTGCGAAATGGGTACAGATATACAAACCATTGTAGCATTTCTTAAAAATACGGCACCTTATCCGGATTTATTTAAACAAGCTTTTGGTTCAACGGAAATCAACTCACAGCTCATTTTAAAATCGATTACACAATTTGCAGCAGTGTTGGTTTCAGGAAATTCTAAATATGATAAGGTAATGCGTAAAGAAGGCGGCATTTCTTTTACATCTACAGAACTGGCAGGCTACAACCTGTTTAAAGAAAAATGTACTTCCTGCCACGCAGAACCATTTTTTACAGATTTTTCTTACCGGAGTAACGGGTTGGATTTGATAAGTGCAGACGAAGGACGTTCGCATATTACCGGAGTTGCATCAGATTTTGGAAAGTTCCGCGTACCTACGTTACGCAACATCGAATATACCAGCCCATATATGCACGATGGCCGATTTTACAGCCTGGATGAAGTTCTGGAACATTACAATTCGGGCGTAAAAGCATCAACTAATCTCGATGCCCAACTTAAAAATGGTATCCCTTTAAATACAACTGAAAAAGAACAGATTAAAGCTTTTTTAAAAACATTAACAGACAATGAATTTATCAAAAACACACTATACAGCGAGTCGTAAACTCTTGGTATTAGTTTTCCTACTCATGAGCAGTCAGGTTTTTGCCTGCGATATCTGTGGCTGTTTTATGGGTATTACCCCCTACTACAACCGCAACAGCATCAGCTTATTGTACCGTTACCGCTCTTTTAACGGATACGAAGGTCAATCACACTCACTATTTCCAAATGGGGGAAGTTTCTTTATTCCAGCCAGAAGTCAGGATTCTCCAATTACCAATCATGCCGGCAACCCTACCGATTATGAACTTTACAGATCCTTGGAGGTCAGGGGAAAATACTTCATCAATAGCAAACTGGAAATCAATGCCATTTTACCTTATGTTTCCAACAGTGAGCGATACAATGGCTACACCTCTTCAATTTCGGCTATTGGTGATATCAATTTATATGCAGGCTACCACCTTGTTCAGAAACTGGAAGATAATTTTAAGCAACAGCTAATTGCGGGGGCCGGAATAAAATTGCCTACTGGTAAAAATGATTTTAAAAATACAGCAGGTATCCGTTATTCATCATTAATGCAGGCAGGAACAGGAAGTACAGATGGTTTTGTTTATCTCAATTACATGGTTGGTTTGGGTAAATTTGGAGCAAGTTTAAATACCTCTTATAAAGTTAATGGAACCAATAGCAGAGATGAGGGCATTGCCAATAGTACAACCAGTTTCCTTAATATTTTTTATACGCAAAGTATTGGTAAGGATGTAAAAATTATGCCATCGGCACAGTTTTTTTATGAATATTCTGGCGGAGAAAAATATAAAGGCCAAAAAACAGGAGAACATGTGATGAATAACCTGATGGGTGGCGTTGGTGTTGATGTTTTTTATAAAAATGTGGCCTTAAATGTTGGGGTACAAAAAAACATTTGGGAAGCAGAAACCGATCACCCGATGAGTGCTGGAAAAGCTTATGTTGGAGTTACCTATAATTTTTAAATCTAGGAAAATGAACAGATTAAATGTTGCAATGTTATGCCTGATAACCGTTTTTGTGATTTCGTGCAAAACTGAACCCGATTCAAAAGCCGTACGGCAGGAAGTATTAAATATCCATGATAAGTTAATGGTTGATGGTGAAAAAGTAATCAAAAACAAAATGAAATTGGACGCCTTAATGGTTTCTGACAAAATTAAAAACACTCCGGATTCAGCCATGCGTAAGCAAGAGATTAATACCTTAATAATTAAACTAAATGCTGCTGATGAAAAAATGATGGATTGGATGCATTTTTTTAAAGATGATTTTAAAGGGAAAACAGCGCAGGAAGATCTTGATTATTATAAATCTGAAATGATTAAAATCAGGGCTGTGGAAGATGGTTACATTAAAGTCACCAGAGAATCGGATTCGTTAATAAGGATGTATCAGGTAAAATAAATGGTCAACAATTCGGGTGTTAGAAGACTGGAGTCAAATGATAGGAAATTGGTGGTTAAACGCCCTAAACTTTAGTCTTCTAACTACCAGCTTTAAACTTAAAATGAATTCAAAAATGAAAAAATCAATCTTAGCAATAATCCTAATTGGATTAACAATAATAGCGGTAAAATCAAATGCAAACTCCGTAAAGGATTTTTCAAAAACAAATTTAACCGATTCAGTAAAAAAGAATGTGGTAGATCCGGTTTGCAAAATGAAATTAAAAGCCAATGCATCAAAAACAACGGTTTATAATCGAGTTACCTATAGTTTCTGTTCAGAAAGCTGTAAGCAAAAGTTTGTGGCAGAGCCGGCAAAGTATGTAAAAAAATAATTAGTCGGAGCTTATCTTCGTCACCCTGATCCGATAGCTATCGGATTTATTTCAGGTTATTTAATGCTGGATGGATGCTGAAATAAATTCATCACGAAGATACCTCAAACAAAATACGTTGTATATTTACATTTTAAAATAAAATCATGAATAAAATTACTGCTTACCTGGCTGTCTCCCTATCAGCCATTTCCATATTTACGGCTTGTAAACAAGAAAAAAAACTCCCTTTTTATGGTGAGCGTCATGCAGAAACGGTCAAAGATGCAGCTGGTGTTGAAAAAGTTGATACGGTTTATCAAACCATTCCAGATTGGTCGTTCTTGAATCAAGACAGTATAATCACCACCAATAAAGCTACCGATGGTAAAGTATATGTTGCAGATTTTTTCTTTACTTCCTGCACAACCATCTGCCCTACTATGCACCGCAATTTAATGACGGTTTATAATGAATTTAAAGCAAATCCAGATGTAATGTTTGTTTCACATACGATAGATTTTAAATACGACAAACCTCACGTTTTAAAAAAATATGCTCAAAAACTAGGTGTAGATGGACCAAAATGGCAATTTCTTTATGGAAGTAAGGACAGTGTATATACTTTGGCTGAGAAAAATTATTTAGTGGCTGTGGGCGAAGATAGTACTGCTAAAGATGGTTACATCCACCAGGGTTATCTAGTTTTGATCGACAAAGACAGACGTATCCGTGGTGCTTACGACGGCACGAAAGAAGAACAGGTAGAACAATTAAAAAAGGATATTCCTGTTTTATTGGCTGAATATAAAAAGTAAAATTATTAGCCACGAAAACACGGATTTATACGGAATAAAAAATTGTTATTTAAGCAAAAAAGTGTCTTCACGACAAATTAAGCTATTTCCTTTTTACCACAGCTATATAGGATGAACACAGATAAGCAACAAAATCTGTGTTTATCTTTCTTTATCGGTGGTTAATTATAAAAAAACATTATGCGCAAGTACATCATCAACGCTTTATTTTTACTTTCACTTATCGCCATTATTGTTTCTTGCCAAAACCAGGAAACTATTGATCTTCAGAATTATATGTCTAATGGTAAAGATATTTATAAAGCCAAATGTCAGAACTGCCATGGTGAAAATGGAGAAGGATTAGGCCAGCTTGCGCCCCCACTCACTGATTCGGTATTTTTAAAGGCAAATAAAACCCGATTGGCCTGTTTCATTAAAAATGGTGCAAACGAATCATTGATTATTCATGGTAAAGAATACAAGGAAAAAATGCCGGCTTTCCCCGAACTTGCCGATATTGATGTGGCACAGGTTATGGTATTCATAACCAATTCATTTGGAAATAAACAGGGTTTTGTCCCTTATTCAAAGGTATCACAAGATTTGCAGAATTGTAAATAAATATAATTTCGTATATTTAAACTATGACAACGATAACCCTACAAGTTCCAGATAGCTTAGGCGAACATGAGCATGATACCGTGCGATTTATCGCAGCAAAGTTATATGAATCTGGAAAATTATCTTTAGGTCAAGCAGCATCTATGGTGGGCCTATCTAAACGTACTTTTTCTGATTTGCTTTCTAATTATGGTGTTTCAATACTTAACTATCCCGTTTCAGAAATGTTAAGTGATGCAGAAAAAATATGAGCTAGTAATTGCTGATACCAGTTGCTTCATTCTTCTGGAAAAAGTTGGAGAACTCGGCCTTTTAAAATTACTTTTCTCAAAAATTATTACTACAACAACCATTGCTTCTGAATTTGGGTCTCCCTTACCTGAGTGGATTGAGATCAGAACGCCAAAGAACATTTCATTTCAAAATTCTCTCGATATTGATGCTGGTGAAGCAAGTGCTATTGCATTAGCTATGGAATCAGAAAACACACTACTTATTTTAGATGATAACAAAGGTAGAAAAGCAGCTGAGCGGTTTAATCTTGTTTATACAGGCACCTTAGGCATCATTCTGAAAGCAAAAAATTACGGACTTATCACTTCAGTTAAACCTATTTTTCAAAAAATACAACAAACAAATTTTAGATTTTCTAAAAAAGTGCTTGATGAAATATATTTATTGGCAAATGAATAGTACAATGCAAATTCGCATAATATGAATAAAAAACCCATCTTTGCGCAAAATGCAGGTTGTTCTATCGCTGTTCCGGATAAAACCGGAAGAGAGGAAAGTCCGGGCAACGCAGGGCATCCCGCTTTCTAACGGAAAGGGATTTAGGAATGAAAACCTGAATTACGGATTAGTGCAACAGAAAATATACCGCCCCGACTTTGTCGGAGTAAGGGTGAAAACGTGCGGTAAGAGCGCACGAGCATTACAGGCGACTGTAGTGGTTTGTAAACCCCGGGAGTTGAAAGACCAAATAGGCTAACATCCCAACTTTACGTCGGGATAAAGGGCTGCCCGTCCGATGTTAGTGGGTAGGTCGTTAGAGATAAACGGCAACGTTTATAGTGGATAAATGATAGAAATCCTGAGCAATCAGGAAACAGAACCCGGCTTATAGACCTGCATTTTTTTATTCATTCAATAAGATCGTTTTTGTTTCGTTGAGCTTTGCAACTTCTTCTTCGCCCAATACGGGAAACTTAAGGTCTAAACTTTTTAATTTATCTACAATTATTTCACTGATTGCCAACCTTGCAAACCATTTTTTATCAGCAGGTATAATATGCCATGGCGAATCTTCGGTACTGGTTTCGTTAATGGCATCTTCGTAAGCGTTCATGTATTTATCCCAAAGCGCCCTTTCTTTAATGTCGCCTGATGAAAATTTCCAGTTTTTAGTGGGG
>Ga0308165_1005316_pt1 | contig 12036 bp, 8 predicted proteins | sample PhyWR2_FD_201032 | JGI IMG/M metagenome (GOLD analysis project Ga0308165, IMG submission 201032) | Phyllosphere microbial communities from UC Gill Tract Community Farm, Albany, California, United States - DLSLW.R2 | ecosystem: Host-associated > Plants > Phyllosphere > Unclassified | place: USA... | reverse complement strand
GAGTTAGCGATGTTGTTGCCGATAACGTCGAGGTTACTGGCGGCGGCGTTTAAGCCGCTGACTGCTTGGTTGAATCCCATGTGAGGTCCTGTATCTGAAGGTCAAAATAAGCGATTAGATAAATCCGTCAGTGCTACAAAATCTGGCGCACGTCATCAAGCGAAGCAGTGCCCGCCATACCGAGTTCCAGCAAAGCACCATTGCCGTTTTTGGTCACGCCGTTAACCATGCCAAAGTGCAGCGGCTGAACCACCATCGGCTGGCCTTGATTGGTTGCGCTAACGCTGAAGGTGTAAGCACCGTTTGGCACATTGGTGCCGTCGGTTTGCGTACCATCCCAGGTATAGCTGTGAACGCCCGCGGTTTGGGTGCCCAAATCAATTTGTTTAACCACCACGCCGTTGGCATCGCTGATGCTAACCACAACGCTTTGCGCACCACTTTCCAGCTCAAACCCAAACGGTGTGGTGCTGGTGGTGGTATCGCCTTCGTTTTTACCAGCCAAAATATTTTTGCCTGGGATCATCACGCCATGACCAATTAGGCTACTGGCCTGTAAAGACTGGTTGCTATTGATCTGGCCGGAGATAGAACCCAGCGTGGTATTGAGTTTTTCAATGCCGCTCACGGTGTTGATCTGCGCCAGCTGGCTGGTCAGCTCATTGTTTTGTAGCGGATTGGTTGGGTCCTGATTCTTTAGCTGCGCAACCAGAAGCGTCAGGAAGCTGTTGCTTAAGTCCTGACTGTTTTGGCTGGTTAGCCCGTTACTGCTGTTGGTTTTGTTGGTTGCGCTAGAAATATCAACCGGATCATTAAGCGAGACAGAAACTGCCATAGCGCCTCCTGTTATTGACCAAGCGTTAATGTTTTCATCATTAACGATTTGGTGGTGTTGAGGACTTCGACGTTTGCCTGATAGCTGCGTGAGGCGGCGATGGAGTTCACCATTTCCCCAACAACGTCAACGTTAGGCATCCGCACATACCCTTTGGCATCGGCTAACGGATTACCCGGTTGGTACACCAAACGCTCTGGCGACGGATCGTCCACCAGCTGCGAGACTTTCACTCCGCCGGTTTCCTGCCCTGGCGCAGCCTGAACTTCAAATACCACCTGCTTGGCACGATATGGCTCGCCGTCCGGTCCGGTTACGCTGTCGGCGTTGGCCATGTTGCTGGCCGCCACGTTCATACGCTGCGACTGAGCCGCTAGCGCCGAACCGGAAATATTAAAAATGTTGAGCATCGACATGGTCGTTATCCTTGTTGCAACACAGACATCATGCTTTTGATCTGCCCGCTGATAACGGTGAGATCGGTTTGATAACGCAGACTGTTATCAGCGAACTCTGTACGTTCACGATCCATATCTACGGTATTGCCATCCAGCGAAGGCTGATCGGGCACGCGGTAAAGCATGTCCAGTTCAGGCGGCTGGAAATTCTGAGCTGGGATATGACGGCTGGAAGTCGTGGTAAGAGAGACACCACTGCCGTTCACTCGGCCTTGTTCAATGGCTCGCGTGAGCTGTGATGAAAAATCAATATCTCTGGCTTGAAAGCCAGGGGTATCAGCATTGGCGATATTGGCAGCCAGGATTTCCTGACGCTGTGCGCGTAGGTTTAAAGCTTCTTGCTGAAAACGTAACGCAGCATCCAGTTTATCGAGCATACCTTCTCCGCTAAGTGGTTTAGGACGCGCTGCCGCCGCATACAACGGCCTAGCAGATCGTCAAGAATGACAATTTGGAGTGGATAGCATAGACGTGGGTGAATACAGACGATGGGAGGAATAAGCGCATAATGCGGCGCTATTTGTGGCCTTTATTTTGCGGTGAAGACGTTAGACTAAGGAACTTAAGTTATCCCAATGCCGTCATTATCGCCTGCGGAGGCCATATGCGTTTTGGCTCATTAAAACCGCTGTTCATCCTGAATGCTGCCCTATTAGGGGGGGGATTCTTGCCAGCCGCTCAGGCGGCATCAGCGCTTGAAGAAGGGTTACACCAATTTTTTAGCCAGCAATACAGCGCTGTGAATCAGCAGGTAAACGTCAATATTCGATCTCCTCAGTCACAATGGCCGAAGTGTGAAATGCCACAGTTTTCCATGCCCTCTTCTGCACGTCGCTGGGGAACCGTGAGCGTGCTTGCCCAATGTCCGCAGGATAAACGCTATTTGCAGGTTGAAGTTCAAGTGACGGGGGAATACCCCGTTGCTCAATCTCCGTTGACGCGCGGGCAACATATCAGCCCAGCGGATTTTAAAATGACGCAGGGACGTTTGGATAAGCTTCCGGCGGGCAGCATTATGGAAATAAGCCAGCTCGACAGCGCGGTATTAACGCGTGATTTAGCCGCAGGTCAAACGGTCACCGCATCAATGATCCGCCGTTCATGGATAATCAAAGCGGGACAGTCGGTGCAGATTTTGGCTCAGGGAGACGGCTTCAACGTCACCAGCGAAGGGAAAGCACTCAACAATGCGGCTATCGCCGACAGCGTTCGGGTTCGGCTAGCATCAGGACAAATTATCACCGGTAAGGCCACCGAGCAGGGCTCAATAACGCTGTTAATGTAATCGTTTCAGGCTTTGACGGCGTTTTTTAGCGTTTTTTGAAAAAAAAATGCAATAAATCGGGCGAAAAAAGCAATTATGACTAAAGTTATTGGCTGCCGGGCCGATGGTACAAACAGAGAAAAACACGTTGTCGCTGTGTTTAATGACAGAACAGGCTAGCGCCAACTAACCAGTGAGATAATGACAATGAGCATAGATCGCACCCATTCGCTGAGTGGTGTAAGCCCGATTCAGCCAAGAGAAGCATCCGAAATTCAGCAACAGAAACGCAAAGAGGCAGCCAGCCAACCTGCGGTTGACGGCGCACAGGTTAAATTAAGCGATGCGCAGTCACGCTTGATGCAGCCTAACGGCCAAGATATCAACGTTGAACGCGTAGAAGCATTAAAGCTGGCTATCCGCAACGGCGAGTTGAGCATGGATACCGGAAAAATTGCCGACGCGCTGTTGCAGGACACCCACGATTTACTGAAATCAAACGACTGACAGGTAGTCATTTATGCCCGGAACGTTAGACGTGCTGCAACACATGTTGGACACCCTGAAAACGCTTGAAGTTGAGCTTGAAAACGAACAGTCACTATTGTGTGCCGGTCGTGTAGACGCAGTGCGTTTACAGGCCGCCACGTTAGAAAAAGAGAATCTGCTCGCCACACTTCGCCATCAGGAACAGCATCGTCATAATACCGGCGATCAAGCCCCCTATTCAGAAGATGCCGAACTTTCCACGCTGTGGCAAAACATCATGGATCTCACCAAGAGATTACACGATATGAACCAGCACAACGGCATGTTGCTTAACCAACACCTCACTCGCAATCAAGGCGCACTGGATACGCTGAAAAGCAGTCATGGGCAATCGCTGTATGGCCCCGATGGGCAGGCGCAAAGCGGGATGATTACGGGTAGAAAGTTGAGTATTTAGTTCGACAATTTAAAGCCAACTTTACACATAAAACGAAAATAGAAAGTCAGTAAAAAGGCTTAACTTTATCAGTTAAGCCTTTATGTTTATCATCAACATAAGCCAATTTTAGTTGCTATTGGCCATCTCAACTATCAAAGATTCTTCCCGAACGAGCTCCCCATTCTGTAGAAGAGTTTCAATCACATCTGAAATAACTTTGCGCAAAGTACTGCTAGTGGCTTTGAAGCCAAACATTCTTGAAATCGAAGTCACAATTTCATCGTCCGTCGCTCCAAGATTATTTTTTACCACTAGTTTGATGCCGGACGCGATTTCTTGAGGTGGCAGCATCTCTGGCTTACGTAATCCCGCCGACTGAACATTCTGCCTATTGCGCAAAATCACAGCCGACTTCTGATTCACCAAGAATGCCCCTTCTTGAACCACTTCACCTTTGCTACAAATAAGCTCGACAACTCTCGTCACAACGGCTTCAATTCTTGCACCTGAGCGCTGTAATCCCCATGCACTTCTCAACCGCGTAGTCACTTCACTTATATGAATGGGGGACTCTATCTCTATTATTTGTTCAACTATCTCACAAAGAAGACCTAACGGCGTTTCATGCAATTCATAATTCATATTAGCAACAGGGGTTGACTCAACATAATTAGAATCAGATGCCACAGAACCATCAATATCAACCAGACCAATTTCGACAACCGGCCCTCGATCAACTGTAACTATTTCTACAGGCACGGCTCGGGCACTGCGTTGCACTTGCTCAGTTCGTTCAGAAATTTCTCTTTTTGCCGATTCAATGGCCTGAAGTGTGCGTTCCAACTGTTCCTCAGGACGATGGAACCAGTCAGTACTCCAAATCCGATGGATAATCCATCCATGATCTTCAAGCACGGCTTGGCGTAAGCGATCACGCTCGCGGGCAGAACGAGATGAATGATATGCGCGGCCATCACACTCAATACCGATGAGATACCGCCCTGGCATATCGGGATCCGCGATACCTAAATCAATAAAGAATCCTGCGATTCCCACCTGAGGATGAACCTGATAGCCTGCTTTTTGCAAAGCACTAGCAACCTGTTCCTCAAAGACACTGTCCATTTCTCTTTCAGAGCGCTGAGCTATAGAGATACGACCTGTTCGGGCATACTGTAAAAAGAGCTTGAAGGCGAAAACACCTTTGCCCTTTGCCCGCTCAAGATCGATATCTTCATCCGTTATTGACGCAAATACTTCACACCGCCGTTTCGCGCGGCTTATCAGCACATTGAGCCTCCGCTCGCCGCCCTCAGCGCCCAGTGGCCCAAACCTCATCGCCATATACCCTTGCGCATTTCGAGCATAGCCGACTGAAATCATAATGACATCGCGCTCATCGCCCTGAACGTTTTCAAGGTTTTTTACAAAGAAAGGCTCGCTTGGATGGGCATTAAAGAATTCTTCTAGGTCTGGATTCAAACGGCGCAATAACTCCAGTTCATCCTGAATAACTTTACGCTGCGACACTGAGAATGTAGCCACACCAAGAGACTGTTTAGGATAATTGCGAGCATGTTCCATGATGGCTTTCGCAACAGCTTGTGCCTCTATCGTATTCGTTCCTTTTCCACCCGACTCAAATACACCATCAGAGATGTGATGGAATTGCAGTCCCATACCAGCTTCCTGTGTATAAGGACTCGGAACAATGAACAGCTTATTCTCGTAAAATTGCTTGTTAGAAACTGCAATCAGAGATTGATGGCGACTACGATAATGCCATCTCAACATACGTTGAGATAATCCCCTAGCAACAAACAAACCAAGGATGCTTTCAATATCAGCAACGGAAGACACATCATCATCGTCATCATTAGCTGATTCCGTCATTTTTGCAAAAAAGCGTGTTGGTGGGAGCTGCCGCTCGTCACCCACCACCACCACCTGTTTACAACGGGCGATAGCACCAATTGCATCCACCGGTTGGATCTGACTAGCTTCATCCATCACCAAAAGATCAAATTTTTGCTTTCCTGGTATAAGAAATTGAGCCACCGATAAAGGACTCATCATCATCACTGGCTTTAATGCCTGTATGGCCTGCCCTGCCTTAATCATCAGTTGGCGTATAGGTAAATGGCCTCTTTTCTTAACCATTTCTGAACGTAGAATACCTACAGGTCCGGCCCCACCGCTTTTAGATGGAATACGACGATGGTGCGCACTAACAACCTCAAGACTTGAAGCCTTAATACGCTGGAGATCGAGTTCTGCAAAGCTTGCAACTTGACGCGAATGAAGCTCCCCATCAAAACGAATGAGCTCGGGGTCTTCTAAAGTAATGTTTTTCAGTAGGGACTCGAAATAAGTGCGCTCAACTGCAGAAAGTGATACATCAGGCAAAAGTTTCCCACAGGCAAGTTGCTCAACGACCTCAGATAGTCCATAACTCCGAGCCAACGAAATACGATGTTGATATGCCACCCATTTTGATAGCTGCTCTGAGTTCTCGACCCACGACTGGAGTTTCTCTATCACCTGTAGGACTTTTAGCTCACCATCAGATGCCACATTAAAAAGATCTGAGACCTTAGCTTGTAACTCTGTTGCAACCTGATGAAGCTCGCTTAATATCCCTTCGCTGACGTGCAAAGATTCACGTGCAGCACATGCCGTTTGGGCTTTGTCCGCAAGTTTTGCGGCAACAAAACGTAGCGCTTCGTTTTGCTCCATCCAAGTATAAACCTGGCTTAAATATTCCCAGTCAGACGCAAGCTCTTTCCAGTGCTCATCAAAGGCACTTTTTCCCAGTGAGCTTTGATCGCGCAGCGATGCAGTGATTCTTTGTAATTCAATAACTCGCTCAATCAGCTGGCAGCGTTCATTCAAATGAGCAGAAGGCGATATCATTAGACGTTTACATTGTTCATCAACCCATACAATGTGTTTTACTCGCTGCTCAATGAAGAGCAAAGAAACACGAGCAACCGATACCTGATTGGTGAAATATTCTTCAGGTGATAAACCAAAAGCATGCCAGAATAAGTCCAAATCACCTCTGGCCTGCTGTAACAATTGATTCAATTGTTGAGTACGAAGCTTGATGCCTTCCCGATCAACGAGTCTGCTCGCCAGCAATCGCGCCTCTCCACCGATACCACGTAGCGTCCTCATCCATTCAACTAACGCCATCAACGGCTGACTATCACTTTTCTCTCCGCGCCAATCGCTACCAAAAGCCGAATAACCAAAATCGCTATTTTCCTTAATTTTATTTCTCTCACGCTGCGCCTTCATCAATTCGTCCAGCAAAGAAATTTGCTGTTCAATAGGTAATAAAGGATCACGAAGTAGAGTATTTACTAACGCCTTGGCTTTTCTCCAATCACTGCTGAGGAAGCGGAAAATACCTTTATGGCTTGCTAGAGTATTCCTTAGTTCTAAAACATCTGTATCCCAAGCTATATCACAAACTTTGGATTCGAGAACCTCCACTAATTGCCTAAATACTGCTATTGAATCAACTAACTCAGAGGCTTTTTCAACGCCATGATCCCAAACTGAGGCAATGAAAGCATTAGGACAGGCGTCCGGTGCCGCCGCGATTCTTTCACCTAACGCAATAAGTAGTTCGATTTCTTGGACCGTGGCATATCCTTCTTTAGTCCCCAATTCTTCATGCAACCGAGCAGCTTCAGTACATAATTTTGAAATTGGTTTTAATAAAGCTTGAGCAGCTATAAAACCATTACTATGAAAATCATGAGGAAGTTTTGCCATCGCTTCATTTAATTCGACGACGGACATTTCAATTTCATTAGTGGCTACTTCAGTTTCAAGCTCTAACCATTTCTGCTGGTATTCTCTACCACTAGCAACCAGATTTTTTAGCGCTGAGATACTGCTGTGCCACGCTTCAGAGGTGAAAGCGGCAGTCGATAATTGCGGCGCTTTTTCAATACATTCCGCTCTTTCGACTAATTCGACGATAGCTGAAAAAGTATCTGGAATGGGAGCCAATCCAAGCTCATCAGCAAGATTAATCACGTCGGTATTTAACGTAGTGATTGACGCTTTGAAACCACTCAACTGCAAAACAAGCTTCTCGACTTCAACAGGCAAAATTTGCTCAAGCCCAACGCCATTCCATGGATGCTTGTCTGGTAAGCCAATATCTTTGATTCGCTCAGCAATTTCTTTCACGAGATCTAAGCGAGCCTCCAGATCATTACCGCTCCACTCGGCGAAATGTTCGAGTGCAAAATCGGTGGGAGCCTGACCAGCTTGACGTAGTCGAACAAGATGCCCCATCACTTGGTAGGAAGATAGGCCTGAAGGATGATGTATCTTATGAAGTCTTGCCGGATGTTTGTTAAGCGTATCTCTCGCCGCCGTTAGGTTTTCAACCAACACATCTGGGAATTCGCCTCTTGGGGAGCCTAACTCCCATACCCTTTTCAGCTCTTCAAGAAAAGCACGCTTATTTGCCTTATTACTATGTAGCTCCAAACAGGCATCACCCACACCAGCCTGATCAAGCCTACGCTTAACAACCTCAAGAGCTGCCATTTTTTCAGCCACAAACAGAACCGTTTTCCCATCCGCTATCGCCGAGGCAATAACATTTGCAATCGTCTGAGATTTTCCTGTTCCTGGAGGTCCTTGAATGATGAGGTTTTTCCCTTGACGAACATCATGGATAGCAAGAGTCTGAGAACTGTCACTATCCATAATGTGAAGCATATCTTTCGGAGGGATAAAGGGATCAATTGGGGTATCATCAGAAAGCCTTTCACCAGATTCATCAAATCCATCAACCATAATTGATTGAATAAGGGGTTGATCGGTAATACATTCGTTTTTGGGCCAATTTTCTGGATCTAAATCACGATACATCAGGAATTTTGCAAAAGAGAAAAATCCTAGCGTAATGTCATTCTCCTGAACACTCCAGTCAGGTTTTATAAGAACGCTCTGGGCAACCTCGTTGATGTATTGTGGCAGGTCTAAATCTTCCTCTGCATTGATTTTAGGAAGCTGAATTTCATGTACTCGACTTAAATAGGCTTCCAGTGACAGATTCTCAATAATTTCATCTTGTCTCGCCCGTAGTTTGAATCGTTCTCCAGCGGTTCCACGATCAAGAGTGACGGGAATAAGAATTAAAGGAGCATATCTAATGTTTTCTTTATTATTAGGGTCAATCCACTTTAGTGTACCAAGGGTCAGATATAATATATTTACCCCTTGCTCTTCCTCCAGTGTTTTGGAGTCATGATAAAGCTCTAATAAACGTTTCTGTAATCCATGAGGCGTCAAGCGTGTTTGTAGTTTTGTATCCTGATGTTCAGCACGCAACTCAGTTGTATCGTCATCATCAAAAGTGAGCAATCGCGCATCTTTTAGAGATTCAGGCGTGTTTTCGGTTTCCTCATCGGCTTCTAAATCAATTAGCTCTCCTTTTCTACCTGCTCGACCAGGTAGAAAAGTAAAAACTTTTCCCTCTTTCACTAACAAGCGATAGATTTGTTCAGATCGCTCATCAATTATTTCTAACAATTTAGCTGTTTTAGACTTAGGTATATTGAGCAATTTATTACGGGCGGATAAATCAAGAAGTTCTGTTCGGGCGCGTTCTAGTTTTTGCTGAAGGGTAAGACTGCTATTTTGAAATAATGAACCTTCGTTATCATTCATAAAGAGGGATTCCAGTGCATATCGTAAAATTATCTTCACACTTAGGAGACAATTCGAGTAAAGATGTTCGATTTAGATTTGATGGTATCTTACCTCCAGTACATGACTAATTGGAATAAATAACTGAGACTTAGCCTGATATTTCGAAAGCAAACTAAGTTTCCACAAGAGTAAAAATGTATATTTTTTAGAAAAAAGTAAAATATCGCAGAGTCCACACTACTTTTTCACAAAGATTTTTCCCATGCGAAAAAATCTGATCATTTTATTATAATTCAATACATTAAATAGCCATGATTGTTAAGAGCAATTACAAACACATGCAAAGAAAATATGTATTATCCGTTTTCATTCAGGATAGATACAAATAACGTCACATAATAAGCAAGCTAAGCCTCCTATTATCAGCTTAATATAATTCGAAAAAATCGATATGCATTATATTCACTACCGATAATTCACAATCACCTGCTGACTCACCACACGCACCGGTGGGTAAATCACGCCTTTGCCCGGGATTTGTAGCGTCATCGTCAACGGAGATGCGGCGGATTCGCCTTGTAGCGCCGAGCTTTGTCCATTGGCACTGTCCAGCCAAAAGCAGCGTTGCGGAGAACAAAGCTGTACTGCTAATCCTGCTGGCGCAGGATTGAGCAGTTGATAGCGCCAAACCACATCTTGAATCGTGGCTCCAGCAGGAATTCCCACCGAAGGACTTAACGAACGTGACGTGACGCTTACGCCCTTATGGCTGAGCGTTGCACCAGTGCTATCCGCCGACCAACTACCGCCTGCGGCGCTGGCAGAACCGGACGAGATCATCAAAAGAGCGAGTAAGATTACGCGTTTCATTATGCTGAACCAATGGTTGACGTCATTCGTATCTGGCGGTTGTCGCTGATTTCCATATTTGACAATACCACCAACTGAGGCAACGAACGGTGCAAGAAACGCGCGAGCAGTGGGCGCAGCGCGTGGTTGACCAGCAATACCGGCGGTGCGCCGAGCAATTCCTGACGCTGCAATGCCTGTTGCGCCTGCTCTAATAAGCGATCGGCCAAACCGGGTTCTAAACCACCACCGCCTTGTAATGCCTGTAATAACAAGCGCTCAAGCGGCGTGTCCAAACCAATGACTTGAATCTCGCCTTCGCCCGGGAACCACTGTTGAGTAATCGCACGGCCTAGCGCCACGCGGATCACCGACGTCAACTCATAAGGATCGCTTTGCGTCGGCGCATGTTCAGACAGCGTTTCAATGATCGTACGCATATCGCGGATTGAGACTTTTTCCGCCAGTAGATTTTGCAGAACTTTGTGCAACGTCGTGAGGGTGACGGTGCCTGGGATCAGATCGTCGGTCAGCTTAGGCATTTCCTGCGTAACGCGCTCTAACAGCTGCTGGGCTTCTTGGCGACCAAACAGTTCGCTGGCATGATTTCCAACCAAGTGGTTGAGGTGCGTTGCCACTACCGTGCTGGCTTCGACCACGGTGAAGCCTTGAATCTGCGCTTGTTCACGCAGGGCGTTATCAATCCAAATAGCAGGCAGACCGAACGCCGGATCGACCGTGGCTTCGCCTTCTAAGGTGCCCGCCGCGCTGCCCGGATTAATCGCCAACCAGCGGCCCGGATGTGCCTCACCGCGTCCCGCTTCAATCCCTTTGAGCAGAATACGATAGCCTGACGGACTGAGCTCCAGATTGTCACGGATATGTACCACCGGCGGTAAAAAGCCCATGGTTTGTGCAAACTTCTTACGAATGCTGCGGATACGCCCGAGCAATTCGCCGTTTTGTTGGAAATCGACCATTGGGATCAGGCGATAGCCCACCTCCAGACCCAGCGGATCTTCAAGCTGGACATCTTCCCACGTGGCTTCGACTACCGGTGGCGCTTCAGGGATGGCTTGCTCTGCCTGCGAAGGTGCCGCGCGCCCTTCTCGCTTGCTGATCCAATAGGCAATACCCAGTAATGCTGCGGTAAACAGCAGGAACACCAGATTTGGCATCCCCGGAACAAGGCCCAATAGCCCGAGCACCGAAGCACTTAAAATCATGACGCGTGGATTGCTAAACAGCTGGTTCACCATCTGCTCGCCAACGTCTTGATCGGTACTGACGCGCGTCACGATCACACCCGCCGCGGTGGAGATAACCAGCGCAGGGATCTGCGCAACCAGCCCGTCACCGATGGTCAGCAAGGTGTAGGTTTCCGCCGCTTGCCCAACGGGCATACCGTGCTGAATAACCCCCACCAGCAGTCCGCCAACCACGTTGAGCGCCATGATCATCAGCCCCGCAACCGCATCACCGCGCACGAATTTACTCGCACCGTCCATGGAACCGTAGAAGTCGGCTTCCTGCGTCACTTCGGAGCGGCGTTTTTTCGCCTCATCTTCACCAATCAAACCGGCGTTAAGATCGGCGTCAATCGCCATCTGTTTGCCAGGCATACCGTCTAAAACAAAGCGAGCCCCAACTTCAGCAATACGCCCCGCACCCTTGGTGATAACCATGAAGTTGATCAGCACCAAAATGATGAAGACCACGATGCCGATGGCAAAGTTACCGCCTACCAAGAAGTGACCAAACGCTTCGATAACCCGACCCGCTGCGGCACCACCGGTATGCCCATCCAGCAAGATAACGCGCGTGGATGCCACGTTCAGCGAGAGTCGCAGTAAGGTGGAGAACAGCAGGATGGTGGGGAACGCCGCAAACTCCAGCGTGCGCTGGGTAAACATCGCCACCAGCAGCACCATAATCGACAGCGCAATGTTGAAGGTAAACAATAAATCTAGAATGAATGGCGGCAGCGGTAGCACCATCATGGAAAGGATCATCAGGATCA
>Ga0308165_1005314_pt1 | contig 12038 bp, 22 predicted proteins | sample PhyWR2_FD_201032 | JGI IMG/M metagenome (GOLD analysis project Ga0308165, IMG submission 201032) | Phyllosphere microbial communities from UC Gill Tract Community Farm, Albany, California, United States - DLSLW.R2 | ecosystem: Host-associated > Plants > Phyllosphere > Unclassified | place: USA... | reverse complement strand
TCTTCCTTCATCCGCTCAATATCTGAATACTTCGCGACGAAAAGAAACCGCTCGGAATTGATTCGTTTGTAAAAAACATGATTCTCACTTGCCCAATCAGAAATCAGTGTCGTGATCAGCGAGTTCAAATAAGAAACTTGTTTGTCGTCTTTTTTCTCAATCAAATCATCGTAATTATCAATTGAAATCAACCCAATTGCTGCCATCTTTTTTACCCCTCAATGTATCATCCCATTTTTTTGAAGCTTTGTTCCTTATTTTACCACAAAACAATCAAATAGGCGATTGATGCAAAAAGTTCCACGTGAAACTTTTTTGGTGAGATAATCATGGGAAAATTTCTGTCACTCGTTATTCTATCTGTATATAAAATAACAAGTATTTCTTCAGTAGATAAAAAAATTGACAAGCTTCAAAAGAAACTTGTCAATGAAAATCATTCGATTTATTCTTCGCCTACAAATATTTTCGTTATTTAATGTGCTTTAACACGTTTTAAATTGTTGGTATTTATTGCAAAATTAGGTAATTTTGTTTTAACACAGTTTAACAGAATTAATTTTAATCGGATTCAATTCCGTATTCACAATTCTTCATCTAGCGTGGGGCACATTTTATAAAGTTCTTTTACTAGCATCTATTATCTTCTCTTCTTTTTAATTCCAGCAATGCATTTATTAATTTAATTTGAAGACTTTCTGGTAGTGGATTTTCACTAATTATTAAAGCAATATAGTCTCCGAATTCTTCTTTAGTTAGAATATTTTCTACTAATAACAATACTAAATCTTCCATCTGTAGAATAAAATCGCTAATAATCCAGCTTGGGTACCCATTGATTATTAAGAAATAAGCTCCTAGAGAGATAGATGTTCTTTTATTTCCATCCATAAATACATGATTTTTGGCCACAGAAAAAACCAAATGTATTATTTTTTCTTCAAATGTAGGATAATATATATCATTTTGCATGTGGCATAAAGAACTTTCTAGTAAACCTCGGTCTTTAATGCCAGGTAAACCGCCAGTTTTTTCTAATATCATATCGTGGGTTTCTAATGCGTGCTCAACTTCAAAATATCTATAATTATTGCTCATAGCTATTTGTCCTTCAGTCTTTCAAATACATCACGATGTTCTTCGATTTGTTCTTCCAAAGCTTTACTTTGCTCACCAAGAAATTTATCATAATCACTCTCAGGTATGGGTTTTATATACTCTGCTAATTTATCATGGTAAGCATTACGAAATCCGTTATCTCTACTAGCCATCTTAAGTCTTGCATCTTCAATCAATGGTTTTTGTGCTGGATGGTTTGCAAAGTCACGTAGAATATCCAACGTTTCTTGTTTAGTCAGCTTCCTATTTAATGAATTACTTTTTTTCTCAATCTCGTAGGCAATTCCCGCTTCATAACTTGCAATTATTAACAATACCTCACTGTACATAGTGGAACGAGCATTATCCCTCTTGGCCAATGATAAAATTTCTCTATATTCTTTAGTATTCTCCAAAAAAACCGACTTGTATATTTCATCTGTAAAGAAAGCGTATTTATATTGATTCATATCAACAAATTCATTTAGCGCACCAGTAAATTTTTTCCTTTCTGATTCTTCTACAAAAGCACGGTCTAGATAGGAAGCATCTCTTTGGTTGATGTGTTTTATTTTGCCACCAGTTTTTTTTGTAAGCAACTCTAAAACTAAATCTAACATTCTTGTTCTGACTATACGTGCTCTATCACTACTTTTTATAAGCATAGAAAAGTTTAAAACGGTTCTAAAAGAAGAAACTGAAAAGCTTCTTGAATTTACTCCCACAGCAATATGCGAATCAGTTTCATTTAATACCGTTTCTTTAAACGTTGCTAATTTTTTTCCGGTTAATATCTGTAAACCGTTTTGCTCTAATTCTTCTCGATTAGCTTCTATTGCCCGCTCTATAGTTCTTATATCAACTTCAAAAAAATCAGCAATTTGTTGATTTGAGTACCTTTGAACTCCTTCAAACATTACTCCCTTCATTTCATATTCATTTTCTGCTTCGCTAATTGCTATTTTATTATTTAATATATTTTGTCTATCTAAATATGATTCTGTTAAATCATTACTCACTTTATCACCTTTTCTCTATCTTTAAGTAATATAAATACTTGTATATCAACTTTATTCATTAACTGACCGACATTTTTGTCGGTCAGTTAAATAAATTTTTGACAGTCTTTAGCTTCTATATTAAATATTATCAAGAATAAAAGAAAACACAATCCCCAAAATAGGAAAAACTGAAAAAGAAAAGGAATTGAATATAAAATGAGGGCGTCCTGTTTCAGGGCCCCGGGGTCGGACATTTTTGGGTCACCCCTTTTTTTACTTAAAAAATCTTTATTGATTTCTTCGCACTTCCTTTATGAACTCTTTATATGTACACTCTATACTAAGCACCAAGAAAGGAGCTGATCCATTATGTACGCAGTTAAAGTGCTACATGGCTACATCACCCCTAGCGGTTGCCGTACACGTCTTAAACATGAAGCAAGACGGTTCCGGAGCAAGTCTGATGCTGAAGAATTTGCATCTAGGATAGGCGGTAGGGTAAAGCAAATTGGATAACCAACTAGAATAAAGAGCGCACTCACATGTATGAGGGGCGCTCTTTTTCGTTATGGGTCAAAGCAATAGCGACTGATCACTCAGCAAGACCTAAGGGCGCAAAACACATCATTCTCAGTGATCTGTTTCGACCAAGGAACTTTTTCCTTCGGCTAACTTAGAGGACTGCTCAATTTTGCTCTCGGCTCCTGGTCAATCAGATTGACCTTACCAATGCATTTTTGCTCTCGTTGATTTTCACGCTTCCTAAAGTCATTCAGAGCGACCTTAGCATTTTCGTTGTCACTCTGTGTGACCTCGGATTTCGTTATCCTTCTCAAGGATAACGGCTTTTAAGGTAGGCGCAATTTGCGACACCCTGCCATAACGAATCGTTAGGTCGTCTTATGGGGTAGCGGTCGGCTAGGTCATCTCTGTAGTGTATGTTTATCGGAAAAAGCCGATAAACTACATATCCCGACTTTTGGTGATATCTTCTATTAGGCGTAAAATTCCGCTGAATGATATTTCATATCGTCCATTTTGGTCGGTATGGATCAGCCCCAATGTTTCTAACCTTATTGTGATTAACTGATGCACTGATTTGATGCATCAGCTTCCGGACAATTTGTAACGCTGTTTAAATTCACTTAAAAACCGCATACTCCCCTGTGCTTTGAACTTCTCAACGGATTTCAAGGAGTAATCCATCTTTTCCGCTATTTCGATCATTCTCATTGGTTCTTTGCCTAAATACGTATAGTAAATAACTTGTTGCTCTTTACTCGGTAATGCTTGCCACGCTGTGATAATGGCAAGCTGACAATTCAAGCAATGTTCACCTGCAAACTGTGGCACTGTGGCTTCACTCATGAAGCTTTCTTCTGTCACTCGATCTATTTCATCAAGCGAGTACGAACAGCCTGTGAGACGTGCTAAGCGCCTATAATTCATCAAGATATTTTTAGCTTCTCGAATAAGTGGGGTCATTAAGTGGTTGCTCCTTTTGTAAATAATAAGGGGTGAACGTTTCGATCCCTTTTATTCTTCTATACCTATGGCATCACAAAATTGGTTGATAGCTGCTACCAATTCGCTTCTCACTGTATCAGATGCTAAACCTACTTCTTCACAAATATCCTTCTTAAGCAGTCCTTTTAAGCAGTAGAGTTCAAAAATCAGCCGTCTTCTTTGTGTCTTACTCTCTTTCTCATGACTAATCGAAAAATATCCAATTTGATAGATGGTTTGGAGTTCGTTAAACTCCTTGTTACTATCACTCAATCTGTGCTCATTGATGTCTTTAGCGACTTTGTAGGCATAAAAGAAAGATTGAATCCCTTTCATACGTTCCTTACTAACTTTCATAAATACGCAACTCCTCCATAAGCAAATTAGTAATAACTACTTGTCAGTAACCTAAAGTACCGTTTCGGTACTTTTGACTACACACCAACAAAAAAGGACAAGGAAAAACTCCCTGTCCTCGCTCAAGCCACTTTTGGCGTCGACTAGTCGACTACAACGACCTCAACCGCCTGCAAGCCCTTCTCGGTTTCCTCAGCTTCAAAGACAACGTTCTGTCCTTCCTCAAGCGTACGGAAGCCATTTGCTACAATGCCAGTGTGATGGACAAAGATATCTTCTCCTTGCTCCCCTTGGATAAATCCGAAGCCTTTTTCATTGCTGAACCATTTTACTGTACCTTTATTCATTGTTGTTTTCCTCCTAAAAGTTGATTTCTTTGTGTAATTCTTCTAGCAACACTTGATTGATCAATCCCGATCCATGGAATTTTCGGAAATTATATTCTTCTTGTGGTGCAATCGCCCTAAAACCGATTTTCTCAGGCATCGCTACATAATGACTTACCCAAACTCCTAGCGCCTCTAACTCCTTGTAAGCTACGCTGATTTCACTCTCCGCCTCACGAATAACCTCGACAATTTCAGCGGCAAGCTTCTTTAATTTCTCTTCTGTCTTATCACCAATTTTTTGGCCAACTCCGGACAAAGCACTATAATACATGCTTTTGATGTCGGTGACGAAGTCAAAGCTATTTTTTTCAAGCAGTTGCTTCCGGTCGGCTTCGATTTCATGCGTTAAAGAAATTAATTTTTCACGCCTTTGTTCTTGGTCTTTTCCTGCAATATAGCTTTCAACATCGTAATTCTTTTCTTCCCCATCACTTGGGATTGCCTCCAGTTCTTTTTTAGCTTTCAGAAGTGCATCATCGATGACTTGATATTTTTGTTTTTCTTCCTCTTGGCGGGCTATGATTTTCTCTTTGTTCGCTTGAAATTGATCCTTGTAGCTCATATTAAAAGCCTCCTCGTTTGACTGTGACGGTGATCTCTTTTGCCTGTAACGCTTCATGATCCGCTAGTTTAGGGGTGATCATATTCAATCCGATTTTCATACGAGTATGATCACCGCTCTTCATCGCTGTAATAAAACCCTTGAATAAGTCCGCAAAGCTCTTCTTATAGCCCATTTCACGTGTATAGGACGCTCCATCCACTTCTAAGTTATTAGCTAGTGCAATCTGTTCTAACCGCCGTAAAGCAGCACCGTTGCCCTTAAATTTACGGATATACCCTTCCATTTCCAATAAATCAACAGGGGTCTTGCTGATCAATTCCAACTCTGCAGCATTTTCCACACTGATGTTATTGAAGAACTTTTTATCAAGCGATACTTGTATGCTGTTCATGGCGGTTTCTAAATAGCTGGTAGCTGATTCGTGGATCTTCGCTAGCTTGCCCTCAGTCTCATCGGCGATCTGTTTCATAACGTCTTTTAGATATTCGCCTGCATAGCGTTCATTGGCTGTTGCAAGTGATCGCTCCATCGAATCGTTGGCTTGTTGTGCTTGGTCGGCATAGTCTGCCAAGCGGTTCATAATGTCTGTATAAGTCATTTCTTTTCCTTCTTTCTTTTATCGATAATTTTCTTTTCTTCAAATGAATCAGTGATCCCTTGATCGAGTTCAACATCTCGCCACGTATCAACGATTAAAATAATCTCAGCGCCATTAGGGTACTGCTGATCAAGGCAATCAGTTGCATCTTCTTCAGTGTCAAAGAGTAGCACGTCATTTTCCATAATCAGTGCGAGGCAATCGTAAGTAGCCGATTTCTGTAAATAGTAAATTGGCTCATCATCGCCCATTTTCTTGATGCCTTCTTCTATGCGTCTCACCCGCACGCCTAAGCTGTTCCAGTTCCCTCTCATGGCTTTATACCAAAATAACTACAAAAGCTCTCATAGGCTTCCTCATACCAGCTATCAGTGAAACTTTGATAAGAAACTTCTAGTTCTGGGTACTTCCGATGAAACGCTTTGACAAACTCGTTCTTGTGAGCTGTATTGAAGAATACACGAGCATCTTCTTTGCTGATTAAATTCTGCGTACTGTGAACAATGAATTCTTCTTCATCGTCCGTTCGTGGTGGACGTACCTCCTTGACTAGTAGCCCTAACTGTAATTGAACAAACTGATACGCTTGATCATTCAACGGTGGATTTTGTTTCTGTAAAAATGTATTAACCTTATTGGCCAATACTCGATACGCTTTACTCCTCATTCATAAACGCCTCTACTTTCTCAATTCGTTCTGCCATATCGTCAAGTTCAATCGATCGATAAGCAACGTCTAGCGTATTCTTAGCCGCTTGGACACGTGCGTTTGGTGAGTTGTCCTTGTCGTTCATAATCTCAGCCAAAACGTCAACAGCTTCCTCAGACTTCTTCTGTAGCCTTGCAGTGACCTGTTGCATCGCTTCACGTCGTAGCTTTCGATACTCGATTAAAAATGCCTCATCTTTCAAATACTTGTAGCCTGTGGTCTTGTTGATCCCTGCCATTCTACAAGCCTGTTCAATCGTCCCTGCTTCCAGTAGTGCTTTTAGGAACTTTTCCTGCCTGATATTGAGTTCCTTGTTCATTGTTTCCCTCCCCTCCGTTGGTTTTACTCACTTTTCGTTGTTAAAGACAAAAAGAGGGCTACGAGTTTCCCAACATAATGGGAATTACTCATAGCCCTCTGAATTCATTCAGCCAGACAGTGTTATTCAACTACCGTAATTATACCATATCATTAACGGAATTCATATGTTTTGACGCCATTCTCTAGCTATTTCAACCTCGTTTTTCATACGCTTTTTCCCGCATTACTGGTTGCATCTTCTTCTTTTCGTGTACATCACAATCAACGACTGTTCCGTTTTGAATTTTAAGGGTGACTGTGGCAAAGTCAGGAACGAGTTGTAGTTGTTGTTCCCCTTTGGTGTTTGTATACAGCAATTCGTTTTTCTTGTTCATTGTCATTCTCCTTTTTTGGTGTCTGATTTATCAGGATCAGCCGAATTTTCGACCAATCTTTTTGTAATGGGTACGCATATTTTCATGCTACTCCTTCGCCCACTTCTGGGCGTATAATAATTTACACCCTAATTACTGAGTGAGACCTGTCCAATTTTGGCTTGGTCTAAGCTAACCCGATTTTTTGGCTTAGTTACTTTCTTCCAGTTTTGGAATTAAGGTGACCCGATATTTTCGGGGTGCCATTCGCTTCACAGGTATATCGATTCACTCATATTGTTCATTAAAGGCTTGCTGTTCATCTTCTATATCATCAATCGCTGTGAAACCATTACTCAACCAGTCTTGAATGAGCTTTGTAATGTATCCTAATGGATTGGCAACATCTTCTTTGTAGATTGTTTTCTCAATAGCAATATATAGAAAATTTGATCCACTTGCCTCTTCTAGTCGTGATAATGAATTTTTGTCAAGAGTGGTCAGTTTGTGGAAGTTTTTTTCATAGAGGGAGCAACAAGCATCGAAGCTGTGCGTAGCACGGCTTTGTTCTTGACTCTGCTCTATGCTTCCCTCACCTTTACTACCCTTCACTGACCTATCCTGCTCTAAACTACACTGACCTAACCTATCCTGCTCTATGCTATCCTGACCTATGCTATACTGGGTTGCCAGATTGTCACCCGTTTGGTTGTCGTTTGGTTGACACTTGGTTGACGTGTGGTTGACATCTGGTTGCGAATTGGTTGCCAGTTGGTTGTCAATAAAATAGGATCCATTGGCATCAACGCTTAAAAGTTTCAGATCTTCTTTATACATGGTCTCTTTTCGCCGATCCGCCCTGATTTGATTATTGATTTTCCAATCCTTTATTACTGTCACACCACTCGAGAAAATAATAACGAAGCCTTTTTCTTCGAGTGTTTTTAAGTCTTCATTGTTGACACCATAAGCACGGCTTAACATCTTGGCATTTCCAATAAAGCCGTCATCATCTGCTTCCATACCTAAATGAAAGTACAAGAGCCTACTAGATATCGGCATATCAACAAACGCATCACTTGTTGTTATATCCTTGCTAAACATTCTTCTGTTTGCCACTATAATTCACTTCCTAACCATCATTTTCCAACTGGTACATTTGTGCCTCATGCTTTTCTGCTAATGCCACTATGGCTGCAGTCATACCGTCCACTATAGATAAATCATCATGGCTGACGCCTTCTGTAGAAGAGATACGGTCATGGATAAAACTTTGCAACCCTTTAGATGCTCCTGCAAGTTCCATTGCACCTAAATGCACATCATCAATAGTTAGTTTTTCATAAATCATTTATTTGATCCTCCATAGGTCAAGTTATAGTCGAAATTATCGAATTCAATTATTAAGATGATCAAGCATGGCAGTACAACAAGTAACTTCCACAATAGTGGCATCCCTGAGACCGCCACTACAAGAAAGAAGATAGCTAAGCGTATGCGGTACTTCTTTTTCACGCTTCTTCCTCCAAATACTTTTTGACATCGTTAGGCTCACCAGTTAAAAGTAGCTCGCAAAGTTCCTCGATGAATCGCTTCCCCCTCGGAGACAGCTTTCCTGCTAACCTCATTTGAATGTACTCGGTCAATTCTTCCTTGGTCTGTTGATCAGCATCTTTAAACTCAACTAAAAATCGTCTAACGGTAATTTTCAGCTCCTCATTGGACTTACTCATGGATAAACACCTCCTGCAAGTTGTTCTCTACGATAATGCCTGTTGTACCATCACAAAACTGGATCAAATAAATTTGTGGTTGAATCTCCTGTATAATTGTTCCAATCATGCCGTTAAATTGTCCTTTAATTACGCTTATCATTTAAATTAAGTCCTTTCTGTGATAGAATAGGACAAAAGAATACAGGTGCATCACCTTATTTCGTGTGGTGCGTCACCGTTTGATGCCTTTTGCTGAATTCCGCCAAGAATTTACACAGCAAAGGCTTTTTCTTTTGTCCTCGTTTCATTTTGTTCCCTCTCTGATCATGTGTGACTGACAGTTGACTGAGTGACGTTGTATCTTCTCCAGCGCCCCACGCTGTTTATTTTTTGTGCTTCTCAAGAAATGCATCTGCATCTCGTTGATCAATTTTTTCATAACCATCGATCATTACTACACGTAAGCCTAATTTTTCAATGAATACATACTTCACAGTGTTGTAACTGGTGTTCATGTATTTTGCAGCTTGCGCCATACCCATAAATCTGGGGAGCTCTAGCTTCTTCTTGTACTCCTCAATCAACTGCTGTGCTTGTTGCTTCCCTTCCTCTGCCGCTGTCTCTTTTATTACGTCAAGTAATGAGGGAGATAGGTCTAATTCATCAATACTTAGCTTTGCCATGACATCACTCCTTATAAATCTTTTCATTAACTAACCAATCTATCAATTTTTTATAGACTGTTTTTTTTACAACTCGGCGTTTCTCGTTTTCAATTAAACCTAGCGTTTTAAATGAAATACCTATTTCTTTTGAAGCTTCCAATAAAGTTATCTTTTTTCTTGCTCTCCGTTCTCTTAATTTAGCAATCATTTCCAAATCTAATTCAAACACACTATCCCTCCCCGGTAATCTCAAAACGAAATATAATCATTACGATAACAAGTATATATTATCTCAAATTGAAACACAAGTGGTTTATTTCAATTTGGGATATTTCCCTTGTGAAAAGTACCTTTATACTGTAAAATCGGTTTATTAGGAGGGTTAATTTATGGAAATAAAAGTTTCTAATAGACTTAAGATGCTCAGAAAAGACAAAGAATTAACAATTACACAATTATCCGAACTAACTGGTTTTCCACAAAGCACTTTAACGAATTACGAAAATGGAAAGCGGCAACCTAGAAGCATTGAAACTTGGAAAAAGTTAGCAAAATTTTTTAATGTATCAACCGCTTATCTAATGGGTGTCTCTGACGATCCAAGTTCCGAAGTACAGTCTTTCGACTATGATAGCTTCATTAGTGATCTACAGAACATGTTAGCTAAGGATCAAGAAATTAAAAACCAAAAGTATATTGATGCGTTCGATAGGCTAAACTCCGAGGGACAAAAAGAGCTTTTTAATTATTCAAATTATTTATTCTCACAAGAAAGATATAAAAATGATGACACACTGATAGAGAAGACAATGTCATTAGAACTTCCGGAAGAACTCGCAAATAAATATACCTTGACTCAAGATTCCGCAGAAGAGGATTCAAAGGAGTAATATAACTAATTCTACCTTTCGTACATACCAGCGCCCCACGCTAGGTACTGGGAGGAAAAAAATAATGGCAACATTCAAGCAATATGAGAAAAAGGATGGATCCAAGGCATGGTTATTTCAAGCCTATCTCGGCATCGATCAACTAACTGGGAAAGAGATTCGAACGACTAGGAGAAATTTTAGAACAAAAAAAGAAGCCCAACTTGCTTTATCACGTCTGCAAGTGGTCTTTGAAAATAACGGATTAGAAAACAGGAATGACGAGCGTTTCAAAGAAGTATATGAGTTGTGGCTTGAAGTCTATCGATCAACGATTAAAGAGGTCACACTAATCAAAACGGAAATAAAATTCAACAAATGGATTTTACCAGTCTATGGAAATATGAAAATAAAAGACGTCACTACAAAGCATTGTCAAAAGATCATTAATCAGTGGGCAAAAGAAACTGATCAGTATAGGGTGCTACATTACATTCATCAGCTAGCCGTATATTTAAGTATGCTATTAATCTAGGTATCATCGCTACAAACCCTCTGGCTAATGTGATGATGCCCAAACGAAAAAAAGAACTTTCTGTAGATGAACCGATTAAAGTGTACAGCAAGGAGCAACTGGTAAAGCTATTTGATCATCTTAACCATCGCCCTTCTACCTACACAGACGATTTTAACAAAACTTTGCTACGTTTTCTTGTTTATAGCGGTTGTCGTATCAGTGAGGCTTTAGCCTTGAATTGGTCAGACATTAATTTCACAGATAAGTCAGTAGTGATCAGTAAGACACTAAGCCATACAAAAAACGGTTTGACCATTTCATCACCAAAAACAGAAAATAGCTACGGAGAAATAGCACTTGATGACCAGACAATCAATATCCTTAAACGCTGGCAGATGAATCAACGGATCCACATGCTTGAATATGGTAAATCAAATCCAAAGATGATATTCTGCAACGTTAATAAGCAATATGTGTCACATAATTCATTCTATGCCCGATTAAAAAATATCACTAAAAAAGCTGGTGTTCCTTTTTTGGGTAACCATGTTACACGTCACACTCATGCCAGTATGCTATTAGATGCTGGTGCATCAATGAAAGAAATACAAGAACGTCTACGTCATTCATCTATAACAATCACAATGGACGTATACGGACATCTCAGCAAAGAAACCAAAGTCAACACAGTTGAAAAACTCGTTAAACACTTAAATTTTTAATCAAACGGATTCAAAAGCGGATTCAAAACTAAAATAAAAAAAGCTGAACCCTTATACACCAAGGGTTCAGCCGTTGTTTCAAACTATCTCTTATTCTTCGCCTACGAATGGAAGTAATCCCATAATACGCGCACGTTTGATTGCAATGGTAAGTTTGCGTTGGTTTTTCGCACCAGTACCAGTTACACGACGTGGTAAAATTTTACCGCGTTCTGAAATGAAACGTTTTAGTAATTCAATATCTTTATAATCGATATGTTCAATATGGTTTGCAGCAATGTAGTCTACTTTACGACGTTTGCGTCCGCCTCTTCTTTGTTGTGCCATCCTATTTCCCTCCTATCAATTTCTTAGAATGGTAAATCATCGTCTGAAATGTCGATTGATGAGTTTCCGAATGGATCGGAGTTGTCTCGATCAAAATTAGGCATTCCTGATGGTTGAGAGGATTGAGTTTGATTTGAGTTATTGTTACCAAATCCAGAAGAACTATTTGAGTTATACGTATTGCTGCTGCCAGATCCGCTATCAGTTGTGCGTCTTTGCTCGGAAGCATTTCGCGATTCTAATAATTGGAAGTTGTCAGCAACGACTTCTGTTACATAAACACGTTGGCCTTGTTGGTTGTCGTATGAACGGGTTTGAATACGTCC
>Ga0308165_1005311_pt1 | contig 12044 bp, 7 predicted proteins | sample PhyWR2_FD_201032 | JGI IMG/M metagenome (GOLD analysis project Ga0308165, IMG submission 201032) | Phyllosphere microbial communities from UC Gill Tract Community Farm, Albany, California, United States - DLSLW.R2 | ecosystem: Host-associated > Plants > Phyllosphere > Unclassified | place: USA... | reverse complement strand
CATCGCCTATCACCAGCATAGTCAGAGTTGATTTCACTGCCCGGCCACGACTGCGGATAATCCCCGCATTCGCTGCAAAACTTCCCAGGCAAGCCGCCGCGAAGTAGACAGCTCAACTGATCTGAACTGCCTTGGCAGCCCCGTCCCGACAGGACTGTATTGCATACCCGTCTTCCCTTTTAGCCACCCTCTCCGGTGGCTTTTTTTTGTTTTTTTGAAATATTTTGAATGCAAAAGCAAAAGATCGCAGCCTTCGGCAGCTCCTACGCGATCACCTGTAGATACTCTGTTCACGGTCAAGCTTTTTGGGCGTGCTTACCGCTAAAAAGCTTGGCCGTATCGAAGTCTTCACCTGCCTGCATGCAGGCCCATAGTCCGGTCAGGTATTTGCGCATGACTGCGACGATAGCCTGCATCTTCCTCTTTCCTCGAGCCACCAACGCTTCGTAAAACGCTTTAACGTTCGGGTCGCAACGTATGGCAGTCAGTGCAGGCATGTACATCGCTGATCGCAAATAGGCATTGCCGCCCTTACTTATCCGGCCGGGTTTATCAATGCTGGTTCCTGATTGCGTGAGCCGGACATCAAGTCCGGCATGGCGGCTGACCTGCGCTGACTTGAGCGTCACCGGTAAGGTCGTCAGTTCAGCCAGCGCCGCAAATACTGAGATCTCACCCATGCCAGGGGCGGCGATCATATGGGCGAACTGGGCGCTCAACGTTGGGCAGTTGTCGATCAATGCCCGACCCGCGAGTCGGAAACGCTCGATTCGTTTATCAAAGGCGTTGATCGCTTCTTCTTCGTCCTCAATCAGCATCAGAAGAGTTGTTTGAGTGGCTTTTAGTGCATGCAGCTCGTTTTTGGCGCGGGTGCGGTGACCCGTCAAACGATTGATGTGGCGACCGATAGCGCGCAGCTCAAGCTGTATTGAAGTGGGCGGCGTCCACAACCTTGGGCTCATGCGTTCGCCGTACTCAGCTAATAACTGGGCATCGATTGCGTCCGTTTTGCTGTTTTTCAGCATCAGCTTTGCAAAGTTGTGAAAACTCTTCGGATTGATAACCGAGACTGGCAAGCCCGCCGCAGCGAGCTCCATGGCCAGGTCCAGGTAGTAGATTCCGGTGGCTTCCATCACCACAGATATCGGCTTGAGCTCAAGTAACTTGCCGACAGCAGCCTTGCGACCCGCCGGTGTCTGGTCGATATTGCACTGACCTGCAAAACGGCCGCCATTGCGCCAGCCCATCGCTGTAGTGCGAGATCCCACATCCAAACCGACGTGCATGTTCATGCTTTCAACTCCAAGAGAACTGGGTTAAAAATGCTTCCTGGTTCCCCTGACCTCGAACTTCATGCCACTGCAACCTTGTAATGCGAAGTCCGACTTGTCGGCTTCTCGATACTCTTCGTGGTGGGCAATGAGGCGGGGGGACCTCTCTACAGACAAGGTCAGGAGCAAGTCCTGCCTTAAGGAGCGATCGGTCTCCCCCAGAAACACATCTTCGTATGTCGCACCAGCGAGCTTAGATCTCATTCATGCTGGTGTGTGGGGAACATACAAGGAGCTGCCGAAGGCTGCGATCTTTTGATTTTGCTTTGGATCTTACAAAAACAGGATCAAAAGATCGCAACCTTCGGCAGCTCCTACAGGGCTTAATCCACCAAGGTACAGGCCATCACCACCGCATCCTCACGCCCGCCCACCGCCGGATAATAATCGCGACGCCGGCCGATCTCGTTGAAGCCATAACGCTCATACAACCTGAACGCAGCAGTATTACTGTCGCGCACTTCGAGAAAACATTCGCGAGCCTCGGCCGCATACGCCCGCGACATCAAATGCTCAAGCAACGTCAGGCCCAACCCGCGCCCCTGATTTTCCGGCTTGACGGTGATATTGAGCAGGTGCGCCTCATCAAGAATGATCTGCACCACGCCGTGGCCCACCTGCTGCTGCCCTTCGAACATCAGCCAGATCTGGTATTTGCCCAGGCCATCGAGAAAGATGCCCCGGGTCCACGGATGGCTGTACGCGGCGTATTCGATCTTCAACACAGCGTCCAGGTCCGCCTCGGTCATCGGGCGAAAGGTTACAGCCTCACTCATCGGATTGTTTCCAGCGCGCCATCAGCCGACGCATGGCTTGCCACACAGCGGCCTTGCGCTGTGGCTCTTCCATTAACAGTTCCAGACCGGGAATCGCCCAGGCCAGGCCCAGACCTTCGATCTGCAATTCACTATTGAACGCTTCGGCGTCCGCTTCCCCGGCAAATTTCACCGCCGGCAGGCCGATCAGCCACAGACAGGCGCAGGGCGCCGCTTCCATCTGCACCGAGAGGAAGCCTTGCACGAAGTCGCGCGCCGCTTCCGGGCCTTGATCCAGCGTGCCGCGATTGAGCCACGGCCAGCGCACAGGTTCGCCGACGATTTGCGGCGCATCCGGCAGACCGGCGGCGCGCAGCATGTCCTTGAGCAGCAGGTAGGCCGGATCGCGACTCTGAAACGCTTCGCCTGTGGGTAACTCGACCAGCAGCAGGCAACGCCCGGCGCGCAGCAGTTGCAGGGCGAAACGCGGCGGCGGCACTGGCGCAGGCTTGACCACCACCGGCGTGTCGTCGACTTCCTCCACCGGTTTGGCGCCGTTGCGGGTACTGGCCAGCGACGGACGCGGCACCTCGATTTTCGGTCGCTCGGCCTGACGCGCGGCAGGCTGCGCCGGTGCTTCGGCCTGAGGCGCCGGAACAACCGGTACCTCAAGCTCAGGCTCGGGCATCTCCAGCAGCTCGGGCCGCGACGGTGCGGCGAAAGGCAGTTCGGTGCGCGGCAGCCAGTTGACCACCTGCATGGCGTTCAAATAGGCGCGGCGGCGGGACTCGATAAGCAAAGGTCGGCCACTTGTGGATAACGGAAAGTGCGCTGATTCTACCGCCCTTCGCACAAGATCGCTCGCTGTTGATCGATACCCCGCGCTGCGCTGCGCCGCTGCCCTTTGGGCAAAGAATGCGACAGCCCGTCCCGAGAGTGAATCGCCGCGCCTGTGATGCAGTACAATCGCCGCTTTTAATCGCCAACCAGCCGGCCATTCCGATGATCGAACCCAAGCGCGTCTTGCGCGCCCTCGCTGAACACTGGGCACTTCTGGAGCCACTGTGCGAGCACTTCGACCAAGGCACACTGAGCCTCAACGAACTGCGCACGCAGCTGGCGACCCAGCAACTGGACAGTACGCCGCAGGACATCACCAACCTGCTGGACGTGTGGATCCGCCTCGACATCCTGGTGCCCGTGGCCAAAAGCCCGAACCGTTTCGAGCTCAATGCGCAGATCCATGACTTCCTGGCGTATCTACGTCGTGAGCACCGCCTGGGCCTGTGCCTGGAAATCGAAGCTTACCTGCGCCACCTCGAGCGTCTGGCAGGTTACATCCAGGATGCCTTCGACGTGCGCGACGGCCACGACCTGGCGCGCCAGTTGCGCCTGCTCGACATGCGCGTACGCGATGTATTGAAAAAACTCGCCAACGACGAACAAGCCCTGGTGGCCGTGGCCGAACGGGCCAAGACCAGCGACCGCCAGATTCCGCTACGCCAGCGTTACGCCGAAGTGCTGGCGACCTGGGACGAATACGTCGAGCCGATGATCCAACTGGTGAACGCCGACGGTGCCTTCGAACAAGGCGTACGCAAGGTCGAAACCGTGTTGTTGAAAATGCTCACCGAGCAGCAACGACTTGGGCACCTGGTCGACGACGACATGCTGCTGCGCACCCACGCGCGCATCCTCGAAATGCAGACGAGCGCCCAATTGACGCTGCGTCATGCCCGCGAGCTGCTGTTGCCGCTGCGTGAAGAGGCTCGACGCCACAATGCCGTGACCCGTGGCGCGGCCCTGGCCCTGGCGGCCATCCGGCGAAAGGGCATCGACGCGGTACCGCAAGCGGCGATGCCAATGTTCACCCGGCCGCAAAGCACGTTCCTCGGCAGTGCCAGCCAGGTTGAAGCCTATGTTTACGCCCTGGCCCGTTTCGAGCCAAAACCGGCGCGTTTCCCCAAGGCCCACAAAACCCACAGCGGCGTGGGTGCCCCGCGCGCGCCGCGCACCGTTCGGGAGATGCTCGATCGCTGCGAAGACGCCCTGCCCATGCCGGACTTGATGACCTGGCTGCTGGAGCAGGAGCCGGACGGCGCCACCGACGAATTGCTCTACTGGTTCTCGCGCCTCTCGCGGGAGAAACGCTTCAAGCGCGAGCGTCTGGAACGTCGCGACTACTTCACACATGAGCACCAGGTCAGCCTGCGCTCCTTCGCCCTGCTCTCGGCCGCCGCCGATGCCACCGAGAATTCTGCGAGCAAACCACATGCATCTTGATCTATCCGAACTGTCCCAACTGGCACCGATCTTTCGCGAGCTGTTCAAGGGCTATCACGTCAGCCGCCGCGATCCGGAGCTGTACGCGCAATTGTCCAACTTCCAGGACCAGTACCGCACGCTGTTCAAGGCCCTGGGCTTTGAACTGGTGTGCGACACCCGGGGCTTCTACTACTTCGTGCCGGACCTCGCTGCGGCAGCGGTCAACAAGACCGCGCAACGCCTGGCGCTGTTCACCTTCATCCTGGTCGAGCACCTGGCTGACCAGGGCCGTGACCCGATCGCCGTGCTGGACGGCGGCAGCCTTGGTCGCGACGAACTGCCGTCGCTGCTGGAAAAGTACCGCGATCTGTTCATCCAGGCCGAAGTACAGACCCAGGACGAGCTTGAAGAAAAAATCATGCGCCGCATGACCCAGCTCGGTTTCGCCAGCGAAGACAATGGCGTTTACCGCTTCCTGCCGCCGATGCACCGGTTCCTGGACGTCTGCCTGTCGGTCCAGCAAGACCGCGACCTGGCCGCCAGCCTGCACAGTGTTCTGCCGTTGCCAGCACCGGTGCTGATCGACGAAGACAGCGACGAAAAACTGCTGCAAACCGATGATCCGCTGGATTTGAGCGAATTTGAAGGAGAGGGTGTCGAGGAAAGCGAAGAAGACGCCCTCGCCCGCGCCATTGCCGAAGAACAGGAGACCGACGCATGAGCAAGGAACGCTACGGCATCCGCCGCTTCGCCCTTTTGAACACCGCCGGCTACAGCCTTGGTTTGTTCCCGCTGGAAGAGCCGCTGTCGGTCTACGGCGCGAACAACCTCGGCAAGTCCGCGTCGATCAACGCCCTCCAGTTTCCCATCCTGGCGCGCATGTCGGACATGAGTTTCGGCAAATACAGCCTGGAACAATCCCGTCGTTTCTACTTCGCCTCGGACACCAGCTACATCCTGGTAGAAGTGGCACTGCCTCACGGCCCGCACGTGATTGGCGTGGTCGGTCGCGGTCCTGGCGGTGGTTTCGGTCACCAGTTCTTCGCCTACGCCGGCAAGCTCGATCTGGCGCACTACCAGAAGAACGACACCTGCCTGCGCCAGAAAGAGCTGTTCACCAACCTGGAGCGTGAAGGCCTGAAAGCCTACGAGCTGAAGCCTGACGAACTGCGGCGCCTGCTGGTGGGCGGTCACACCTCGATTCCGCTGGACCTGACGCTGATCCCGCTGCGCTCCACCAGTGAACAGAGCCTGAAAACCTTCCGCGCCTTGTTCATCAACCTGCTGCACATGCGCGAAATTACCGCCGCCAAGCTCAAGCAGCTGTTCCTCGATGCGTTCGAGCACAGCCTGCGTTCCGGTAGCGTCGATTACATCGCCGCGTGCGAAGAAGCCTTCCGCGACGTACGTCGCATGGAGCAGGACTACAACTCCCTGGTCACCGCCGGCCCGTTGGTCGAAGCCCTGTCCGCAGGCGTCACCCAGCGCAACATCCTGCGCGGCAAGCTGCACCGCATTTCGCCTGTGCTCGACTCGTTGCTCGGTACCTGGTCGGATTACGCCAGTGCGCGCAAGGAAGAGCTGACCATCCAGGCCGAGCACTATCGCAACGAGCAGGACGCCCTGCAAAACGATCAGCGTAGCGGCACCCAGGAGCTGATGCGCCTGGAACGGGAAATCACCGGCATCCAGCGCTGGCTCGGCGAACTCTCGGCACTGAAGAACCGCTTCGCGCTGGTCGACGACGTCAAAGTGTTGGAGCAACAACTGCTCGCCGCCAAGGATGCCCACGATGAACTGGCCGGTGCATTGGCGCAGTCGCGGCAGTTCTCCGCCGAGGATCTGGATGAACGTCTGCGCGACCTGGAAAAACGCCTGAAGTCGGTCAAGCAGCAACTCGATCACGCCGACAACAACAGCTATGCACGCCTGCGCGAAGAGTTTTCGCAACAGGACGTCGAGCGCCTGATGCGTCTGTTCAACAGCGCGCTGTTCAGCCTGCCGCTGGGCGAACACGGGATTGCACTGGACGAGGACGGCCAGTGGGTCAAATCCATGGAGCTGATCCTCGATGGCTTCAAGGGCGAGCGCTTTGAGGTGCCAGGCCTGAGCATCGACCTCTCGCACATCGAGCCTCCGGCGCTACAAGCCCTGGCAGACCGAGCGGCGTTGCGCGATCAGAAAGAGCGCCTGGAAAAAGAACTCAAGCAACTGAAAACACAGCAAGCCGTGGCGGCCGACCGCGCGGCGAGCAAGACCCAGACCGAAGCGCTGTACCAGCAAGTGCTGGATGCACAGAAAGCCCTGGAGGACTTCCGCCGCGCGCAAACCCTGAGCGCCGAAGAAGGTGACAAGCTCGAACAACTGGCGCAGATGGAAGCCGCACAGGACGAGTTGAAGCGCTCCAGCGACGCGTTCACCGAACGCGTCCAGCAACTATCGGCCAAGCTGCAATTGGTCGGCCGGCAGATCGGCGACATGGAAGCGAAGCAGCGCACCCTCGACGACGCCCTGCGTCGCCGTCAATTGCTGCCGGCAGACTTGCCATTCGGCACGCCGTTCATGGACCCGATCGACGACTCCATGGACAACCTGCTGCCGCTGCTCAATGACTACCAGGACAGTTGGCAAGGCCTGCAACGCAGCGACGGTCAGATCGAGGCGCTGTACGCCCAGGTGCGTCTCAAGGGCGTGGCCAAGTTCGACAGCGAAGACGATATGGAACGTCGCCTGCAACTGTTGATCAACGCTTATGCGCACCGCACCGACGAAGCCCTTACCCTGGGCAAGGCTCGTCGCGCCGCCGTGACCGACATCGCCCGGACCCTGCGCAATATCCGCAGCGACTACGACAGCCTCGAACATCAACTGGCGTTGTTCAACCGCGAGATCAACAAGCGGCAGGTGTCCAACCTGCAAAGCTTCCGCATCGTGCTCGCACCGAACAAGGAAGCGCTCAAGCACATCGATCAGATCATCCACAGCGCCGGCCAATACGAGGAAGGCGAAACCCTCTCCGTATTCGACTTGAGTCAAAGCGCCGAGCAGGACAACAAGAACGAGGAAGCCAAGGAATACCTGGCGCGCCTGGTGGCGGCGAACCACAACCAGCTCGGGCTCAAGGACCTGTTCGAGTTGGCGTTCGAAATCACCAAGGTCAACGGCCAGCCGGTGATCCACACCGACATCGATGGCGCCGCGTCCAATGGCACCACAATGACCATCAAGGCGCTGACCAACATGTACCTGTTGCTGCATTTGATGGACCGCGACCAGGCCGGCCGCGTGCGTTTGCCGTACTACCTCGACGAGGCAGCGGACATCGACGAACGCAACCAGGCGGCATTGCTGGAAACCAGCCTGCAATTGGGCTTCGTGCCGATCCTGGCCAGTGTGAAACCGCAGGTCTGCGCCAGTGTGGCAATCGACCTGGAAGGTGGCAGTGGGCCAAACGGCATCTACATCGACGAGGCGGACTGGAAGTACATCCGTCGTCACGATCAGGTGAAGGCCGTGGTCAATGTCGAGTCGGATGAGCCGGAGCTGGATGCGGTCTGATCCTGCGCAATAAATGAAAAGGGCCGCGATCCATTGGATGGCGGCCCTTTTTTTGTCTGGGGGTTTTGGGTTGCCTGTGCCGGCCCCTTCGCGAGCAAGCCCGCTCCCACAGTGATTTTGGGTGTGGCTCGCGATAGGGCCTTACTTGCCGAGCGAGATCTTCGGCGCCCAGGTCAACCACTCATCCTCGAACTTGTCGAACAACGGGAACGTCTGCTCCGGTCGCGCCGGCGCGCCCATGCGATCACCTTCCGGTGTTGCGAAGGCGATACCGCCCTGCAGCAGCGTCTCCAGCGATTCGGTCCGGACCGTCGCACCCTTGAACAATCCGTAATCGAAACCAAAACCGCTGGTGTTCCAGAAGCGCGTACCACTGCGTACCAACGGCGCATATTTCGGTTCGATCAGGATGTGCACCAATACGCGATCCGCCGTCTGGCCCAACTCATACCCCGTCACCTTGCCCACCGTCACTTCGCGATAGGTGACCGGCACGCCGATTTTCAGCGATCCACGGCGAGCGGCGCTCAGTACGAGGCTAAGACCGTCTTCCGATTTGACAATTTCCGGAGGTGTGGTCAACGCAACGAAATTCTTCTGCGGCGCCGCGCTCTTCGCCGCTGGCTGCACTTCGATGTACTGACCGGTCACCAGGGTTTCCAGGTTCTGCGTCTTGATCAGGCCCAGCTCAGGCTTGACCACCCAGAATCGACTGCCGGCACGGGCGATGCGCTCCGGTACTTCGGTAATCCGCGCGGTAAGCAGCACCGACTGCAGGTCATCGCTCAAGTCGACATCTTCGACCTTGCCCACATCCAGGCCTTTGAACCGTATCGGCGTGCCGCTGCGCAGACCGTCGGCGCGATCCACTTTGATGGTGATGACTTCACCTTTCTGATTGGCTTCGTCGTGGCTGGCAAACAGGCGGAAGCGCGGGATGCGCTTCTGCAGGGGCGCTTTCGCCAGTGGCGTTTCGAAAGCGATACCGCCAGCCATCAGGCTTTGCAGCGACTCACTCTTGACCTGAATGCCGCCGGTCAATCCGCCGGTGAGGGTAACGCCGCTGGCGTTCCAGAAACGGGTGGAGGCGTTCACCAATCCTTCGTATTCCTTCTCGATGTGCACGCCGATCACCAGTTGCTTCTTGGTGCGCGAGAACTGATAGCTCTGAACCGAACCGACCTTGACCTGTTTGTAAAGAATCGGGCTGCCCACCTCCAGCGATCCCAGATTGTCGGTGAATAACACCAAGTGCAGGCCGGGTGAGCGCAGGTCCAACGGCGGCGCCTTGGCCCGAGCGATAAATTCACGCTGTGGAGTAGCGCCCTTGTCACCAGGACGCACTGCGATGTAATTGCCTTTGACCAGCGCTTCGAGGCCGGTGATACCTGCCAGGGAGATCGATGGTTTGACCACCCAGAACTGCGTGCCTTCGACCAGGTAATCTTCGGCCAGCGGGTCCAGGGTCAACTCGGCGGAAGCACCGGACAGGTCCGGATCGATTTTCAGCGTTTTCAAGTTACCGACTTGAATGCCCTTGTACATGACTGGCGTCCGTCCGGCCTGAAGGCCTTCAAAATCGCTGAGTTTGACCTTGACCTTGATCCCGGCGGCAGCGGCATCATAATCCTCGTACAGGCGAAACGGCAGGCTCGGATCGGTGGGAGGGCTGTCCTTGCGGTTTTCCGGGGTGGCGAACGCGATACCGCCGGCGACGATGCTGGCCAAGGATTCGCTGCGCACCTTCACGCCGGACAGGTTGGCATCGATACTGATGCCGCTGGCATTCCAGAAACGCGTGTGTTTACGCACGAGCTTGGCGTAGGTTGGTTCGATGAACACCTTGAGCTCGACCGTACTTTGATCTTCTGACAGCACGTAGCTTTTGATCTGACCGACCCGGATTTGTTTGTAGAACACCGGGCTTCCCCGGTTCAGCGAGCCGAGGCGGTCAGCCTTTATGGTCAAGTGCAGGCCCGGTTGTGCATCTGACAGCGGCGGCTCTTCGGCCAACGCCTTGAACTTGCGCGCGGGCTCACCCTCCCCCGGACTGATGGCGACATAGTTGCCGGAGACCAATGTCTCCAAACCAGAAATACCGGCCAGGGTTACGCTCGGCTTGACCAGCCAGAAGCGTGTGCTGGTACGCAGGTATTGCTCGACGTCCTTGTTCATCTCGACCGTGGCAATCACCGCTTTGGAGGCGCCTTCGTCATCGAGCTTGAGGGTTTTCACCTTGCCGACCGGCATGCCTTTGTAGACCACTTCGGTCTTGTTGGCCTGAATGCCTTCACCACTCTCGAAACGCACCTGAATCTCGATGCCTGTTTCGTTGTAGGCGCGCCAACCGAGCCAACCACCAATGATCAGGGCGATCAGGGGCAACACCCAGATGGCGGACCAGTTGGAGGCCGGTCGGGTTTTCGCTGTAGGCAAATCAGTCATGGTCGTCGTCCGACTCCGTGTTATCCCAAATCAGTCGGGGATCAAATGTTACTGCGGCAAGCATTGTCAGAATCACCACACTGGCGAAAGCGATCGCGCCAAGATTGGCTTCGACACTGGCAAGCCGTCCGAAATTCACCACCGCAACAAGGATGGCAATCACAAATATGTCGAGCATCGACCAACGACCAATGAACTCGATGAAACGGTACATCCAGATGCGCTGGCGAGCCGACAGCGGCTGGTGGCGCTGAACTGAAAACAACAGCAACGCGATACCAACCAGCTTGAAGGTCGGCACTAGAATACTGGCGATGAACACCACGGCAGCGATGGGAATCATGCCGTGCTGAACCAACTGGATGACGCCGGACATGATGGTACTGGGGTCGCCCTGGCCAAGTGAGCGGACCGTCATGATCGGCAGGACGTTGGCCGGTATGTAGAGAATGGCAGCGGTGATCAGCAACGCCCAGGTACGGACGATGCTGTTCGGGCGCCGCGAGTGGACCAGCGCCCCACAACGGGTACAGGCCTGCTCATCAGTGCCGGCTTCCTGCCGGTTCAACTCGTGGCATTCAGCACAAATCAGAATGCCTGCATCAATCGCCCGCATGGGCATCCTCTCCTGATAGTGCCTGCCAGACCTGATGAGGCGACATCACCACCTCCAACCAGACCTGGACCAACAACAAACCGATAAAGCATGCCAGACCAAGGCCGACAGTGAGCGCTGCCATATCTGCCAGCTTTACGATCGCCACCAGCACGCCCATGAGGTAGACCTCGAGCATCCCCCAATCGCGCAAGTGGTGATAAATCCGGTAGAGCAGCAGCCCGTAACTACGGCCGACATCAAATCGAATGTTCAACAATACGGCCAATTGGCACAGCAGCTTGAGTAACGGGATGGCCATGCTGCATAGGAAGACGATCACCGAAACACCTTGCATTCCGGTGTCGAACAAGCCGACAACGCCTGTCCAGACAGTGTCTTGCGACTCCTGCCCGAGTAGATTGAGCTGCATGATGGGTAAAAAGTTCGCCGGGATGTACAACAACAGCGCGGCGATCACCAGGGCGAGGCTGCGCTGCACCACATTGTGTCGATGGGCGTAGAGTTCGTAACCACAGCGAGGGCACAAGGCTTTCTCGCCATGGGCAAGTGTGGGCTTGCGCATCAGCAAGTCGCACTCATGGCACCCCACCAGGTCGTCCAGCGGTAATTCTGACAGCCCTGAGGTGTCAACCGGATCTGGCATAAAGGCTCTGACTCCGAAAATGATCGACCTATTCTAGTGCCGCGAGTTGAAAATAACTGTGCAAATTTGTGAGGGTGTGCAGCGCTGTTTTGTTCCGCGCAAAAACAAAACCCCAACTGCTTTCGCAATTGGGGTTTCGGAATTTAATCTTGACGATGACCTACTCTCACATGGGGAAACCCCACACTACCATCGGCGATGCATCGTTTCACTGCTGAGTTCGGGATGGGATCAGGTGGTTCCAATGCTCTATGGTCGTCAAGAAATTCTTGAGCTGACGTGTCTTTCGACATTCCAGCGAATCGGGTATGTGACAGCTTTTGGTGCTTTGTGAGTTGCAAACTTTCGGTTTGTTTCGTCTTCACAACACCGCAATCTGGTCGTTCGACGCAAATTGCTTGGGTGTTATATGGTCAAGCCTCACGGGC
>Ga0308165_1005310_pt1 | contig 12048 bp, 8 predicted proteins | sample PhyWR2_FD_201032 | JGI IMG/M metagenome (GOLD analysis project Ga0308165, IMG submission 201032) | Phyllosphere microbial communities from UC Gill Tract Community Farm, Albany, California, United States - DLSLW.R2 | ecosystem: Host-associated > Plants > Phyllosphere > Unclassified | place: USA... | reverse complement strand
TTTAACAGGCGAATAAAAGCGATTCCGCATTCGTGTTTTATCTGATCACTCATTGTGTGGGTTTGAAGCCGCAAAGTTATCCTTTTAAACCATTACAACCTAAACAAAAATGTTTTCTTTTGTCACACCGACGTTAATTTGATTTACCAACTAAAACGGCACATAATTGTAAGAATTAGGCTACAAATGTTAAATTATATAGAATTAGTCTAAATAATTTTGCTAAAAAGTGTTAAAAACCCATCTTTGCATAATCATTAGAATCAGTCTAATTAAGAATACAGGGTTTGGGAAAGTTTTTAAAATTTTTAATAGTTTTTATTATCTGCGGATATGCATCAGCTGCATTGGCGCAAAATGTTGTTTTAAGAGGGAAGGTTGTTGACCGTGAATTGCGCCCTGTTTCTTCAGCAAACATTAAAATCGTAGAAACGAATCAGTTTGCAGTTACGGATAAAGATGGAAAGTTTAATATTCCGTTGTATAATGTTGTCAACGTTAGTTTAACATTCGAATTCACGTTTATTGGTTATCAAAAACTTGTAAAGGTTGTCGAAATCAAGGGAAATATAATTGAACTGGGAAATATTACTCTAAAAGATTTAAACCTGGCCTTAGAAACGATTGACATTAATGCAAAACGTGATTATGAAGGTTCATCAAATTCTTCGTTAATAATCAGCAGGGATATTATTGAGCAGATTCCGGCTTTAAGTTTGAATGATCTACTCAACCAGATACCTAACAGAAAGGTTAGCGCACCAAGTTTACAAAGTGTTCAAAATTTAACATTAAGATCAGCCTTTTCGCCAGTTTCACCTGGATTTTCTAATATTTATGAGCAAAATAATGCTTTTGGTGTAGCCATTATCGTAGATGGCAATGACATATCAAACAATATGAATATGCAAACCTTCAATCCCGGCCTCCGGGGTTCGAATGATATCAGTACAACCATCGGCATTAACTCTTATGGTTTGAATGGTTCACCTACCAACAAATATTCGGGCGATTTTGCATTTGGTGGGACTGATTTAAGACAGATCCCCGCTGACAATATTGAGAGTATTGAAGTAATTTCAGGCGTTCCTTCGGCCAAATATGGTGATCTGTCCGAAGGTGCAATTATTGTAGAAAGGCAAGCGGGTAAATCTCCTGGATATTTAAGAATGCAGTTAAGGGATAATGCCACTTCTTATGGCTTTTCTAAAGGATTTGATCTGGGCAAAAAAAATGGCGCACTAAATGTTGGGGCTAATTATGTTAACTCATTTGCAGATAACCGTGATAAACTGAAGGCTTATAAACGGATTAACCTTAATATGATGCACACCAATTTTTTTGGAAGCGAAAACCGGTTAAAAAATACTTTCAGTGTTGATTATGGTAGAAATTTAGATGGAATAAAACGTGATGCAGATGATCCGATGGAAAAAATGGTGCTGTTTAATAGCTGGAATTTTAGCGCAAGCAACAGAACTTCTTACCGGATAGACAGTAAGTTTCTTAAAAACATCAGTCTAAACCTGAGATATGCCACAGGACATCAGGTAAGTTATACGGAAGAATTTTATAATGAGCCATATATCCTGGTTTCTGAAGCTACAACTACAGGCATACATGAGGGAGCTTATGTGAAAGGCATTTATACGGCTCAATCGCTGATTGATGGCAGGCCTTTGAATATTACAGGGAAACTTGATTTTAATGCAGAATTTAAGTTTGCCAATATTACCCATTTTCTAAGTTACGGAGCCAGCTATAGTTATGGGGCAAATAACGGGCTTGGCCAGGTGCTCGATCCCAGTAAACCTAGGGGATTAACCAAAACATCGGGCACTACAAGTTTGTCGCCGAACAGATCAGAGAGATATTACGATTTTAGCCTGGCAGTTGCACAACAGGATGTAGGCCTATATCTGGAAGATGTATTTAAAATGAGTTTATTTAATAAACCTTTAAATGTAAGGGCAGGATTAAGGTACGACCTACAGAACAGCCTTCCCTCCTTCTCACCAAGAATTAATGTTAATTACGAATTAGATAAAGGATTTAGATTTGGTTTCGCCTACGGGATATCCTATAAATCTCCGGGTTTAGGTCAGCGCTATCCGGGGCCTACCTACAATGAGGTGCCGCTAATTAATGCCTATTCTTCGAATGGCAAGGCTAATGAAAGCATTTATTTAGTTTACGTAAACAGGTATGATCCAACGGCCGAAGGATTAAAATCAGCTAATAGCCAAACCTTTGAGTTTTCGACGCAGATAAAACTGCAAAAATATAACCTTTCATTAAATGCCTTTTATAAAAACTCCAGAAATGGAATTGGTAATAATAGGGTAGATAATGTACTGGATCTTCCTGTATATACAGCGACCTACAGAACCGATCAGCAGCCTTTACTTACTCAAACCGGGACAAAAAGGGCATTAATTACCTTTTACGAATTCGCAAATAATTTAGCATCAAACAACCAGGGCTTTGATTTAATTTTGTCGACGCCAACCTACAAAGCTATTGCTACCTCATTCAACATCAGCGGAGGATTTTTCAGATCGCAAAGTAAAACAGAAAACTTAACAAGCCAGGGAAACCCTAACCCCTCTCCCACCAATAAAAACGAGGCCCTGGTAGCTTTTTACCCACCATCACGCAGTGTATCTTATACCAGTAACGCCAGGATTTCATCCACAACACATATTCCGAAAATAAGTTTGTTCATACAGGCCATAGCCGAATTTTCATTAGTACAAAAAACAGTTAACTTATCGAGGGCCGGTATTCCAATAGCTTATTACGATCAGAACTATAATTATATCGAGATTAAAGATTTTGATCAAAACAATCCTAACTATGGTTTCTTCTACAAACCTACATCAGAACTACAGGCCAATAACGTACCTGTTATTATCCCCAATTTCCATTTAAGTATTGGTAAGGAAATAAAAAAACGGTTCAAATTTTCTTTTAATGTTTATAATGTATTTAACTATCAGCCATATTATATAGATTCTGGCCTATCCTATCGATATCCGAACCAATCGCCAACTTTTGGTGCCGAAATTTCTTTAAAACTTTAAAATCAATTATAATGAAACAATTTTTCTACTTTTTATTACTGTTCGGCATTACATTAACTGCCTGTAAAAAAGATAAAACGACCGATATACAACCCGTTGATTTAAGCATCAAAGTCTTGTACGATATCCAAACAAGTGGTTACACCTTACCACTTAATAACGTGGTTGTTAAAATCACCAATGTTAATACCGGCTCGGTACAATCAACAAAAGTGAATGATAAAGGTGAAATAATTTTCACAAACACTCCCGCTGGTATTTACGATATTGATGCAAATGTGACTATTGATGCAGCAAATTACTCGCAGATTACAAGCATACAAACTACATCGCCGGTTACATTTAATGCAAGTTCTAAAAACACACAGATTACAGTTGGCTTTACAGGAAGCATAAATTTAAAATTGGTGGCCGGAAAAACAGCAGACTGGGTAATTAAACAGATTTATTATGCCGGATCGGACAATAAAAACGGAGCACTTTATCGCGATCAGTTTATAGAATTCTACAATAACAGTGACAAGGTATTATACGCAGATAGTTTATGCTTTGCTGACATAACAGGCTTTTTGTCTGGACCAAACAACTATAATTTATTACCTAGCGGCCAGTACGATTGGTCTAAATCTGTAGGCATGCCTTTAAATATAGATGCAAATAATGATTACGTATATTCCAGGGCATTATTCATGATCCCCGGAACAGGAAAACAATATCCTATACAACCAGGTGCCAGCATTGTTGTTGCACAAAACGCAATTAACCATAAAGCACCTTTTACCGGTGTTGATGGCAAAGTGGTTACGGTAATAGACCCCTCTTTAACCGTTGATTTAAGCGGAGCCAATTTTGAAACTTATTATGGAAATCTTCCGGGAGTAAATCCGTTAAGTTCTGATGTTGACACACAGATTCCTAATGTTGAGGTAATTCAATACTTTGGAAGGGATATGATATTTGATACAAATGGCAGATACTCATTTGTATTGTTTAAAGTTGATGGAACGGTAAATGTTAAAACCTTACCGCAATACAATCTGCCTACCAAAGCCACACCTGCTGCTACAGCAACCAAAACCATTCAGATACCGATAAAGTTTGTTTTGGACGCTGTGGAAATCCAACCTAATACTGCAGATGAACGAATTGCAAAAAAATTCACGCCCGCTTTAGACGCAGGTTTCACCTTTGTTCCACTTGGCGGCTATAAATCACAATCTGTTATCAGAAAAACAGATAAAACCCTTAATGGCCGTATTATATTAAAAGATACCAATAACAGTACAGAGGATTTTGATTATTTGAACATTGCCAATCCAAGAGGATTTAAATAAAATATTGCCTGTAGGAGTGATATCCTACAGGCTTAACTACTTATGAATAGAAACATTACCCTTTTTCTTTTATTATCACTTTCTTTCAATAGATTATTGGCCCAGCAAGATTCGGTTCAAAAAACAGTTCAGCAAAGACAGCTTTTTTTTACAGATTCAGTGTCTTCTGCATTATTTAATTTTTCAAAAAACAGCCCTTTATTAATCAAAGAACTGATACCTGAACGGATAAGCAGAATTTCTATTGGCCAACAATTAGAGAAGGGGAAATTGGTTAATGCACAAGGAAGTACCAAAACCAACCTCAGCTATCTATCTTCGGATGGATCGATAAATTTATCCGGACTGAAATTATATGGTGCTTTTTATTACCATAAAGTTTTTGAAGATAGTACCAGGTTTGCACATCAAAGTCGCAACAACACAAGTACTCCGTATTATTATGGCTCACCAACCAATAATCATTATGAAAGATCCATTTACAATTTTAATACGCTAGCCACAAAAGACTTTTTGAGCAATAAAATTTCTGCGGGTGTAGGTTTTGATTATCATATAGCAGATCACTTCTCTAATAACGATCCAAGGGGTTCTTTAAAAGAATATCAATTAGACTCTAAAATTTCCTTAGGTTACAATTTTACCGAAAACATTAAAATTGGTGGTGGTTTAAACATTGGTTATGGGAAAGAAGAAGTTAATATTGGTTACAAAAACAGAGCTTATTATGAAAGCACCGCATACCCCAGGTATGTTAATTATTTAATTAATGGTTACGGCGAACCCGATCCTAAACTAACCAACAGAAATTACACCAATGGCTTTTCGAGATTGGGATATAATGGTACGGTTAAAATTCTTAATACCAATCTTGGTTCGTTCTATTTCAACATTAATCAGGTTGAAGAAAAACAGGTATATGATTACCGGACATCAAGTGGAATATATGACCTTTCAAAATACAACTTAACCAAACTCAACCTGGATATATTATGGACTAAAAAGTTGTCTAAAGGTACAATTAGTAGTGTTGTAAACTTTGTAAACTGGGATGGAGCAGATTTTAACACCAGATTTCTGGCGAAAAATTATGTGTATACAAAAAATGAAATCAACTTAAAAATAGATTACGCCAAACCAGCTAAAAAACATTTATATAATTATACGTTCTCATTAAATAATTTTTCAGAAGACCGCCTGGATGGGATTACTGGAAATAAGATCAATTATAATAATATTACGTTTAATGGGAATTTTGGCTTCCTAAGCCGCCTTTCTAACTACAGATCGATAAGTATAAATTTCGGTACACACTATATTTTACCATTAAAGGATAATTTCTTTGTCAATAATGTAACGGAAAAACTATTTACCCAAGAAGTAATTATCTACGATTACCTTTATAATACAACCCAACGATTTGGCGGTTCGATTACTGCAGATTACTCATTTCCCTTTTTCAAATTCATGCAGGCATCTGTTAAACTGAATATGGTTTATACCGATAAAGTGGGTATGAAAACATTAGATAGAAACGTAACCTCACTTCCAGGCAAAGACCGTTTTTCTTCCAATATCAGCTTAAACCTGTATTTTTAACCCATGAATAAAATTTTTGCCACCCTTTCCTTAATCCTCATCGGACTAATCCTATTTTCTTTTCAATCGGCCGATTTTAACGACGACGACGAACTGAGTATAGATAGCTTGCGCAAAGTTTATTCAAAACCTACGGATCAATGGCCAAAACCAACGGTGGATCAGGGTGCCGTTTTTCAGGAACTGGGCGAACTCCCACCTTCTCCTGTTGATTTAAAAAACGATTCGATAAAAAAAGTCGTGGAGTTGGGTAAAATTTTATTTTTCGATCCGCGTTTGTCGGGTTCGAATCAGATTTCGTGTTCGAGTTGCCATGCACCAGATTTGCACTGGACAGATGGCCGTCAGGTTTCGGTAGGTCATGATCATTTAACCAATATCAGAAATGCCCCTTCGTTAGAGAATGTTTGGTTTTATAAACGTTTGTTCTGGGATGGCAGAGCGGCTAGTTTAGAAGAACAGGCCGGCAGTCCGGTGGCGGCGCATAATGAGATGCACCAGGACATGAAAGTTTTACCCAAAAAACTCAGTAAAATTAAAGGTTATCAGCCTTTTTTCACCGCTGCATTTGGCTCAAAAGAAATAACAAATAAAAGGATTTTCGAAAGTTTGGCTACCTTTCAGCGTAGCATTGTAAGCAGAAGAACCCCTTTCGACCGTTTCCTGGCGAAGGACAAAAAAGCACTGTCTGATCAGCAATTAGTTGGTCTGCATTTATTCCGCACTAAAGCCCGTTGTATCAATTGCCATAACGGACCATTTTTCACCGATAATGAGTTCCATAATGATGGCTTAACTTATTATGGCCGCAAATATGAAGATTTGGGCTTATACAACGTAACCAAGAAACCAGAAGATGTGGGTAAGTTTAAAACTCCTGGTTTAAGAAATGTAATGAAAACTGCCCCATGGTTTCATAACGGATTGTTTCCGGATATGGATGGTGTGATGAACATGTACAATGTAGGTATGCCTGTGCAACGGGTTAAACCAGAACAGGTAAACGATCCATTACTACCTAAAAACGATAAGTTATTAAAAGGTTTAAAACTGAGTATCGCTGAAAAGGATGCTGTAGTTGCCTTTTTGGAAGCATTATCTTCTCCTACCGTACTTACCCGCGTAGAGCAATTGCCGCAGTAGTTAGTTGCCAATTCACAATTTCCAGTTAGCAGTTAACAATTGGCAGTTTACAATTGGCAGTTAACCATTAACCGATTTAAACAGTTAACCAATTAACCAACTTCACATTTTACTCGATTTCAACGGCGCTCCAAAGAATATTGAGGCATGTTCATCAAAAGCCAAAGGATCGCCACTGGTATAGAAATGTCTTTCTCCTTGTTTAGCCAGTTTTTCTTCGATCTCTGGATGTCTTTCCAAATAATTGACCAAACTCTTAGCTACAATCTCACCCTGCGTTAAAATGCTGATATGATCGGGAAATACTTTTTTCAGTTTTGGCATTAACAAGGGGTAATGCGTACAGGCCAATAGCACACAATCGATTTCATCTGATTGACTTAGGAGCTGACCGCAATATTCATCGATAAAAAAATCTGCGCCTGATTGTAAATGCTCGTTGTTTTCGATAAGCGGCACCCACATTGGGCAGCTTTGCTGGTAAACTTTGATCTCAGGGAAAAACTTATTGATTTCTAAAAGATAAGATTGAGAATTAACTGTACCCCTTGTACCCATTACACCAACCTGTTTAGTGCTGGTATAAGTATCTATAACTTCTGCAGTGGGTCTGATTACGCCCAACACCCTCCTATCTGGATACTTGGCAGGAAGATCTCTTTGCTGGATGGTTCTGAGTGCTTTTGCTGATGCTGTGTTACAGGCCAAAATCACCAAGCGGCATCCTTTAGCAAAAAGCCATTCTACGCATTCTAAAGTATATTTATAAATGGTATCGAAAGAATGATCGCCATAAGGCGAACGTGCATTATCGCCCAAATAGATATAATTGTAATCGGGCAATTTATCTGCAATGGAACGAAACACCGTTAAACCGCCGTAACCTGAATCGAAAATACCTATTGGTGAAGCCTGCATTGTGCGGGAAAGTTATGGATAAATATTGAAATGTTAAATCTTTAAAACGGTCGTCTTCTCTGAACTTGTTTCAGGATATTCCTAACAAACAAAACCAGGCATTGATAATGCTGATTGCAAAACTTAGGCCAGGCATGACGAAATTGCGCAAACAAAAAAACGGAACTAAGTTAAACTTAGTTCCGCCTTATATCTTGGTTTAGCAAGGAGACTCACGACTCCGAACTCACACCTCAGGACTACTTTTTAGGTGCAGCTGGTTTCGCAGCAGTTGCAGTAATGCCTAATTTAGTTTTAACAGAAGCAGTAATATCATCACCACCATCCCAGAAAACTAAATTGTTACCACCTTGTCCGTTTGCGATATCGAAAACGTAAGCTAATCCTTTTTCTTTAGCTACAGCAGAAATTGCAGTTGCAACTTTAGCTTGGATTGGTTGAAACAATTCGCCTTGTTTAGTACCTATATCTTGTGAAGCTTTTGTACGCGCATCAGTGATACGTTTTTCTAAATCTTGTAATTCTTGACCAGCAACTTGTAATTCTTTTCCTACAGTTTCTTTATTGGCTTCGCTCAAAGTTTTTTCTTTAGCCTGAGCTGCAGTCAATTTTCCCTGATATTCTTTGATCATTGCATCAATATCAGCTTGCTTTTGTTTACCTAAGGTCTCTAAAGTTCCTTGAGCTGCTTTAGCCTCCGGTAAATTTGCAAATACCTCTTCAGAATTAATGTGACCCAATTTTTGTTGTGCACTTGCCATATTCGCTGTAAACAATAAACCTGCTGCTACAAAGAATACGTTAATTAACTTTCTCATCGTTCTATTTTACTTTTTTTATTTTTTCTAATTGTTTTTTCTAAAAAATCAGGGGCGAATATACTAATTATTTACAGTCCCTGGCTTATAACCTAATTTTACAATTACATCATTACTAACATCGTAACTACTGCTTGCATAAATCATCATGGTGGCTTCACTGCTCTTATCGAAAATGAAATCTAAGTATTTAGATTTTGCAATTTGTTTAATTGCTTCGGCCACTTTATCCTGAATTGGTTTAATTAATTTACTTCTGCTCTGAAAAAGATCACCATCAGGGCCAAACTTGGAACGTTGAAATTCTTTAGCCTGTTTTTCCTTTTCGATAATTTCGTTTTCACGGCGTTTGCGCATATCGTCTGTTAACAAAACCTGATCTGCCTGATAAGCCTTATACATCCTGTCAATTTCAGAAAAGTTCTGATCAACCTGCTGCTGCCATTGTTTTGAGGCAACATCCAACTGACTTAATGCCGATTTATATTCTGGCAAATGTTTCAAAATATACTCCGTGTCTACATAAGCAAACTTCTGTGCAAATGCACCGAAAGATGTGCAAAGTAGAAATGCGATAAAAAGATACTTCTTCATTTGTGTGTGTGTTAATGATACTTTAATAACCTAAGCTTTCTTTAAACTCATCTTGCAATGATTTATTGCATAATTAGTTAAATTTTTGTTCTTTATCAATTAAAATCCACCTAATTGTTGTGCGATACTGAAGTGGAACTGTCCTTTGTTCGCATCAGGCAATCCAGGGATGGCATCAAATCCATATCCATAATCGATACCCAATAAACCAAATATCGGTAAGAAGATTCTTGCACCAACACCAACTGATCTTCTGATGTTAAAAGGATTAAAATCGCTAAACCTGTTCCAGGTGTTACCCCCCTCAGCAAAGGCTAAAACGAAAGCAGTTGCTTGTTGACTTGCAATAACCGGGTAACGTGCCTCTAATACATATTTCGTATAAATCGGACTACCAGATTGTTGTGCAACATTCGGATCAGATCCTACTGGTATAACTGTGTTGTTAGAATAACCACGCATTGCGATTAACTCCGAACCTTGTAAGAAATCGAATCCTTGCATACCATCACCACCCAATTTGAAACGCTCGAATGCTGATTGACCAACTGCTTTGTTATACTGACCCAAGAAACCGAATTGCGCCTGTGCTTTAATTACTAAGTTGCCTACAACACGTTGGTACCATTGCGAATCGAATTTCCATTTATGGTATTCTGTAAAACGGTATTTTTCTTTATCAGATGCCGTTGCATAGTTTACTTTGTTAAATAAAGAGTATGGCGGTGTAGCCTGAATAGTGAAACGCAAGAATGATCCTGATTTAGGGAAAATTGGTGAATCCCTCGAATCGCGGCTAATCTCTTGTGATAAGTTTAAATTATAAGAAGTACCAGTGCTGAATAAATAACCTGAATAGTTATTTAAGATGTACTGTTGTAAGTTAACAGCATGGCTTAACTGGAAATAGTTATCTGGCCAGTTTAATCTTCTACCCAAACTTACTGTTACACCATTTAAACGGATTTTAGTGATGTAAATGCACTTACCCCAAAACTTACCGGCTTCTCGCCACCAAACCAAGGTTGAGAGAAAGAGAAACTGTACGATTGGTAGTATTTACCATTGGTTTGTCCACGTAAGCTTAATTTTTGTCCATCACCTTTTGGCAATGGTTTATAAGCTTTTAAATTAAATAGGTTACGTAATGAGAAGTTATTGAAAGTTAAACCCAAAGTACCAATAATACGGCCACCACCAAAACCACCTGATAACTCAATCTGATCTGAAGGTTTTTCTTCTACTGCATATTCGATATCAACAGTTCCATCTGCCGGATTAGGGCGAGGTGTAGGAACCGTTTTAGACTCATCAAAGTTACCTAACTGACCAATTTCACGGATGGTACGGATTAAATCACTTTTGTTAAATTTCTGTCCCGGTTTGGTACGGATCTCACGCAATACAACTTTATCATTTGTAATGGTGTTACCTTTTAAAGTAATGCGGTTGTTGGTATACTGTGGTCCTTCGTACATGCGTAATTCCACATCTACTGTATCACCGTAAATTTTGGTCTGTACCGGATCGATATTAAAAGTTAAATACCCGTTATCGGTATACATACTGTTAATGTCGCCACCGTTTTCGCCACCCCCATTTAATTTTTTGTTTAATTTTTCTTCACTGAAAACATCACCTTTTTCGATGGTTAATACTTTCTGTAAAATACTGTCAGCATAAATGGCATTACCGGCCCAGGTAATGTTACCGAAATAATATTTCTTGCCTTCGTAAAGGTCCATTCTGATGTTAACCTTTTTCTTATTGTATTGGTAAATGGTATCTTTTAATAACTCAGCATCGCGATAGCCTTTTTCGTGCATTTTGGCGATCATTTTTACCTTATTCTCTTCGTATTTCTCTTTTGCGAATTTTCCAGAACCCCAAAAACGCCACCATGCAAACTGCTTAGGGTTTTTTAGGTATTTTCTAAGTTTTGCTGATTTAAAATCTTTGTTCCCGGTAAAATCAATGTGCTGTACTTTAACACGGTGACCTTTATCGATATTGGCTTCTAAAACCACACTGTTTTCTGCATTCGGATCTTTACGTGTTTTGTAATCGATCTGAGTGAAGAAAAACCCCTTATCTAATAAATATTTTTTAACAATGGCCGAAGTGGTATTGTACAAGTTATCATTTACGATTTTACCTGTTTTATCATTTAGTTTTTCCTGGATGGCTGTTTTCTCAGATTTACGGATACCTTTTAAATCGATAGAGCTTAAACGCGGACGTTCTGCTACTTCAATTTCAAAATAAACTGAATCCCCAACAAACTTTTCGATATTAAGTTTAACATCATCAAACAATCCCTGTGCCCAAAGCGTTTTAATTGCATCAGAAGTAGCCTCACCAGGAAGCACAATTTTGTCGCCTTTGGTTAATTTAGATAATGTAATTAATACTTCTTTATCTAAATATTGGGTTCCTGTTACTGTGGTACCACCGATGATATATTCTTTTGGACTAAAATAATCGAGATCTAAGCCACCAACCTTTAAAGAAGGGGTTGCCGGTGCCTGACCTTGTGGACGTACTTGAGCGAAGGCCGGA
>Ga0308165_1005309_pt1 | contig 12051 bp, 11 predicted proteins | sample PhyWR2_FD_201032 | JGI IMG/M metagenome (GOLD analysis project Ga0308165, IMG submission 201032) | Phyllosphere microbial communities from UC Gill Tract Community Farm, Albany, California, United States - DLSLW.R2 | ecosystem: Host-associated > Plants > Phyllosphere > Unclassified | place: USA... | reverse complement strand
GCAAAAACAAAGAGTATCATTTTTGTAAGTGCATATGAAAAATATGCAATTGAAGCATTTGACGTTCGAGCCAATCATTATCTGGTAAAACCTGTTAAACAAGCTAAATTTAGCCAGAGTGTTATGGAAATCGTAGAACAGGATCTTCCCCGTCTCCATAAATGCCTTAAAAATTCACTATTCTTTAAAACTGGTGAAAAAGCAAAGCTTACGAAGGTCAAGAAACAGGATATTATTTATTTCGAGGGGGCTGGTAATTATGTGAAAATGATTACCACTAAGGGTGCGCCTTTAGTGTACCTCACACTCCTAGAGGTGGAAGATATATTTAAGAATGATGCATTTTTCAGGATTCATCGATCATTTGTGATAAATGCTAAAAAAATTGAAATGACAAATGGGAATCTGGTTCATCTAGATAGTGGACACAAGCTTCAGATGACGGAGTTTTATAAACAAAAACTTTTAAAACACTTGGAAGAAAATACAATAGTAACCGGCCGGTTGTAATTTAAATGCGTTTATGGCGCAGGGTGAATACGTGTTCCAGTAGAAATAATAATAATACTGGTTGTGGTTGGATCAGTACTGTTGACATGATCTTTCTGCATTGAACGAAAAACAAATACTGTTTTGCGTTTCAACCGTTTTTGAAGTTGTTTCATAGTTGTTTTTTTTATGAAACTAGCTTCATTAATTGGCCACAAAAAAGTTATTACGCAGGCCACAATTACAATTACACAGGAACCTCTTATAACCGTGATGAAAAAAATAATTGAGAAGATAAGCCCATTTAAAATCCACATCTATAGTTGGATTATATTCATAAGTGCTGAAATTATTATAATTGGTTTAGCGTCAGGAGAATACGGAAAGCCTGGAAATTATTTCTCGCATTACCTGCTGAACATATTTCTTTTTTACATCTGTGGAGAGGCCATCTATCCAAAAGTCTTCAAAAAAGGTTTAAATTGGATATGGCGTTTTCCACTTGGGACCGCCCTAATATTTTTGGTTTACTTATGGGTTAGTTTCTTATTAGACCTACAGATTACGCTGCATACCAGTTGGAATAATATTGATGACATTTTTATGGACCGGCAGTTCTTTTTCAGGGTGCTTTGGAGAGCATTGCAATTTATGGGGTTTGCTGGTCTCTATTATGTTTTCAAGGAATATCAAAAGGAAGTGAAAAGTAAAGAATTGGCTAATGAAAAGATATATTCACAAACCCTCAAGAATAAGAATATGGAAATTCAACTTAATCAGGCCCAAAACTCCTACCTCAAAGCTCAGATAAACCCACACCTATTATTCAATACATTGAATTTCCTATATCAAGACCTTTTTCAGACTGCTCCAAAATCTGCAGAGATTGTAATGGCTTTAGCTGATGTTATGAGATATAGTGTCAATTCTGAGTTTGAAAATACAATATCACTAGCAAAAGAAATTGAACAAGCTGAAAATCTGATTAAGCTTCATTTATCACGATTCGGTGGTGATCGCCAGCTCCAGTTTGTATTTGATGAGGAAGTGAATTCGGTAAAATTTATTCCCCTAGTTATTATTACCTTGATTGAAAATATATTTAAACATGGAAAACTCACGGACCCTAGTTCACCAGCAAAAGTTATAATAACTTATCGAGATAATATCCTGAAAATAAAGACTGAAAATCTAATTGATAAGGCTCAAAAAATACCCAGTCTTAATCAAGGCCTCGAAAATACAAGAGGAAGATTAAATTTTGCATATGGAGAGCATGCAACTCTCGACTATGGTGTAGAAGGAGATCAATTCAAATTAATGCTGAGTGTATCTACACCTCCAAGCAATTTTTGCCAGTAATAACTCTTTATCGAACACTGAGGGATAATTTATGTCAAATTCGCGGTTGTTATCTTGTTTATTGTCTAGGTCCCCCATTCGAGCTTTCTATGCAATTTTTCGTAAAGGATATCCCCTAGAGTCTTTTTCCCCCAGACTAGCGTTCAGACTGTCTCTTATCGCGCAGATGATAAGCGGGGTTATTGCAAGTGAATGAAGTTCTGGCCGGCTTTTTAGAAAAGAGAATCTTTTTGCGCTGTCTGCCTCTGCATTTTCTTGAGATATGTTTCTGTTGACCGCCTCACTGGTGAGAATGGATTTTACTTCCGATTCTTTTAAGGGAAGCGTAAACAGCGTATGCCATCCGGATGGCACTATACCTTCGAGTTCTATGGGACGACCAGTGGCGATGAGTCGTAGTGAATCGTTGCCGTTTTTTAAGTTCTTAAGGTGGCCAATAAGAAGCCTTGAGGTTTTTATGTTAAGCTCATCCAGACCATCAATTATTAAAGTTGTTTCTTTGCGGGTTTTAAAAATAACATCGATATCAAATACAGGATCGGATAGTTGTAGTTCAATGTTCACAAAATCATTGATAGCCGATTTTACTTCCAAGAGCGTGGATAATTGTCTTTGCTGTAAATACTCGCTGGAATTAGCAGAGGCAAGATATCGTCTTGCTTCTCGATAAGCCCCAAAATATTACCCGCCGCAATCGAACTTTTTCCGCTGCCGAGTTCGCCAAATAAAAATGTAGGCTTGTCTTGTTGAATTAAACTAGCGAATGACCCGCGGATAGTGTCGGGCCGCTGAGAGCTGAACTGGTCGGCCTGTCTGGATGTTAACCTCATGCTGGAATCAAAAAAAGCTACTTCCCTGTTCAGTAGGTTTGGAGGGTTTTTAATCCCTGAAAGTGCAAAGTATTTATTATCAATATAATCCTTTAGGTAAATAGCTGTTTTCTCCTTTATCTCACTATAGTCGATTGAGAGATATTTGTAACTGTTTTCACTGATGTTGTTCGCCAATGCCCGGTGAAATATCAGTTCAACGTTGTCCTTGGTAAGGAAGCGATCATTAAGTATCGTTTTGGTTTGCCTGATTTCAAGCTGATAGAATAATTCGGCCCTTATAAAAGGGGCTTTGTGGGCGATTTGGTCCGACGAGACTAAAGTTGTCGATTTGATTTGTTCAATAATAGCGATTTCGAGCGCTTCTAGGCTATCAGCATTAAAGTGCCATGTAATAATATTAAAGAAGTCCTTCCAGTCTTGATCCTGAAATTCGCCTAACGTGTCGTAATAACTGTTTTTTAATGATACGTTTTTATTACTTTGGTATTGAGTTTTGTATTCACTTAAGGTAATACTTTTTGCTGCCTCTAGCGTTAGTTTGTCGGTATAGTCGCCTTTAGAGAGTGATTCAATAATCTTTTTCTTTGGAAGCTCGATTTTTAAATCCTTCACTAATCCTTTTTTGATCTCTTTTGCACTTTGGTTAGTGGCATATACACCAAATCTAATCTTGCTGTCCCGGGCATGATTGAGCCAGTGGTCTAAAAAGTAGACCATGGTATTTCTGATCGCTGGACTGGCAAAGGTGAAATTTTGCGAATCATAAGCTTTATTCTCTTCGGTATAGGAAAAATTTTCGTTTTCTAGAAATACGTCACCATTGTATTCTATTGCGGCTATAAAATCTATTTCTTGGTTTTTTGCTAGTTCTGATAGAATTATGGATATGGTACGTAGTTTTTGTAAGGTAAAACCCTTAGCGGTATCTGCAGCTTCTCGCTGGATGGTATTGATGATTTGGCTCATTTAGTTCAAGAGAGTTAAAGTAGCGTTAAGGAATGCAATTTTCAAAAATATTCGATATTATACAACCATACTATCCAAAATGTCATTTTAGCTAGCATTATACCCGCCCCTCAAAGAAAGTGGTAATTTCGATATGAGAAAAAATCACATGTAAACGATTGAAATTTCATCTATAATTTGAACATTTATATGCTTTACAATGAACGAGGGATTTTTTGTTACATGGATAGGGCACGTCCAAGTATCATCCATCAATATTAGCGTAGCGATCTAAAATCAAAAGGAATGATAGGCTAAATAGAAATATTTCTATAAACGGATTCATCAGTCATCTCCTGGAAATTAAGGCGAATATTGTTCACAAGATATCCATCATACTTGCACATTTTTAAAATCAAACTACAAAGTAGAAAATGAAGCCTGAGAGTGACCAATTGCAACTCCTTTTCTTTGGTCAATTCTTCTTCATCTTGAAAAGGTAATCTTCCATGCAAAAAGTCGTTTCTTTTATTAATTGCTTGAAGGTCTTTATCAGATAGTTTAAGATTTAATAGTTCAAAAGCTTTCGAAAAACTATCAGTATTTCCAATCTGATTTAGATGCTCAATTTTTTGCAGAATCAACTTCTTATTATTGAAGTTGTTATCATCAAAATCATTAACAACTTTCTTAAGTTTTGAAACTAATTCTCGGGCTAGTGTCTTTGTCTTAATAGGATTTATTTTTTCCTCGTTCGCCTCTATAATTATATTCTTTAAAGTCTCTAGAGCAACTGAGTACGTGGAAGCTCTTATTTCCAAAGGATATCCATGGCTTTCGGATATGATATTTATTGCTCTAAAAAACCTATCATCTTCTAGACAACGTTCCATTAATCCCTCCAGAATATTAGGTCCAAGATATCGATCTTCGCGTCTTTGCTTATCGGGAAAAAAGTCGATCATGTCTCGAGGCCGCACAGCTTCAAGGCCAGACTTTGATTTATCTATCTTCAGATAAGAGTAGTCATAAATATGTTCGATATTTATATCTTGAGAACGAAATATAAGTATGCGATCTCTAAAGAAATATCCACTTACAAGGCCAAAAACGCTTGAAAAAGATTTAACACATTGAATGAACTTATCGTAGGTCATTGAGCTTAACGCATCAATGAAAAGATGATTTTGTTTTTCAAGTTCATAATCAAAAATACGAAAGCTGAAACCGTTCACTCGCAGCTTCATCAATCCACCAGCTCTAAAGCTGGTTTCGGTAGAAAACGGTTCAGTAAGAAAGTATCGGGCAAGTACCGCCACTTCTTTAATAATTGGGATAGTGGCACGAAAAAAAGGGGTTTCGGATTTATCCATCGACTCAAATTGCCTAATTGAGCCTCTGAAAATTTCAGATGATAAACTTATTCGTAGTGTGTCTACACCCATTTGTAACAGATGCACCTTATTGTTTCTAGAAACCATGAATGGCTTCAGCAATCCATATCCAATGTTTTGGAATGTTGCCGGTGCAACCTTGCTTTCTCTGTTCATTTCTGGAACGCGAAATAAAAGCTCGCCTGAAGCGTCCAGTCTAGAAAAAAAATCTACCTTATGAATTGTAGGATAAGGAGAGATTATTTTAAAAGACTGCTCCGAATTAAGATCCTTGATAAATTTTGAAGTTGGTGAAATCAAAATCTTTTCGGCCGAAGATTTCATCTGCTCATACCTTTCGTCCCTTGTCTTATCGTCCATTTTAATCTTTATTTTATGTCATCAGAAAAAATAGTCAAAAGAATATAAATCAACTCCCTAAAAAAAATCCCATCAGCTCATTTAGTTCATAACATGCTTTTTATCATCGATAAAAATATCTCCTGATCTCAAATTTAGATGCAAATAGGATAATGCAGTCCATTTGACCTCTACCCGCCAATTCAGTAATAATCAGTCAACCCAAACTTTAAGACAATTTATTTCTTGTGAAAGGGGGCAATCTACCAAAGTTTATTCAGTAATTCTTTGATATCCATCATTAAATGCTGCTTTTGATAGCGGACAATATCAACACTATTTATCTGTTACAGGCATCATAAAATTCCTAATCAAAAATTGTAAAGAAATATTTATCAAGGCCAACCTGCTCAATCACTATATCATTGTTATAGCCGGAATGGTCGATCTGGATCTAATTGGTCTTGTAATCAAATTCCTCCTCCAATATTCCTAGTCTTAGAAGATTGGTTACATCAGTAAATTTCCACCGTTCGCTCGCACGATTGGATAAAGATTTTAAATTTATGGTTTTAATTTAGTGCAAGAAAATATTGTCTCTTTTTCTGAATGGATTATGCTTTTCCATCATCCTATACCTGGATGGACTTTTTTTTTCTAAAGCTCCCTTGCATATGATAATTCTTAAGATAGTCAGAATTTCCAGCCGTTTAAATTAAGTTTCATTACAAAACTGGCTGCGCCACTCGGGAATGCTCGCTGTGAAATTTTTCAATCAACCGTTACTGATAGACCAGTCTGAAGAAATGATTAAAGAGACTAAAATCTGATGAAGGGTATAAAAAATATTCTGTTCAGTCCAAAGCTGCTCAAAGAAGTTTTATAGAAATTTATGAAAGTCGCTCTTCTATCGCAGCAGTTAGGCTAGATTACTCGGTAAACGGTGAAAGTGCGTGAAGTGATGAAGATGGAAAATCACTAAACGAAATTCACTTGGTACAAGTTATAACTAGCCGAATAGATCTGTTAGCATAGAAATTTGTGTTCCATCTCTCTTATGCCAATCCGAAGGCTGGAATAAGTAAAGGGTTTATCTGTCGAAGCATTCCTTTTAGGACTAAGAATAGAATTTACTTCCAGAAAGGATATAAGACAATATTCCCGGGCCATTATCGGGTCCGGGAATATTGTCTTATAGGACTATTTTTTTTCGGCCGCTTCTAAAATCACTTTTGATACCGCTTCTGGCTGAGATGCGAAAATAACGTGGCTACCCTTAACTTCGGTAATCTTGGTTTTTGAACGTTTATACATGTTGCGCTCAATCTGTGGGTTAATGCTTTTGTCCATTGTTGCAACAATGCCGTAGGTCGGCTTACTGTTCCAAGCAGCTTCAGTAACAGGAGTTACAAAACTCTCACCAAGAATCGGGCCTTGGGAAGCAAAAAGAAAGTCTGCATCTTCTTTGCTCAAATCAGCACAGAAACCTGCATGAAAGTTTTCTTTGCTGTAATAGATTATCCCTTTTTCATCTGGTGGTAGGATTCCGAATTCTGGAGCATTAGGAAGCGAATCTGCCCATTGGGCTGTATTTTCACCTTTATCAGGCTGAAAGGCTGCAACATAAACCAGGGCTACAACATTCTTGTGCATTCCGGCCTCAGTTATTACAGTTCCACCCCAGGAATGTCCGACCAAAATTGTTGGCCCATCCTGTTTGTCCAGAATGCGCAAAGTAGCATCCACATCATTTTTAAGACCACTCAAGGAATTTTGCACAACAGTCACGTTATAACCTTTTTTACTTAAGATATTAAATACCCCTTTCCAACCGGAGCCATCAGCGAAAGCACCATGTACGATTACGATGTTTTTAACACCCTTAACCTGAGCGCTAACTGAAGTGGAAATAAATGTTAAGCCAAGTGTCCAGATAAGCAAGGCAGCGCCCAGTTTTTTTAGGCCTGCGGTCAATGTAAGTTTTGTTTTCATGATTTTTTATTTAATTGTTTTATAGTGATTTTTATTTTTATTCTGGCATAACCTCTACTATCATTTCAATTTCTAGTGCCATATTGAGAGGAAGAGACGCAACACCCACGGATGTTCTGGCATGTTTGCCTTTTTCGCCAAAGACAGCTACCATCAAGTCGGAAAAACCGTCCAAGACGATGGATTGCCCTGTGAAATCACCTGTACTGTTAATAAAGCCGTTGACCTTAACGATGCGCTTTACTTTGGAGAGCTCACTAATAGCTGCCTGGAGTTCTGCGATTTGGGCAAGTGCAATCAACCTTGCTGCTTTTACCCCATCGGCTATCTCCATATTCTGTCCTAGCTTACCGGTAACATAGGCGCCGTTTGAAGATCTAGGGCCTTTGCCGGATAAAAAGATAAGGTTTCCGCTTCTTACTGCCCCAACATAATTATTGTTTGCTATTTGTAGCTTTGGAACAGAAAGTTTCAATTCCACCAAACGTTTTTCAGGACTTTGCGCTTTCAAGGTCACCATAGAACTGAAGAGAGCAAAGATGGTCAGACCGGCCATTATCATTATTCTTGAATTTCCCATTTGATTTTTTTTCTAATACCTAGCGACATACAGTTTTTCAAAACCGATGCCGTCATCATTTCAGCTATGCAAACCAAAGCCCAAAAAACAAACAGCTAATAATCAAGAGCTTAGATAAAACAGGAAAAACTCAAAATGGCGACAGGACGTAAATCCACCGTTTTCAAAGAATCTGATACAATTTAGAGCGGCCTTTACCGCAGACTATTTCGGCTAATTGAATGTCGGTTCAATATATGAGACTCTGGTATCCGCATGGGGCTTTGCGAGTGCTTTCGGACTATTGATGATTGCCCAAATGAGACAGTAAAGTGGAAATTATGATAGTGTTCTTCATGGCGTGAGAATTATTATGAGGGCCTCTGCGGTTGTTCCATTCCTTCTCATTCCCAAAAAAGGACGTAGAGTAAACTAAATGACTCAAAGGAAAATTAGCTGCTACTCTAATAAACAATTCCGTCCTTAGATTCTAAAGCCCACGAAAAAGCCACTGAAACAGGTCAGTGGCTATATTCCCCAAAGCAATGAATGTTGTTATTTATCGCTGTTTTTTTTCTCTGTAACTTCAGCTCTGATCTCCTGGGCCAATACCTTTAGGTCCTGCATCGCTTTACGAACACGCGTACCAGCTGCAGCATTGCCACCATCATAAAACTTCGCTACATCAGCTTCAACTGAAGTAATCACTTCCTGTAATTTTTTGAATTTATCCATTTTTTTTCTTTTAGATGGCTAACACCATATTTAAAATTATTACCCGAATACCTTCCGGAATCCCAAAACTAACAATTTTAATGAAGGAAATTTCAACAGAAAACTAATCATGTTCGAATTCCCTTTGATAGAAAATTTCTGGCGGAATGCTTGCTGCAGATTAAAGACTAATGCCGTCCCTACTAACCCCTATTGCATTTGCTCTCCAAAGCAAGTATCCAAGCCTTCCGCAGCACTCAGCTACGAAATATTCAATATCTGGAGGTACATCATTTACAACACGGAAGCGGATTTTGTATTTTGGGGTATAGCTTAGATAAATTACCAGGTCATCGGATTGGAAACCCCGACCAGATAAAGATTTCAAATGAACACGCTCTAGCTCATCCGCTGCCTTTAGCAATCTGTCATTCATAACCTTTGCCAATGCCTTTGCAGGCTTGAAATCAGTCTCAAAAATGGCAATTACTGTTACGGTCATATAGCAAAAATATACCGATAAACTAGATTTGCAAACCTGTGAGGCTAACTTAATTGATAATCAAGGAAATAAATTTAATCCACAACCACTGTACAGGCTTGGGCTTTCGAAAAACTACAGTAGGCATCTTTATGAAGGTGTCAATAAAAACTATTTACAACGCGGAAATTTGTTCGAAAAACCGATGGATTATTTCAAAATTAAAGAGAAAAGAACATTGACGCGAGTTCGCCTTATAAATAGCTTAAAAGACGAAACTGGCAATACTGGGGACTATGATCATGAAAGTATCTTAGACTTTATATATGGCCTTGCAAATTTAGCCATTAAAGTTCAGCTCAGGCTGTCAAGTATACACAAGGAGAACATCTATAAAAAAAGACCTTACAAGAAAAGAAAACAATGAGCAGAATAGCAGATCTATATATAAGGGTAAGTACCGATGAACAGGCTGAGAAAGGGTATTCCTTAAGAAGTCAAAGAACTGTACTGGAAAAATACTGTGATTTGAATGGGATCAAAATCAGAAAAATTTTCACCGAGGATCATTCGGCAAAAACCTTCAATAGACCTGAATGGAAAAAGCTCCTCATCTTCATCAAAAAATCAAAACGTGAATCGGATCTATTACTTTTTACCAGATGGGACCGGTTCAGCAGGAATACAAGTGATGCTTATCAGATGATTGCACTGCTCAAAAAATTGAACATTGAGCCGCAGGCTATCGAGCAGCCCTTGAATCTAGATGTCCCAGAAAATAAGATGATACTTGCAGTATACCTTACAACTCCAGAAATAGAAAATGATAGACGCGGAATGAGCACAAAAGCTGGTATTAGGCAAGCAAAGAAAGAAGGCCGATGGACAGGCCCAGCTCCATTGGGTTATATAAATAAAACAAGAGAAGACGGCAGCAAGTATATATCTCAAAAATCTCCGGAAGCTGAAATATTAAAATGGGTATTTGACCAGTTAGAAAAGGACGTCTTTTCTGGGGAACAGATTTTAATGGCGGCAGTAGAAAAGGGGTTGAAGTGTAGCAAGAACAACTTTTATTCGCTCATCAAAAACCCGATGTACTATGGAAAAGTCATTGTACCAAAGTTTAAAGACGAGGCAGAAGAGCTAGTCGATGGAAAACATAAAGCGCTGATCAGTAAAGAGCAATTTGACAAAGTGCAAAATATATTGTCCGGCCGGGCGAAAGTACACGGGATGGAAACATCCGTACCGGATCAGATGCCACTAAGAGGATTCTTGCAGTGTCCAAAATGTCCGAGAAAGCTCACAGGCAGTGCCCCTGGAGCAAAAGTAACCCGCATATATTATTATCACTGCAATTCTAAATGTGGTTCAAGGTTTCGCGCAGAAAAAGTAAATAAAGATTTTATCTCATACTTAGGCAGCTATCGTTTAAAAGGAAAATTCCGCTCCCTATTTCAGATTGCTATCAACGATGCTTATCTAAATCAGATGAAAGATATTTTGGAGCATAAGAAAAAAATATCGAGCCAACTGCAGGTTTTAAATTTTAGAGTGGACCAAGCCAGAGAAATGCTCATAAAGGGAACAATGGACAGCTCAGACTTTAGACATATAAAAACGGAGAGCACACTTATGCAAACCCAGCTAAAAGCCATTCAAGATGATATTAAAAAGAAAAATAAACTAATTCTAGATATTGATACTATCACACGGAAAGCGTTGCAGCTGGTTGAACATCTTGACTTATTCTTCGAAACGGGAGAAATAAAGGAGAAACGAATACTACTTGGAAACCTCTATCCATCTAGGATAAATTATTTAGGAAAAACTTTTGATAACGATTTTAATAGAATAGGTTGGAACCTTTTATACCCTCCCCTGGGAGCGGAAATAAATTTGCCGACAGTCAAGGATCCCTCAATTGAGTAACATATAACAAGCATTGCCTCAGTTTGACTCGACTTGTAATTATAATCTTAAGCAAACAGAGCAAGTGATTTATCCCCCAAGTCAATCTAATTAATTAAATTGGGGAAAGAAGCTACACAAACTTCGTGAAATTTCCATCTCTAAGTGAATGTTGTTTTCACAGATTGCGTTCTGCCAATCAAAGATTTAATGCATAATGACAAGGCATCTTGAAATTAAAAATGTTATCTTCCAAAAGACCGTTACATTATCTGGAAAACAACATTTTTAACAATTTCGAGCCAATAAGCTTACAGAATTGACTTGTAACGTTTCGAACGCATGTCAAAGGCATGCTCACTACCTTCCATCACATCACATATTTCCTTTTTGATGTTCTTATCTTCTACAGTCCCTTCATGCAATATGGATACGCGTTTGCTTTCTGAATCCATTGAGAGTATATATTCCGCATCTCCATTTACCGGGATATTGGCATTGTGTGTAACCACAATAATTTGCCTAAATTCTTTAGCCTGTTTTAAGCGATCAACAATTAATTCATAAACAAGCCTATTATCCAAATCATCCTCCGGCTGATCCAACAGAAGCGGTATTTTGCCCTGTGAGAGAATAAAGGTCAGGATTGCAGTTGTCTTCTGACCAGCTGATGCCGTTGAAAGTGGCCTGAAAGTGGTGCTGCCAGACGGCTTATACTTGATATCAATTTCATCATCGGGCCAAAGAAGTTCAAGTTCATCCATCTGCGCATCGGACAGGCCTTTTATTACATTGAGAAAATGTCCACCGATACCCGCTACACTCGTTTCTGCTCTGAGTTGTCTCAAGGCCAATTTGACATCATCCATTTTTTGCTCGGTATTACCATTAAATGCCATTGTAGAAAGGAAATCAATATCCTGCTCAAAATTATTGGACCGTTGGATAATAGCCCTTAATTTAGATACAAAATCAGACTTATTTCTAAATGGCTGAACGGATACCTTAATCTTATCATCCTGCATAGAA
>Ga0308165_1005306_pt1 | contig 12055 bp, 12 predicted proteins | sample PhyWR2_FD_201032 | JGI IMG/M metagenome (GOLD analysis project Ga0308165, IMG submission 201032) | Phyllosphere microbial communities from UC Gill Tract Community Farm, Albany, California, United States - DLSLW.R2 | ecosystem: Host-associated > Plants > Phyllosphere > Unclassified | place: USA... | reverse complement strand
AGCTCGCGGTGAAGAAAAAGCAGATCAAAACTTTATCCTGGCTAAAGACCTGGTTGAATCTGCAACTGAACGTTACGGCTTTACCACCGTTGAAGTGATTGCTGATTTTGCAGGTAGTAAACTTGAAAATCTGGTGCTGCAACATCCTTTAATTACAGATCGCCAAGTGCCAGTTATTTTAGGTGAACACGTGATTGCGACCAGTGGTACTGGTGCTGTACATACCGCACCTGGCCATGGTGTGGACGATTATAAAGTTGGCTTGCAGTACAACCTGAAAGTGGACAATCCAGTCGGCGGCAACGGTGTTTACCTGCCAACTTCACCTATTTTTGCCGGTGAGCATATCTATAAAGCCAATCCAAAGATTATTGAAGCTTTAAGTGAAGCGGGCAAACTTTGGGCACATCACCCAATCAAGCACAGCTACCCACACTGCTGGCGTCATAAAACCCCAATTATCTTCCGTGCTACACCGCAATGGTTCATCAGCATGGATGCCAAAGGCTTACGTCAAGGCGCTTTGAACGCGATTGAAAATGACATTAGCTTCGTGCCGGATTGGGGTAAAAACCGTATTCAGGCGATGATTGAAGGCCGTCCGGACTGGTGTATCTCGCGTCAACGTACCTGGGGTGTGCCAATCCCATTCTTCGTGCACAAAGACACCAATGAACTGCATCCACGTACCCCTGAACTGATTGAAGAAGTTGCTAAACTGATTGAGCAGGAAGGTATTGATGGCTGGTACAACCGTGATGCGGCTGAATTTATCGGTGCCGATGCTGAGCAGTACAACGCAGTACGCGATACCCTGGATGTTTGGTTCGACTCAGGTACAACTCATTATGCAGTTCTACGTGAACGTGAAGAGCTGACTGATCCAGCCGATCTTTATCTTGAAGGTTCAGACCAGCACCGTGGCTGGTTCCAGTCTTCATTGTTGACTTCAATTGCGATTAACGAACGCGCGCCTTACAAAGGTTTGTTGACTCACGGTTTCGTGGTCGATGAGAAAGGCCGCAAAATGTCGAAATCGATTGGCAACGTGATCACCCCGCAAGACATCATTAAAGATATGGGTGCGGATGGTTTGCGTTTCTGGATTGCTTCTGCGGACTACCGTTATGAAATGACGGCGGGTAAAGAAATCTTTAGCCGTGCATCAGATGGTTACCGTCGTATCCGTAACACCTTGCGTTTCTTACTGGCGAACCTGAATGGTTTCCAGCCGGCTACAGATGCCTTGCCTGTTGATCAGTTGATTGCACTGGATCAATACATCTTGCAACGTGCAGCTGACGTTCAAAAAACCATTCAGCAAGCTTATGAAGATATGAACTTCCATATCGTGACCAATGCCTTGACCAACTTCTGTATTAACGACTTGGGTGGTTTCTACCTCGACATCATCAAAGACCGTCAATACACCACCAAAGCAGATTCACAGGCACGTCATTCTGCACAAACTGCGCTGTATCATCTGGTACAGGCCTTTGTACGCTGGATGGCACCGATCTTGAGCTTTACTGCACAAGAAGCTTGGCCTTTAATTCCGGGTCAAAGCGAGAAGTACGTATTCACTGCCGAATGGTATGACATTCCTGTTGCATCAACTGCCAACCTGGTTTCTGAAGCCGACTGGCAAACCCTGATCGCGGTTAAATCTGCGGTGAACAAGCAAATTGAAGCAGCGCGTAATGCCAAACTGATTGGTTCTAACCTGTCTGCCAAAGTTGAACTTTGGGCCAATGCTGAATTGAAAACAGTGCTTGATCAGTTAAGTGATGAACTTCGTTTTGTTCTGATCACCTCTCAAGTGACTGTAAATGCATTTGATGAAGCTCAAGGTGAAGCTACAGAGCTTGAAGGTTTACGTGTCAAAGTATCTGCAGCAGACGGCGAGAAATGCGCACGCTGCTGGCATGTACTGCCTGATGTAAATACACATCATGAACATCCAGGCCTTTGTTCTCGTTGTATTATTAACCTTCCTACAGGTCAAGGCGAAGAGAGAAAGTATGCCTAATCCGCACAACAAAAAGGGCTTATTTCAATTCTACCCACACAATTTAATGTGGGTGGGATTATCCATTGTGGCGATTATTCTGGATCAATGGACCAAATGGTTTGCAACGACGCATCTGAATTATGCAGATCCGGTACCTGTACTGCCCTTTTTAAACTGGACATTGTTACATAACTATGGCGCAGCCTTTAGTTTCCTGTCCGATGCCGGTGGATGGCAACGTTATTTCTTTACTTCGCTGGCAGCATTAGTGTCTGTAATTTTTGTATTTTGGCTGATGCGTATGCCGAAAAAAACTGTGGTTCTACCTATGGCAATTGCCCTGATTTTGGGCGGCGCCATCGGTAACTTGATTGACCGGGTATCCTTAGGTTATGTGGTCGATTTTATTCACGTTTATTACAACAACAGCCACTTCCCTGCTTTTAATATTGCCGATAGTGCCATTACTGTGGGTACTATCTTGCTATTGATCGATACGTTTTTCCTAGAGAAACAACGTATTCAACGTGCGGAAGCGCAACAAAATGACTGATTTTATTAATCCAAACGAAGAAACTCGTATTGAAGATGGCTCTAAAGTCGAGCTGCATTTTTCGGTTGCCATTGAAAATGGCGTGGAAATTGACAATACCCGTAGCCGTGAAGAACCTGTCAGCCTGGTAATGGGTGATGGCAGCTTATTGCCGGGTTTTGAAAAAGCCCTGTTCGGTTTACGTGCCGGTGACCGCCGTACCGTGAGCCTTCCTCCTGAAGAGGCTTTTGGTCCCTGGAATCCTGAAAACGTACAAAAGTTTGACACCGTTAAATTCGAACAGACACCTGTTGTCGGTCATATGATTGAATTTGAAGATAAAGCCAAGCAAAGCCTGTTTGGTGTGGTGAAATCGGTCGGTGAAGACATTACTGAAATTGATTTTAATCACCCGCTTGCCGGCAAAGATATTACTTTTGAAGTGGAAATCTTTAAAGTGACGCCCGCAGGCCAGCAAGGCATCAAAATTATGTAAGGTGTCAGCCTTTTTCGTTTAAAAGCTCCTGCGGGAGCTTTTTTATTTTCGGTTTTCAGCGATATTGATGAAGATACAAATCCATAATATTCAATAAATAACATTCATAATAAGTTAAAGAAGAAAATTTAAAAAAATTAGGCTCAATCCATGAAAATATATATTGTCGTTGGTAGCGTGCGTGAAGGCCGGACTGCTATTAAAGTGGCGCGTTGGGTAAAACGCAGTATTGATCAGGCCAATTTCAGTACGGTTCAGGCAGAACTGGTCGATTTAAAAGAATGGGATCTGCCAATTTTTGCCGGTAGTCATCCGCCAATTACAGGTATTTATGATCAACCCAAACAACAAGAGTGGGCAGATAAAGTGGCTTCGGGCGATGCCTTCATTTTTATTAGTCCTGAGTATAATCATGGCTATAGCCCAGCCCTGAAAAATGCATTCGATTACGTCGGTAAAGAATGGCAAGGCAAACCGGCGGCCTATATTGGCTATGGTGCAACCAATGGCTCGCGTTCCATTGACCAGATTCGTCAGGTCGGCACCCAGCTCGGTTTAATTGACAGCAATGCAATTATTGAAATTCGCGATATTTTTTCACGTAATAAAACCGAAGAATTTGAACCAAATGAATTTGACGAGAAAACCTTAAAAGGTGCGCTAGACAAACTGATTCAATATGTAAGCGCCTGATGTGCGGAAGACTATTGTACGTTTAAGCTTACAAGGGTTGCCGAATATGTCCACTTTTCATACATTACCTTTCACGATATATTTAACTCATACCGAGACAGGAAGTCTCTAAGCTTAAAACTAAAAAGATAAGCGATAATAACAGCAGGATGCTGCAAGGTACGACAGGAGTTATACCTTAGAAAGAATATAAAAAGCCTCGACAGGATGTCGGGGCTTTTTCTTTATGCCTGCTGGATTCGCCTGACCATTTATCGAAAACTTGCAGCAAAACCAGTAAATTTACATGATATTGAAATTTCAAACTCTATAATCACAACCATGCAAAAATGAAGAATCACTGGAATATTCCCCAGAATTATTCCAAGCTCCTAAACAAAACAATAAAAATGCTCGAGAGAAAAGAAATGCAATTAGAACATCATTTGCTGAGCGATTACGCTAAATTGTTTATTGCCCCAGACAATAGCAATACAGCGCTTGACTTAGCCCAATATATTGAACGGAATCGTGAACAGCTGATGCAACAGTTGCACCAGTACGGTATTTTAATTTTCCGTGGATTTAACATCCAGCATACTGACGAATTTCATCAACTGATTGAACAGCAATTCAAATTACAGCCCTGGAATTCTTTTAATCCGAATATGCCGAGCTGGGTCGCATCATGGATGCGTAAATACAGTGAAAGTATTTTAGGTGCAGGCGATTATCGACGTTATATTGACCGTAATACCGTTCAGCTTGGCCCAGTAGAGAACTCGATCCAAGGTCCGCATGTTGAAGGTGGCGTACGTTCGGAACGCTCACGCTATATTGCGCTATATTGTCAGGAACCCTCAACTTATCTGGCAGAAACCGGTTTTAATAATTTGGAACAGATTTGGGAAAACTTTCCAGAGACCATCAAGCAAAAATACCAAGGCACCTGGAACCATTTTTCTTATGTTTCATCACGCAAGGTCAATTTTATCGACCGGATCTTGCTGAAAAAAAGCCCATTTAGCGTCTCCATACGCGCAGACAAAAAAGCCAAGCTGACGTTGCAACGTTCGCCCCTAGTCATTAAGCATCCTGTTACGCAAAAACTGGTCGTGCAACCTTGGGCATTTGCCAACAATACCAATCCATTTGCCCATCAAGCAGCACAAAACTGCTTTGAAAATCGTGGAGATATTGAGCTGGATTCTACTGCGGGTGGCATGCAGCTGACCTGGGAAATTTTTAACCAGCACGGGGAGCAAGTGGAATGGAACGATCAAGAGAAGCAGGCCTTTTTTGATGCCATGTACCGCGATGCGCTGTTACTGCAATGGCAGAAAGGTGATGTTGCCATTGTAGATAATATCAAGATTGCCCATTGGCGCATGAATGGTGAACAAGGCAACCGTAAACTGATCCAGATCCAGGCCAATGTATTTAATGCAGATGAGCATTACGCAGCCTGATTCACTGCAATCATGCATACCCGTTATTTCAAAAGCCCCACTCGGGGCTTTTAATTTCTATCAATCGTATTATTTTGTAGTCATTTTCAACAGTCTGGCATTGTTACCATCTTCGAGCACCCAGATTGAACCGTCTGGCGCTTCCAGCACATCACGGATACGTTGCTTCATATCCAGACGCTGTACTTCAGTCACAGGTTTCATGGCTGTATCCACCACAACAATAGATTTGGACGATAAACCGCCAATCAGGGCTTTATTTTTCCATGCCGGGAATTGCGAACCGTGATAAAAAATCAGGCTAGATGGGGAAATAACTGGTGTCCAGCTGATTTCAGGTGCTTTAAATTCAGGACGGGTATTATGGTCAGGAATATCTTTGCCATCATAATGATCGCCATTTGAAACCAGCGGATAACCGTAATTTTCACCTTTTATAATCAAATTCAGTTCATCACCACCTTTAGGCCCCATTTCCACCACCCAAAGTTTACCCTTAGGATCAAATGCTATACCTAATGGATTTCTGTGACCCAATGACCAGACCTGTTTTGCGATCTCTCCTTGATTCGTAAATGGATTAGCTGCAGCTGGCGTACCATCATCATTTAAACGTAATATTTTGCCTAAATTAGATTGCATATCTTGGGCAGGATCAAACTTCTGACGTTCACCGGAACTAATCCATAACTTTCCGTCGGAACCAAATAACAACCGATGCGAATAGTGCCCCTGTCCTTGGACTTTAGGCACCTGTTTCCAGATGGTTTTTAAATTTTTAACTTGCGGTTTCTGACTATTAGATAGATCTAATTCACCCCGAGCAACGACAGCACCATAACCGCCCTGTCCCGCCTCTGCATAACTTAGGTAAATGATATGGTTCTGTTCAAATTGTGGATGCAAGGCAATATCACCCAAGCCGCCTTGCCCACCATAGGCCACTTTAGGTAAACCTTTGACTTCAGTTTTTTGTCCGGTTGTAGGATCAAATAACTGTAACTTTCCCTTTCTTTCAGTAACCAGTAAACGCCCATCCTTTAAAGATGCAATCGCCCACGGTTCATTAAACTGTGCGAGGCTTGTCAATTTATAAGCTTGATTAACAGAACCTGTAGAAGGTTTGGAAGATGCTGTTTCTGTGGCTGACTTGGATGCAGGATTTACAGAGTCCGTTTGTGCATTACAGGCGGTTAAACTTGATGTACTGATTAATATGATGGTGGTCAGCATATGCTGTCGGAATATTTTCATCGTTATTATCCTGTTCCCTTCAAATAGATCATTACTTTTATTCTAAGTAATATATTGAAAATCACTATTTTTTATTGGTAACAAACTTTCATTTCGCTTTATTTATTAGATTGTGTAAGAGATTACGTACATAAAATAGTTCTATTGGCTTATATCTCCTTCCAGATAAATTTCTTATTCTGAATTCATCAGGAGACAGGACGTTTCCCAAACCTAAAACAATAATTATAAGTTTGAGCATCAGGACGTGAGGTAATACAGCCGTTATACCTAAGCAGCGCATACAAAAAAGCCCCGATAGGATATCGGGGCTTTTTTCCATCTATTGTTTTTCTCTGTTGTTCTATCAGTCTTTTCTTCTATAAATACTTACAGTCGAAGGCTAAAAAAGCAACATTTCAAAAAATGCCTTATTGCTAAGCTAAAGATTCCTGCAGATATTGAGATATATAATTATGGTCAAGAAAGTTCTGTTTATCACCTCGAACGTGGGCATTGAACACGATGAATTAGTCCAGCCTCTGGATTTCTTGCAGTCGCATGGTTTTGTGGTGATTCATGCTGCAGAAAAAAATGAAGATGTACAAACCATGGAAGGCGATAGCAAGCCAAGTGCACAATACACACCCGATACCACCATGCATGAAGTCAATGCAGAAGATTATGATTTGCTAGTAATCCCTGGCGGGACAGTAAATGCTGATAAATTACGTATTAATGAAGATGCCCAGCGCATCATTCAGTCCTTTGCCGATAACCAGAAACCGATTGCAGCGATCTGTCATGGGCCATGGGCACTGATTGATGCAGGTCGGGTCAAAGATAAACATCTGACTTCTTATAAAAGTATTAAGCTGGATCTGCAAAATGCTGGTGCAAAATGGGTCGATGAAGAAGTGCACCGCTGCAATACCAATGGTTGGGTACTGATTACTTCACGTAATCCGGATGACTTACCTGCTTTTAATACCGCGATTGTGGAAGAACTGGAAGTGGATATGGATATTATCCCGTAATTCTAAGCTGTTGCCAAAAAGGAACCCCAACTTGTGGGGCTCCTTTTTTTAAATGATTGATTTAAGCCAATCCTTTTAGACTCTTTAGATAATTCACTATTTCTTGATTCCCTGCCATTTCAGCAAGTTCTAAAGCTGTATAAGTACTGCGATGGTTAATATCTGCACCTTTACTAATCAATAGCTTTACGACCTCTAGATGATCGTTTTCAGCTGCTGCATGTAAGGCGCTATAACCTTCTTCATCGACAGAGTTGACGTCCAGACCATCCTTGATGCCCTGTTCGACCTGGTCAATGTCGCCTAAGGATGCCCAGTACACCAGTTCAGGAAGATGCAGTTCGTCATCATCTTCAGGGATTGGAGAGAATGAGTTGATGTTCATAGGATAATAACTTTATTTTAAAGATACTCCTTTATTCTAAAGGAAAATCTGCTTTATTCTCTTGCACAAATTGTGACATTGCTTGCATTCTACGATAATGAGCCATAAGAAGTTTTGAGACTTCTTCTGGATCTCCAACTTTTTGATATAAATCAGCTAAATTTGAATATCCTAAACTTTTCGCCAATTCCTCATTAAGCCTTTTTACTTCTCTAACTTCTTTTGCTGCCAATTTTAATGAGCTGTCATGTTTTTCCTTACGTCTTTTACCTAAATTACTATAAATTTCTTTTAAATGTTTATAGGCAGAGTAAGATTCATTAAACAAAGCTAAAAAAAGTGTAATAGATTCAGCAATCTTTTTTGCTACTTCATAATTCAATATTAATTCAATAAATCCAGGAGAAGCATAAGTTATGGCACGAATAACAGGTTTATCTTCTGCTGGAATATGTCTTGCAAAAATATGATAAGCATTTACATATGTAAGGCCCTCTCTTAGCTTAAGATCTTCTATCTCTTGTAAAAAAAGAAGCTGAATTTATAGTTCCTGTAATATTTTCTAAGCAATAGATAAACGCATAATTTTGTATATATAAGCGAGTAAAATTATTTAAGTCTGCTAATGACCATCTTGAGTCTAGTAAGATTCGATAATTATTTTCTCCCAATTTATTAGTAGTCATTTTTACCTGTTATCTAAAATAATGAAAATTAACAGTATTAATACACAATGTTTATTTTTCAATCAACCATTAATATTAAAAAAGCCCCCTTTCGGAGGCTTCTTTTTAAAACTTAAATTTTAAGCTTTAGACACTACGGGTTCAGCTGACCCAATCTTTTCAGACTCATCGTCATGCATAATCAACGCTACAGCAATCGCAGTAATTAATACCGGTAAACCAACTGCCATAAAGTTGAAGTGCGCAGGCAGGTTCATACCGAGTAAGCCCCCAATCAGGATTGGGCCTACAATCGCGCCCATACGACCAATTGCAGATGACCAGCCAATACCTGTCGAACGCACTGCAAGTGGATAGAACTGCGCCACATAGCTATATAGCAACATTTGTGAACCGATTGACGCTGCACCAGCTAGGAATACCAGAATGTAAAGTAAGAATTGGTTAGATGCAAAGCCCATTGAGCTCATCACAACCGCACCCATCATACCGAGGACCATCAATACAGGTTTCAAGTGGAAACGATCCGCAAGAATACCGCCACCCACAATACCGACAACCGCACCCACGTTCATGACCATCATGAACATCAGGCTGTTATCCATCGAGTAACCTGCCGCCATCATTAACTTCGGTAACCAACTGCTCAAAGCATACATGGTCAGCAAGCAGGTGAAGAACGCAACCCAGAACAATAAGGTATTGGTTGCACGACCGCGACGGAACAAGCTCACCACGTTTGCCGCTTCAGGTACACTTTCCTGTGGCAAAGTAAATGTAGTCTGGTCCGTAACCTGGGTATTCGGTGACAAGCGATGCACAATACGACGCGCTTCAGCCTGCTTATTTTGCTTTACCATAAATGCTAAAGATTCAGGCAGGAATTTCCAGATTACATGCAGTAAAAATAAGGGAATACCTGCAATAAAGAACATGACTTGCCAACCAAAATCAGGGGTAAACCAAGATCCTAGTAAGGCAGCCATCACCCCACCTACCGCATAACCACTGAACATGGTGGTGACCAAGGTACTGCGCATCTTTTGTGGCGCATATTCAGAAGTCAGTGCCACCAGGTTTGGCATCACACCACCAATACCCAAACCGGCAAGGAAGCGTAAAATACCGAATTCAGTTGGGTTAGAAGCAAAACCACCTGCAAAGGTTAAACCGCTAAATAAAACAATACAGATCATAATGACTTTCTTACGACCAATCTTGTCCGCCAAGGAACCAAAGATCATCGCACCAAACATCATGCCTGCAAGAGCTGTACTGGCAAGCATTCCCGCTTGAACGGCACTTAGGCCCCAGTCCTTCATTAATAGTGGTAAAGTTACACCATTAATTGCCAAATCATAACCATCAAATAAAATTACCAGTAAACACCAAGCAACTACATTGAAGTGAAAAGGCGTAAATTTCGCATTGTCGACTACAGAATTTATATCTACAGTTTCCATTGTCATCGTTCTCATCTCCCATGAGTACTTGTCCATTACATTAATTAAATCTTCAGCTGAATATTTAATTTCAGGCAATATACGCAAGCCGGATTTAGCACACAATAAGACTAATTGATATTCCGCTATGACCTAGTTAAAAGTATTTATTTGCGTGATGTATCACACTTACTTAAATACACTATTGAATACTTAATCATCGTTTTTTTAATTAAATTGAAATTTTTAGCGGATTTTTTTGATGAATTTGATCTTGTACAAAAGATATGCAAAAGCCCCTTCATTCAAAGGGGCTTTTTTTAATGGATAAACCAAACAGCAGTTTAAATTTTGGCTACTTTCAATTGTTTCACTACCATACGAACAGGTTTTGGTTGACGAATCATGGAAATAGCGATCATGCCAATGATGCCTGGAATTGCAACCGCGATAAAGTTCCATTTATGTGGTAATTCCATACCAAGCAGCATACCAATTACGATTGGACCAACAATTGCACCGGTACGTCCCACAGCAGAAGCCCAACCAATACCAGTAGAACGTACTGCGACCGGATAGTATTGCGCAACAAAGCTATATAACAAGATACTGGTACCAATCGATGATGCACCTGCCAAGCTGACAAGTAAGTAAATAACAGGCTGTGGAGAATTAAAGCCTAAACCAACCAAAGACAGTACACCAACAATTAACATGCCAATAAGAACAGGTTTAAAGTCAAAACGGTCTGCTAAAATACCACCACCAATCGTTCCAATTACTGCACCAATATTCAGTGCTAATAAGAACATTAAACTGCTACCTAAAGAATAACCTGCAGCCATCATCAGTTTTGGTAACCAGCTCCCAAGTGCGTAAAGCATGAGCAAGCACATGAAGAAAGCGACCCAAAACAAGAATGTTCCTGGGGCACGGTTTTCTGAAAATAAAGCTTTTACTGATGCACTGTGTGTCTGATCGCCTGTTGCTAGAACGAGTTCAGTATCTGCTCGTACGTCTGCAGTTGGCTCAACTCGTTTGATAAAACGACGTGCTTCATTCATTTTTTGTTCTTTAACCAGGAAAGTTAAAGACTCAGGTAAGAACTTCCAAAAAAGTGGCACAAAAAGTAATGGAATACCGGCAATGAAGAACATAATTTTCCAGCCAAAACTTGGTGCAAACCATGAACCACATAATGCAGCCATAATACCGCCTACGGCATAACCACTAAACATTGTGGTTACAAGGGTACTTTTTAAACGTTTAGGCGCATATTCAGACGTTAAAGCAACAAGGTTTGGTAATACGCCACCAATCCCTAAACCTGCAATAAAACGTAAAATACCAAACTCTGTTGGATTCGTTGCAAATCCACCCAAAAATGTAAAACCGCTAAATAAAGAGACGCAAATTAAAATAACCTTTTTACGACCAATTTTGTCTGCAAGCATACCAAACAGCATTGCTCCAAACATCATGCCAGCGAGTGCTGTACTTGCCAGCATACCGGCTTGAACAGCACTCATGCCCCACTCCTGCATCAGCAGAGGCAGAACTACACCATTGATCGCTAAATCATATCCGTCAAATAGAACAATGAATAAACACCACAATACAATGCTTAAGTGAAATTTAGTGAATTTTGCATGATCAATCACATCATTCACACTAATCGTGTTTGCTACTCTCTTCGTGTTTTCTGCCATTTATACTCACCTCCTGTGAGTTGTTATTCGTTGTTTTCAGTACGACCCATGACCCTAATTCTTAGTTATTATTTTTGATGACTTATAGCGCCACACTTCCGTAACAAACTCAGTTGAACACAGGTATTTTTGACTAAACACACTACTAAAGTATTAAAATTGACCAAATTCCTAGCCCCATGAGTCTAGTTTTTAACCATTCTTAAATTGACAATATAAAATGTGGATTAAAAAGGATAAAACTTAGTTATTTTTTTAGAATAAAAACTCTTGGTAAAAATCCCACGCATAAAAAAACACCCCCTTCTATTGAAGGGGGTGTTTCGAATAATGAGCTGGCGATGACTTACTCTCACATGGGTAATCCCACACTACCATCAGCG
>Ga0308165_1005304_pt1 | contig 12059 bp, 13 predicted proteins | sample PhyWR2_FD_201032 | JGI IMG/M metagenome (GOLD analysis project Ga0308165, IMG submission 201032) | Phyllosphere microbial communities from UC Gill Tract Community Farm, Albany, California, United States - DLSLW.R2 | ecosystem: Host-associated > Plants > Phyllosphere > Unclassified | place: USA... | reverse complement strand
TTTCCTTATGCACGTCCAGCCCGATGTATTTGGTACCTTTTGCCATCGACTATCTCCTTTGCTCTGACCCCCAGGCGAGCAACGCAGATCGGAGCCAAAATGGCTCCCGGCAGTCATTGGGTCTAAGCCGGAGATGTCTCTGAAACTCTGCAATAACCTTTTTGCATGCCTGCCCCATTGCGCGGGTCTAGCCTGACCGATTGGGGGGTCATTCCGACTCAGGCGGGGTACAACATGGCGCGGCGCAATTTACTGACGCGGGAAGAGCGCGAGCGGCTATTCCTACCTGATCTGCCCCCCGCTGAGTGGCCCAGAGACTATGATAGTCTGGACCACGTGTCAGGCGAACTGAGAAATTGACCCCCCGCCGAAATTGAGAACTGACCCCTCTTGGTTTCACGACAGGAGAGACAAATGACGACGGAATCCCCAATTTCTCCAGCACGAGCGAGAGCGGTGCAGGGAGACGAGATGCTTCTACCGGACGAGGTCGCCGCGATGTTGCGGCTCCACGAGCTTGGCTGGGGAGCGAAGCGGCTATCGAAGGAATTTGGCTGCGCGCGGAACACCATCCGGCGGTACTTGCGTGCTGGCGGGACCGTTCCGTTTGCGAAGGCGCCGCGCAAGACGGCCTTTGATGGCTTGGACGACTGGCTGCGCGAGAGGTTTTTCCGGCATGATGGCAATGCCGATGTGATCCGCCAGGAGCTGGCTAGCGAGCATGGCATTGTCATCGGCCTGCGCTCGGTGGAGTTGCGGGTTCAGCCTTGGCGCCGCGAGTTGCGAGCCTACAAGAAGGCAACTGTGCGCTTCGAGACCCAGCCTGGGCACCAGCTTCAGATCGACTTCGGCGACACGAAGGTTTGGATTGGGGACGAGCGGGTCAAGATCCATCTGTTCGTGGCGACGCTTGGTTACTCGCGTCGGATGCACATCCGCCCCTCGATTCGGGAACGGCAGACGGACTGGTTCGAGGGCATGGAAGGAGCGTTCCTGAGGTTCGGCGGCGTGCCGGCTGAGATCTTGCTCGATAACGCACGGGCCCTGGTTGATCACCACGACATTGCCACCCGCGAGGTGCGCTTCAATGCCCGGCTCCACGCCTTCTCCCGTTACTGGGGTTTCAATCCTCGGGCCTGCGCGCCCTACCGGGCCAGAACCAAAGGCAAGGATGAACGGGGTGTTGGTTATGTGAAGCGCAACGCCGTTGCTGGGCGTCGCTTTGCCAGCTGGGGTGAGTTCGTGGCGCACCTTGATCAGTGGAACCGGGAAATCGCCGACGTGCGCGTCCATGGGACTACTGGCGAACTGCCGATCATTCGCTTTGCCGATGAGGTAAACGCGCTGCGCCCGCTGGGCGAACGGGCTCCGTTCGGCCAACTGCGAGACCTGGTCCGCAAAGTGCGCTCCGATTGTGCCATCGATCTGGACACGAACAGCTACTCGGTACCGTGGCGCCTCGTTGGCGAAACCGTACAAGTCGTGGTCATGGCTGGCCGCGTGATTATCCGGCACGCCGGTGAAGTCGTAGCGGATCATCCGCAATGTGAGGGGCGGCGTCAGCGGGTTGCCGATCGTGCCCATCTGGCCGGCCTGGTTGGCGCCTCGCCTGGGCCGGCGCGAATTGCGTCGCCGCCATCGCCCGCGCTGCTGCGGCCACTTGCCGAATACGAAGCGGCGGTGGGAGGAGCCTGGTGATGCCCGTCGACCACGAAGCGCTCATTGCCATGCTGGACAGGCTCAAGCTGACTGCGATCCGGGACCAACTGGACTCGCTGTTGGACGAGGCCGCGAGATCGGAAATGACCTTGCGCGAAGCGTTGGCGTTCCTGGCCGGCCGCGAGATCGCCCGGCGCGACGAACGGCGGATCCAAATGGCCAGCAAGATCGCCCAGTTCCCATTCGTGCGCGAGCTCGATGGCTTCGAGTATGATGCGCAACCCTCTCTTGATCCTCGCCAGGTCCGCGAACTGGCGACCTGTCGTTGGATCGCCCATGGCGACACAGCGCTGTTCATGGGACCGCCGGGAACAGGGAAGACCCACTTGGCCGTGGCGCTGGGACGCGAAGCGATCCGTCAAAACTATTCGGTCCAGTTCGTTACCGCAGCGACGCTAGTGGCCTTGCTGGCCAAGGCACACAGTGATGGCACGCTGGATAAGCAGCTGACGCTGCTGTGCCGGCCGAAACTGCTGATTATCGATGAGCTTGGCTACCTCCCGTTCGAGGCAGATGCGGCCCACTTGTTCTTCCAGCTGGTGTCGCGTCGCTACGAAAAAGGGGCAATCCTGATCACGTCCAACCGCTCAGTGGGTGAATGGGGCAATGTCTTTGGCGACCCGGTTGTCGCGACGGCGATCTTGGACAGAGTATTGCATCACTCCACTGTCATCACCATCCGGGGCGACAGCTATCGACTTCGCGAAAAGCGTAGGTCCGGCCTTCTGCAGAAGGCCGGACCTACGCTTGATGCCACCGCTACCGCAGCACAATGACAGGGGGTCAATTCTTCAGTTCGCCCAAGGGGTCAAATCTGCGGTTCGCTTGACACCACGAAAGGGACGACGAATGCCGAGCAAGAAGCACAAGCCGGAAGAGATTATCGGCAAGCTGCGTGAAGCTGAGATTGTGCTGGCGCAGGGAGCCTCGACAGCAGAGGCGTGCCGCCGGATCGCAATCAGCGAGCAGACATACTATCGCTGGCGTAAGGAATATGGCGGCCTGAAGACCGACCAGGCGCGGCGGATGAAGGATCTGGAGAAAGAGAACCAGCGGCTACGCCGGGCGATTTCGGATCTGACGTTGGACAAGCTGATCTTGCAGGAAGCTGCCAAGGGAAACTTCTAAGCCCCGCGCGGCGGCGGCGCTGCATCGATCAGTTGCGACAAGATTTGCCGATCCGGGTGTCCGAGCGACGGATATGCCGGGTGCTGGGGCAGCATCGATCGACACAGCGCAAGGTGCCGCGTGGGGCGGATGACGAACAGGCGCTCACGCAGGACATCATCGCGCTGGCGAAGCAATATGGCCGCTATGGCTACCGCCGGGTGACGGCGTTGCTGTGCCATGCGGGGTGGACGGTGAACCACAAACGGGTCGAGCGGATATGGCGACGCGAAGGACTGAAGGTCCCGCTGCGCCAGCCCAAACGGGGACGCCTGTGGCTCAACGACGGATCATGTATCCGCCTGCGGCCTGAGTATCCCGGGCATGTGTGGGCCTACGACTTCGTCGAAGGGCGCACGCACGATGGCCGCAAGTTCCGGATCCTGACCATCATCGACGAGGCCAGCAGGGAATGCCTGGCACTCATCGTTGCCCGGCAGCTCAAACACGAGGATGTGCTGGCGGCGCTGGCTGACCTGTTCATCTCGCGTGGGCCGCCAGCACATATACGGTCCGACAACGGAAGCGAATTTATCGCGACCGCCGTCCAGAAATGGCTGGGGCAGATCGGCGTGACGACGCTCTACATCACGCCGGGATCACCATGGGAGAATGGCTATAACGAAAGCTTCAATGGATCGCTTCGCGACGAACTGCTCAACGGCGAGATCTTCTACAGCCTCGCTGAGGCCAAGGTGCTGATCGAGGCATGGCGGCGGCATTACAACACCGTTCGCCCTCACAGCAGCTTGGGCTACCGACCGCCGGCCCCGGAAACGGCGACACCGCCATATCCGGCCTCCGGTTCCGCTTCGCTCCACCTCCGTCCGGATATGGCGGCGATGGGCTTAATCCACTAACAAACCAATCGGGCCACTCGGTGGGGGCAGATCACACAGTCTGAAGCCGCTATTTTAGTGCCACCGAGCAGCACCTGGGCGATCAAAGTCTAGTCGGAGCGGTGGCCGCCATCGAAGCCACAACCATCGACTTGGCCGCACGGCGCTCGCATGTCGTTTCATGAACGATGGTTCGTCTCGGTCCATTGGGAAAAGCGCTCCATGAATTCGGCGAGGAATGGCCTGGTCCTGTCGCTTGCGAGCTTGCCGTCGCCATCGAGCAACTTGTCCACGCTGCCCAAATAAGCTTCCGGCTGCTGCAGCACCGGAACGTCAAGGAAGACGAGTGACTGCCGCAGATGATGGTTGGCGCCAAAACCGCCGATCGCGCCTGGCGAAGCACTGACGACGGCGCCGGGCTTTCCACTCCAGACGCTGTGTCCATAGGGACGCGAGCCTACATCCAGCGCATTTTTAAGCGCTGCTGGGACCGAACGATTATATTCCGGCGTCACAAACAACACGCCATCTACGGCCCGAACCTTGTCGCGGAAGGCCGTCCACGCCGCCGGCGGCGTTCCCTCGTCGAGATCGGGATTATAGAGCGGCAAGTCTCCGATCTCCACGATCTCCAACCGGAGGCTCGCCGGAGCCAACTCGGCAAGCACATGTGCCAGACTGCGGCTGAAAGAACCTTTTCGCAGGCTCCCGACAAAAACAGCAACTGACAGGTTTTCCATGCTCATTCTCCTTTCCCGATGGCTTGACGTGCCAACAGAATGATTAGAATTCCTCGTAGTGCGCCGGATCCTGGTCGAAGGTCCGGCCGTCGGGCCTGGCCAAGCTGGCCATCGCCGCCATGTCCTCGCGCGCCAGCTCGAAATCGAACAGCGAGAGATTCTCGGCCTGGCGCTCTGCGTGTGACGCTTTGGGCAGCGGGATTGCACCGAGCTGAACATGCCAGCGCAGGATGATCTGGCCGACCGAACGGCCCAGGCGGCTCGCGATCGCTGCGATGAGCGGCTCCTGCAGGAGCTGGTTTGCGCGCCCCAACGGGCTCCAGGCCTCGGTTACGATCCCGTGCGCCTTGTCGAAGGCGCATTGCTCGGGTTGCGGGAAATAGGGGTGCAGTTCGATCTGGTTGACTGCGGGCGTAACCCCGGTCTCGCTGATGATCTTCTCCAGATGCGCGGGCAGGAAGTTGCAGACCCCGATCGACCGAACCAGGCCGCGCCGGCGCGCTTCGACGAGCGCCTGCCAGGCTTCGACGTAAAGGCCCTGCCGCGGATTGGGCCAATGGATGAGGTAGAGGTCATAATGTTCGAGCTGTGCCCGGTAGAGCGACTCCTCGATCGTCGCGATGGCTTCTGCGAAGCGATGATGCCGGCCCGGAAGCTTGGATGTGATGCGCAGGTCCGAGCGCGACACCCCGGCTGTGCGGATGGCCTCCCCCAGCGCGCCTTCATTCTCATAGTTGAAGGCCGAGTCGAGCAGCCGGTAGCCCTGCCGGATAGCACGGGCGATGACGTCGGCGCCGCTTGAGCCGTTCAGCAAATAGGTACCGAAGCCGATTTGCGGCAGGGTCGCGCCGTCGTTGAGCGTGACGTGCGGAATTACTTTGTTGGACATGGTCGTTTCCCTTATCTGGGATCTTACTTGGGAACTTGGCGGTGCATCGGCGCACCCCAGAGGGCCATGACGGGCCCGTGTGATCCGAACACCGGGTCGCTTTGCGGCGCGGGCAATTGCGCCATTTGTGCCTGTGCGTCAGGCGTCGGTGCGGCTTGGCAGATGTCGGGCTGTTGCCCGCGCGGGCAGCCGCCGATGACGGCAAAGTCCATCGTGGCGCCCAGGCGGCAGCGCGCTGTGCCGACCGGGAACAGGATGACATCGCCGACGCGTATCTGGATCTGCTCGCCACCCGGCCCACCCAATACCAGGGTGGCGGACCCGCTGACGACCGCCAGCGCCGCATGCGCGGTCGAATGATAATGGTGGAACAGGAAGACCTCGTTGCGCCAGACAACGGGCCAGCCGTTACGCTCGAACAGCGCCTCGACCGACAAGGCAGGATCGCTCAACGAGCCTGTGTCGATGGCGCCGCGATAAACCAGGACCGGACATGCCTCATTGTTGAGGAAGATGTCATTGGGGCCAAGCCAGAACTGTTCCGGTGCCGCCCCGATGTTACCATCGGTCCCATCCTCGTGGCGAGCCTGCTCCTTCGCCTCGCGCGGCCAGTTGAATGCCTTCATCTGCCGGGCGGTCCGGACGAGGTCCGAGATCCTGTCGGGGGTTCTGACGATCTTGCCGAATGTCGGAATACGCATTGCAAGCAACTCCCCCCTCCCTCAGGACGCGCCGATCCGGCCCAGCCCCAAGCCGATCGCGAAGACGATTCCGCCGCCGGCGATCACCTGGATGATCGTGTTCAAGAGTTTCCCGCCCATGAAGCGAAAGCGAATGAAGGCAATCGCGAGCAGTTCGAAGAATACAACTCCATAGGCGATTTTGAGCGCTAAACTCAGGTCGGGCGCAAGAAATGGCAGGGTGTGGAGCATGCCGCCAACCCCGGTGGCCACGCCGGTGATGATCCCGCGCCGCACCGGCCCGCCCCGGCCGGTGATGCTGCCATCGTCCGACAGGGCCTCGGACAGCCCCATGCTGATCGCCGCGCCAAGCGAGGCGGCAAGGCCCACGAAGAAAGCGCTCAGAGGCCGGCCCGTGAGACCGGCCGTCGCAAAGATCGGCGCGAGCGTCGAGACCGAGCCATCCATAAGCCCAAGGAGCGCCGGCTGTATCTTCTGCAGCACGAACGCCTTGCGGGTCGCGAGGGATTGGCCGGGACGGTCCGGATATTGGGTCATGGCCACGGAACTGGACCTCGTTTCGACAGCGGTGCGTCGAAGACTGATAGAAAAGGCAAAGGCATGAGGAAAATGAATTGTCTGACTTCAAATCAGTCGAGAATCGAATGTGCGACCCTGTCGGGTGATTACATCGCAAAATCCGAAGGCTTTTCGGAGCCGTGTATCTCCTGGACCAGTTCGAGCCATGCCGTTGCCGCCGCCGAGAGATAGGCTCCCTCGCGCCAGGCAAGGGCCATAAACCAGTGCAGGCCCGGCTCGTCGAGCGGCAGTTGACGCAGGCCAGGACGACGTCGCTGCGCGGCGATGCCGCGTGGCAGGAACGTGACGCCGAGCCCGGCGCCGGCGAGTTCCACCATGAAATCGACCTGGCTACTGCGCGCAACGACATCGGGCTCGAACCCGCTTTTGCGGCAGGCATCGAGGATCATGCGATGCAACGCGAAACCGCTGTCGAACAGGATGAAGGGCGTGTCCGTGAGATCGCAAAGGCGAACCGATTTCTCTCCCGAGAGCGGGTGGGCCGTTGAAACCACTGCCACCAACGGATCGCGTCTCACGGGCGTCCAGTCGAAATCCGCCGCCGCCGGCAGGAGGGCGCTGGCGAAGTCAATCTCGCCGGCGCGCAGGCTCTCCTCCAGGCGGTCACTGCCATGTTCGACCAGGCGCACCTCGATCCCCGGATAACGCTGGCGATAAACGGCAAAAAGCGGTGCGAACAAGGTGCTGGTGCCGACCGGCGCTAGCCCTAACCTCAGGGTGCCGCGCTTGAGCCCGCGAATCTCCTCGAGTTCGGCGCGCAGATCCTCACGGTCGGCAAGCAGTTTGACGCCCCGACGATAAACCACTTCGCCGACTGCGGTCAGCACGCTGCGGTGACCGATGCGATCGAGCAGCGGCACGCCGATCTCGTCCTCGAGCTGCTTCACCGCCTTGCTCACGGTCGATTGCGTCGCGAACACCACCTTGGCGGCCTGCGAAAACCCGCCTTGGCGGACCACCTCGACAAAGGCACGAAGGGTTCGAAAATCCATCACCATTCCATACCGGACTATTTGAAAGTCGATCAATTCATTTTCATCATGACGGGTCGAGGAGTAGCCAAGGGCTCATGATGTCCCGGCCGGTATATTGGCAGAAGCAGCCTCGTCCCTGGGGTTCGATCCCACCATCGAGGCTGCCAGCGCGGCCTCCGCGCACGCTTGGCGGCAGCTGTGCCGGGGTCTCATGACATGAGCCTTTCCCTCTCTGCCGCCGGCTTCCGGGTCAGGATCGCGTCGGCCTGGCGGGATGCACTGGCGTCGGCGATCGCGGCCTGCATCGCCTGGATTTTAGCGCTATGGCTTTTCGGCCATCCCCATCCGCTCTTCGCCGCCATCACCGCAATCGTCTGCCTGTCGCCCGGATTGCCGAGCCACGGGCAGCAGGCGGCCGGGCTGATGCTCGGCGTCGCCATCGGCATCGTCGTGGGCGAGCTTGCCCTGCTGCTGCCTGAAGGCATGCTGGTGCCGGAAGGGCTGTCATTGCTGCGGCTCTTCACAGCGATCCTGTTCTCCATCCTGATTGCCGCCCTGTTCGGACAGCCTGCCGTCGTGGCAATCCAGGCGGGCGTCTCGGCGGCGCTGGTGTTGGCGCTCGGTCCTGAAAATGCAGGCCTCAATCGCCTGGAAGATGTGGGCGTAGGCGTCGCGGTGGGCCTGCTCTTCAGCCAGGTTCTGCTGACCCCCGATCCGATCCGCACCATCGATGCGGCCGCCGATGCGCTGTTGCTGAAGCTCGCCGGGGCCTTCAGGCGGTCGGCCGCCGCCGCTGAGAAGCGCGACTCGGGCGAAGCGGAGGCGGCGCTCAGCGCCTTCTCCCTGGCGCATGGCGATCTTGTTGCGCTGGGTGCTGGAATCGAGGCGGCCCGTTATGCCACCCGTTGGTCACTACGCGGGCGTCTGGCCGCCAGCGCCGTCGCCGGGATGGCCGCCCGCTATGATCGACGGGCAACGCGGCTCTACGCGTCCTGCCTGCTCTTTGGCGAAGCGCTGACCACCGCCCTTCGCCATGCCCCTGATGAAATTCCTGAAGCCATGGTGCAACAGATCTTCAAAGCGGCCGAGAGCTGCGAAACCCTCGCGAGGACCGGCGCGGTCGCCATCCCGCAGGGCGCTCACGCGCATATCGGCCTTCAAATAGCGGGCGAGTGGCAAGACGCCTGTCTCCAGCTTCGCGCTGCGCTCGACAATCTCGCCAGTCTCGAAGGCCTCAATCCATCTGCAATACGCGGCAAGTCTGAACTCGGTCGCGACACGAGACAGGTCGCCACGGCGACACACGACATTCACAAACCGAAAGGACGAACATCATGACGGTCAAGGGAAAAGCCATATTGGTCACCGGCGCGAGCCAGGGCATCGGACGCGGCATCGCGCTGCGCCTAGCTCGCGACGGCGCCAATCTCGCGCTGGTCGATATCAAGGCTGACAAGCTGGAAGGCGTGGCGAAGGAGGTCGAGGCCCTCGGCGTCAAGGCGACGACGTTCGTCGCCGATATCAGCAAACGTGACGAGGTTTATGCCGCGATCGACCACGCGGAAACCCAACTGGGCGGATTCGATGTCATCGTGAACAATGCCGGCATCGCGCAGGTGAAGCCGCTCGCCGACGTGGTCGAGGCCGATCTCGAGCGCATCTTCCGGATCAACGTCGATGGCACGGTCTGGGGCATCCAGGCGGCGGCGGCCAAGTTCAAGGCGCGCGGGCACAAGGGCAAGATCATCAACGCCTCCTCGATCGCGGGCCATGACGGCTTTGCGATGCTGGGCGTCTATTCCGCGACGAAGTTCGCGGTTCGCGCGCTGACCCAGACAGCCGCCAAGGAATATGCCAGCGCGGGCATCACCGTGAACGCCTATTGCCCCGGCATCGTCGGCACCGACATGTGGGTCGAGATCGACGAGCGTTTCTCCGAACTCACTGGCACGCCCAGAGGTGAGACTTACAAGAAATATGTCGATGGCATCGCGCTGGGCCGTGCCCAGACGCCGGAAGATGTCGCTGCGCTGGTTGCATTCCTCGCCAGTGACGATTCCGACTATATTACCGGCCAGGCGATCCTGACCGACGGGGGCATCGTCTACCGCTGAGTTCGAGGGAGGACCGGGCATGTTTGCGATGCGACTTGAGAAAACCGGCTCCCCGCTCGTTTGGACCGAGTTGCCCGACCGGGCGCCCGGTCCCGGCGAGATTCGTGTCACGGTGACGGCCTGCGGCGCATGCCGGACCGATCTCCACGTGGTCGACGGCGAACTGCCCCACCCTCACCTGCCAATCATTCCCGGTCACGAGATCGTCGGTCGTATTACCGCCCTGGGCAAGGGCGTGACCGAGCGCCATGTCGGTGAACGCGTCGGTATTCCCTGGCTCGGCCACACCTGCGGCATCTGTCCCTATTGCCGCGCGATGCGGGAGAATCTCTGCGATGCGCCGCAGTTCACCGGCTATACCCGCGATGGCGGTTATGCGACCGCTGTGGTCGCCGATGCCCGATTTGCATTCCCGCTCGGTGAGGCTGGCGACGACGTCGCGCTGGCGCCGCTGCTCTGCGCCGGGCTCATCGGGTGGCGCTCGCTCGTCATGGCGGGCGAGGCGAAGAGGCTCGGCCTCTACGGCTTCGGCGCCGCCGCTCACATCATCGCGCAGGTCGCCCTGTGGCAGGGTCGGACCGTGTACGCCTTCACCAAGCCGGGTGATGAAACCGGGCAGCGGTTCGCTCGCAGCCTCGGCGTTCAGTGGGCGGGCTCTTCCGATGACATGCCGCCCGAACCGCTCGACGCGGCCATCCTCTTCGCGCCGGTCGGGGCGCTGGTTCCGGCGGCTCTCAAGGCCGTGCGCAAGGGCGGCCGTGTCGTCTGTGCCGGTATTCACATGAGCGATATCCCGAGCTTTCCCTATGATCTGCTCTGGGAGGAACGGCAGATCGTCTCGGTCGCCAATCTCACGCGACAGGACGGTCTCGATTTCCTGAGCCTGACGGCGCGCATCGGCGTCGCCACGCACACGACCACCTATCCGCTCCGTGCTGCCAATCAGGCGCTGGCCGATCTGCGCGCCGGCCGTTTCGAGGGAGCGGCCGTGCTCGTCCCCTGAAGGATAAAAGAAGAAAGGATCCCCTGCCATGTCCAGCCGAACCATCGCGGATTTCATCGCCGATACGCTCGCCGAGATCGGTCTCGAGCGAATCTGGGGCGTAACCGGCGACAGCCTCAATGGTCTCAACGACAGCCTGCGCCGGCTCGGAAGCATCGAGTGGATGCACGTCCGCCACGAAGAGGTGGCTGCCTTTGCGGCCGGCGCGGAAGGTGCCGTCACCGGCAAGCTGGCGGTCTGTGCGGGAAGCTGCGGACCGGGCAACCTCCATCTCATCAACGGCCTTTTTGACTGCCATCGCAATCATGTGCCGGTGCTCGCCATCGCCGCCCATATTCCGTCCTCGGAAATCGGCCTCGGCTATTTTCAGGAAACGCATCCACAGGACCTGTTCCGCGAGTGCAGTCATTATGTGGAGATGGTCTCGGTTCCCGAGCAACTGCCGCGCGTACTCGAAACCGCTATCCGCACCGCCATCGGCAAGCGCGGCGTCTCCGTCATCGTTCTTCCGGGGGACGTGCCGCTCAAGCCTGTACCGAAGGACGCTGTCGTCCATATCGCACCGACACTGCCGCCGGCCATCACACCTGCCGCCCCCGATCTGGGCGCTCTGGTCGACGGTTCGAAGGCTGTCACCCTGCTGTGTGGCAGCGGCTGCGCAGGCGCGCATGACGAGGTGGTCGCGCTCGCCGACGCGCTCAAGGCGCCCATCGTCCATGCCCTGCGCGGCAAGGAGCATGTTGAGTGGGATAATCCCTTCGATGTTGGCATGACCGGCCTGATCGGCTTCTCGTCCGGCTATCACGCCATGCTCAATTGCGACACGCTGGTTATGCTCGGGACCGACTTCCCCTACCGTAACTTCTATCCGGAGAAGGCTAAGGTCGTACAGATCGACATCCGGCCCGAAGCGCTGGGCAAGCGCACGAAGGTCGATCTGGGCCTGGTCGCCGACGTGCGGTCGACGATCCAGGCGCTCCTGCCGCGCCTGCGGACACGGACGGACCACACCTTCCTCGATCGTGCCCGCAGCCACTACAGCAAGGCGCGCGAGGCTCTTGACGACCTCGCCGTCGCCAGACCCGGGGACAGGTATATTCATCCCCAGCATGTCGCCCGCGTCATCAGCGAGCGCGCGGCGGACGATGCGATCTTCACGGCAGACGTCGGCACGCCGACCGTCTGGGCCGCCCGTTATCTGGCGATGAACGGCAAGCGACGCCTGATCGGGGGCGTCACATAAAACGGGCACCGATATACGCTCTCATGACCGTCATTTTGGAAGCGGAGCCGCACAGAACCTACACCAAAACTGAGGTCCGGTGTAATTGAAA
>Ga0308165_1005302_pt1 | contig 12061 bp, 11 predicted proteins | sample PhyWR2_FD_201032 | JGI IMG/M metagenome (GOLD analysis project Ga0308165, IMG submission 201032) | Phyllosphere microbial communities from UC Gill Tract Community Farm, Albany, California, United States - DLSLW.R2 | ecosystem: Host-associated > Plants > Phyllosphere > Unclassified | place: USA... | reverse complement strand
TGATAGAAACCTTGTGCGCCGATGGTTTAGCGCTGCTGGTGATCTCATCGGAGCTTGAAGAGCTGGTGGGGTATGCCGATCGGGTGGTGATCCTGCGCGATCGCCAGCAAATCGCCGAAATTCCGCTTGAGCAGCTTTCGGTTGCCGCCATTATGAATGCCATTGCGGCATAAGGAGATGAACGCCATGTCTGGTTCTTTGCCCGATGCCAATCCCTCCAAAACCTCACGGCTACGTTGGCCAACGGGTATGCCGCAAATTGTGGCGTTGGTTGTGGTGTTATTGGTTGATAGCGTTGTCGCCAATAATTTCTTTTCTATTCATATTCAAGATGGGCGCTTGTTTGGCAGCTTAATCGATATCCTCAACCGCTGTGCGCCAGTGGCGCTTTTGGCGATAGGTATGACGCTGGTGATTGCGACTGGCGGTATCGATCTTTCCGTGGGCGCGGTGATGGCAATCTCAGGGGCGACCGCCGCTTCGTTAACGGTTCAGGGTTATGGTTTGCCAATCGTGATTTTATCCGCGCTAGGCGTCGGCATTTTATCTGGGCTGTGGAATGGCATTTTGGTGGCACTCCTAAAAATTCAGCCGTTTGTCGCCACGCTGATTCTGATGGTTGCAGGGCGAGGCGTAGCCCAATTGATTACGGCAGGGCAGATTGTCACTTTCAACTCCCCCTCACTATCGTGGCTGGGCAGCGGTTCACTCTTTTTGCTCCCCACGCCGGTGATTATCACGTTACTGACCTTGTTAGCCTTCTGGCTACTGACGCGTAAAACCGCGCTCGGGCTTTTTATTGAAGCGGTAGGGATTAACATCCGAGCGGCGAAAAATGCAGGGGTGAATACGCGGCTGATCGTCATGGGAACCTACATGCTGAGCGGCCTATGCGCTGCGATTGCAGGGATTATTGTGACGGCGGATATACGCGGCGCCGACGCGAATAATGCTGGGTTATGGCTAGAGTTGGATGCCATTTTGGCCGTGGTTATCGGCGGTGCATCGCTGATGGGAGGCCGATTTAATCTCCTGCTATCGATACTTGGGGCGTTAATTATCCAAGGAATGAACACCGGCATTTTGCTTTCAGGATTCCAACCGGAATTGAATCAAGTCGTTAAAGCCGTGGTGGTATTGGTTGTTTTAGTGTTCCAGTCGCCGCGCTTTCTCGCCGCAATCAGAAGGAAGCCGCGCCATGCTTAAACGTAATTTGCCGTTGATGATTACGCTGGCGGTTTTTGTACTGGGATATCTGTTTTGTTTGAGCCAGTTTCCCGGTTTTGCTACCACGCGTGTGATTTGTAATATCCTCACAGATAATGCTTTTCTCGGTATTGTCGCCGTTGGAATGACGTTTGTGATCTTGTCGGGTGGCATCGATCTTTCTGTTGGTTCGGTGATCGCTTTTACCGGCGTATTTCTGGCGCGCATGATAGGTGATTATCATATGTCGCCGCTGGTGGCTTTTCCGTTGGTGCTCGTGATGGGATGCGGCTTCGGGGCCTTCATGGGATGGCTGATTGATGCGCTAAAAATTCCGGCGTTTATCATCACGCTAGCAGGCATGTTTTTTCTGCGCGGTGCCAGCTATTTGGTTTCAGAAGAGTCGTTGCCTATCGATCATCCGATATACACCACGCTCTCCTCACTGGCTTGGAAAATTCCAGGAGGAGGGCGCTTGAGCGCCATGGCGCTATTAATGTTGGCAGTGGTCGTGCTGGGGATCTTCTTGGCCAATCGTACACGCTTTGGTAATCAGGTTTATGCGATTGGCGGTAATGCCACATCGGCCAATCTGATGGGGATTTCAACCCGCAGCACCACCATCCGTATTTACATGCTTTCAACTGGATTGGCGACGTTAGCGGGCATTGTATTTTCCATTTATACCTCTGCGGGTTATGCGCTTGCAGGAATGGGCGTTGAGCTGGATGCCATCGCCTCCGTGGTGATCGGCGGCACGTTGCTGAGCGGCGGAGTGGGAACCGTTTTAGGCACGCTGTTTGGCGTTGCGATTCAGGGATTGATTCAAACCTATATTAACTTCGACGGCACGCTCAGCTCATGGTGGACCAAAATCGCGATAGGAATTTTGCTGTTTGCATTTATCGGGCTGCAGCGCCTACTCACGGTGATGTGGGAGAACCGGCAAACGGCAGAGGTGAAGAGGATTGATGTTATTAAAGTCGATCGTGCTGTATGACCCCACCCTAACCCTCCCCTTGGCAGGGGAGAGAACCGATTCGGCGTTGGATGCGAGAACTCGATCAGCCCCTCCCCCTGCCAAGGGGGAGGTTGGGAGGGGGGATTACTCCAACTCTTACAAACTATTATAAACCTGCTCGACCTTCGCCATATAACGCGGAGCCTGCGCCGCAGGATGATATTGACGCACGTGCCAGTGGAACGCTTCCGGTGAAAGCTGATTAATCATCTGAATCGCGGTTTTGCGATTGCTCGAAAAAGTACGCAGCAGTGCGCCCGCGCCGTTAGCGTAAGCCACCTCGGTTGCATAGCGACGAGTTACAGGATCGTCAATCCAATTCAGCTGTTGATGCTGGATCGCGCTGATGTAAGCGGCACCTAAATCGATATTGGTTTCGGGATCGAGTAAATCATCGTCGTCAGGGCAGCCGCGTTTACCTTTATAACGATAGGCATCACACCCGCCGGTTGAGGCTTTGAGTTGCATAAGACCAATAGCGTTCGAAGGGCTGACGGCTTCTGGATTGAAGCTGGATTCCACCTGAATAATCGCGGCGATAAGTTTGGGATCGACCTTATAGTCATCGGCAGCATCTTCGATAACATCGTCGTAGGCATGAGTGTCGTACTTTTTATAATGATGTTTGCTTGAACAGCCCGCTAAGAAGAGCAATAGCAGCATAATGCCAAATTGCGAAGGGTGTTTGAGTATTGAAATCATGGGTGAGCACGCCAGCCTATATCCATTAAAATAGAATAGGACTCATTAGTTAGACGACCATGTCGAAGGGAATGTCTGATTTAAATAGACGGATCCCTACGCCCGAAACAGACGCAGGGATCATATAGTCATCCAGCAAGTAGGTCACCTGCTGTTTTGCGCATTTTTAGTAAAAAAATAAGATCCTTCAGCGAAGATAAAACACCTCGTTAAGCTCATCGGTAACTGGGCTGTTGTCCGCGTTGCTCGGCATTACATCGGCCATATGTTTCCACCAGCGCTGACAAACTTCGGTCTGTGCAACCGCATTCCAACGCGCTTCGGATTCAATTTCAACGAAGCCAAACAGCAGATGGCGTTTCTCATCCAAAAAGATCGAATAGTTGTGTGCGCCATGTGCTTTTAATTCGGCCTCCAGCTCTGGCCAAATCGGCGAGTGGCGACGCTGATACTCTGCGTGGGCATCGGGATTAACCTGCATGACAAAGGCTTTACGGATCATATTTCCTCCTTACATCGACTGAAGGTAGAGCGCCCGAACCTGCTCACGATCTGCGCTACGCGGGTTACACGGCGCACAGGGATCGGCCAGCGCTTTATCTAGCCAACCGTCAATATCACTTTCTTTGATACCCAGCGCGTGGAATCCAGAAGGAATACCAACGCGTGCCGAGAGCTCACGAATGGCGGCGATAGCGCTGTGGCTTGCCTGTTCCTCATCCATTCCCTGAGTATTTACCCCCATTACCTGTGCGATTCGAGCAAAGCGAGAAACCGCATTAGGGCGATTAAAGGCTTCAACCACCGGCAACAAAATGGCGTTACATACGCCGTGTGGCAGATTATGCGTCGCCCCCGGCTGATGCGCTAATGCATGAACTAAACCCAGTCCGGCGCTGTTAAAAGCCATCCCTGCCAGATATTGCCCATAGGCCATCATTTCACGTGCCTGAAGGTTCTGCCCATTGTCCACCGCCAGCGGTAACCATTCGGCGATCATGCGAATAGACTCCAGCGCCGAGTGATCGGTCAGTGGATGCGCGCCTACGGAAACATAGGCTTCAATCGCATGGGTTAGCGCGTCCATGCCGGTTGCGGCGGTTACCGAGGCGGGAATATTTAGCATCACCGCCGGATCGTCCACGGCAATATCAGGAATAATATTGCTGTCGATAATCACCTCTTTCACCTGACGTTGGCTATCAATGATCACCGCGTTGCTGGTGAGCTCAGCGGCAGTTCCCGCCGTGGTATTAATGGCGACCAGCGGCACACCGGCATTTTTCACCTTGCCCACGCCCGAATAGGCAGTGGAAGGGCCGGGATTGGCGGTCAGAATTTTAATGGCTTTGGTGGTATCAATTGGGCTACCACCGCCGAAGGCAATCAGGTAATCACACTGGTTTTGCTGATAGGCTTGAAAACCTGCCTGAACTAATTCTTCGGTTGGATTTGGAAACACATCTTTAAACAGTACGTATGGCAGGTTTTGCTGCTGCATCGCACTAAACAGGCTGTCTAACAACCCCATTTCCACCAACTGACCATCGGTAACAATCAGCGCTTTTCCCCACTTTTTGTCGCCAAGCAGTTTCACCATATCGACGATAGCGCCGTTGCCGTGCAGGCTGATTTTCGGTAATGCCAGCATGAAACTCATGATATTGCTCCTGAAAATGAAAAACCGTTGTAATGCGCTTCCTAAGGAGAAGCGCATGCGATCGGTCTTTCTCAGCGATTAATCTTCAAGTGCCGCAGCCATTGGCGTAACACCAAAGCGTGCGGCGAGCGCAATCAGCTCCTGCGTGGAGATCGTCTGTTTTTTCCCGCCCATCGACAGCACTTTCACCATAATCTCCGCGGATTTTTCAGCGGTATCGATCAGGCCAAAAGCATCGTCTAGCGTTGGGCCACTGCCGAAAATTCCGTGGAAAGGCCACAGTACTAAACCGTGCTGACGCATTTGTTCTGCGGTTTGCGTGCCGATGCCGTCGGTGCCCGGCACCATCCAAGGTACGATGCCAATGCCGTCAGGAAACACCACTAAACACTCGGTGCTACCTTCCCATAACAGACGGGTAAATTTGGCATTGTCCAAATCATGCACGTAGCTAAGCGCAATCAAATTGGTGGCGTGACAATGCATGATGACGCGGTTATCGCCGCCGGTAACCTGCATACGTACGATATGCGATTGGAAATGCGCGGCCAGTTCAGAGGTTGGCAGACCGCCTTTGGTTAATCCCCAATGGATGTGGTAGGCCATGCCATCGGCGCTAACCTGTAGCAGCACCAGATTTTCCTGCGGTGCAATTTGTACGTTGCGGAAAAATTTGCCTGAGCCGGTCACTAAGAACCAGCTATTGGCGAGTTCGGTGGCAGGCTGTGTCAGATCAACGCAGCGCGGCTGTGAGTTAAAATCGGCGCGAAACGGTGCGACTTCTTCCTCTAATAAACGCAGGCTAACGTTGCCTCCGTTACGTTCATCCCAGCCTTTGAGCCACATATCGCTGGTGGCTTTAATCATGCCCTGAACGAACCAGGAATCGATGATAGATTGCATAGTTTTTATTCCTTTTATTTATCACTTAACGCTGAGACAAAATGTGTTCTTCATATTCGCGCACTGCTTTTAGCCAACTGGCATCAACGGGAACGTCGTTGCGCTGGCAGTACATCTCCCATACCGCCTGCCAAGGCAGCGATTTTTGTTCTTCCAGCAGAGCCAGACGTGCCGTGTAGTCACCGCTTTCTTCCAAATTACGCAGATGGTTAGTCGGTTCTAGCAGTGCGCGCAGCAGGGCTTTTTTCATATTGCGCGTACCAATTACCCACGCCGCAATGCGATTGATGGAAGCATCGAAGAAGTCCAAGCCGATATGCACGCGGTTAAACAGGCTGTGGCGGACGATTTCGCTGGCAATGGCCTGAGTTTCATCGTCGAGCAAGACCACGTGGTCGCTGTCCCAGCGTACTGGGCGGCTAACGTGCAGCAGCAAACGAGGCACATAAAGCATGGCGCTGGAAATTTTGTCGGAGATTACTTCTGTTGGATGGAAGTGACCGGCATCCAGACACAGAGCAGTCTGGCGACTGGCTGCGTAGCCGAGGTAAAACTCGTTTGAGCCCACGGTATAGCTCTCAGCGCCGATGCCGAAAAGTTTGCTTTCAACCGCGTCGATGTGATGTGCCGGGTTTAGTTTTTCAGCGATAACCTCATCCAGCGCCGAAGCCAAGCGTTGACGCGGAGCCAAGCGGTCAATCGGCGTGTCTTTCATGCCGTCTGGGATCCAGATATTCATGACGGACGGCGTACCCAACTGTTCGCCAAAATAGGCTGAAATACGGCGGCTGGCTTGGCAATGTTCAATCCAGAACTGGCGTGTTTCGGGGTTGGCGGATGAGAGAGTAAAACCATCGGCGCTCAGCGGGTGAGAGAAACAGGAAGGGTTAAAATCTAAGCCTAAATGGTGTTTTTTAGCCCATTCAACCCAGCTAGCAAAATGGCGTGGCTCGATTTTATTACGTGCGACCGGCGTATCAGATTCTAAATAAATCGCGTGCAGATTCAGGCGTTTTGGCCCTGGGATCAGCGTTAATGCCATTTCTAAATCGGCACGCAGCTCTGCGGCGTTGCGCGCTTTGCCCGGATAATTACCGGTGGCCTGTATACCGCCGGTCAGTGAACCTTCAGGATTTTCAAAACCGGCAACGTCATCGCCCTGCCAGCAGTGCATCGAAACCGGCAGTTTCTCCATGGTTTTCAGCGCATTTTCGACGTCTACGCCAACAGCACTAAAACGTTGCTTAGCCAGTTCCCAAGCCTGATCGATTGAAGTGGTCATACACATGTTCCTTTGAATTGGGCAGAGGTTTGCGCACCGCCGTTGCTGAGCGATGCGGATAAAGAGTGGTGAGATGGGTTGGGTAAAAAATGTTCCAGCGGGAAGTTATGTGCTACTACGCGGCGGAAAGCATGCACATTGGCGATATCGCCCAGCGCGATTAACTGGCAGCCGATATTGCCTAACGTTGAGGCCTCCACCGGCCCCGCGCTGACTTCGATGTTGCAGAGATCGGCACACAGCTGATTGAGGAAACGGTTTTGGCTGCCACCGCCGACGATATGCAAATGACTGATCGGCTTACCGCGCAGCTCGGAGAGCTCTTCAGCTACCTGCTGATAGAGTTTTGCCAAGCTGTCAAAAATACAGCGCGCCAGTTCTGCCGGTGTTTCTGGCACCGGAACGCCACGCTCGCGGCAGTCGTTTTGAATTTCCAAACACATATTGGCCGGGTTGATGAAGCGCTCGTCGTTCGGGTTAATCAGAAAATGGTGTGCAGGCTGCTGAGCGGCCTCTGCAATCAGATCGGGCAGATACTGAACGCCCAGCTCTTGGATTGCGCGCTGTAGCAACCATAAGCCCATAATATTTTTCAGCACCCGATAGCGGCCTTCTGCCCCCCCTTCATTGGTGATATTGGCCTGCAACGCATGGCTATCGGTGAACGGCGTACGGCTTTCAATGCCCATTAATGACCATGTACCTGAGCTGAGATAGGCCGAATCGCTATCCTGCATTGGGGTGGCAATCACCGCGCTGGCGGTGTCATGGGTGGCAACGGCAACGACTGGAACCTGTTGTCCTTTCGGGCTTTGCCAGCAACCGATACGCTGACCCGGCTGGGCCGGTTTGCCAAACCAGCGAGCCGGAACACCGGCATAGTTCAGCAAATCGGTATCCCAATCGCCGCTGTGGATATTCAACAGCTGTGTTGTACTGGCGTTGGTGTATTCCCAGTTCATTTGCCCTGTTAAACGGTAATGAAGGTAATCGGGAATAAGCAGTAAATGCTCAACCCGATCCAGCAACTCAGGCTGCTGTTCGCTGAGCGCACGCAGCTGATAAAGGGTATTGAAGGGCAAAAACTGAATGCCGGTACGTTGATAGATAAACGGTTTACCTAAGTGCTCTTGCGCCTGTGCCATCAGGCCGTGCGTACGATCGTCTCGATAAGCGACGGGATGGCCGACTCGTTCGCCGCTGGCATCCAACAACACAAAATCTACGCCCCAGGTATCAATGCCAATGCTGTCTAATGGGATATTTTCAGCATCAATTTGCTCAAGCCCGGTACGAATTTCCTGCTCAAGGGTATCAAGATCCCAAGTATCAAAACCGTCACGAGGTACCAGCCGATTGGTAAAGCGGCGGATCTCTTTTAGCGTAAGGTGTTGCGTGCCGACGTGGTAACTCGCCAGCATCACTCGCCCGCTGGAGGCACCAAGATCGATTGCGGCAATATGGCGTGTCGTCATGTTGAACCGTCCGTCGTTGAACATTCTTATTTATCAATGACGGTCAGTGTAGAAACTTGCTTGGTGGGGCACCTTCTCATGAATGCCAGTGAAATTATGGCGATGGCAATACGGCAAAGGTGAAAGTGAAGTAAGTCACAGTTCTTAGATGCGCTGGCCTGTGATGTTCGCCGCATTTCTTAATATTGGTCGTGCATTCTTGAATTAACGAACGCGAAAAGCCGTTTTGACGTCAAAAGTTTAAGGTTCATTTTTCAGCCTTCTTCTACTATCGAGCCATAGCATACCGCTGGAGAAATCACCCGCGTTGATACCCCGATAAGATAAGGAGTCTGACGATGACGGTTTTGCACAGTATTGATTTTTTCTCTTCTGGCTATGCGCCTGTCGCCATAGAGCCTCGCGCTCCGCAGCCGGAGTTTCCTGAACATCACCATGATTTCTATGAAATTGTGATTGTAGAACAGGGCGCTGGTGTACACGTTTTCAACGGCAATCCCTATACGCTCAACAGCGGCTGTGTATGTTTCGTTCGCGATCACGATCGTCATTTGTTTGAGCATACCGACGGCCTTTTTCTCACCAATGTGCTCTTTCGAGCGCCGGATGCGTTTAAGTTTTTATCGGGCGTTGAGCAATTTTTACCGCGAGAATCTGAAGGGGTTTATCCCTCGCATTGGCGTATCAGCCAGCAGGTGTTAGCGCAGGTAAAAATGCTGATGGCGAAACTCGAACAGACACCGGCCAGCGAGCGAGCCGAGGATATTGCGTTACATGAAAGCGTCTTTATGCAGCTTATTGTGCAGCTTTGGCAGGGGTGTTCTGCTCAGGTCGGGGACGATCAGGAAGGGCGTTTGCGTCAGCTATTAGATTGGTTACAGCATCACTACGCCGAATCTGTGGAGTGGACGGAATTAGCGGATCGCTTCTCGTTGCCGCTTCGCACCTTACACCGTCAGCTTAAGAACCACACGGGCATGACGCCGCAGCGCTATCTGACTCGCCTGCGACTTTTGCAAGCTCGTCACCAACTTTGCCACAGCGATAGCAGCGTGACGGATATTGCCTATCAGTGCGGTTTTGGCGACAGCAATCATTTTTCTACGCTTTTTAAACGCGAATTTGACCAATCTCCTAGAGCCTTGCGTTATCAGGGATAGTGGCTTAGTCACGTTAAGCCAAGTGACATTTTGTTACTTAACGGCGGAATGCAATGTGCGGAATCGAGAAAGCCGTCAACGTAAAACCATGATGATTCTGTGATACTTTCTGGCTAAATAAGCGTGGGAGGCGGGGAATGCGAAAGCCGTTAGTGCTGGAGAATCGGGATTATTTTCCTTCAGAACAGATGCCGGTCGCGGTAGCGGATCGTTATCCACAGCAGGTTTTTGCCGAACATTCCCACCAGTTTTGCGAGATCGTGATCGTTTGGCGCGGTAACGGCTTGCACGTTCTCAACGATCGCCCGTATCGGATAACCTGTGGCGATATTTTCTATATCAACGCCGAGGACTGTCATAGCTACGAATCGGTTAACGATCTGGTTCTCGACAATATTATCTATTGCCCCGAGCGCTTACGTTTAAACGCCCAATGGAACCTATTACTGCCGCCGTTTGATGAGTCGACTCGACAGAATCATTGGCGTTTAAGCACCGGTGGTTTAGCGCAGGCGAGGCCGATTATTGCTCAGCTGGCGCAAGAGAGCCGCAAAACCGACGCACTTTCGATTCAGTTGACTGAAGCTCTGCTACTGCAGTTAGCGATTGTGCTAAAACGTTATCGTTACACGGCGGAGAGTGTCTATTTGCTACCGGCTGGCGAACAGCTTGATTTGCTGATGGCATCACTGCAAGGTGGACTCGACAGCCATTTCGATTTATCGGCTTTTTGCGCAGAGCATCAGTTGGTCGAGCGCTCGCTGAAACAGCTATTTCGCCAGCAAACAGGGATGTCGATCAGCCATTATCTGCGTCAGCTACGTCTGTGTCAGGCTAAGCGATTATTGAGACGCAGCGACTATCGTATCAGTGAAATTGCGACGCGCTGCGGTTTTGAAGACAGCAACTATTTTTCCGTGGTGTTTACCCGTGATGCCGGACTAACACCACGAGAGTATCGCCAGCGCTTTGTGACTGAACCAGAGCGAGTGATTTAACCCCTTTATACTTGAAGCCAGTCCAATTATTGGGGGATAAGCTAGAGTATGACATGGCATTTTTTGCGGCGATTTTCGTCATCATCAATAGCGGTGGCCGTGATTCGGCACCGCTAACCAGATAGGGCAGTTTGATGAAACAAATTAAATTAGGTGGTTCTACCCTGCATGTTCCGGCCATTGTGGTGGGCTGCATGCGTATGGATGAGTTGAAAGCCGCAGAGGCCGAAACTTTTGTGCAAACCGCGCTGGATTTGGGCGCAAACTTCTTCGACCACGCAGATATCTATGGCGGCGGCGAATGTGAGCGTATTTTTGCTCGCGCAGCCAAGCTCAATGATGACCGTCGTGAGAAGGTCTTCCTACAGTCTAAATGCGGGATTCGTAAAGGCCTGTTCGATTTCTCTAAAGAGCACATTTTGAAATCAGTAGACGGCATCTTAGAGCGTTTAGATACCGACTATCTCGATATGCTGCTGGTGCATCGCCCTGATGCGCTAATGGAACCGGAAGAAGTGGCCGAGGCGTTTGATCACTTACTGAATACCGGCAAAGTGCGCCGTTTTGGTGTTTCAAACCAAAGCCCAATGCAGATGGCTTTACTGCAAAAGTTTATGAGCCAAAAGATCTTGGCGAATCAGCTTCAATTGAGTATTACTAATAGCGGTATGATCCGCAGTGGTATTAACGTCAATATGGAAAATGCGTCGAGTGTCGATCACGACGGTGAAGTATTGAACTATTGCCGTTTAAATGACGTGACGATTCAGGCATGGTCCCCGTTCCAATACGGTATGTTTGAAGGCGTATTCCTCGGCAATCCTAAGTTCCCAGAACTGAATCAGAAAATTGATGAGATTGCGGCGCGTTATGGCGTATCAAATACCACTATTACGACGGCGTGGATTTTACGTCATCCAGCCAATATGCAGATGATTTCAGGCACGATGAGCACTTCGCGCCTCAAGCAAATATGTCAGGCCTGCGATATCACGTTAACGCGTGAAGAATGGTATGAAATTTATCGCGCAGCCGGTAACGAGCTGCCATAAGCCCTGATGCTATTATAGTTCTAGAACAGCCAGTTTTCTGGCTGTTCTCTAGAGACAACAAACTTCCTCCTATTTTATTGCCACGTCTTATTGCCACTCCTTAATGTAACTTCGTTTAACGTTTCTCACTCTCTATTAATTATTAATACACGTATGTGGTGTGCTGGCGTGTATTAACTGTATAGGAAAAACTATATCTAAGTATTTTCCGATATTAAAAAATGGCGCGACTAAGATGATTCCAAATACTTCGCGAGATTAAAATAGCGTATATAGCATTGTTGCGAGTTTTAAATACGTACTTAAACCTCTTTGGCTGTAAGGCTTTTAACGATTAATGGGATTTGATAGCATTTTGTTCGTCCGATGGAGCAGGATAATAATTATGATAAACACATGGCGTCTTTAATTATTTAAAAGGATTTATACCAATAACACAGAGAGCTTCTATTGTCGCTTGGATTGCGTCCTGTGGCTTAAATGCTCTTTATCTTTTTTTAGGATATTTATATTACGCAGGAAATTTTTATGAAATTGAATAAAGTTGCTTTAGCCGTAGCATTTACCGCTGCTGTAAGTTCTATGTCTGTTCTGGCTGATAC
>Ga0308165_1005300_pt1 | contig 12070 bp, 12 predicted proteins | sample PhyWR2_FD_201032 | JGI IMG/M metagenome (GOLD analysis project Ga0308165, IMG submission 201032) | Phyllosphere microbial communities from UC Gill Tract Community Farm, Albany, California, United States - DLSLW.R2 | ecosystem: Host-associated > Plants > Phyllosphere > Unclassified | place: USA... | reverse complement strand
TAAAGATTCCTCCATTCACTGGCATGGTTTATTGCTGCCAGGATTAATGGATGGCGTACCCGGTTTTAACCAGTTCAAGGGCATTAAACCGCAAAGTGATTTTGTCTACCGTTTCAAAGTTCGTCAAAATGGAACCTATTGGTATCACGCGCATTCTAAAGGACAGGAACAGGATGGACTGTATGGCGCTCTGGTGATTTATCCCAAAGGGAAAAAGCCGCTAGCAGCGCATGAACAGGCTGATCGTGATTATGTGGTGATGCTGTCCGATTTTCATCAATCCAGCAGTGACCAAATCCAGAAGAACCTGAAAAAGTCGGCTGAATACTATCAAAATCGGCGTGAAACTTTGTCGGATGTCTGGAAGCAGGTCAAACGTGATGGATTAAAAAATACCTGGCAAGATCGTTCCATGTGGAATCAGATGCGCATGCTGAAAACCGATTTGTCTGATGTTACCGGTTATACCTTTTTGATCAATGGCAAAACGCCAGAACAAAACTGGACCGGCATGTTTAAGCCGAATGAAAAAGTCCGCTTACGTTTTATTAATGCTTCCGCCATGTCATTTTATGATGTCAGTATTCCCAACTTGAAAATGACCGTAGTGAGTGCTGACGGGCAGCCAGTTAAACCTGTGCCGGTCGATGAGTTTCGAATCGGTACTGCAGAAACTTATGATGTGATTGCGGAGCCAAAAGCCAATCATTATCAGATTGAAGCCGAGTCGATTGACCGTAGCGGTTTTGCCATTGGGTCATTGCATAATGAAACTGCTCCAGTAACGCATGCGATTCATATGCCTAAGCCACGTCCACGTGCATTACTCACGATGGAAGATATGGGACATGGCTCATCATCAAGTGATCATGCGAACATGAATCATGATCAGATGGATGATCATCAGAGTAGTAAGTATCAAGGCAGCGAAGATAATAGTGGTGCAAGTTCAATGAATCATCAAATGATGGATCATTCATCCATGCAACATGACATGGCTGGCATGGATCATTCGCAAATGAACCACACCAAGTCGAATACGAATGACCATTCACAACATCAAGCAAAGTCTGATTCAGAACTACAACAAGGAATGAATCATTCTGCACATACCTCGGTGAAACCAGCCTTAAATGAAAATACCCAAGTGGTTTATGGCTGGGCAAATGCGTCTACTCCGGCAGGACATAAGGCACTGCAATATAGCGATTTGAAATCATTAAACCCACAACCGGATACCCGTCCGGCAGAACGCGAACTGGAAGTGCGTTTGGGTGGCAACATGGAACGCTATATCTGGACCATCAACGGCAAGAAATTTACCGAAGTTGAACCGTTACAGGTGAAATATGGCGAACGTATCCGTTTGAAATTCATTAATGACAGCATGATGGCGCATCCGATGCATCTGCATGGCATGTTTATGCAGCTGGAAAATGGGCAAAGTAGCGCCAATATGCCGAATAAACACACCTTGATTGTACCACCAGGTAAAACCGTCACTGCGCTGCTCACTGCGGATGAACTGGGTGAATGGGCAATCCATTGCCATCTGCTGTATCACATGTCATCTGGAATGATGAGTAAACTGGTGGTGGCGAATGTCGATGGAAATCAAGCACCGACACCATCTACCTCAAACTCAGCAAAGCAAGGAGACTCACATGCGCATCATTAATTTCTTTGCAATGAGCACATTGAGTGCGTCTCTGCTGTTGTTGAGTGGACAGAGTTTTGCGCAGGATCAGCAGCATTCTATGCCGATGCCACAGCAGTCTGAACAATCTATTGAAGTGTATGACGATCATTTACAGCATCAAACAGAGTCAGCAGTAGCAACGACTGCGGTTAAAGAAAAACCGATGCAACCGCTACAGCAGGGGCAATCCAGTTCAGATGATGCGGATCATGCTGCACATATCAAAGAGCATGGCGGCCAGATTTATCAGCAAAGCACGGTTGAAAGTGAATGGCTGCGCAATGATGATGGCGAAGGTGTTTTAAAGTCAAAACTAGAAACCCGAATCGGCACAGATGAAAACAAGATTTTTATTAAAGTCCGTGTCGATGATGCTGAATCAGAGCAAGCCGAGTACGATGCCAAAGTGTTATACAGCCGCAATGTTGCCGATTTTTGGGATGTACAGGCTGGTTTGCGTTATCGCAATGACCAGAATCGTGAAGTGGATCAGGATCAAGTCGATGCCGTCATTGGGGTACATGGATTGGCGCCGTATTTCTTTGAAACCAATACCTATCTCTATGTCGGGCAGGATAATCAAACATCTTTAAGCCTGGAAACCGAACGCGATGTGCTACTGACGCAAAAGCTGATTGTTAAGCCTTATCTGGATCTGAATGTGGTGTTGAGTGATGACTCAAGCTATGCTCAAAAAACCGGTTTAAGTACGGCACAATTGGGGCTGGAAACGCGATATGAAATCAATAAAAAGGTCATGCCTTTTGTCGATGTGGCATATGGCTATAACAAGGGGAATAAGGAAACAGCCTGGCAGCAACAATCCTCTTCTGAAAATGAATGGCTCTATGGCGCAGGGATTCGTTTTAAATTTTAGTTTTGTGTAGAAGATTCAAAATGCGACTGATTTAGGCCAGTCGCATTTTTATTTGCACTTTTAAGGTGAGTGATGGGTCAAAATATGTAAAACAAGCACCTATTTGGCTCAACTATTATATAATTATTAACTCAGTTAAAGGAGGAACGACCTCCCTTGGTGCAATCGAATGTATCGTTGCACTGAGAAAATTCGTCAGGACGGCCTGACTCTAATCAAATGGAGCATAGTCGTCATGGCTTGGGTGGTTTTGGTTTTAGCGGGTCTTTTTGAAATTGTCTGGGCCTATGCCATGAAACTTTCAGAAGGATTCACACGTTTAACTCCCAGTATTATTACTGTTGTTTTCATGATTTTAAGCTTTGCCTTACTGGCTTATGCCATGCGCACTTTGCCACTGGGTACAGCTTATACCACCTGGACCGGAATTGGTGCAGTCGGTTCTTTTCTGGTTGGGGTGTTTATATTTGGTGAGCCTGCATCGGCGATGCGCATGCTGGCAGCTGTACTGATTATTTCTGGATTAGTATTGATGAAACTGTCATCATCATAAAATCTGGATCATTTATTTCACTGCAGGAGTAGACGATGAAACTGGCATTTATGGAAATGGCTTCTCCTGTGGGTACTTTGAAACTGGTAGCCAATGAAACGGCTTTGGTGGCAGTACTTTGGGAAAATGAACATCCTAAACGGGTCCGTTTAGCCGAACTGATTGAACAGACGCATCACCCCATTTTATTGGAAACTCAAAAACAGTTAACTGAATATTTCGCTGGAAAACGCCAGCAATTTGATTTGCCTTTAGATTTTGAAGGTACTGAATTTCAGAAGAAAGTTTGGCAAGCTTTGCTGAACATTCCATTTGGCGAAACCCGCAGTTACCGCGATATTGCCGAGCAAGTGGGGAATGTGAAAGCAGTACGTGCAGTAGGGGCGGCGAATGGCAAAAATCCGATTTCGATTATTGCACCGTGTCACCGTGTAGTCGGAGCAAATGGTAAATTGGTTGGGTTTGCCGGTGGGCTGGAAAATAAAGATATCCTGTTAAAATTAGAGAAAGTTGTTTAAATTATAAAATCTTATAAAAAATAAAGATCAATAAAATGTTGAGTCAGATATTTGCGCAACTTGGGTCGAGCTTTTGGTGGATCATTCTTGTTTTTATCGCAATAGGTATCCTTAAGGCTTTTAAACCCTTTATTAAAGGTAAAGTAGGGGAATTGGCGGTAGCGGTACACGTCAAACTGTATTTGAAAGACCCGCAATATATTTTATTAAATGATTGCACTTTGCCAGATGAGCAATCGGGGACCACACAAATCGACCATATTCTGCTCAGTCCTTTTGGTATTTTTGTGATAGAAACCAAAAATTATACCGGTTGGATTTTTGGTGGTGAACGTCAAAAAATGTGGACACAAAAGATTTATAAAAATAGTTATAAATTCCAAAATCCATTGCATCAGAATTATAAACATATGAAAGTGCTTGAAGATGTACTCTCCGATATTGTTGAGCCAGAATACCTGCATTCGGTGATTGTTTTTATGCCTGAGAGTGAGTTTAAAACAGCCATGCCAAGTAATGTATTTCGTGGGGCAGCATGGACAGATTACGTTAAAGGTTTTCAGGATGAAGTCATTCCGGCCATGAAACTCAAGCGCATCAAGCTGCGTATTGAAAAAGAGGTGTTGGAAAAATCATGGAAAACCAATCAGATGCATGTGGAAAATTTAAGACAGCGTAAAGAAAGTAGCTAAAGTAAAAAGTCTTTGAACGTTCAATGGCTTTTTTTATTAATGCTTGGAAACATTTAATTTTTCAATAATTTCAGTCAAGGCTTTAATCCGTTTGACATCGTTCCACAATTCTTTGGCTTCAGGATAATGCTTCGACATCATGCCGAGCCATTGTTTATAACGTCCGACCATATTCACTTCTTTTTTATAGGGACCATTCAGGAAACGAATTTGCAGAGCCAATAATTCATTCCAGGTGATCAAAGGCTCATCGGTATTTTGACGGATACATTGTGTGATATCTGGTGTCGTTACTGCAGCCCGGCCAATCATCAAATCTTCACAGCCAGATTCAAGTTGGCATTGTTTGGCATCCGCATTGCTCCAGATTTCACCATTGGCAATTACATTGATCTTTAATGCTTCACGAATCGGTTGTAACTGATCCCAAAATGCAGGAGGAGTATAGCCTTCAGCTTTGGTACGGGCATGCACTGTGACCCAGGAAGCACCTGCATCTTCAATAGCGTGAGCATTTTCCATGGTAAATTTTCTGTCCATATAACCTAAGCGCATTTTGGCAGAAACCGGAATATGTTTAGGTACTGCATCACGCACAGCTTTGACCAGCATGTGGACCACTTCGGGTTCATCCAGCAGTACTGAACCGCCACGGTGACGATTAACAGTTTTTGCAGGGCAACCGAAATTCATATCAATCACAGGAGCACCGAGTTCAACAGCACGAATGGCATTGGCTGCCAACATTTCAGGATCATTGCCTAAGAACTGCACATGCACAGGTGTGCCAGAGGCTGTTTTGCCGCCATTGAGTAATTCTGGGCAATATTGATAATAAATATGATCGGGTAGGACTGAATTGGTCACACGGATAAACTCGGTTACACACCAGTCAAAGCTGCCCACAGACGTGAGTACATCACGCATAATTGGGTCAGTTAAGCCTTCCATGGGTGCAAGGATGAGTTTCACAGTGGTGTTTACCCGTTAAATTTGAAAAACGGTGTTATACGTTTTTTTCTGTGGGTTGTCTAGGATAAAGGGCTTTGAATGATGATGTTGTGATGGGGGGATTTAATATTTATCGAGGCATAAGTGATTTTGTGTTAAACAAAAAGTACGTTTTAGTTAGTTTGAGAACTTGTCGATGCCATGTGTGAATTGTAATCTCAGCTTATAAGGAAAAGTACTATTACCTTTTTAGATACTAAAGATGTGTGGCTTCTTCAGCCTCATTAGGTTGTTCAGCAATACTCTAAGAATGAATAACATCAAATTATTAGACTTAAGATTTTATTTTTAATCATATTTTTAAATTTTATCTAGTGACCATTATGTTAAATTAGCTTACTTAGTACTTTTATATTTATTATTAAAAGCACATAAATACTTTATAAGAAGGAATATGAAATGGGGTTTGGTGATTTTTTTAAGGGTGCTGGAAAAGCATTAGAAGTCATTGGTGATGTTGCTGGTTCAGCTATGCAAGAAGGTTGTAAAGCCGTATCAAAAGCTACAGGAATACAAGAAATTGAAAAAGTTGGGGATTTAGCAAAACTCTCTACAGCACAGACAGGAAAAATTTTAGGTAGTGTTGTTAATGGTACTGGGCAAACTATTGAGGGAATGGTTAATAATGATGATGCTTTAGTTAAGCAAGGTTTAGGACAAATTGGAACAACTGCCAAAAATACAGCTGTTGGTATAGGTCAGAGTGTTCTTGCAGCAGGAAGTATGGTGGTTACAGGTGTTGAAGGTGTTATTGAGGGGGATTATGACAAAGCTAAAAATGCAGCTAAAAATGTTGGAGTTGTTGTTGCTGCTGGGGTAATTGGTTTTGGAGTTATTGAGGGTATAGATTTATTAGAAAGTACAGAAACACCATCGCCAGTAGATGTCCATTCAGTTGATCCTCATTATGTTAATGATTATGTTCGAGCAGATGGGACACATGTGGAAGGTTATTGGAGAGATGGGGATGGGGATACTTCTGTAAATTTAGATAAAGGACATGGTGGTGGTTATTTACAGAGTAATCCAGATGGAATTCTGTCTAATAATTTAAAGGGTTAGAATTATTATTTAAGTATTCCTTAAATTAATATAATACACGTTACGCTAAATTATTTTATTTTTAAATCGATAATTTAAAATGTATCTAAAAAGCCCAATTTATTGTAATTGGGCTTTTATGAAATGGTATATTCCACGTTTTAATTAGACAAACTCAACAACGAGTTTACTTACCCAAAATCATTTCCAGTACAAACTTGGACCCAATAAAACCAATTGCCAATAAGAAGAAACCAATCAAGGTAAAGCGAATCGCTTTTTGACCACGCCAGCCAAACTGGTAATGACCAATCAATAGCGAGCCATAAACAAACCAGGAAATAATACTAAACGCTGTTTTATGCGCTAAGTGTTGGGCAAAGAAATTTTCAATGGTAAAGAAACCAAAACCAAGCGCTAAAGTCAGCAAGATAAAACCGGTAATGATTAAATCAAACAGCAATGATTCCATTGCCTGAAAAGGCGGTAACAAATTCACCCACAGTCTTTTCTGCTTGTTTTTTAATTCACGGTTTTGAAACCACAAAATCACGGCTTGAATGGTTGCCATCAACAAAACCGCATAGGCAGATAAAGACAAAATAATATGAATGTCTAAACCCAAAGAATGCTGTTCAATCACTTGATTGGGTTTGCTTAAGGCAAAACCTAAAATCAGACCGATAGCGGCAACCGGTATGCCAAGTAAATTCAATGCCAAAATCGGGCGGAAGGTACTAAACAGTAAGCTCAGAAACAACATCAAGCCTGAGGTAAATGACATCAGCACAAAAACATCATAATTGATGCCGGAAGGTGTCAGCATATCGTTACACAGAACCCCGCCATGCAACAATAATCCTAAACCGAGTACAAGGCCTAAAAACCAATGGTTGGGATCACGTTTTGACATTAAGTGGATAAACAGATACCAGAAAGATGTGGTATAAGCGATTAATGCTAAGATCGTGTAAACCAAGGGCAGGCTAATCATGTCAAACCTTTTTCAGGATGATGAATATTCATTTATATAAATTCGATGCGAACTACAGTATCCTATAGCATCTTATGCATAAATTTTCTATTTTAAGAAACAATTTTTTGCTCATGGCTATTTTAAGCGGATTTTGCAATGTTTGATACCTTAACAGAACGACTCACGCAGAGTTTAAGAAATGTTACTGGCTCAGGGCAGCTAACCGAAGACAATATTAAAGATACGTTACGTGAAGTGCGTATGGCACTTCTTGAAGCCGATGTGGCGTTACCTGTAACTCGTGAGTTTATCGCGAAAGTTAAGGAAGAGGCATTGGGCCAAGAAGTGATGACTCAGTTATCACCGGGCCAGGCGTTCGTCAAAATTGTACATGACGAACTGACCAAAATGATGGGTGAGGCCAATGAAAGCCTTGACCTTGCAGCCAAACCCCCTGTGGTTGTACTGCTTGCAGGTTTGCAAGGTGCCGGTAAAACCACCACGGCGGCAAAACTTGCACGCTTCTTGCAAGAACGTCAAAAGAAAAAAGTGGCGATGGTGTCTGCCGACGTATACCGTCCAGCAGCAATCAAACAGCTTCAGACTGTTGCAGGTGAAGTTGGCGCGATCTTCTTTGAATCGAATGCCAATGAAAAACCAATTGATATTGCTAACCGTGCCATTGAACAGGCAAAAATCCAGTTTGCTGATGTCTTGATTGTCGATACTGCAGGTCGTTTACATGTCGATGATGACATGATGGACGAGATTAAAGAGCTGCATGCTGCAATTAAGCCAACTGAAACCCTGTTCGTAGTCGATGCAATGACCGGTCAGGATGCGGCGAATACAGCCAAAGCCTTTAATGATGCCTTACCGTTAACCGGTGTGATCCTGACCAAAACGGATGGTGATGCACGCGGTGGTGCGGCGCTTTCAGTTCGTGCAATTACCGGCAAGCCAATTAAGTTCCTGGGTATGGGTGAAAAGCTTGATGCGCTTGAGCCATTCCATCCTGAGCGTATCGCACAGCGTATCTTGGGTATGGGTGACGTACTTTCTTTGGTCGAAGAACTAGAACGTAAAGTTGACAAAGAAAAAGCCGAAAAAATGGCGAAAAAATTGCAGAAAGGCGGTAGCTTCAACTTTGAAGATATGCTGATGCAGTTTGAACAGATGAACAAAATGGGCGGCATGATGGGCTTCCTGGATAAACTTCCAGGTATGAGCAACTCCGGTATTCAAGATGCGATTGCGCAGGCAAATCCAGAGAAGCAAGTGAAGAAAATGGAAGCGATTATCCAGTCGATGACCATTAAAGAACGCCGTAATCCGGACTTGATGAATCCAAGCCGTAAAAAACGTATTGCTGCTGGTTGTGGTATGGATGTTTCAGAAGTGAATAAGCTGATTAAACAGCATGCGCAAATGGCGAAAATGATGAAGAAATTTGCCAATCCGTCAGGTATGGCAAAAATGCTGAAATCATTGGGTGGCATGCAAAAACAGTTTGGTGGCGGCGGTATGGGACCACTGTTCGGTAACAAAGATCAGAAATAAAGATTGAGCTTTGACAATCCATCAGAAGAAGGCGCGTAATGCGCCTTTTTTATTGGGCTTGTCCTAAAAATCTTTAGACAAATGCGGTTTATTTTGTGACGAACAGGCTGGATTTTTCAATTCTAACCAGCATATCATAATTAAATAATTCTAAAAGATGACCTGATAAACAATTTGTCATAAGAAGAAAAGATATGTCGCAATTTCAGAAGAAAGTTTATATCGTTCCTGGTGATCAAGCTTCCCCCAATGATCATTGGTTTCCATGGCTGAGTCAGCAAATCCAGCATGCAGGTCATTCGGCCAGACGACTGCTATTGCCCGATCCCGACACACCCAATTTTCAGAGCTGGCAACAAGCATTAGCGCTGCAAATACCTCATCTAGACCCGAACAGTATTATTGTCGCACATGGTTTAGGTTGTCTTGCGAGCCTGCACTTTTTAACTCAGGCCCTCAGTCAAACCCAAATTAAAGGGCTGATTCTGGTAGCCGGTTTTAAGGATAAACTCACCGCATTGCCCGAACTGGACGGTTTCATCCGTCAGGCAAAATTAGACATGTCCATTTTACAAAAACAGATTGCGACCCGGTTTTTACTGTTTTCCTGCAATGATCCCTATGTGTCACCGCCTAAAGCCTTATTGCTAGGACATTATATTAATGCCCAGATGCAGGAGGTGAATCATGCGGGGCATTTTATGCGCAGTGATGGTTTCGATGAATTTAACCAGGTCTGGGATGTACTCAAACCTTTGCTGCTGCATTAATCTGGCTGGATTTATTGCAATCTTTGTGCAAGCGCTAGATTAAATTGCCGAGTGTCTACATTCGGCAATTCATTTTTATAAAAAGAGCAACAAATGAATCACTTTATTCAGACTGAGCTTATTGCACACTAGAGCGACTTAATGAAATGGAACAACAATAATGGCTCAAGTGATTGTCATACATGGCTATACGGCCAGCCCGGAAGAAAACTGGTATCCCTGGTTTCAGCAGCTTGCTGCTGAACAGCATTTTAGTTTAAAAATTTTGCGCCTCGATCCCTCAACCCATCCCAAGTTGTCAGTATGGACATCACAAATAGAACAGCAGGCGGGTGGTCTGGATGAAAACAGTATCGTGATTGCGCACAGTCTGGGGACTATTGCGGCACTGCATTATTTATCTGAACATTTAAAAAATCAGCGTATAAAACAGCTGGTGTTAATTGCCGGTTTTAATGGTCGTCTAGGACGCCTGGATGAAGTAAATCCTTTTATCGACGCTGCGCAGATTGATCTTGAATTGTTAAAACGCCAGATTGAACATCGGGTGGTGATTTATTCGGAAGGAGATGACCGTGTTCAGCCCAAATTCAGTATTGAACAGGCCAAAAGTCTGGATGCCGAACTGATTGCGGCCCAGCATCAGGGGCATTTTATTGATTCTGAAGGCTGTACTGAACTGCCGGAAGTCTGGCAGGTCATACAGCCCTATTTGATTCGACAAAATCAGGCTTCAGCCAAGGAATAAATATAACTTTGCAGACCTTTGAGCAGTAGATCGGTTTCAATGCTTGGCTGATATTCACTAAGATATTTGGCAAAAAGTGGAGCATCGCCACCGGTTAAAATCAGTTTGCCTGGATACTTGTCTAAGACCTTTTCAATGGTACTGACCAGACTGAGCAGAATGCCATGGTGAACTGCATCAATGGTATTACGACCTGGGGTCAGCTCATCGAAGGTAGCATCGGGAATTTTAATGCCTTTGGTATTTTGAATCAGGGAATCACGCTGTAAATACAGATTCGGCAGAATATAACCACCCAAGTGTTGCAAGCCATCGGTGAGGTCAATGGTCAGTGCAGTGCCACAACTGACCACACAATATTTTTGCTCTGGATTGTTGACCACAGCCAGCATTTGCAACCAGCGGTCTACACCGAACTTGCTGGTATCTTCATATGCACAGCGTAGACCCGCATATTCGGCATGCACTTTGGCAAAGCTCACCGGCACATCTAAAAACTTGAGAATTTTCTGGATGCGTTCATTGTTTTTTTTGTCCTGGACCGAAGACACTCCAACTTGATGCAGATCCAAACTTTTAAAATGCTGGATTAGACCGAGGAGCAGCTCGGCAGGAGATTGCAGATGCAGTTCCGCAGCATGTTCAATAATCTGATCATTTTCAGTGATCCAGTATTTGAGTCGGGTATTGCCGATATCCAGCCATAAATTCTTCATTGCATTTCTCTATGCAGGAGTGTCCAGATGGCGTAAACGCCCTTGATAAAATTGTTTTAAACCTTCAGCAGTTTCAATATTCACAGAGCCATCATCCTGAATGCCCAGGAAGATGCCTGAACATAGCCCTGAATGATGCTCAAATTCAACCGCCTGATTTTTAAAAGCCGCATAATGATTAAAGCGTGCAGCCAGGTTAGGGCAGTCATGATCAAACCATTCACTGGCTTGCTGAATGGCCATATACAATTCTGCAATCAGTTGAATACGGGAAATATCTTCTAATTCTAGCTCGCGCAGAGAGGTTGCGTGCTGGTCAATCTGTGCTTGCGGTACAGGTTCAAGATTAATCCCGACACCGACAATGACCTGATGCGGGGAAATCGGTTCCACCAGAATGCCGCCCCATTTTCCTTGCAGACTATACAGGTCATTCGGCCATTTGACTTGCAGCTTAAGGGTATTAAGACTCGGCATTTGCAAAATATTCAGTGCAATTTCAAGTGCAAGCCGGCCATCAATGGCTGTTCGGGTATTCAGCAATGTGCTTAAATAGATGTTGCCTTCAGGGGATACCCACTGTCGTTGACGCTGTCCACGACCTTGAGTTTGCCGGGTACTGCAAACCAGAACACTGTGCATGCCTTTACGTGCAATTTCACGTACATCATCATTGGTTGATGTGGTAACCGGTTTCAGTATCAAAACTTCAGGAAGCTGATGGGCATCATCGAGGATTTTTTGCAGCTGTCTGGTCTCTAAATCCATTTAAATCTAAGCAATCGTGGAAAGTGAATAATGGAGTTAATCATATATTTATTGATTGGTGCAATGGCTGGTTTTGCTGCTGGACTGTTTGGGGTTGGTGGTGGTCTGATCATTGTGCCCATTTTATATATTGTGTTTACG